>Ga0070698_100005972_pt1 | contig 13272 bp, 13 predicted proteins | sample KBSK1502metaG_FD_65477 | JGI IMG/M metagenome (GOLD analysis project Ga0070698, IMG submission 65477) | Corn, switchgrass and miscanthus rhizosphere microbial communities from Kellogg Biological Station, Michigan, USA - KBS K1-50-2 metaG | ecosystem: Host-associated > Plants > Roots >... | reverse complement strand
CCGTGTAAAGATCAGCAACCACTTCTCCGCGCAGCCCCCTCGTCCTGGCCACGCGCGCGACGACGATTAAATCACTTGCATCAGTGTCGCGCGACTGATCGGATTCGTTCATCTTACAGTGGCACAGACTTCAGTCTGTGTTTCAATCCGTCACAGACTAAAGTCTGTGCCACCTCACTCAACGACGTCTAGTACGAAGCGGCGATGCTTTTTCAAACCCGCGGCATAAGCCAACGAGCGCAAAGCCCGCACCGTGCGGCCCTGTTTGCCGATTACCTTGCCCATGTCGGTCTGCGCCACCCGCACTTCAATGCGGGTAGTGCCATCGCGCTCAATCTCGCGCACGTCAACTGCTTCCGCGTCATCGACGAGAGCTTTAACGATCATTTCGATGGTATTTCGCATGATTCATGAACGACCGTTTAGCAGCGGCACTTTTCCCGCACTTGCGGGCGGACAAGTCCGCCCTCTAAACGGTCATGCGACGCTATGCAGCCTGAGACTCGGCCGCAACGGCACTTTCTGCTTTCGCAGCCTGCTTGATCAACTGGCGCACGGTTTCGGTCGGCTGAGCACCTTTGTCGATCCAATAACGAACCCTTGCGGCCTTCAGCTTAATCTCGGCCGGCTGCCGGGTGGGATCGTAGGTGCCGAGGTTTTCCAGACAAGCACCGTCGCGCTTCGACTGTTTTTCCTTGACCACGATACGGTACGATGGTCTCTTCTTTGCGCCCATGCGCATTAATCTGATTGCTAACAAGTGTCTTTCCTCCAGCCCAAACTTAATTCGATTTTGTTTAGACGGCCCACTTGTGGGCCAATCGCGGCACGAGTGCCGCCTCTAAACGAACGATTCGATTTTTTCGCACGAGACAGTAGCGACGACTAACGCCGCTTCTTCTTTTTCTTCTTCTTCTTTCGCTTCGATCCAGATAGGCCCGGCGGCAACGCGGGCATCCCGCCCAACATTGCTTCGCCGCCATCGCCTTCCATTCCCTGCATGCCGGCCATGCGGCGCATCATTTTGCCGCGTAAGCCGCCGCCGCTGAACATCCCCTGCATCATGCGGCGCATTTCAGTGTACTGCTTGATGAGCGAGTTCACCTGCGCCACGCTGGTGCCCGAACCGCGCGCGATACGCCGGCGCCGGTTCGCGTTCAGGATGATGTGATTCGCCCGCTCTTCGCCGGTCATCGAATCGATGATCGCTTCGGTGCGCCTCATCTCCTTCTCCATCATCTCAGTTTGTTCGTCGGTCAAATCCGGCATGCCCACGCCGCCCAGAAGTTGATCCGGCAACAACTTGAGAATCTTTGAGAAAGAGCCGAGCTTCTTTACCTGCCTGAGCTGCGAACGAAAATCATCGAGCGTGAACTGGTTCTTCTGTAACTTTCTTAACTGCGCTTCGGCTTCGTCTTGATCGACTTTGTCCTGGACCTGCTCGATCAGCGAAAGCACGTCGCCCATGCCCAGAATGCGCTGGGCCACTCGATCGGGATAGAAGGGTTCGAGCGCGTCGTACTTCTCGCCCACGCCGACAAACTTCACCGGCTGTCCGATGACTTGTTTGATCGATAAGGCCGCGCCGCCGCGCGCATCGCCATCCATCTTGGTCAGGACTACGCCGGTAATGCCGATGCGGCGATGAAACTCTTCAGCCGATCGCACCGCGTCCTGTCCAGTCATCGCGTCGGCGACAAAAAGGATCTCGACCGGATGGGTTTCGCCCTTAATGCTGACTAGCTCTTCCATCAACTCATCGTCGATGTGCAAGCGTCCAGCCGTATCGATCAGCAGCGTGTCATAGCCCGTATCGCGAGCGTGTTGCAACGCTGAGCGGGTCAACTCGAGCGGATCATTAGTCTCGGGCTTTTCAAAGATCGATTGGCCAGTTGCTTGTGCTATGACCTTTAACTGTTCCCGCGCCGCCGGACGGTAGACGTCCGTTGAAAGCAGCAGAGGCTTGCGGTCCTGGTTCTGCGCCAGCCAACGCGCAATCTTTCCCGTTGAAGTCGTCTTGCCTGACCCTTGCAGGCCGACAATCATCACGACGTTCGGGATCGTCCTCGTAAAGACCAGGCGCGAAGACTGTCCGCCGAGCAACTCGACCAACTCATCGAACACGATCTTAACGACCTGTTCGGATGGTTTCAGCTCCAGCCAGACCTTTTGGCCTTCCGCTTTCTCCTTGACCGACGCGATAAAGTCTTTGGCGACCTTATAATTAACGTCAGCTTCGAGCAGCGCCAACCGAATCTCGCGCAAAGCGGCGTCGACATGCTCTTTGGTCAGGACGCCTTCGCCGCGCAGATTCTTCAGCGTCCGCTTCAGTTTGTCGGAAAGAGACTCGAACATACGTTGCCAGGCGAAGAATTCCGGTCTACGCGGAAACAAGCATGATAAGGGGCCGTCTTGGGGGTGTCAAGGAATGAGCCATAAAGCTAACGGGTGCAAATCTGTAGACTTGATTGGTGGATGGTTCGTGCGGGCCTGCCGCCTTCCCGGGATTACATTGACCGCCACAGCCTCTCATGTTAGCGTTTCAAGGTTTTTCCAAGCTTTCGCAAGAAAAGGATCTACTTCATCAATGAAGCAAATTGTTTCTAAATCACGAGTTGTAATCGCGCTTAGTGTGACCGCGATCTTTCTTACGGCGACGGTCTTCGCGTTCGCGCGCACCGGCAAGCAGGACTTTATCCTGCACAACAATACGGACGTTGAGTTTCATTCGCTCCACGTCTCGCCACACAGCACCGACGATTGGGAAGAAGACGTCCTTGGCAAGGACACGCTGGCCCCCGGCGAGAGCGTCAAGGTCACCTTTGACGATCACGAAAAGCACGTCCATTGGGATCTTAAGGTGACCGATAAAGCAGGTGACAGCCTGGAGTGGTACGACCTTAACCTGGCGGAGATTTCCGAAGTTACCCTGCACTGGGATCGAGAAGCGAAAAAGGGCACGGCAGAGATCAAGTAGTCGCAGGTTCCAGTCGCTCAAGAAATATCTCTCCCCAAAACCCAACCGCAGATGCCGCGGCCGAATGGTTGCGGCATTCGTGTGTTTGGGTGAGAAATACTCTAGGATCCGATTCGGGGCAAGAAGGTGATGCTGAGTACCGGCCTGGCTGATCTTTACCGAGTCGAAGTTCGCACGCTAGTGCAATCAGTCAAGCGTAATAAAAACCGCTTCCCGGCTGATTTTATGTTCCAGCTTAATGCGAAGGAGTATCAGAACGGTGCAAGCAGGGCGAGGCCCTATGCATTCACTGAACAAGGTGTCGCGATGCTGTCCAGCGTACTTCGAAGCAAACGAGCTATCCAAGTCAATGTTGCGATTATGCGCGCTTTCGTGAAACTGCGAGAGCTATTGGAATCAGACGAAGAACTCAATCGCAAGTTTGCGGCGGTGATCCGTAGACTTGCTACGCATGAGAAATACTTTAAAGTCGTGTTTGATGAACTCAAGAAACTGACTATGCAACCGACGCCATCGCGACGATCAATAGGCTTTACGACTGATGACAAAACATAACAGGAATCGAACTCTGCAGATTCTCTTAACGGGCATTCTGCTATTCCTTTGCGGGAGCGTAGGCCCATTGACGCGCGCATGGGGCTGGGCAAACACGATCTCGGCACAAACCGCCGACGTGCAGCCCGGCTTTAAGTCCGAATTCGTTGCTCCCGGCATCGAGCACCTCCAAATCACGCGCGGTTACAAATCAGACAAAGAAGCGACTGGACCGTGGTTCATTAACATCCTCCGCCTCGACCTCAGCCGGGCACGCCTACAAATGGTTCATGCGATGGATGAAGCTGTGGGATTGGAAACCGTTAGTTCGATCGCGGCCCGATACGGAGCGCTGGCGGCGGTTAACAGCGGTTACTTTCGGACGACTGGGACTTATCGCGGCGATTCAGTCGGCGTCGAAGTGCTCGATGGAAAGCTTCTGAGCGAGCCGAATGATGTTCGCGCCGCGATCGGTTTGATCGAAAAGGGCGGCCGGCAGGAGTTGATCTTCGGGCACCTGAAGTTCGAAGGTGAGGTAACGTCAGGCCCGGTCCCAAAGTGGCACGGGCGTCTCGCCCGTGCAGACACGCGTATGATGCGCGTGCCACAACCGAAACACATCATCGACGGATTGAACCGGCCGCGATCTGACAACGAGCTCGTCGTCTTTACTCCTGAGTTTCATCACACAACCCTCACCGAACCGAACGGTCTCGAAGTAGTCGTTCGTCGTGATCGAGTTTTTGCTGTGCGCGATCTGAAAGGCAGCAGTGAAATCCCTGTGGATGGTTTCGTCATTTCTACTTCAGGTGCGGCCCGTGAATGGGCGCTTAAGAACCTACGTGTTGGTGCGCGCGTGCGATTGAATCTGAATCTGTGGCCGGTTGAAACCGAAGCTGCGGATTCCTGGAAAAGGGCAACCAGCGTAATCGGTGGTGGGCCTCAATTAATTAAAGACGGCCGGGTCGAGATTACGAACACATCGGAAAAAATACTACCCAGCTTTGTTAACGACGGTCACCCGCGCACGGCAATTGCAAAGTTAAAGTCGGGACAGATCCTTTTGGTTACCGTCGATGGCCGTCAACCGGGCGAAAGCATCGGCATGTCTTTGACTATGCTGGCCGACTTATTAATCGAGTTCGGGGCCATGGAGGCGATCAACCTCGACGGCGGCGGCTCGACCACAATGGTCATCAGAAACAAGTTGGTGAACAAACCCTCTGACGCCACCGGCGAACGGCCCGTCAGCGACGCTATCCTTGTCTATCCACGCTAGAATGTTCGCCACAGGCGTCCCAATGAAACGGTCAGTTGCGTGACGCTCGGTTCAGACTGTGCTATTTTCACCTCGTTTGAAGACAGTCAAGCGCGCTACTTTCAAGCCTTCATGTCCCGCCCATGAAGGTCAGCAATGAAAGGCGCAAGTCATTGAGCGTTTACTACATACTCGGTATTGTAACGAAAGTTGCGCAATTTAGACTGACACCCTTTCACGGGAATTTTCCTGCTTGAGCAAAAAGAATTCTGACAATTCTGTTGTCGATCTGGAGCGCGCCCGCGCGCAGTTGCGGTCGCGTGGCGGAAAGTCTTCGCCAGAATCACTGGCTAAGGATCTGGAAGCGGTTCGTGGGCTGCTCGATCAGGGTCTGACCACCGAAGCGCGTTCGCGTCTCAATTTGCTGCTTGCACAAACGCGAACTCAACCCGCGCTTTTGGCCCAGGCTCGTTGTGCTCTGTCGATCGCACTCGAGATGCAGGGTCAATACCGCGAGTCGCTCGATGCGGTAGCGATGTATGAAGACCCGGAGGCGCGCGCCAAGCTTGATCTCACTCTCAGTGCCCGGCTGCGCGTACAGATCGCTCTTGCTTACAACTACAACCGCGATCATCCAAAGGCCGTGGCTCTCCTGAAAGCCACGCAGCGGGATCTGCCGGAAGAGGGCGCTGAAGCAGGCGCTGTTTACGCTGCGCTGGCGCGTGTCTATCGCAGCATCAGCGAGTATCCAATCGCCCGGGACTACTCGCATCGCGCGCTGGAGAGTTACCGCCTGACCGGCGATTGGCGCGGACTGGCTGAAAGCTATTTCGGTCTGGCCGCGGCGGATATCCAGGAAGGACTGCACGAGCAGTCTTTGGAAAACTTCGGGCAGGCTTTGAAGCTCACCGGTGATCATCCGGCCAGCTTTCTGCTCGGTCGCATTTATTCAAACATGGCCGGCGCTTGCTGGTTCCTGAAGCGGCCAAAAGAGGGGATTCGCTATCTCGAAAAAGCGATCAGCTATTACGAACGAACTGATCATAAGAAGAGCGCTGCCGATGCTTATAACAACCTCGGCGTAAATCTGGTGCTGATGGGCCATTGGGATCGCGGCCAGGAAGCGCTGGAGCGAGCGCTGGCCCTCGCTACTGAAGCTGACAACCAGGGCGCGGAAGTGCCGATGATCCTCGATTCGCTGGGAGAGCTCTGCACACTGCGCGGTGATCTTGACGAAGCCCACGGCTATCTGCAACGCGCGGTTGCCCTGGCGACTGAACGCGGGAACAAATGGTACCAGGGACAGACGCAGCGCAACCTCGGTCGTTGCTATTTAGCAATGAAGCGCGGTGTCGATGCGCAGGCTACCGCCAAGACGGCGCTGGGGCTCGCCGAGTTGATCGGCGATCGACAGGCGATTTGCGAATCGCGGCTTTTGTTTGCCGAAGCCTCGCTGGAATGCGGCGCGACCGACGACTCGGCGGCGAACCTTCAGAGCCTCGCCCAAATAATTACTGATTCGCCTACTGATTTGCTCCTGTCAGGCGAGGCGCAACGGCTGCACGGTTTGGTCGAGATGGCGCGGGGCGATGCGGCAATGGCCGCGCAGCACTTCGGACGCAGTGTTTCGATTTTCGATCTGCTGGGTGACCGCTATCGCAGCGCGCGCGCGCACTATGAATTGGGACGCGCTTACGCCATGGCCCAGCCGGAACGCGCGGCCGAGCATCTGTCGCGTTCGGTAAATATTTTCCGCGAACTGGGCGCGCGGCTGGACCTCCAGCGTGCAGAGGAAGCCGCAGCCCAACTGGATCAGAGCCGGCCGCAGCAGTTGCTTCAGCGCGACACGGTCGTGCAACTGCTGACTTTGCGGCTGGCAGAAGCCGTCGCGTCGCGCGAGTTGCTGCTGCGCGAACTCGCTGCGGTAATTCGTCAGGAAACTAATTGCAGCAGGATCGTGGTGATTGAGCCCGACGAAGGCGATCGTCAACGCGTCGTCGTTACGCATGGCCGCGGCAAAGATGAAAGCACGGCGCTGGCTGATGAATTCGCGGTGCTGAAAAAAGATGCTCAGCTCGAGTCGTTTAGTAAGAAGCGGGACCTCGCGATCATCCCTTTGAAGTCGACCAACGCACCTCCAGCTACACTCTTGATTTCGCCGCGAGCACGTGCCGTGCTTCCCGGCGGCCTTTCGCTCGATCCTCTCCTGCGCGTGGTCGAGTTGGGCATGGACGTCTGCGCGCTGCGCCTGCGAGGCCGCGCAGGCCACGGACCGGAGGAACAAAGCGCATTGGCCGGCGCCAGCCTGATGCCCGGGTTTATTCATTCCAGTCCGGCTATGACGCGTCTGGTCGAAGAGGTCCACAAGATTCGTTCGTCGGATGTGACGGTCCTGGTCACCGGCGAATCCGGCACGGGAAAAGAACTCGTGGCCCGGGCGATTCACGCTTTGTCTTCAAGACGAGACAAAGTCTTTGTCCCATTCAACTGCACTGCGGTGCCGAAAGAACTTTCAGAAGGTTATCTTTTCGGCTACCGGCGGGGCGCGTTCACCGGAGCTGTGAAAGATTCCCCCGGCGTAATTCGCGCGGCCGTCGGCGGCACGCTCTTTCTCGATGAGATAGGCGACCTGCCGCTCGACGTGCAGCCGAAGATTTTGCGCTTCCTTCAGGAAGGTGAGATTCAACCTCTCGGCGAGCAACGGCCGATCAAGGTCGATGTGCGAATCATCGCCGCAACCAACAGCGACCTGGAAGAGATGGTGGCGCAAGGAAGATTTCGCGAGGACCTCTATTATCGTTTGAACGTGATCCGGCTGCGAGTGCCGCCGCTGCGCGAGCGTCGCTCGGAAATTCCCACGATCGTTAATTACTACGTCAATCACTACTCGGAGAAATTCAAGCGCAGTGACATTCAAATCACGCCGCAGGCAATCGACCTTTTGATGGTCGCTGAGTGGCCCGGCAACGTGCGCCAGCTCTGCAATGAAATCCAGAGGGTCATCGCCCGCAGCGAAGACGGCACGCTGGTCACGCCGGAACAACTGTCACCCGAACTTCGCCTTATGGGCACACCGGTCATGGCGCCGGGAACGGTTACTTCTATCAATACGGGCAGCGCAGGTTCTTCGGTTACCGTTCCGCTGCAAAACGTCACGCTCGCTGACGCCCTGGCCGAGGTTGAGCGCCGCATGATTGCCGAGGCTTTGCGTAAGCATAAGGGCAATATTTCGGCGGCGGCCCGCGAATTGGGCCTGACCCGTCGCGGCCTCTACCTTAAGCTCGATCGCCATCAAATGAGCGCCAGCGCGTAGTTTCGTTCCTGTTTTCCGAAACCAATCTCCTTTATTAACGTGTAACCCTTTTGCAGCGGCCGCCGCTGACCAGCGAAGGAGGTCAGGGGTTTGCGCCGCTGCGCGGCAGGCGTTATCCTTTTTGAAGGTAAGTAGAAGTAATGACAGCAAAGCTAAATCTAGCCAGCGATCCCTTTCGCAACCGCGCGCTGCCATGGACGGTCGCAATCATCGTTGCCCTGGCGTCTTTCTTAGCCCTCGTTCTAATCGCCAAGTCGACCATCCAGACCAACGCGACGCTCACGACCGCGCAGAGTGACGTCTCCAGGTTGCAGAAGGAAATCAACACCCTCAGGTCGCGCGCCGACGCCATCAAAACCGCGCTCACACCGGAACAGCAGATCGCGCTTAAGTCTGCCCACTCTCTCGTCGATCGCAAAAAATTTTCCTGGTCGTTATTGTTTGCCGATTTGGAAGGCTCACTGCCGGGTGGCGTACGCGTCTCGCGAATCGTCGTTAACGGTGTGCGGAACCAGGATGATCGCACGATCGCGAATCTCGATCTAACTGTTGCCAGCAAGAACCCGAGCCTCATCACGCAAATGATCGAAGACATGGAGCGGCAGGGAGTCTTTCACGCGGAACTGCGGACGACGACTCTGCAAAGAGGCCGCGGCGAGAGCGGAGCCGAGTATGAAATGGATGTGCGCTATGTGCCACGCATCGGCGTGCCCATTTCTCACGCTGACAAAAACAACCGGCCCGTTGACACTGCCGGCGAGAAGGGCAAAGCACAATGAGCCAGGATCAGCCATTGCAGGTTCCGGCTGTGTCGCGCCGCCAGATTCCGATTCGCCTCGATCAATTGAAGCGCGCACCGGCCTTAAGGGTGATTGGACTACCCGAGTTGATCGGCCTTGCCGGCGCAGCTCTGCTCGCCCTGATCACTGTCTTCGCTTACTTTTACTTCTATCTTCCAGCCCATTCGCGTTTGGCGGCCACTGAACACGAGCGCCAGCTACTACAGGTCCAACTGCGGACCTCGCAAAAATTTCTTAGCGACACGAACACAACCAGCGAGGATGTGGCGCAGAGGATTACGAGCGTTAAGGAATTTGAAGGAGATTATCTTTCGGTATCGGGACCGGGCCGCTTGTCACTCTACGCCGAACTTAACACTTTGATCCGAAGTAATGGACTGCGCAACACGGCCGGCCCAAGCTATACCGCGCTGGAGCCCATCGGATCCAAGCCTCAGTCACAAGCAACAGAGAGCGCTGAGAAACAAGGTATCGCCAAGTGGCAAAGCATTTATCCCGGCGTTCTGGTGAGTGTGACCGTGGAAGGGTCGTACCAGAGTGTCCGGCATTTTGTGCACGATATCGAGATGAGCCATAACTTTCTAATTATTAATGCCGTCGAGCTCGAAGGCGTGAGAGAGTCGGGCACAGCCCAGGATTTGCCGACCCCGGCACCGGTCACCAGGGTCGCGCCACCTCGTGGCAGTGCGGCTCGACCGGGCACTGCGGCGGCGCCGATCGTCGCCCCAACCGCAGGCAGCCGCGGCTCGCAGGTGAGCCTGCGACTCGATCTGGCAACTTATTTTCAGAGGCCCGAACTGAAAAGCGCGCCCGAGGCATCAAAGTAGTTCGAGTCGTTCGCAGCTCCGGGAACCGAAGTGTTGCAGGAGCGTTTAATGAGAAGGCTGCAACAGTCTTAGATCGAACCCGCAGTTCTAGATCGGAATTAGAGCAATGCAACTTTTTGATCCAAACAATCCCAACGAAAAAAAGAAAATGATCGCCGCCGCCATCCTGGGCGTGGGCGCGATCGCTGTACTTGGTTATGTGTTCTTTGGCGGCAGTGGATCGACCAAGCCGACGACGAACTCTTCCATCGCTAAGGCATCGCCAATACCAAACAAGTTCACAAAAGAGCCGGACATTGTTCCCGATGATGCGTCTGTGTATCAGCCAATCGTTTACGTCCCCGGTAATCCGGCAGTATCCGAAGCAGACCGCAACATCTTTTCTTATTACGAACCTCTGCCTGTGGTTAAGGTCCCCTACGTTCCACCGCCGACACCGACGCCGACTCCGCCAGTGAACGCTTCTTCGTTGATGCCCTCGAACGTCTACGCGCGCACGGCAGATTTCAGTCTTCAGGTCACGGGCGACAAATTCACGCCGGCCCTGCACATCTCGATCGACGGGCGCGACTTGCCTACGCGTTTCATAAACGCGCAACAACTATTCACGACCGTACCGGCGGCGCTCATTGCTAATCCAGGTCCGCGGCAGGTAATGGTGAGAAGCAACGATGGCCAGATCTACTCGAATCAGGTAACGCTTACTGTCACGCCGCCGCCGCCGCCGAACTATAATTACATCGGCATCATTGGCAAGCCTCGTTTCAACGATACGGCAGTCCTGCAAGACAAGAACAGCAAGGACCTCATTAACGCGCAACGAGGCGACATAATCGGCGGACGATTTCGTGTGAGCAGTATCTCTGAGAGGGAAGTCGTTTTGATCGACACGACTTTGAAAATCAGATGGCCAATTGCTTTCAATGCCGATGCCGCCGCCGGGACTCCGCAATTCAGACCACCCGTGCGGGTCAGCGATGAAGAGCCGCAGTAAAGAAGTCCGGATTCGCATGATTCGAAACACTCGCTCAAATCCGACGTCCGGAACGCGCGTCAAGCATGCTGACGACGAGAGGGGCTATGCCATGGTCGCGCTGCTGGTGGTGATGACCCTGATGACCGTGTTCGCCATGGCGGCTACGGCGAATGTCAAGCAGCAAAGCCAGCGCGAACGCGAGAAAGAGGCCATATTCAGGGGCGAACAGGTCGCCGACGCGATTAGCTTGTATTACCGTAGCAAGGGCGCTGGGGGCGTAAATTCTCTACCAACGAACATGGATCAATTGCTTGAAGGTATCCAAATTCCGGGGCGAACCAAAAAACTACAAATTCTCAGGGCCGCGGCCGCGAAGGATCCGCTCTCAAGCTCTGGCGAATGGAAATTGATTGCTCCTAGCTCACAGGACTTTGCAGGACTGGTTAAGAATCTGACCATTTACACGGACGGTGTGCCGCCAACTCCGAAATCGGGTTTCCAAAATCTGCAGGGCCTGATCGCGCAAATGACAAACGTGCTCGACACGAAATCTACCGACACCGCGCCGGGGGGCGAAGATAATTCTGAAAGTGCTTCCGGACCTTTCATCGGAGTTGCCAGCCGCAGTCAGCGCAACTCAGTGATCACCTACTATGGAATCGATCGACACGGCGAATGGATCTTCACACCAATCTTTCGTTGACCATCATTTGATTTTCAAAGTTGATCGCTTCGCGTTGTCGCTTTCGCTGATCGCTGCTCGCCGCCAGAAATTTTTTCCCAACTCGCCTAAGCATCACTCATCAACACGCGTGAGTATGCCGATCTCGAGAGCGCAAAAACTCATCTTTCAATCCTCGTCTCGTGCTCTCACGCGGTGACAGCACGCCAAAATAAATCCATCGCCCGAGTAATAAGTTGTTGACAAGCCTCGAATATAAGTTTATATAGCAAGATGTTGTGCGCCGTTTTCTCTAGACCACAAGAGTTACATCAACACACTATCTTGTGGTCATAACCAGAAAGCTAAAGAAGGAGAAACGACACTATGGCAACTAAGAAGAAGGCCGCCAAAAAGGCTGGCAAGAAAAAAGCGGCCAAGAAATCCGCTAAGAAGAGATAGCTCGTTCACGCAGTCAACACTAACGACCACGTTCAAGTGGCGCACATCCTCTGAGGCCTTGAAGGCCCTTTCAAAAGGAACGGCGAATGCTTTTAAGCGCGCCGTTCCTATTATTTTTCTCAGCACTAAGATTGCCTTTCGGAGTTGCGGCAGCGGCGCTCTCAACATATTCTCGGTGCGAGATCGCGATCGACATCCACTGCAAAGGAAGTAATGCTGGTGCGAGATTTTGACGAAAGACCCTGGGGCAGTTACGAAGTCCTGGAAGAACGACCCGGCTTTAAGGTCAAGGTTCTGGAAGTGAAACCCGGTGCCCGGTTGAGCCTGCAAAGACACTCGCGACGAGGCGAACACTGGGTCGTGGTTGAAGGCGTGGCTGACGTTGTCTGTGGCGATCGGGAGCTGCAACTGCAAAAGGGCGAGCACATTCATATCCCGCCCGAAACCAATCATCGCCTGGGAAACAGCGGTGACATCCGCCTGACAATCGTCGAAGTTCAGCTTGGTGATTATCTGGGTGAGGACGACATTGTGCGCATCGCTGACGATTATCAACGAATCGAGTAGGTATTCTTCTCAAACAATGCAGGCCTCTTCACGCAGAGGCTCCGCGTGTCACAATCCTCGCTCTTGACCAGATCCTCACGAACAGCGCTAAATATCATGAGCGCCTGAAGCGATGTCTCATCCTTTTATAATAGCGATCGATGGTCCGTCCGGCTCGGGCAAATCCACTCTGGGGCGGATGCTCGCGCGCGAGCTGGGATTGCTTTACATCGACACCGGCTCGATGTATCGCGCGGTAGCGCTGGCGGTGATCGAGTCGAGCACGAACGAAACAGACGATGTTTCTGTGGGCACTCTGGCTGAAAAGATCGACATCGATCTCGCCGGCGACCCTGACTCGTTGCGAGTGACGCTGAGTGGCCGCGATGTCTCTGATCGCGTCCGCGATGAAGATGTGACGAACATGTCTTCGATCATTTCGACTATTCCCGGGGTGCGGCGGGCGATGGTGAAACGACAACGCGAATTGGGTAAGCGAGGCGCGGTCTTGAATGGACGCGACATCGGTACGGTGGTATTTCCCGACGCTGGCGTGAAATTTTTTTTGGACGCCGCGCCCGAAGAAAGAGCGGAACGCCGCCTGGCCGAAGAGCGTGAACACAATCCAGCGGCTACTTATGAACAGACCCTGGTTGACATAACCGAACGCGACCGCCGCGACACGACGCGGGCGGATTCACCTCTGGTTGCTGCCGATGATGCAATTGTGATTGATTCAACGGGGCAACCAATCCAGGAAGTGTTTGAGAGAATGCTGACAATCGTCCGCGAACGTCAAGAAGCATGAGTGAGTTTCAGAAGCCCGACCGCGAGGGATGGCATGCTGCGTCGGAGGGCTTTGCCTCAAAAGTCAGTTAAAAGATCCGGTACAGAACCGGTTGCGGTAGCGACCGGGTC
>Ga0070698_100005971_pt1 | contig 13275 bp, 10 predicted proteins | sample KBSK1502metaG_FD_65477 | JGI IMG/M metagenome (GOLD analysis project Ga0070698, IMG submission 65477) | Corn, switchgrass and miscanthus rhizosphere microbial communities from Kellogg Biological Station, Michigan, USA - KBS K1-50-2 metaG | ecosystem: Host-associated > Plants > Roots >... | reverse complement strand
CGCCACCACTCGCGTAGTGATAGAGCGCGCCTCCTCGATCGGCGAAGAGGAACTCACCCTCGCCGATCACCGCAATTCCATCGGGGATCCAGTAGCCGGAGGCGAGCACGCCCGGCTCGGTCGTTACGCCAATCGGGTCGTCCGGCTGGCACGAGCAAAGCAGGAAGGGCAAGAGGGCCAGAAGCCCTGGGCGTTTGTGGAGCGGCATGCTGTTAGGCAGCGGCCCTGATACTCGTCATCGTCGTCACCAGCATCTTCGACATTTGAACGCAGAATCGAGCTGCCTTGGTCCTCCAAAATTGCGCGACTGGCGAAGTCGCCACAATTGCGCCCTTTTTAATTACCCTCAGTCCGAGAGACAGCAATGCGCACGCTCGTGTGTGGCCTATCGTTCACCGTTGTCATCGCCGGCACGGCCTTACAGCAGGACCCCGCTCAGCTCAACGCGCCGCGACCGATCGACGCCAGCGAGAGTCTCTGGACCGAGGAGCTGACCTGGATGGAAGTACGAGACCTGATCAAGGCGGGCAACCGCACGATCATCATCGGGACTGGTGGCGTTGAGCAGAACGGCCCGTACGTAGCCGGAGGAAAGCACAATTTCGTGCTGCAAACGGTTCTCCCATACGTTGCGCGCGCGATCCCGGGTTCGCTCATCGCGCCAATCGTGAAGTTTGTTCCGGAGGGCAGGATCGAGCCGACGACCAGCGGCCACATGCGGTATCCAGGAACGATCAGTCTCGAGCCTGCGACATATCTCGCACTCCTCTCCGACATCTGCCGCAGCTACAGGGCACACGGGTTCGTCGACATCATCCTCATCGGCGACAGCGGGGGTAATCAGAACGGCATGCGCAGCGTCGCGGACACGCTGAACGCGCGCTGGGCTGCGGCCGGCGACTCGACGCGCGTGCACTACCTGTCCGAGTACTACAACGAGGACCGCTGGTCGTACGACTTCCTCAAGACACTCGGGATCACACAGATCGACTCGGCGCCCGGCCGCGAGCGCGACGCCCGTGTCGACACGCGGAACGGCATGCATGACGACGTCTACTACGAGGCGCAGATTGCAGTACAGGACCCGAAGCTCATTCGCGCGGAGCAGCGGCGAAAGGTCGGACAACTCAGCATCCACGGGGTGGACCTGTCGTCGATGGACAAGACGATAGAGATCGGCAGAAAGCTCGCCGAGTATCGTGCCGGGATCACGGCGAAGGCATTTCAGGCTTCACGGCAGCGGCTGCGTCGGCCAACCAGCAGTCCTCGAGTGCCGCGGTGATGACGGGGATGCCGGAGCTCGGAGCGGCTACTCCGCCTTGAGCGCGGCGAAAGGCCGAATCGCTGCCCGGTTTCCGCCAGTTCAGGGGCGGGTGATACTGAACTCCGACCTCATCTTCACGACGGTGTAAGGATTCCACGTCGAAAGGAGATAATAGATCTTGAGTGTGCCGCCAGTGACGCGGGTGAAGCGCTCAATGAGCGATGGTGCATAGGTGCTGCCCGCCGTGGTGACCGGATCGTTAGGTCCGATCGTGGGGCCGGTCAGCCTCGCTCGGGACCGCGCCCGGATTGTGGATGAAGACGCCGATGCCATTGTCGCGCAGACCATTGAAGATCAGTTGTGGCGTCGTCCAGGGCCCCCATAGCTCTTTCGCGTACGTGAAGTAGACGCCTCGCGTCGCGGCGCTTTGCCGTCCCCCGTCGAAGGTCATGAGCCACATCCCGAGATCCGGCGAGTAGCCGACGTTCAGATTGCCCACGCTCGGGTTGCCGTTCGGCCATGACGGACCATTGAGCGGATTATCCTGAATCACGGGGACGGCGGCGGCCTCTGAAGTGGTCCAAGTTGGCTGCCCGTTAACGCGGCCGGCAAAGTACCGCGTTCCCGTCCCCGTCCAGAATCCGCTCGCCGGCGTCTGCGACAGGAAGATGTCGGACGCGCGATACTTGCCCGTCCCGAACATGTAAACATCCGAGCCGGATGCGTGGAGCCCGGTGTACACGAAGTGGCCATCCGCAGTCCTCGAGATCGTGCGTCCGGTGGTGAACGTCTTCGCGGTTTCGTCGAAGCGAACGAGCACGGAATACGCGTTTTGATGTATATCCGCCAGTGCGTGATCTGCTCCAGTGTTCACGACGAAGTAGAGGCCGTCGCTGAGGGCGATGCCCGCGTTGGGGACGTCGTCGCCCGCCATCCTGACACCTGGTGGAGTAACCCAAAGCGTTGTGCCGTTGTTCTGCGTGAAGAAGTTGAGCTGGAGCGGCGCGTCGCCGTCCGTGGTGGTGCTGAACCCGATCGGATCGACGGCACCGAGGTTGACGTTAGGGTTCTCGGCGCGCGTGTCCCCGAACAGAAACACAACCTTGCCGTTGGCCTCGAACGACGTGCCGATGTCGGAACCGAACACGCCGTATCGGCTCGATGTCAGGCTCGCGGTTGGGAGCGTGATGCCTCTCGCCGCCGCGGCCCAGTCCTTGTCGCCGATCACCTGCTCGAGCTTGACTGACGACCCCGCATTCCACGTGAGGGTGATGCCCGCGACGCCGGCGGTGACGGTCACGGCAGCCGTGGCTGTGGTGGTGCCCGCTGAATTCGTGGCGGACAATGTGTAGGTCTTGCTGGTTCCCGGGCTCACAGTCGTCGAAGTGCCGGTAACGGTTCCCACGCCGTTATCGATCGTTACCGATTGCGCGCCCGTGACCGACCAGGTGAGCGTGGTGGTCTGATCGCTCGTAATCCGGGAAGGAGTGGCTGAGAAGGTCGCGATAGTCGGACGCGGGACAATGGGCGGCGGTGTCGTTGTTGGCTCGGAGCCGCCACCGCAGCCCAGGATCACGATAAGGCCGATGATCCTCCGGAGGTTACGCGAGAATCGAATCAAGGGTGCGGCTCTCATCGACCAGTGGTCACGAGGAATGGCCCGGAACAAGGTATTATGGGCCTGGAATGTGTCGCGAATGAACTTCGCTTTATCAGCGAAGGATTCCTCGAAGAGCGCCATGACTTCTCCTGCGCTTCTGGGTTGATCGCCCTGGACGCCTAACGGATAGCGTTTAGCTGCAGGCTGAATATCAACAATCGCCCCTCGCCTGCCAGCCGCAACACCTGTCGGGCGGCGATCGTTCGTTGACCGCGCTGAGGAATCAGCGATACAGTGTTCGAAGGGTCGCCAGGTCCGCGTTGCCGCCGGAAAGGATGACGCACACGGCCATCCCGGCCAATTCCTCCCGCAACTGTAAGAGCCCCGCCAAGCCGACCGCCCCGGACGGCTCCACCAGGTTGTGGGTCGTCTGGATCAGCAGCCGAGTCGCATGGAGGATCGGTTCTTCCCCGACCGTGATGAAGTCGCGCAACCCGGCGCGCAACGCGGCAAACGTCGTGGGATAGCTGCTCGCCGTCGCGATGCCGTCTGCCACCGTGTTAGGCGCGATGGGCCCCACGGGACGGCCGGCTCGCCAGCTCTCGAATACCGCTGGCGCTCCGGCGGCCTGCACACCGTACACCGGCGTCGGCCGCTCCGCCGCCCCCAGAACCACCATGGCGCCGACGGCCTGCGATCCGCCCCCGATCGCGATCACCATCGCGTCCAGCTGGGGAGCATCCTCGAGCACCTCGAGGGTGATGGTCCCCGCCCCTTCGATGACGTGTTCGTTGTTGGTCGAGTGAATGACCGTCAGCCGCTCAGCCCCGGCAATCCGCTCGGACTCGGCGACCGCATCGTCATAGGTCGATCCGTGCTCGATGACGCGCGCTCCAAAGCCCCTCATGGCCGCATTCTTTTCCGGATTGTTGCCATAAGGGACGACGATCACGGCCGGGACGCCGAGTTTCATCCCGGCAAAGGCGATGCCCTGGCCATGATTGCCGCGCGACCCACAGATCACGCCACGTTGTCGTTCCTCGGGGGTGAGCGCGCTCACCGCGGCAAGGCCGTTCCGCACCTTGAACGAATTCGTCGGAAGGTGATTCTCGTGCTTCACCAGCACGCGAATGTCATGGCCGACGGCTGCATCCAGCTCCGGATAGGAACGCAGCGGCGTGCGTTGCAAGTGCGGCGCAATGCGCGCCCGCGCCTCCCTGACCTGCGCGATGCCGATCGGGAACGCGGATGTGGTCACGACGGGCGGTTCGGTCGGGCCAACACCTCGGCGAAACGCGCATCCGCACGCATGGCGTCGAGGATCGGGTCGTTCGTGGCCCAGACCAGCCAAATGGATCGCTCATCCACCGCGTGCGCCATCTCCTCCAGCGCCCGGTCCACGCGACCGAGTGCATGCTCCAGCAGCGCCATGTCAAATGCCGAGACATATCGCGTATTCGAACGTGAACGCAGCTCCTCGAGAGTGCGCTCAGCATCCGCCGTTCGCCCATCACGAGCGAGCGCGACGCCACGAAAGGCGTCCGTCGCCGAGGCCGGGCCGGACACGCGTCGCTCCTCGTCAAAGATGCGGACTGCTTCCGCGTGTTCGCCCAGCGCGATGTGCGCCAACCCGAGCCAGATCATGACAGGACCGAACGCCTGGTCCATCGCCAGCGTGCGACGACACTCGGTCACTGCCGCGGCGAAGTCACGGTCGAAGTAGTGGGCCATCCCCCGAACCGTGTTGATGATCAGCCCGAGCGGGTCGAGGTCCTGCGCCTTGCGTGCTTCCTCGACGGCGTCGCGCGTGCGCCCACGGGACATCAGGAACTCGGAGTACCAATGGTGTGCGGTCGGGTAACCCGGGTTGAGCGTGAGCGCCTTCTCGAACGATCGCTCCGAGCCGGCCCAGTCCCAGTCGTAGTTCATAAGAACGAAGCCGAGCGATGTGTGTGCCTCAGCCAGGACGGGGTCGATCGCGAGGGCGCTCAAGGCGGCGGACTTCGCCTTGGGAAAGGCGTCCGCGGGACGCTCCATCCGATACCAACCGAGCAGGTTGTGCGTGTCGGCCAGTCCGGCGTATGCCAGCGCGAACTGCGGATCGAGCGCGACCGCCTTCGCGAAGCATCGTTCCGCATGTCGCATGGATTCGCCACGCCGGTTCCAGTGGTAGCGACCCTCGAGGAAGAGATTGTACGCGGCCAAGCTGGTGGTGGGCGCCTTGACCAACTTCGGGTCGGACCGGCGGCCGAGCTTCACCTCGAGGTTGGCCGTGATCGCCTGCGCGATCTCGTCCTGGATCGCGAAGACGTCGTCGAGTTCCCGGTCGAACCGTTCCGACCACATGTGGTATCCGTCGCGCACGTTGATCAGCTGTGCCGTGACGCGTAGCCGATTCGCGGCCTTCCGCACGCTGCCCTCGAGCACCGTCGCGACATTGAGCTGGTCGCCAATCTTCCGGATGTCCGAGTCCTGGCCCTTGAACGCGAAGGCCGACGTGCGCGACGCGACGCGCAGCCCATCGAGCTTCGCCAGGGCGTTGATGATCTCTTCGGTGATGCCGTCAGCGAAGTACTCGTTGTCCTTGTCCGCGCTCATGTTCGTGAACGGCAGCACGGCAATGGATGCCTGCACTGGTCCGCTGACGGCCCGGTGGCTTGCTGTTCGTGGTGACGACGCCAGAGCGCGCAGGAGACCGGCCAGCTCGCCCGACGTGGAGAAGCGGTCGGCCGGATCAACCGCCAACGCCCGGCCGATGATCTCGTCGAGCTCCGGTGCGACGTCCTGCGTGACGTCGCGCAGTCGCGGCGCCGGTGAGGTGAGCCTGGCCGAGAGTATGGCCATTGAATTCGAGCCGCGGAACGGCGGTGCTCCGGACAGCACCTCAAAGAGCACGCAGCCCAGCGAGTAGATGTCACTCCGCCCGTCAATGTGCTCCTCGCCCGTCGTTTGCTCAGGGCTCATGTACGCTGGCGTGCCGACCACGACGCCAGCCTGCGTGAGTTTTTCGTCCCCCGCGTCGCGCACCGCCCTGGCAATCCCGAAGTCAGCAACGACGGCGTGCCCGTCCTCGAGCAGGATGTTGCCTGGCTTTATGTCGCGATGGACGACGCCTTGTCGATGCGCGTGATCGAGGGCCTCGGCAACTTCGGCGCCGATTACCATCGTGTCACGCGGCGAAAGCGTTCGCTCCTGGTCCAGACGGTCCTGGAGCGAAAGGCCGGGGACGTACGGCATGACGTAGTAGAGGTACTCCCCTGCCTCACCGGAGTCGTGCACCGGCAGGATATGTGGGTGCCGGAGTCCGGCGGCGACGCGAATCTCCCGCAGGAACCGGTCCGCGCCGATTCCCAGTTCGGGTCGCAGGACCTTCAGCGCGACATCGCGATCGTGTCGGACGTCGCGCGCGAGGTAGACGGTTGCCATGCCGCCGCGTCCGAGTTCACGGCGCACGTGGTAGCGATCACCGATGATCTCGGCAAGGACTTCGGTCGGGTCACGCATGAGCGGAGGAAGGTACCGCCGGTGGCGACGCCCGGCCACGGAGCGTCGCGGAGGGTTTGAGAGGCGCGGCTGCTCCGTTCCATAGCTCCACCGCCAACTGTAACGCGACAGCGAGGCTATTTCAGTACATGGCGATTAAATCGTCACAGTGAGTCATCGTCGGAGGTCTGAGCTACTGGCTGACGGATAACGTTCAGCTGCAGGAGTTTCTTTCACTTGGAGAGGCTTGACCGCACGCACGCGCCATCCATCTATCATGAGCTCTCAACAGAGGAGTTCTCGTGGACAGGCGGACGCTGATCAAGACCGGCGGGATGGCGGCGATCGGGTTGGGCGTCAGCGCGTGCACGCCACGCCGGCTGGCACGCCTGACGACGACTCGTCGGGTGGATCTTCCGCCGGTGAACATCGCCTGGGATCGGATCATCCGGACGACGGTCGGCCTCCGCCCGCATCGTCCATCGGGCTTCGTGGTGAAAGTCGCAAAGCTCGATGAGAAGACAATCGTTCACAACTACGGCCACGGTGGTGCCGGGATGTCGCTCTCGTGGGGCACGGGCTCCCTGGCCGCCGACCTCGCCATGGACCACGGCGATCGGCGCGCGGCGGTGATCGGATCAGGCGTCGTCGGGTTGACGGCGGCGCGGCAGCTGCAACGCCGCGGATTCACCGTCACGATTTATGCGATGGCGGTGCTGCCCGACACAACGTCCAACATGTCGCTCGCGGGCTTCACACCGATGTCCGGACTGATCGACCGCGACAAGCACACTCCGGAATGGGACGCGCAGTTTCTCCGCGCGGCCGACATCGCGTATCGCCAGCTGCAACTGCTCGTCGGCGCGCACTACGGCGTGTCGTGGGTGGATCAGTACAACCCGAGCGACGCCATTCAGCCGCCGAATCCGAATGCGACGCCCCTTTCGACTCCCGGTCTGCAGGTCGGGCCGGTGATCCTGCAGCCGGGCGAACATCCCTTCCCCCAACAATACGCGACGAAGCGCCCGACCCTTCGGATCGAGCCATCGATCTATCTCGATGCGCTGATGCGCGACTTCATGATGTTCGGTGGACGCCTCGTCATCCGAAAGTTCGACACGCCAGGCGACCTGATGTCGATCGACGAGGGCTCATTGTCAACTGCACCGGCCTGGGATCGCGGGCGCTATTCGGCGACGAGGAACTGATCCCGCTCAAGGGTCAGCTCACGGTGCTCGTCCCGCAGCCCGAGATCTTCTATGCGACCAACGGCGGCGCCCGGAGCACCAACAATAGTCCCGGCGGTGGCGGTTTCGTGCACATGATGCCGCGCGCCGATGGCATCGTGCTTGGCGGCACCTCGCAGCGCGGCATCTGGACGCTCGAGCCGGACGAGGACGAGCGCAAGCGCGTCGTCGACACGCACATCGCGCTGTTCAACGCGATGCATCCACCCGCGCCCGGCGAGTACGTCCCGGCACCCGTGACACCCGACGCGACGCCGAGCCTCGAAAGCCACTTCGATCTCGAATCGTGAGGCTTCAGGTGTGTCGCTGTGTTGCGAGGTTTCCGGAGGGACCCAATCTCCGCGCTGGGAAGACGGTGTGATTCGACGCCTAACGGATAGCGTTCAGCTGCGGCAGAGTCAACGAGACCGCGCCGTGGACACGAGCGCGGCGAGTGCCTCGGCGCGTTCCATATGCACTCATTCGCCACGCAGCGCTTCAACCGGCTGTACCGACAGGCCGCGGCGCGTCGGCACAAATGCAGCGCAAAATCCAACCACCAGCATGAGCACCGCGACCGCCGGAACGAGCAACACCGTCTGCGCCGCGGCAACCGGTCCCGTGATCCGGTCAAGAATCGTCGCAATGATCGCCCCAACGACAACACCAATGCCCATCTGCCGCGCGATACGCGAGAACACCGTGATCATGACGCGATGTTGCGACGCGCCCAGGGCCGTTCGAATTCCGATCTCGCGTCGGCGCTGCGCGACGGTTAATGACATCAGCGCATACACACCCGCTGCCGACAACAGGAGCACCGTCGCGAGAACCAGGGTGAGAACGGTGCCGACAATCTCGAGTACGAACGCGGACTCGGGATCGAGGGCGACCCCAGGAACAATTTGACTGAGCCGAAGTTCGCTGCTTGTGGCGGCAATGGTGTTGTACACCATTGTGCCGAACGTGGACGGAACGACCCCCCGCGTCCGGATCACCATGTTCACAGCGGACACGCGCTCCGGTGCGAACGGATGATAGACCAACGGCGCGATCGCATCTGGATCGAGCGGATTGCGTCGCAGGTCATCGACAACGCCGACCACTTCGAACCACGGCGGCGGCCGGGTCGTGTCGGACATGCCTTGTGGTACGTAGCGAAGACGGCGGCCGAGCGCCGCCTGGCCACCAAGCGCGCGCCGTACGAAAGCGCGATTCACGATCACTACGCGCGTAGAGTCGCCGAAGTCGCTCGATACAAAACGACGACCGCTCAGGACGCTTGCACCGTAGAGACTGAAAAACGCCGTGTCGATTCCCTGCGGGCCGACTCTGCGGTCGAGGTCTGATGGCATTGAGATGCCGTCCACTTCGATGCGACCGCTCCACGTCGCACCGGTGGGTGCGCCGCCGCGAAACGTGATGCCCGCGATCGACGGATTTGACCTGAGATTGCGAACGACGTCATCGATTCTCGAGCCTAACGGCGGACTTGGCTGTGTCCCCTGCCCGACCGCGCGTTTGACACTCAGTATGGCGCTGCGAAACTCCTGCGCCGGGAACGTGGGCTGAGTGAAGGACTCGGTTGCCGCCTGCAACCCGCTCTTGAGCGCTGGCGGAAGAATCGCTACCGCGAAGGCAACCTGTGCGACAATGAGTGCCGTCCATGTTCTGCCAAGTCGCAATCCCGTGGCGCCGCCCAGTTGTCGAAGGTCCGTTTCGATGCGACGTCCGGTCGCCTGCAGCGCGGGAAGAACGCCGACAATAAGCGCCACGAGCAGCGCGAGGCCGAGCGCAAAGACGGCCGTTCCCGGCTGCAGGCTGGAGTCCATCCAGAAGGGTGGAATGCCGCCAAGTTTGCTGAGGCCGACGGTCATACCGCGATCACTGAGCTTCAATCCGTACTGCGCAAGTGCAAGACCGACAATTGCAGGGGGAAGTGACAATGCGACCGCTTCGACAAACAACTGACCGACAATTCGGGCACGACTCGCGCCCAACGCCGTTCGCACCGCGATTTCGGATCGACGCACCGCGGTCCGTGCGTACACGAGAATGGCCACATTCAATGCCACCACGAGGACCGTGAGCGCTATCGCCATCTGCGCCAACCACACCTGTTTCCATTCAATCCCCTGTATATCCAGCAGTGGGTCCGTGTATCTCCACACTTTTGCTTGAAGGTCACCGTTGGTTTGCGGAAACTCGACCGCGGCCCGCTTTCCAATAGCCGCGAGCTCCGCACGCGCCGACGACATGGTTGCTCCTTCTGCCAAGCGGCCGAACACGAACAATTCCGGGCCCTTTCCCCGCTCGACCCTCGAGGGGTCCATGAGCAGCGTGGTCCAATACTGATGGTTGAGCGGAAAGCCGTACCGAGCGGGCATGACGCCAATGATGGTGAACAGCCTGTCGTTGATGCGCACCTGGCGCCCAATGATCAACGAGTCCGCGGCATAGCGAGTGCGCCATGTGTCGTACCCGATGATCAGCACGGGCGGTGCACCCGGCACTTCATCGTCAGGCACCAGTACGCGGCCAAGCATCGGTGCGATGCGCGCTACATGGAATCCACTGGCAGTCATGCCGGCCAGCGTGATGTCCTCAGTGGACGCGGGACCAGTTTCAAGCCACGCGGGGATGTTCCGAAACGCGCTGATCTCGACCACGGACTTCATCTGCTCACGCCACGCGAGGAAGTCCGGCGTCGACCGTCGCGCTTCGTTGTTCAGCGTGACGCTCCAGTTTTCCAGCGCGACGATGCGGTCAGCGTCTTTGAGCGGAAGCCGCGGCGCTATGCTGGAACCCAGGGTCCCGAAAACGCCGGTCGTGATACCAATGGCGACTGCGATGCCGAAGCCAGCAACGAGAGTGAGGCCAGGGTTCCTGATCAGGAGACGCGCACTCAAGCGAAAATCGAGACCTGAGACGGCGCCGCGGAGCGATCGGATGAATCGTGGCGTGCGTGCCAGGGCATCGATGACGAATCGCGTCGAGATAGACATCGTGTCTCTCCAATACAACGCAGTTGCCGACATCTGCCCGTGCGATGTTCGCCGTCCTGCGTACAACTCGGCGAGATCACCATCAATGGAATCGCGCAGGTCAGCAGGCACGAAGAACCGCAACACGCGCCGCGCGAACCGGGGAGGTCGCATGTGCTCCGCCGTCACCGAAGCCTCAACGTCGCGGGATCGAGCCCGCGCCACATTTGTTCGGACACCTGTCGCGATTCCCGCAACGCGCGCAGTCCGCTCGGCTCAATGTTCACATATCGGCGCCCTTTCCCGCCGCGTTCGGCCGTTGGCTCACCCATCCACGAGGAGACCAATCCCTTCTCTTCCAGACGGCGCAGCGTGACATAGACGGCGGCGCGCGCGACCTCGCGTCCCGTTCGGCGCTGGATTTCGTCGACGATTGGGATTCCGTACGCGTCCTTCCGCAGGTGCACGATAGCGAGCAGTACAAGTTGCTCGAATTCGCCCAGCGTGTGGTGGGTCATGTCAGTAATGAATACAACGCTATCATAATAGCGTCAATGGTATGGCGCCCCCACGACGACCGCCGCGGACAGCCATACCACTCCGTACCGGTCCTTGTGGACATCCGCGCCCACGAAGATGATTTGTCGGTGGTGATGTAGATCCCGGTCCGAAAATTCAGTCGTGCAATTTGCCCGGTGATCTGGGCACATGAGAGCGAGCTGATGCGACTATTGTCAGGAGGTCCCCCGCGAGCGCTCGCCTTTCTCCTGAGCGTGCTCGTCGCCGCTTGCGCCGACGAGGTGGACGGGCCGAGCGACACGAGCGCCTGCACCAATGGCCTGACGTTCGCGGTGCTCCCGGTTCCGATGAGCGCGGTCTCATCGGTCTCGCCCCTGGGTGGCATGGCGCCGCCGGTGCACACCGTTCCGTCGGATCACGGCGGCATACACATCAACGGCACCGGCGTGCCACTCGTCTCGCCCGTCGCCATGCGAATCACGACGATCAATCGGACGCGATACCTCGTCTCGCCATTCCGTCAGGGGCAGACGGACTACTTTTTCGACGCCCGGCTGTGCGGCAGTTACTCACTGCGATTCTCCCACATCATCACCGTGGTCGATCGCCTCGCCTCACAGCTCGGCTCCGATTGCAGCACCTACTCGACTGCCAACGAGACCGTCGAGGCGTGCGAGAATCATGATGCGAACATCGACCTCGCCGCGGGCGAGAGCATCGGAACAGTCGGTAGCGCAACGTCGGGGGCGTTCGACTTCGGACTCTATGACGCCAACAACCAGAACTTCTTCGTCAATCCCGGCAGGTATTCCGGACCGACGCGCACCGCGATCTGTCCGTTCGCGCCGTACCCGGACGCGATACGCAACCAGCTGTACGCGCTGATCGAGACCGCCGGCATCCGGGCAAGCGGCGAGGCGCCGCAGTGCGGATCGATGAGCGTCGATGTCGCCGGGACCGCGCAAGGCGTCTGGGTCCAGCAGAGCAACCCGGGGAGCCAGACGGGCGATGAGACGAACTTTCTGACCCTGGCGCCACACCCGATGTACCCCGTTTCGAAACAGACCGTCTCCGCAGGACCCGCAGCGATCGCCGCGTTGTCGGGGAGTCCATCGCTCGCACGTTATCCGATCCAGAGCTCGGGCAGGGTGAACAGGCCGTTCAAGGACGTCTCAGCTGATGGTCTCATTTACTGCTACGTCTACGAAGCCTCGCCGAATTTCAGCTACTTCGTTCGACTGGCGGGCGGTGTCCTCACCATCCAGCGCGTTCTCCACGCGATCGGACTCACACCGTGCAACAGCGATCCTTCGTCATGGACGTTCGGCGGTGCCGCGCTCAGCTTCATCCGCTGACCGGTCACGAAGCGCCTGCTGCGTCGCGGCCAATCCAGGCCGAACGCCCTTCACTGCGTCTAAAGGTTGATCTGCCTGGCGTTGCGCTCCCTTTGTTAGGCGGTACCGCGTTCCACTCACGTTGCGATTGTGAATAGCGTGCGGACTAGTTTCGTGCCATGAACATCCCTGCGATACGCCCACCTCGCGGACTAGCATGGAGCAATCAGATGTCCAAGGAGCATACCGCCAAGTACGTAGGGTCCGACAACAAAGGGGATGCTCAGCCAAGGCGCGAAATCTCCATCACCGTGCTCGAGACCTTTCTCATAGCGTGCAGAACCGAACAGGAAACCGATCACGCCGCCGAATAACACGTAGGGCATCGTCGAGCGACACTGTCGCGATGAATCTTGAAGAGCGGGCGTCAGGAGCGAAGTCCGCTTCCCAACGCGACTACTGTCCGCGCTGGCTACCCGGCTCAGTGTGTCCCGCTGACTGAACAACGATTCAAAACGACGCGGTGGCTGCGCACGTCCGGGGACAGAGGCCGCTGCCAACAGAAGAATCGCAAACCATAGGTGCCACTGGCGCATTCTCACTTTCAGAGCCTCCTGCGCAGCCTAACGGATAGCGTTCAGCTGCGGTGGATCCAATAAGATCGCGCGGTGGACACGAGCGAAGCGAGTGCCTCGGCGCGTTCGATAGCTCCGCCGCCTGCTGCAACGCCTGTTAGGCCTCGCGCGGGTACAAACCGGGTAGATAGGTAACACTGCATTCCGGGAACATAGGTAACACTCAACTGCTGCGGCTAGACTCGAGACCTCTTCAGGAGGTCAGCGATGCCGTGGCTGGAGACTGCACC
>Ga0070698_100005969_pt1 | contig 13277 bp, 12 predicted proteins | sample KBSK1502metaG_FD_65477 | JGI IMG/M metagenome (GOLD analysis project Ga0070698, IMG submission 65477) | Corn, switchgrass and miscanthus rhizosphere microbial communities from Kellogg Biological Station, Michigan, USA - KBS K1-50-2 metaG | ecosystem: Host-associated > Plants > Roots >... | reverse complement strand
CGCCAGATGATATCCCCGCGTGGCTTTGAAGCATCCTTGCCATCAAGGGAGTCGTTTTCTCCACTGGCAGCGGGCGCCTCGACATCACTTCTGCTTCGGTAAAGCTCCACCTCCTTTGGCAGTAGAAACCTGACCAGCGTAGGAACTAACGTGCGCGACAAAATGTAAGAAGGCAGCATCGCCAGGACCACCGCCAACGCCAACGGCGTAAACAGCGACTTGGCCGCCCCCTGTAAAAACGTCACCGAGACAAAGACAATGCAGATCGAGAGCGTAGAGACAAACGCCGGGGTAGCTACTTCCTGTGCACCGTCCAGGATCGCCTTCAAAATGGGTTTGCCCATTTCGATATTGCGATGCGTGTTCTCGATCTCGACAGTTGCATCATCAACCAGCATTCCGACGGCGAGCGCCAGCCCGCCGAGCGTCATGATGTTGAGTGTCTCGCCGAGAAAGCTGAGAAATATGATAGAGGAGAGGATCGACAGTGGGATCGAGATCACCACGATTAACGTGGCGCGCCAACTCCCGAGGAAAAGCAGGATCATCAGGCCTGTCAAGCATGCTGCGATGACCGCCTCTCGTACGACACCGTTAATCGAGGCACGCACAAACAGCGATTGATCAAAAAGGAAATCAAGCTTGAGCGCAGTCGGTAGAGTTGCCAATACGCTTGGCATCCGGGCTCTCACCCGATTAACGACGTCAAGCGTCGAAGCGCCTCCGCTTTTTAAAACAGTAAGTAATGCCGAACGCCGTCCGTTACGCCGCACGATGTTGGTCTGCACCGCCGCGCCATCTCTGACGTGCCCGATATCGCGGATGTAGACCGTTGCGCCATTGACTTCCTTTATCGGCAGATCGTTGAGTTGCTCCACATCCGTCGGGCTGCTGTTGAGCCGCACGTTGTATTCCCGCACGCCCATCTTCGCGGTGCCGGCAGGCAATATGACGTTCTGCTGGTTAAAGGCGCTCGACACGTCCGACGCAGAGATGTTCTTTGCAAGCATCTGCTGCGGGTCGAGATCAACGATGATATTGCGCGATTCGCCTCCATAGGCTAGCGGCAACTGTGCGCCCTCGACCGTCGCCAATTGCGTCCGGATAAATTGATTGGCGAAGTCGTTGAGCTGGTTTTCGGAAAGCGTGTCGCTGTAGACGACGGACTGCAGCACCGGTACATCCGCGGCACTGTACTGAACGATCAAAGGTGGGGTTGTACCGGTCGGTAAAGTCCTCAGAACGGCCTGCGACTCAGCCGCCGCCAGGGATATCGCGGCAGGTATATTGGCCCCTGGCTGAAAGTAGATCTTGATGACTGCGATGCCGTTATACGACTGCGACTCCATATGCTCGATGTCGCTGACAGTCGTGGTATACGCACGTTCGCTGTTTGAGACAATCCGCTGCTCCATCTCCTGCGGTTCCAAACCGTTAAAGTTCCAGATGATAGCGATGACAGGAATGTCGACGACGGGAAAGATGTCGACTGGCGTACGATAGATCGATAGCACGCCGAGGATCAGAATGAGCATCGACATCACGATGAATGTGTATGGCCGCCTCAGCGCTAATCGAACGATCCACATATTTTTCTCTACTTAATTTCAGCGTCTCCTTAACTTAAACATCACATTAAGCACTGAAGGCGCGAGACTTTCTTTTCTCCTTTTGCGGGCTTTAACAGTCTGTTGCGGGAATCAACGAACGGAAAACTGTAGAGGTGTCTCTTTGCAATCGCCCTGGGTCAGTTTCGCAAGGATCTCATTAGAAAGGGGCAAGCCACTCGAAGCGGGACCGCCAGATTCATGGCCACCCAAGCTTAAATAACGTAGACCGCCCCAACAGCAGAATTGCTTGGACTCGAGCAAAACTTAGTCACTCCGAGCAATTCCAAGAAAGATTGATGGGCCAGCCGCCTTTTATTCTGAGTTCTCGCGTTTCGCCTCGTCTGGCGATGCGTTACAGCGGGTGCCCTCGGGCAAACAGGAGATTGAGATTGACGAACGGAGATACTCCGAAAGCCGTCTCGAGGCGGGCTTTCATCAAGGGTGTGATCGCGGGCGGCGCGGCAGTCGCCTCCGCTAACTACCTCTTCCGTGCTTCTACCTTCTTGGGTCAGTCCCCCGGAGCCGGTCTGGGTGAGCGGTTAATTGCGTTAAACGTCAACGGCCAGCAAAGGCGAGTCGATGTCATGAAGCAGGAAACTCTCGCATGGACGCTGCGCTACAAGCTGGGTCTAACCGGCACCAAGTTGGGATGTGATCGCGCGGAATGCGGTTCTTGCACGGTGCTGGTTGATGATGTGCCCCTCTATTCGTGCTCGATCCTGACACACACTGTGCGCAACAAAAAGATCTTGACGATCGAAGGCCTGGCCGCCGCCGATGGAACGTTGCACCCGGTGCAGCAGGGCATCATTGACGAACAAGGGTTCCAGTGCGCGTTCTGCATGTCTGGGTTCATCATGTCGACTGTGGGATTCTTGAAGGCAAATCCAAATCCTACCAGGGCGGAATTAGCTTACGGCATTTCCGGAAATCTGTGCCGGTGCCAGGACTACGACAAGATTCTTACCTCCATGATGCGCGGGGCGGAGAACATGAGGAGGGGAAATGGTGTCTAGTAAAGTTGCTGAGTCGAATAACTCGACTGAGCCGCAGTTTGGAAAACAGTACAAGTTGATCGGCAAAAACTACGTGACCGTCGATCTTCAGGCAAAGGTGACCGGCAAAGCGAAGTACGCCGAAGATTTTCGCGCCGAGGGAATGCTCTTCTGCAAGTTGCTGCTTAGTCCGCTGCCGCACGCGCGCATCAGACACATTGACGCGAGCGCGGCGCTTGCGATGCCCGGTGTCAAAGCAATACTCACGGCAGACGAGCTTCCAGCTCCTGCCGATACCGTTACTGACAACGGAGCAGTCATCAAGGCCAGTAAGTGGGGTGAGCGGGGTCTCACCATGGAGCCTGTCTATCAGGGCGAGCCAGTCCTTGCAGTTGCTGCAGTCGACGAACTCACCGCCGCTGATGCGATCGAAAAAATCCACATCGATTTTGAGCAGCTTCCTTTCGTCATCGATCCGCTCGATACCCTGCGGCCCGGCGGGCCCAACCCTAGAACTGACGGGAATGTCTGGGTCACGCCGAAGTCGCCACCCGGACCACCCGAAGTCAAAGAACTCAAGTGGACCGAGGCAGACTTCTCTGAATACAAGGAAGGACGGCTGCCGATGGGTAAGACTCCAGACGATTGGTCGTACGGTGACGTTGACGCTGGGTTTAAGAGTGCTGCACTCGTTCTGGATGAAACCTTCATAACACCCGACACGAGCCATCAGACCCTGGAACCGCGCAGCGCGATGGCCTACTGGCAGAACGGTAAGGTTTACGTTCACTCGGGCACGCAGAGCACCTATCAAAATCTGCCTGTCCTGGCGCGCTGGATGAACATGGATCCGAGCAACGTTGTTTTCATCAGCGAGTACACCGGCGGTGGGTTTGGCAGCAAGGTAACTGGCGGCGTTTCAATGATTATCCCAGCGTTCCTCTCGAAGAAGGCCAACGCTCCCGTGATGATGCGCATTAGCCGTGAGGAGGAGACATACATCGGTCGCGCGCGGCCTGGGTTTCGAGGCCGCATGAAGATCGGTTTCTCGAAGGAAGGTCGCATAACGGCCCTGGATATGTTCGTCGTTTCCGACAATGGTCCTTACGACGCACAGGGCGATGTCCCCACTTCGGGTCGCATCGTTTCCTTGTTGTATCAGCCCCAGGCGATGCGCTGGCGAGGCGTAACAGTGATGACCAATACTCCGCCGCGCAGTGCACAGAGTTCTCCGGGTGGCCTGCAAGGCATTGCCATTATCGAGCCGATTATCGCGAAAGCCGCGCGCCAGCTTGGCTTGGACCAGGTGGCCATTCGGCGCATCAATTGTCCGGAGGGTAAAGCGCCGTTTGGACCATCGGTACAGGGTAAGTTGCAGCATGCTACGAGTGCGTTTCTCAAGGAGGCCCTTGACCGTGGCGCGGAGCAGTTCAAATGGACAGAGAGAGCGCAGCGGACACCGAAACGGATTGGCAGCAAGGCGCGTGGGATTGGCGTATCGCTTAGCTGCTACGTGGGCGGCACTATCGGTTTCGACGGGCTCCTGGTTATTACACCAGCCGGTCGGATTCAGTTTCAGTCAGGAATCGGCAACCTGGGAACTGAGTCCGTAATTGATGTGCATCGAGTGGGCGCAGAGATCCTTGGTGTGCCCTGGGAAAAGTGCGACGTGATATGGGGCGATACCTCCAAGAACTTCCCATTCACTTGTGTCTCCGGTGGAAGTCAAACGACGCACGCGATGACGCGTGCGGCCCATGCCGTGGCGATGGAAGCCAGGAAGCGGCTACAGGAGATTGCAGCAACGAGTCTTAGTGGCAAACCAGAAGACTATGAAGTCGCAAACGAACGAGTCTCGCGTAAGGGTGGAGGACGGGGACTAACTCTGGCGCAGGCCGCTCAACGGGCGATCGAGCTCGGCGGCATATACGACGGACATGAAGCACCTCAAGACGTCAATAATTATACGAAGGCGTCAGTCGCAGCGCTCGCGGGCCAGGGTCTGGTCGTCGCCGCACGCGACAACTACGGGCGCGACGGTGCGACGTTTTCCTATGTCGCCAGCTTTGCCGAGGTGGAAGTGGATGTCGAGACCGGCGCGTACCACATCGTGGATTTCCTTGCTTACGCGGATGTAGGAACGGTGATTCATCCCGCCGCGCTGGGTGGCCAGGTACTGGGCCGATCGATTCTCGGCATAGGGCACGCGATCGGTCAGAAGTGGGTATTCGATCATCACTACGGCGAGATGGTTTCAAAGCGTTTCTATCAGAATAAGCCACCTACCATTTTGGATGTACCGGTAAACATGCAATGGGGCGCGTTGGACATCCCTGATCCAGAAACGCCAGTGGGCGCTCGCGGCATCGGCGAACCGCCGGTGGGTGGCGGGTGCGCTTCGATTTTGAACGCGCTGTCGGACGCGCTGGGGGACGAAATCTTCCAACGTGCGCCTGTGAATCTCGACACGATTCTGACGTCGTTGGAAGCAGGCCGGCCGATGCAACATCCGCTAACGGCCCATATTTGATGTCTTGAGGTTTTGAGAGGAAAAAGCAATGGCTGTAATACGAGACGTCATGCCTGCATTTGAATTGGTTCAACCGAGTTCCGCGGTCGAGGCGCAGAAGGTTCTCGAACAACACGGCAGTGACGCCTGGGTATTGGCGGGCGGAATGGATAGCTTCGACTGGCTTAAGGATCGGATCAAGCGGCCGAAGATCGTAGTTGATTTGAGCGGCATCGATGAACTCAAGGGAGTTCGTACTATCGCCGACGGAATCGAGATCGGAGCGATGACCACGCTCACCGAGCTTGTCGCCAACGAAACCGTCAAACAAAAGTTCGGTTTGTTGGCCCAGGCTGCGGAGTTAGTAGCGTCTCCGCAAATTAGAAATCAGGGCACAATCGGCGGCAACGTTTCGCAGGACGCCCGCTGCTGGTATTACCGCGCAGGCTGGCCCTGCTATCGCGCGGGCGGGAACATCTGCTATGCCGACGATCCGGATGGGCGCAACCGGGAACACGCTATTCTCCATGCCGACCGTTGCGTCGCTGTGAATCCTTCCGACACGGCGCCAGCCTTGATTGCACTCGATGCTAAGTTTGTCATGCGCACACCGAAAGGGGAGCGGATTGTTGATGCCGAGGACTATTTTATCGGACCTGAGATCGATATTACTCGGTTACATATCCTGCAGCCTGGCGATCTGCTGACGGCGATTCGCATTCCCTCGTCCTGGGCCAACGCTAAGTTCTATTTTGAAAAGGTTCGTGATCGGAACGTGTGGGACTTCCCGCTGTTGAATGTCGCTTCGGCAATGGTCGTATCTGGCGGAACCATTGAGCGAATTCGAATCGCCGTTAACGGCGCCGCCGCTCGTCCACTGCGATTGAAAGCCGTCGAGGATGCAGTGCGCGACAAGGCGCCCAATGCCGAAACCGGTGTGCTGGCCGGCAAGCTGGCTGTGCGCGGGGCCGTGCCGTTGCAGTTCAACGGCTACAAGATCCCGCTGCTGCGAAACCTGGTCAAGCGTGCTATCGGCGGAGTAGAGGAGGCAGTATGGACCGCATAATCCAATGGGCTACCGACCCGTGGGGACAAAACGTTCCCATCCATATAGCGTGGTTTCTGATCTGGGTCGCGGCGATCGGAGGATTGCTATTCTTGATGGTCCATGCGACTTACGTGCGTTACTTCGCCAAAGCCAGGCAATTCGTTAACGACGATCCGGCCGACATTGCACCTCGCCTACCGAAGCGAATCCCCAGACACTCACTTGGCGCCCGACTATTTCACTGGATCATGGCGGCCTCGATGCTCACGCTTTTGTTCACAGCGTTTCTGCCCAAGGTGGGGATCCAGTTTGATTGGATAACCTACCATTGGATCGCAGGCGCTGTGTTGACGGCTTCAGTGATCTTCCATGTGTTCCATGCTTCATTTGTTCTGGACTTCTGGTCGATATGGCCGGATAAAATTGATCTGCAGGATGCATTCAGGAGAACTCTGCGTTTCGTCGGCCGAACTGCTCCTCGACCGCGAAAGTTTGCGAAGTACCCTCTGGAGAATAAGCTCTATCACCTGGCCATCGTAGCGGCGGGTCTGTCGGTAATCGGCACGGGAGTGTTCATGCTGTTTCGCGTGCGCACGATCTTGTTTCCGCGCAATCCGTATCTCTTCAGTGACATGACTTGGGGACTGATATACGTGTTGCACGGACTGGCGGGGGTGGGTCTGATCGGATTGATATTAGTACACATCTACATGGCGGTACGACCAGAGAAGCTCGCGATCACAAAGTCCATGATCGTTGGCTCGATGAGTCGTGAGTTTTACCTGGAAGAGCACGACCCTCACCGCTGGGTCGTTGACACGAGTTCATCACCAAAACTGTAGTCGAAGGTGGAAGAAATGGAAATTGAAGAGCGCTGTAACACAATCGAAGAGTGCTATGAGTTCATGCTGGCCTACGCGGCACAGGGACTCCCGAGTGACCAAGGCAATGGTTCGGGTGGACAAGTTCGCGAGTTCTTGAATCGAACGGTCATTGCGTTGAATGGCCTCGCAGAGAGTTATTCAACCGCGGTGCGGAAGGAGGGCCTTGACCACGCTGAAAAATACCAGGCCTTCTTCGACGTGCTCAACCGCGACGCCCGCGACTCGCTCGCAGCCATTGAACTCGTCCTCATTCAGCCTGCAATCAGCTCACAGATGGTCGACAATTTGAACGCGTCAATTCACCTCCGTGCATTGCTGACTGATTTATTTCTGGTCGATGAGCTGCTGAAAACGCAACGTCAGGCAGCAGATCAGGTTGCCATTCCGTTTGGTTGCTAAGAACTTCGGTAGGCCCCATGAGCCAGGCGCAAGCTTTCAACGCGGGGGAGGTCACTAACTATCAGCACTGTGAATTTCCCGGACTGGTAACCGGCGACCTCCAATCTACCCGCTGACTCTGCATGGATTGTACATCCGTTGACCGTGTCCACGACTGCACCGGGAAGTTGGTTGCCCTTGGGTCGTATATAGATCGAGATTTCCCGCTGTTCGTTTTTGTAGACAAGATGTACGTACTGCTCACTCCCTAAGTCACACACACGCGCCCGCGCGAGTTTGTAGTCGGCGAGCGCGAGCTTTCTCATAGAGTCTGAATCACCAAGCTCTTTCCGGAGTAACTTTGAATCTGACACTCAAGGAGGGGCGCCCACGAAGGGACGCCCCTACAAATTAGCTCGTCTTAACGATCATCAGAATCGCGCCCCTCTGAGGCGGGCACCGCAGGGCTAACGGAGGCCAAAAACCCTGTCAACAACCAAGCGCGTTGACTGGGCGCAAATCGCGGCGCTAGCAAGCCATCGTTGATCTCCCGCGTAACCGCAAAGCGGTTGTATGAGGTTGCCGGAAGAAACAATCGATCATTCGTCGTAAAACCATCTGAGGCCGAATCAACGTCTCCTTCACTCGCTGAGATCACACCGTCGCCATTCTGGTCCACTCTGGCCACTTCTGCGGCATACGCATCGTATAGTCGTCGCGTTAAGTTGGTGACATGCGGCTCGAACGATGCGCGTCTCTCGTAAACATCGAGGAATATCTCATTAGCCAAACCGCTGGGAATAAAACGCTGGCGGAACTCTCGTTGCGAGTCGATGTCGGCATCGAACTTGTCAGGATCGCGCGGCAAATTGGGATTGTCACCGTGAGTGACTGGACTATTCTTGACACCCGCCGGCCCAGAACCAGGGACAATGGATTGGAGCGCCCCAATCTCGCCATCCTGAAAGGCATCCGGGGCCTCGCCAAAATTATCCGGAAACCCTCCGGTGAAAGGTAGCTCGTAAAGCGGATGAATCCAATTGGTCGTGTAATTAAATTCCCAGTAGTTGTGGGCATCCGTCTGTTGCATTGCGTTGTAAGCGCCCATGCTGAGTTGGATTGGAACCACGTTGGTCTGTTTGTCTGGGAAATGATCGTTTTCACTGGGGAGTTGTACCGCTTTACCATTAACGGTGAAGAAATGGCCGGGTACGTTATTGTGCGTTCCCATCTCAGCTAACTCTTCGGCATCCGCCGCGGTAATCGTCCCGAATTGCGCATGGCCGTCGCGCCGTGGGCGGGCGATCTCAGGTACTTTCAGATCGTGGATCATCCATCCTTCATACCAGCCGCTCTCATTGTTAATAACGAAGAGACCCGAGATGTCAGTGAATACATCGATGAAGGTCCGCACGTCATTTGGATTCGTCGGTAAGCCTGGCTTTGGCTCCACGACTAAGCGAACACTGCCAATAGTCGGAAGGCCGCAGTTTCCGCCGGTGGCGGTAAGCATGGCAGTATCATTGACCCCAGGGATTTGGCTGGTAAAGACGTTTGGTTCAAAGCCGTGTGTGTCCAGCAAGTAATATTGGAAGAGTTGACTGGGTTGATCGGCTTCTGAATAGGCTTGCACAGGCAGAACGCTGTGAGGTCGTCCGGCCAGCGTGCCGAGCAGATTTTTTAGCGGGTTCGGTAAATGGACGATGTCGCCGCGATTGCGAACGGTAGCTGTATCCTGAGCCGCAATCGGATTAGGGTGACAAGGCGGAGGCGGTTGCTGCGCCCTGGCAACTGGCGGAACGAGCGTCGCCAGGATAAATGAAGCCAGCGTCAGAAGCGAACTAAGACTTGCGATTTTTATTTTCATCTCTCTCACTCCCTTACCTACGACCAAAGTATTAAGACCTTATTCATTCTGTCGTTGTCGAAGTTGACGGGAAGACGTGGTCAACGGGCATCGCTCCTTTGGATATCTATTGTCGGATACAGTTCGAACTACCCCCCCTGGAAAGCTGGGTTGTTGTGCATTAGTATCTTGCCGAAGCAATGCCTACAAACATAAATCCTCGTCAGGATTAATTTCATCCATGATGAAAAAACTATTTTCTATTGAGCCGACTTTGTCTTAGGTGCACTCCACTCGGCTTCGACCGTCGGAGGGAGATCCTGTGAGTTCTTAAGCAGACTTACGAGCTGCCAAATCTCATCGTCCGACAGCATGCCTCCCCAGGCAGGCATCCCGGTATTCCTTATGCCATGCTTTATTAACCAGAAGAGTTGCGAATCTGTGTACTGGGCCATTCCTTTCGGGAGTTGTGGCGCGGGAGGATAGAACGATTGTCCGTAAACACTCGCATTGCCATCAGGTGTGCTATGACACCTGGCGCACATTGTTTTGTAGGTATCTACTCCGGCCTTCAGGTTGTCTTCGTTGAGCGGCATTGGATTCGTTTCTCCAGACGCATGACGGACAATAGCAGCGTGCAGCACCACGGGCATGATCTGAGCTTCAAGACGTGAATGCGTCCCATCAGCGCTGACCGGCATCAGGCCGAGCCTTGTCACCGCCAGAGCTGACAGCGATAGCAGCGCTAACGTCAAAACCGCACCTAGCAGAATTTTTCTCACGTCTCTCTCCTAACAGATCAGTTGCCGAGTCATTCAGTTACAACCACTGTTCCTGTCATCTCCTCATGGCCCTCGCCGCAGAATACGTCGCAGGAAAAGGTGAACTTGCCTGTCTTGTCAGGCGTGAATCGAACACGGCTGACCTTGCCCGGCAACACGTCGTTGCGCACGCCAAAGGCCCGGAGGTTGAATCCATGTTTGCGATCTCCGGAAGAGATCTCGAACACGACTGGCTCACCCTTTTTCAAGGTGATTGAGTCGGGGCTGAATTCGAAGTTCTTTGCCGTGATGTGAATTACTGTCTCCGCCGGCAGCGCGCTTGCCTTGATGTAGATAACCAACCCAGATAGGAGCGTGCTCGCCAGCAGGACGCCGGTTATTAAGAATCTTTTTTTACGACGCATCAATTCATCCTCCCGTAACATTGAGTTCTTTGATTTCATACTTCGCTTGTTTTGGCTCCGCTTCGATACTCCTTAGCCCCAGACCTTTATAGGGCGCTGTCGCGTCCCAAGGTATGGGCGCCTTCTTTGGTACTGAACCGGGCGCAGGCAGCGGAAACATCAGCGACTTTGCCGAGTGATGCGCTATGTGGCCCGTCATGTGGTGGTTCTCCTGATGAATGTGCCCGTAGAACACGGTCACATTCTTGTGCGGCATTAACGCATCGATTACCGCGGCGCCGTCCCTGGTAGCCCAGTCCCAGTCGGGATAGAGATCGAACAACGGTCTGTGTGTCAGCACAACAATGCGCGCATCCGCCTTCTGTTGCTTCAAGTCGGCTTTGAGCCAGTTGAGTTGTGATTCGCCTACGATGGCTCCCGGATCCGAGACGTTATCGAGCACAATGAAATGCACGCTCTTGTGGTCGAAGGTGTAATTCAGTTTGCCGAATGCCTCCTGATACGCTTCGCCACGATCGAGCGAAGCGTCATGCTCGCCCGCCATGAAGTGCACCGTTGGGACTTTCAGTTCGCCGACAATGTCTTTGAACTGTGACATTCTGTCCTTGCGGACTTGTACGTCGTCGGTGGTGTGCGTGAGATCGCCGGTAAAGACTATGAAGTCCGGCTGTTCTGCAAGGCTGTTCACAGCCTGCACCGCTTTCTTTAACGTGCCTTCAGCATCAGGATTCACCTTTGGGCCAGCAAAGCCCCAGTGCGTGTCCGAGAGTTGGACAAAGTAAAAGTCGTTTTCAACTTTGGCATTTGCATAATCCACGAGCGAGCCGAGGGCGTTAAGTCCGAAGCCCCGGCTCAGACTTGAAGCGAAGACGATTCCACCGCCCAAACCGGCAAGTTTTATAAAGCCGCGCCTATCAATTTTCTTCATTCGTATTCTCCTGAACTGGAAGTGACTGACTCTACGGAATATCCGTTAATAGCGATACCGCGTGGGCTTCAGAAATATTCCCGCGGCCTTCTTGAAAGCCGAGTGCGAGGTCAATGGCGCTGGTTTATGAGATTGAGGGAATTTACCGACGTCTGGCTTTGCTGCTTTCGTCGGATATCCCAGGTTGCTGTGCGCTTGCTAAGAAAACCGTACAAGAGCGGAGAAAGGATGGACGCCAGGATTATTCTCAGGATCCATATCGACTCGGCGTGTACTCGTGGCGCGCTGGAAATAACCATCAAGCTGGTAAATCGGATCAAACTCGTCACGCCACACATCGTAAGAGCAACAAACATGCGGATGATAATCTGCTTCATGATATTCCTTTCAGCTTGTAAACCTTCCAAATACTCGAAGCGTTCCTCTGATTTTGCCTCACACAAATTTCGGCTTTCTCCTGCTAAACTTCAGTCGCCTTTCCTTGCCTTCAACTATGCATACCGATAGGGCTGTCCAAATATTCCCGCTACTGCAGTTTCCGAGCGGAAAATTAGAAAAGCACGCTCATTCTTGTAGAAACGTTAAAGAGTGAAAGCAGAAGTAGGTTGGACCAGCTAATTATTGAGCCAGTATGATCGTTGTTAATTCGATTACTTGTCCGGCACGAAGTACTTTGCTTCTGAGTTTTTCGCCGGCACTGAGCTTGCTCAGACTGGCATAAATTTGATCGACGGCACCTTCAGCACCGGTCACGGGTATCCCATTTATTTCCAGAAGAACGTCGCCTCCAAGAAGAAGATCTTCACCGTCGACTGATGTGCGCAAACTTCCTGCTCGCACACCTTGACGCCATGCCGGGGAGCCTTCGGAGACGTGTTGCACTGCAATACCTGCCGGTTGAGGCAGATTCAGCGCTTTAGCGACATCACCCTCGATTAGGATTCCATCGAGACCGAACCAGAAGGATTTCTGCTCCAGCAGAACCTGACGTGCTGCTTTTGACGTCACGGCGAATCCTAATCCTTCTGAACCACCGGAGCGGCTTAGAATATTGGTGACGACGCCAATCACTTCGCCCTTCATGCTGAACATCGGGCTGCCGGAATTTCCGCTGTTAATTGCGGCGTCTGTTTGTAATAGTTCTGCGGCTCCGGGGAGAGTCACGAGGCTGTTGGGCGCGTAACGAGCGCTTACATGACCCACCGTGAGTGAATGACTGAGTCCGTACGGTGACCCAATAATGAAAATCTGGTCACCCACATCGACCTTATTGGAATCGCCGATAGCTGAAACCACAGCATTTGTTGGTACTCGTTCCAGTTGCACCAGTGCGACATCGGCTGAAGTCGATGTTGCGATCACATGAGCAGGAATAATTTGCCCGTTAAAGAATTCAACACAAATCTGATCAGCGGCCTGGACCACATGTGCGGCGGTCAGGATCTTACCTTCCGCTGAAATCAAAACACCGGAGCCAAAGCTCGGCAAACTAACGAGGCCTTTCTGCGGATCAGAAGATGGCGTTTTCTGTTGTACGCGAACAATAACCACTGATGGATTTACCTTGCGATAAGTCTCACTGATCTGCTGAGCGTCTACACGCGTCAAAATTCCTGAGCAGCAAAGGACGAAAACGAAAAGCATCAATCTTCGACTCATATTATTGTCTCCCCATTCAGATCAAAGCGTAGATCTCCGCAATAGAATCACCTTCAGGCTGCTGGACTTTTCTGTTCGTTACGCGCGTCCTTCATCCGAGAAAACGATAATGCAACTCCACGTGAGCGAATGTCTTTTGTCTTCACTCTTGACGCTCGCTGTAGCGTGCCGGCGACTAGTGAGCCCCCAGCGTATTTCATAAAGGCGAGCTTTCCTGTCTCACGATTCACATCC
>Ga0070698_100005967_pt1 | contig 13279 bp, 12 predicted proteins | sample KBSK1502metaG_FD_65477 | JGI IMG/M metagenome (GOLD analysis project Ga0070698, IMG submission 65477) | Corn, switchgrass and miscanthus rhizosphere microbial communities from Kellogg Biological Station, Michigan, USA - KBS K1-50-2 metaG | ecosystem: Host-associated > Plants > Roots >... | reverse complement strand
GGTTCAGTAGGTTCAGTAGGTTCAGAGGGTTCAGAGGGTTCAGAGGGTTCAGGTTCGCGCTTGCGCTCGCGGCGGCCGGTGTGCTGATGGCGCTTCCCGGCGCCGCGCAGACGTCGAACGGCGCGCTCGCGGGCGCGGGCACGATCCCCGGGCTCGATCCGAAGTCGCCGGTCAAGGTGCTGCCGGTGCGCGGCAACATCTACGTGCTGATGGGCGGCGGCGCGAACATCACGCTGTCGGCCGGCCTCGACGGCGTGCTGATGGTGGATTCCGGCTCGGGTCAGATGAACGACCAGGTGCTCGCAGCCATCCGCGGCGTGCAGCAGTGGGTCGAGGCGAAGAGCGCGGCATCGGCGCAGCCGGTGCTCTACGGCGCTGAGACACGCAACTCGATCATCGAGGCGCGCCGCTTCGACGCGCCGCCCAAGCCGATTCGCTACATCGTCGCGACGAGCATCGCGCCCGATCACATCGGCGGCAACGTCGCGCTGGCCACCGCGGGCAAGACGTTCACCGGCGGCAACGTCGCCGGGCAATTGAGCGACGTCGGCCAGGGCGCCGCGATTCTCGGCCACGAGAACGTGCAGAACCGGATGGCGAGTCCGCCGGCGGGGCAGCCGCCGTTCCCGACTCGCGCGCAGCTGACCGACACCTATTACACCGACTCGATGAAGCTGAGTAACTTCTTCAACGGCGAAGGCGTCGTCCTGATGCACCAGCCGGCCGCGTTCACAGACGGCGACACGATGGTGTACTTCCGCGGCTCGGACGTCATCGCGGCGGGCGAGGTGTTCCGCACCACGACGTATCCGGTGATCGACGTGGCGAAGGGCGGCACGATCAACGGCGTCATCGAGGGGCTCAATCACATCATCGACCTGTCGGTCCCGGAGTTCCGTTCCGAGGGTGGGACGATCGTCATTCCCGCCTATGGACGCATCTGTGACATCGCGGACGTCGCCTACTACCGCGACATGACGACCATCCTGCGCGACCGCATCCAGGACATGGTGAAGAAGGGGATGACGCTCGACCAGGTGAAGGCCGCCAAGCCGACGGCCGACTACGACGGCCGCTACGGCGCGGCCACCGGCCCCTGGACGACGAACATGTTCATCGAGGCGGTCTACAAGACGGTGCCGCGGGCGGGGACGAAGTGATGCGGCGTGCCTGGACGATTGCCGCGATCCTGGTGCTGGCGCCGATCGCGGTGTACGCGCAGCGCGGCCGCGGCGGCGCGCCGCCGGCGTCGGGCCAGGCGGGCGCCGGCGAGGATCTCACCGGCTACTGGGTGTCGCTCGTCACCGAGGACTGGCGGTGGCGCATGATGACGCCGCCGAAAGGGGATTACCCGAGCATCCCGTTGAACGCCGACGGCAGGCGCGTCGCCGACGCGTGGGACCCCGCGAAGGAAACGGCGGACGACAAGTGCAAGGCGTACGGCGCGGGCAACATCATGCGCGTGCCGACGCGGCTCCACATCACGTGGGAGAACGAGAACACGCTGAAGGTGGACACCGACGCCGGTCAGCAGACGCGCCGGTTCACGTTCGGTCCGCGCACGGCGCCGGTGGCGACCGCGGGCGCCACCGACGGAGGCCTGCAGGGTGTCTCGCGTGCGACGTGGGAATACGCCGGGGGCCGCGGTCCGCGCGCCGGAGGTCCGGTTCCGCCGGCGCAATTGAAGGTCGTCACAACCGGCATGCGGCCGGGGTATCTGCAGCGGAACGGCGTGCCGTACAGCGCCGGCGCGGTCATTACCGAGTACTTGAGCCGCGTGGGCGAACCGAACGGTGACGCATACCTGCTCGTCACGACGATCGTCGAGGACCCGCAGTACCTGAACACGCGGTATGCCCGCAGCTCGCACTTCAAGCGCGAGGCAGATGGGTCGAAATGGAAGCCGTCCCCGTGCGAGTAGGGCGGATAAGAGAGTCGTAGGGCCGACCTTCACCACGAGAGGACGTAGGGGCCGACCTTCAGGTCGGCCCTCGGAGGGATCATGAAACGGTATCTGGTGTTCTCATTCATCGCGCTCGCATCGCTCGCCGCCACCCGCGCGTACGCGCATCATTCGTTCGCGGCCACCTATCGCGAGAAGGACAGCGTCACGATCGAGGGTGAGCTCGTGCAGCTCGACTTCCGCAACCCGCACTCCTTCGTCCACCTAGACGTGACGGAGAAGGACGGAACGAAGGTCCGGTACGCGGTGGAGTGGGGCGGCGTCGGCCAGCTCGGGCAGCAGGGGGTCACGCGCGAGACGTTGAAGGTGGGCGACCACGTCATCATCAGCGGCGCGCCGGGCCGCAACGCCGCCGATCACCGTGTGCGGATGGTCACACTGAAGCGGCCGGCCGATGGGTTCACGTGGGGTCAGGCACCGGGACAAACCGTCGACTGACGAATCACCACGAAAGCCCTGCATGCGGGCACGAAGGCCACGAAACGAACGCGCCTGCCGCATCACCTAGATGACCAAGTTGAATCGAGCGTGTCGAAAATAATCTCGAACTGATCCGTGATGGCGAACTGACGGTGCGCGGTAGATGATGCCTTCCGTCTCATGACTGGACCATCGGAACCCGAGGAGTCCGCCACCGGCCACCGAGCCAATCAATAGAGGCCAGGCTACGACTGCTGTCGCTCCGCCAAGGGCGGGAACCACACCGACCCCGAATCCCAGCCAGCCCCCCAGAATCACGCCGGGTACTGAACCACGAGCGATGACAGGACCGCGAATTTCGCTGATGTCGGTTCGTGCAATCGTCTCCACGACCTGCCCAAGTTCCGCGATCTTGCGATTGGCCACGAACACGCCATCGCGTCCCACACGCACGTTGTCTTGCCCAAACGTTCCACCCGTTTGCATCGCGGCAAAGTATTCCGGGTGGTGCGAGGCCATGTCGCGCAACGTCCGTCTCGACGAATCCGGCAGCGTCGCGTCGGCGAGACTCAGCACCGTAACGGCGAACTCGTCGGCCAATACAAAGTAACGGTCGCGCGGTGGAAGAGCCTTGACCGTCACCATCACGTCGGTGCCGGGCGCGAGTTCGCCCACGCGTGACCAGGGCCAGATAGTTGGCGCGCCGCTCGCCCCCACGGCGTCGATCTGACGCGGCCCACGGGTTGTCGCACAGCCCGCGACCGGCGCGACCAACAGCGCGACGATGACCATGGAGCATGCCGACTTCATCCGCAAGAAGCAGTCAGGGTTAGTGGGCTTCCAGCTTGACTTTGTAGTCGTCGAACAAGAGGTCGGCTTCATGTCTTCATGCTCCTGCCGATGCACGTCACCTCGTGTCTGGCTTCTTGAGCAGCTGTTCGAGCGCGTCGCGATGCGTGGCGAGGAACAGTTTGTCCTTGTCCCGGCCTGCCGCATGCTTCGACTCGACGATGTGCCGTAGCCTCGCCGCGACGAGATTGTCGCCGTCCGGAGGAAGGAAGATATCGCGGTCTTTGCGTCGTGAACACGACACCCGCGGTGTGGGCCCAGTAATTCGCGCCGGCAACGCCGATGACGACGTACCGGACGTGCTGGTCGTTGAGTGCCCGCGCGAGCGGAGCGAGAAGATCCATCTCGAGCTACACGCGGCGTGTTGCCTTCGCGTAGTGCTCGGCTGACCATCCAAGAAGACGTGCCACCCAGCTCTTGTCCGCGCCCGGCTGGTTATCGGGCATTGCCTCGACCCGCGCGATCAACGCGAGGTAGTCGTCGGTCAGATCAATCCGGATCTGAGCCGCCTGCTCGGCCGCTTCGCGGAGGATGCGGAGGCCGTCTTCCACGGTCGGCTTCATCACATCAATTCTACGCTCGCACGACGAACGGGAACGGGGCGACGACGAACACGTCGGCGACGACAACCACGATCACAAGGTGGACGACGGCGACCGCGACTGGCGCGAGCGGCACAACTAGCAGGAGAAACGAGGGGGGCCGACCTGAAGGTCGGCCCCTACGAGGTCGGCCCCTACTGAAGGTCGGTCCCTACGATCCTCGTGTGCTCGGAAGTCTTCGTGGTCTCCGTGGGAGTCGCGGAGCGACCTTCGTGGTCACACCTTCGCCCGCGGTCTGCCGCGCGGCTTCTTCGGCGGCTTGTCGAGCGCCTTCAGCAGGATCTCCGCGGCGACGTCGGCCCCGTTGGTCTCCGGCTTCTTCTTGATCTTCGGCTGCGCCAGCAGCTTGTCGATGTGCGACTCCCACTTGCCGGCGAACAGATCGTCATGGCCGATGAAGGCGTTGCGCATGTACTTCGGCATCTCGGCGACGAGCACGTCGTATTCCGGGAAGTGCCCGCGCGCGGTGTAGAGGATCGCCGTCTCGTTCGCGATCGCCTCCGAGATGATGCCGTAGCCCGGCTTGGTGACGACCACCTCGGCGGCGCCGACCAGGTCCTCGTAGCGCACGCCCGCGTCGTACATCGACTCCTCGTTGACGCTGATGAACGAGCCCTTGCGCTCGGCGGTCGGCATCTCCTTGCGCGCGCGCCCGAGCGGCAGGTTCGCCGTCGTCACGACGGTGTACTTCTTGAACTTCGCCAGCGCCTCGGTCTCGAGGCCGGGCAGGCCGTAGCCGCCGAACGACGCGAGCACGATCGGCTTGTCGGCCGGCAGCTTGAGCGTCTTGCACACCTGCTCGCGCGTCTGCGTCGCGTGCCGCGCGATGAACGGGATGTCCCGCACGTTCGAGAAGCTCTCGAAGCCGCCGCTCATCGGCAGGCGCAAGGCCATCGACGCCTTCGCATAGGCGCCGCGGATCGCGGGCAGGAGCGAGGGCGCAAGCCGGACGCGCGGGTAGTCCGCGTAGACCCAGTCCCACGTGAAGTTGCCGAGCCCGATCGACGGGATGCCGGACGCCCCGCCGACGGCGAACGCCAGCGGCGGGATGTCGCCGACGATGATACCGGCGCCCAGCTCGCGGAGCACGCGCGTCTCGCTCGCGGCGCGCGTCACCAGGTCGCTGTGGAACGCGGACGCTCGGCGGATGGTATCGGCTTCGTCGAGCGTCAACGCGTCGATCTGGACGACCCCCGTGTCGTTCTCGAGCGTGCTGAAGGTGATCTTCCCCTTGACGGTGAGGTCGAACAGCCACCGCGGGGCGGCCGTCCGCACGCCGATGCGCGTCTCGGGGCGCCTGGCGAGAACCGCGTTGATGACCTCGATGCAGCGCGCGGCATGGCCGAAGCCATGCCCGGATATGTAGAAGACGAGTGCGGATGATGTCGCCAAGCTACTTGCTCGCCGCCTTGTTCACTAAGGATCCCTCGAATGCGACCTTGAGTACCTGTTCGAGCGTTTCCGCCGGCACGAAGGTCATGTCGTGCCGGACTTCCTCCGTGAGCTCCGCGAGGTCTGGCTCGTTGAGCGCCGGGAGGACGAACGTCTTGATCCCCAACCGCCTGGCGGCGAGCGCTTTCTCCCGGATCCCGCCCACCGGCAGCACCAGCCCGCTCAGGGTGATCTCCCCGGTCATGGCGACGTCCTGGCGCACCGGCTCGTTTCTCGCGGCCGACAGGATCGCCGTCGCCATGGTCACGCCTGCCGAGGGCCCGTCCTTCGGGATGGCGCCAGCCGGAACGTGGATGTGGAGATCGTGCTTCGCCAGGAAATCCGCCGAGATCCCGAGGTCCTCGGCGCGCGACCGGATGTGGCTCAGAGCCGCGCGGGCCGACTCCTGCATCACGTTGCCGAGCTGGCCCGTCAGAATAATGTTCTGGTTTCCTCCCGGAAGCAAGGTCGCTTCGATGAACAGCACGTCCCCGCCGGTCTCGGTCCAGGCGACGCCCGTCGCGACGCCGGGCCTCGACACGCGGAAGGCGACCTCCTTCCTGAAGCGGGCCGGCCCCAGATAATCGTCCACGTCGTCGCGATCGATGACGGTCTTGTCCGGCGGCCCGGCATCCGCCGGGCGCGTCGCGATCCTCGCGGCGACCTTCCGCGCGAGCGCGCCGAGCTGGCGCTCGAGGCTGCGGACCCCCGCCTCGCGCGTGTACTCCGTGACGACCACGCGCAAGGCGGCGGCGGTGATTTCGAGCGATCCGGGCGGGAGGCCGTGCTCCTGTTCCTGGCGCGGCAGGAGGTACCTCCGCGCGATGCTCATCTTCTCCTCTTCGGTGTAGCCGGCGAGCGAGATGATCTCCATGCGGTCGAGCAGCGCCGGATGAACCGTCCCCAGCTGGTTCGACGTGGCGATGAAGAGCACCCTCGACAGGTCCACCGGAATCTCGAGGTAATGGTCGCGGAACGAATGGTTCTGCGCCGGGTCGAGCACCTCGAGGAGCGCCGCTGACGGATCGCCCTGGAACCCGCCGGCCGAGACCTTGTCGATCTCGTCGAGCATGAACACCGGGTTCATCGACCCGGCCTGCTTCAACGCCTGGACGATGCGTCCGGGAATCGAGCCGATGTAGGTGCGGCGGTGGCCGCGAATCTCCGCCTCGTCGCGGACCCCGCCGAGCGAGATCCGGACGAACTTCCGCTCCATCGCGCGCGCAATCGACTGGCCCAGCGACGTCTTGCCGACGCCCGGCGGGCCGACGAAGCAGAGAATCGGCCCCTTCATGTCGCCTTTGAGCTTGCGCACCGCGAGGTACTCGACGATGCGCTCCTTCACCTTCTCGAGGTCGTAGTGATCCTCGTCGAGGACGCGGCGCGCTTCGACCGGGTCGAGGCGGTCGGGCGTCGTCACGGACCACGGCACGTCGAGCAGCCAGTCGACGTAGGTCCGCAGCATCTGGTATTCCGGCGATGCGGCGCCCATGCGCCCCAGCCGGTCCACCTCGCGCGTCGCGACGACGTCGACGTGTTCCGGCAGCTTCGCGTCAGCGATGCGCTTGCGCAGGTCGGCGAGCTCGTTGCCTTCGCCCTCACCCAGCTCCTGCTGGATGGCCTTCATCTGCTGGCGCAGGTAGTACTGCTTCTGCGCGTCACTCATCTCCTGCTGCGCCTGCGACTCGATCTTGCTCTTCATCTCGAGCAGCGAGATCTCCCGCGACAGCGCGCCTTCGATCGCCTGGAGCTTCTTGAGCACGTCCTGCTCCTCGAGCAGCGCCTGCTTCTCCTCCGGCTTGATGTCGATGAGCGTTGCGAGGACGTAGACGAGCCGCAGCGGGTCGTCGATGTTCATCACGACCGCCCGCAGCTCCTCGGACAGGCCCGTCGCGAGCGAGAGCGCCTTGTCGATCAGCTCCTGGACGCGCCGGACGTGGGCCTCGACCTCGATGCTCCGCTCGACGGTCTCGGGCATCGGCGTGATGCGCGCGCGCATCGACGTGCCCGTCCGCGTGACGTCGTCCGCGCGGACGCGGGCGATCCCTTCGATGATGATGTTGATGCCGGCGCCCGCCTTCGCCATCTGACGGACGATGGCGACGGTCCCGACGCGGTGCACGTCGCCGGGTCCGGGGTCGTCCGCGTCGGAATGCTGCAGCAGGAGCAGCACGAGGCGATCGGACCCGAGCGCGCGGTTCACGCTCTCGATCGACACCGGACGATTGACCGCGAGCGGCTGCAGCGTCAGCGGGAACGCCACGGTGCGCCGGAGCGGCAGGACTGGAAGTTCGGATGGAAGTGTCGGCGGCGTCGGTTCGGCCATTGAGGCGATTGCGGCCGAGTCGGTGCCGGCTCGCGCTCGGTTAGTATACCGAGTCAGAAACCGATGGACGAACGTCAGTTCTTCACCGAGAAGCCCGAGCAGAGGCCGGCGCAGTTCCAGTGTCCGCGTTGCCGGCGAACCAACGACTACAGCATCCGCTGGATTCGCCGCACCAAGAAGGCGCAGATCCCCGGCGGAGCTGATGCGCGCGACAGGGCGATGTTCGAGAAGGTCAAGGATCATCTCGTGCGGGTAGACGATGACGTCACCTGTAAGACGTGCGGGAAACGCTTCGAGATCCCCTCGCACCGCGCCCTGATCTTCCTGGAAGAGCTCGAAGGGCTGCCGCAGGAGGACTACGACGAGTAGCTGGCAGCGGGCAGCGGGCAGCGGGCAGTGTCGTAGAGGCGGACCTTTAGGTCCGCCTGGCGTAGGGGCCGACCTTCAGGTCGGCCCTGCTAATACGGAATCTTCACCCCATCACAATTGAGCAGGCTTGCATCGATCTCCGCGAGATACGCGATCGTGCCGCGGTCCTTCCGCGCCTGCGCGATGCAGCGCAGCGTCCGGAGCTGCTGCGCATCGAGCTTCGCCCCGCGGTCGCGCACCAGGCGAATCATGTAGGCGCGCTCGCTGACGACCGCCGCCTCGAGCGGCGTCACCACGGCCGTCTCGTGCAGCCGCAGCGGGACCCGCGCCGCCGCCGGCCGGTTCATGTCCGTCGTCGCCGACATGACGACCACGTCGGCCACGTCCCGGTTGCCGGCCGCCTCCGCCGCATTACGCGGCACCGGCGCCAGGATCAGCGGCCGGTCGGCGAGCAACGCCGAGACGCCGGACAGCCCTGTCAGCAGCGCAACGACGACACCCGGCAACGCAATCGCCGCGGTCAGAAGGATGCGAAAACGCTGCGGATTCATCAGTTCTCGCCCCACAACCGCGAATACGGCGGCCAGAGCAGATACGGGTTCGTGCGCCCGCGATGCAGCGCTTCCTCGAGCAGCTGTGGCGTCAGCCGTTCGGCAGATGCGGGCACCGGCGGATCGGAGTACGGCGGCATCCGCAGCACCCACTCGCTGCGCGCGTCGAACGCGCCGCGCTGGAGCCGATACTGCAGCCCCATGGCGCGCCAGCCCCACGCGGTGCTGACGAAGAGCACCGCGAGCAGCACGGCGGGACGCATCGATGGGCGGGTCTTCGTCATCAGGACCTCCGCCAGCTCGCGGACGGCCACGTAGAGCACGAGCGCGTAGAAAACACCCGCGGCGCTCATGATTTCGCTCTTCGCGTACGCGTAGGAGAGGACCGCGCTGCCGGCGAGCGTCGCGAGCATGGCCATCGGCGCGGGATCGAGCCAGTGCCGGCGTCCATCCGGCGCGCGCCGCCTCGCCAGGTACCACACGATGACGGCGGTCGCGACGAGCGAGGTGCCGATGTCGTTCAGGAAGAACAGCGGCGGCGCCAGCGGATCCCACGGCTCGAAGGCCGTCCACTGCCCGGCAATCGGCTGCGAGAACGGGACGGTCAGCAGCGAGCAGACGATCGTGTACGCGTAGAGCGGCCACGGGGTGCCGCCGAACCTGGCGCGGAGCTGGCTCGTCGTCAGCATCTCGGTGCCGAACCCCGTCTGACGCTCGCCGACGGTGTTGCCCACCATCTGGAGGCCAATCACGCGCAGCACGACGTACCCGGCCGCCAGCACCGCCATCGCAATGAGCGCGTTGCGCGAGATGCCGCGCGCGCCGGCGACATACGCGGCGACGGCAATCGCGAGGATGACGAGACCCGACTCGAGCGTCAGCGAAGCGATGACGAAGATGACGCAGGCAGCCGCGTCGGTGAGGATGCCGCCGCGCGATTCCGCCAGCGCGAACGCTGCGAGGCAGTAGAGAGCGACCAGGAGGAAGTGGTTGATCGGATAGGCCTCGCGCATCATGCCGCCGAAGGTGTGGAGACCGGTCAGGACGGCCATCGCGAAGCAGAGTGCGGCGACGCCGGTCCAGTCGCGAGGGCGCGCGACGAAGGTGAAGAGCACCACGAGCAGCGCGGCCGTGACCGCGTGAAACCCGCGGAAGACGAGGTTGTACCGATCGCCGATGGCGTGCGCGACCTCGAGCAGCAGCTTCGTCGCCATCTGCCGCATCGGGCGAAGCATCGTGCGGGAGGCATGGAGGCCCTGGGTGAAGGCGGCCGTCACGGACGGCGTGGCATCGACGGCCTCGAGAATTTCAGCGCTGTCGGAGACCTGGATGGGGATGCGGAAGACGCTCGCGGAGACCGCGACGGCCAACAGCGCGGTCAGGAGCCATGCCGCGGCGCGCGGGCTCATGTCAGAAGACGTGTGGCAGCAGTTTCCACCGGACCGCGCGCATGTAGCGGTCGTAGGCGCCGCTCGACGAGCGGCGAAGCGACCGCTCCTCGAACGGAATCGCGATGAGCAGGTAGAGGCTGCTCGTCACCGCGAAGACGAACCGCGTGGTCGTCATGTCGGGCACGGCGAACACCATCAGGAACCAGCCGGAGTAGATGGGGTGACGAACCCATCCGTACGGGCCGGCGGCTTTGAATTCGGTCGGCGGGTCCGTTGAGGACGGGGTGGCACGGACCCGCCCTACTTGTCCTACGCCTGACAGCTCCAGAATATCGATCATCAACGCACTTCGCAGAGCGAGCCAGACGCCGAGCAGCTGAGCCGCGTGGAGGAGCCAGCGGGGCGCCGGCTGGTCAATTCGCCAGATCGTCCCCGCCACCGGCTGCCACCACGCGCAGACCGCCGCGTACAGCGCGCTCGCGACCCAGACGTACGTGGAACGTTCGAGCGCGCCCACCATCCGCGTAAGACGTTTACGGAACATGTCCCGTGCGAAGAGGCTGTGATGGAGCGCGAAGATGCTGAACAGCACGACGTCGATCGCAATCGCGCGCGTGCTGATCGGCCCAGGCTGCTCGCGCCCGAACACGACGGTGTAGCGGTACGCCGAATAGAGCAGCGCGTCGATGAAGAAGACCAGACCGCCGAGCGCGACGGGGCGGGCAAGCGGCGTCGGCACCGCGCCGGTCGAGTGCACGGCCGGTATTATAGTGACGACATGCAGTCGAACGGGCTGCCGCGCGTGGTCATCAGCGGGCTCGGCGTCGTGTCGCCGTTTGGAGCGGGGCGCGACTGCTTCTGGCGCAACGTCAGTCGCGGCGTGAGCGGCACGCGCGCGATCACGCAGTTCGATGCGTCCACCTATCCGTGCCGCGTCGCCGCGTCGGTGCCGCCCGTCTCGATCGAGGCCGCGGCGCCGCTCGAGGGCGACGACGGCTCCGACGGCCGGGCGGACCCGAAGCGCTATTCGCGAGCCGCGCTGTTCGGCGTGATCGCGGGGCGCGAAGCGTGGCGCGACGCGGGGCTTCGCGCGGGCGAGCCGGACGCGGGCGTGCTGATCGGCAGCGGCGGCGGCGGCATCGACATCGGCGAGAAGCAGTACGAAGACTTCTTCACCGCCGGCGGCAAGCACGTCACGCCGTACGCGATCGCCGTCGGCATCTGCGGCATGGTGTCGAGCGAGATATCGATCTCGCTCGGTCTTCACGGCATCAGCCACGTGCTGTCGTGCGGCTGTACCAGCTCCACGGACGCCATCGGCTACGCCGCGGCGCTCATTCGCGCCGGCGAGTACGAGGTGCTGCTGACGGGCGGGACGGACGGATGCGTGCTGCCCGGCATGATCTTCGGCTTCTCGCGGATGCGCGCGGTCTCCACGCACTACAACGAGCGTCCCGCCACGGCGTCGCGCCCGTTCGACCGCGGCCGGGACGGGTTCGTCCTCGGCGAGGGCGCGTGGATGTTCGTCGTCGAGCGCGAGGATCGCGCGCTGGCGCGCGGCGTCCGCCCGTACGCGCGCATCGAGGGCTACGGGTCGACCTGTGACGCCTACCACCGCGTCCAGATGGATCCGGACGGCGTGGAAATCGTCCGCTGCATCGAGATGGCGCTCGGCCGCGCGCATCGCCGGCCCGAGGACATCGGCTACGTCAACTATCACGGGACCTCGACGCAGCTGAACGATGCGATCGAATCGAAGTGCGTGCGCCGCGTCTTCGGCGCGCACGCCAATCACGTGCCCGGATCGTCGACCAAGTCGATGATCGGCCACCCGCAGGGGGCGAGCGGCGCCGCCGGCGTCGCCGCCACGGCGCTGGCGATGCGCCACGGCATCCTGCCGCCGACGATCAATCTCGAGGAGCAGGATCCCGACTGCGACATGGACTTCATTCCGAATGCGCCGCGCAGCGCCGAGATCGACGCGGCGTTGTGCAATTGCCTTGGCTTTGGATCGAAGAACAGCGCGTTGGTTCTCGGACGGGCCGGCTGAAGCCGGCCCCTACGTCCCGTACGTGGAAGCCGGCCCGTACGTCCCGTACGTGAAGGCCGGCCCGTACGTCCCGTACGTGAAGGCCGGCCCGTACGTCCCGTACGTAGAGGCCGGCCCCTACGTCTCGTACGTAGAGGCCGGCTTCAGCCGGCCTGCCGCATGATCCCCGGCGTTCTCGTCGTCGGCGCGGGGCCAGCGGGCAGCATTGCCGCGCTCGTGCTCGCGCGCGCCGGGGTTCGCGTGCGGCTCGTCGACCGCGCGCGCTTCCCGCGCGACAAGCTGTGCGGCGACACGCTGAACCCGGGAACGCTGTCGATTCTCGATCGGCTCGGCATCGCCGCCCCCGTACGCCATCGCGCCATCGCCATCACGGGGATGAACATCACCGGACCGGACGGCGCGCGCGTCTCGGCCGACTACCCCGACGGCATCCGCGGCGCGTCGTTGACCCGGCGCGAGCTCGACATCCTACTGGTCGAAGCGGCCGCCGCGGCGGGCGTACAGTTCGAGCCCGGCGTCATGGTCCGCGCGCCGCTCATCACGACTGATACCTCGCGCGTCATCGGCGTTCGTGTCGCGGCCAGCGGCGACGACCACGACTTCCACGCGCGCGTCGTGATTGCGGCCGACGGCCGCCACTCGAAGATCGCCTTCGGCATGGGGCTCGCGCAGTACGCGGCCTCACCGCGCCGATGGGCGTTCGGCGCCTATTTCACCGGCGTCGACGGGCTCACGACGCACGGGGAGATGCACATCCGGCACGACGGCTACATCGGCATCGCGCCGCTGCCGGGCGACGTCGTGAACGTCTGCGTCGTGCGCGACCTGAGGACGATCTTCCGCGCCCAGCGGGTCAACACCGAGAGCATCGTCGACCGCGCCGTGCGCGAGGACCCGGTCCTGCGCGAGCGGTTCACACGCGCGCGCCAGGTGTCGGACGTCAGCTCGCTCGGCCCGCTCGCTGTCGACTGCAAATCGGTCGGCTATCCGGGCCTTCTGCTGGCGGGCGACGCGGCGGGGTTCATCGATCCGATGACCGGCGACGGTCTGCGGTTCGCGCTGCGCGGAGGCGAGCTGGCCGCGGAGGCCGCGCTCGAGGAACTGTCCACGGGCGCCGCCGCGTGCACGGGCCTGCAGGCAGCGCGCGCGAAGGAGTTCGGCACGAAGTGGTGGATGAATCGCAGCCTTCGCGCGCTGGTCGGTTCGCCGCGCGGCGTCGCGGTCGCATCGACGATCGCGCGAGGGTGGCAGGCGCCCGTTCGCGTGCTCGTTCGACTCGCGGGCGACGTGAAGCTGGCCCGGCATGCCTCCTGAAGTCGGAATCGCG
>Ga0070698_100005966_pt1 | contig 13279 bp, 11 predicted proteins | sample KBSK1502metaG_FD_65477 | JGI IMG/M metagenome (GOLD analysis project Ga0070698, IMG submission 65477) | Corn, switchgrass and miscanthus rhizosphere microbial communities from Kellogg Biological Station, Michigan, USA - KBS K1-50-2 metaG | ecosystem: Host-associated > Plants > Roots >... | reverse complement strand
CAGGGACAAGCTCTTCGTAGCGCATCAGAGCTCCATTATCAGCTTTACATCAGGATCGATCTGGCCCTCTGCAGACGCGCGAGTGAGCCACGATACCAGGAAAAACATGAGAAAGGACATCACCAAAGCCACGGCCGAGGCTGTCACGCCCGACGGGAACGTGAATACTTTCGCGTAGCTCGCAGTCTCCAGCGCGAGTGTTACGATCAAACCCGTCGCAATCGATGCGATCGCTCCAGCTCGAGTCGCTCCTTCCCAATTCAGTCCAACCGCCAGGGCAGGAACGAGCGTCGACGCAAATAATCCCCACCCGAAGATTCCGAGAAACGCGACCATGGTCCCCGAGTTCTGAGCGATAATGGCAGCAGCAACGGCGATGAACACCGTCATTGCCCTGCCCCACTTCAGCTCGTTGCGAAGCCGCTTTCCAAATGCAATCGGCAGATCGTGCATCACGACGGCTGCGCCAATGTTGATGAACGAGTTCGCGGCACTCATTGTCGCGGCCGCAACTCCAGAGAACACGAGCGCGGCGAGAACAAGCGGCGTCACACTGAGGAGCAAGCTCGGCGTCGCCTGATCTGGTGCGGAGAGAGGGCCCATTGTTCCATTCGTGACGAAGGCTTTCACACCGACGCCGACACCGAAGTAAAGCAGCAGTACGAGAATGAGTCCAAGCGTTTTGAGCAGAGGGTACCATTTGAGCTGAAGCGGATCACGGAGCATGTAGTATTTGTGCACACCCTGCGGTTGACCCAGCGATCCCATTCCGAACACGAAGAAAAACGAAAGTGCTGCGAGCGGAGTCATCTTTCCCCACGGACTCAGAAACCTGGGATCGCTCGCCAGAATGGTATTCGAGATCTCGCCGAGTCCGCCGCCAACCTTGAGAACAAAGAGAAAGACCAGGACGGAAGCTGCGGCCATCAGGGTCCCCTGGAACACGTCGTTGTAAATACCTGCGAGAATTCCGCCGGCGACGGAATACGCGAGTGTGACCCCCATGCCGAGCCAGATTCCCCAGCCGATGCCTACACCGAAGATCGCGTTTATCACAACGCCCATCGCCAGCGCATTCGTAGCCATGTAGCCGATGATGCCGACGAGCATTGCAATTCCGGCGAGGCCCTGCGCTGCAGGTGACCGATAGCGCGCACCGATTGCATCAGGCACAGTCATGAGTCCGCGAGCTTCACCGAGGAGACGCATTCTCTTCGCAAGCACCCACGCTCCCATCACGTTCGTCACCGACGCGGGCAGAACGATGAACATCGCGCCGAGGCCGACAGTGTAGATGAGCCCGGGGCCGCCGATGAAGGCGAAGCCCGAGACAGAAGTCGAAACCGACGCGACAGTGAGTGCAATGAGTCCGATTCCATGACCCGCAACAAAGAAGTCACTCGCCGTTCGGGTGCGACGGGCTGCCCACACACTGATTGCAATGATGACGGCGAAGTACGCGATGCCGACCCCGATTACGACAGGCTGCGCAACATGCGGCAGAGAGCTTTGAAGAAACGCGAAGATCGGCGCGATCACTTTGTCGCCTCAGGATCGGGCCGCGATATGGTCTTCGTCGCCACTTCGCGGACTCGCGCGATGTCATCCTCGCTCAGGGTCTGCGTATTGAACGTGATTGCATAAGCAACTGGAAGCACGACAATCGGGAGAAGCCCAATTCCGTAAATCACGATGGCTGCGCGAACGGGCAGTCCGAGAATGAGCCGGGCACCGGGTGCTTCGATTGCGGGGAGTCCGAGAGCAAGACAAAACCCCGATGCCAATACGAGGAATACAAAAAGGAATGGGAGCTTGAGCGATCCAATTCCCTTGTCACCGCGCGCCGCCCCAAGCACCATGATCGATCCCAGCGCAGCAGGAATTCCAATTGCGAGCAGCCAGGGTGCCCACGCCGGCGCACCACTCTTTGCAAATGCGGAAGCGTAAGCGATCGCAATCGAAGAGATCGCCGCGACGAGAACGAATCGCGCAGATGTGCGAGTAACGTCTTGAACTTTCATCGTGATGCGCGGGCCGAAGGATGCCACTCGAGCGCGACTGAGCCCATCGCGAGGCCGGCGCCAGATCCCGTCATGAGAATCAGATCCCCTTCCTTGATGCGGCCTGAACGAACAGCGTCATCGAGTGCCATGGGAAGACAGGCAGCACCTGTGTATCCCCACTTTCCCATTACTGTGTGGGCCTTTTCGACCGGCTCGCCAAGTGTGTTCATGACCTCGTAGATCGTGGCGCGGTTTACCTGTGTCCACAGCCACTCATCGACATCGGAAGTGGTCTTGCCGATTCGATCGAGGACGGACCGCGCGATACGTGGCCAGCCGATCTCGTTCACTTCGCGTGGATACTTCGTAACGAAGCGCAGCTTGTTGCGCTTTCCATTGCGAAGCACGTCATCCGTAATCGGCTCGGCAGTTCCGCCGGCAAATACCCCCATACCGGGCGCAAGCCGGCCATCAGCGTAAAGCTCCGATGCCAGAATTCCAGGAGTGGCTGAATGCTCGAGCACGACGGCTCCGGCGCCGTCGGCAAAAATCGTCGAGGTCTTCTTGTCCTGTGGGTCGACATACTTCGTCATGGCGTATGCGCCAATGACGAGGACTCGATTGTATCTCTCGTCGGCGCGGATGTACTTCCATGCAGTGTCGAGCGCCGTGACAAACCCGGCGCATGCACTGTTGATGTCGAAGGCTCCTGCCTTCCACGCACCAATGCGAGCCTGAACCACCGGGGCAGTCGCCGGCGAGATGTACTCCGGCGTGTCCGTTGCAAGAATGATCAGGTCGATGTCTTCAGCGTCGACGCCTGCAGAGTCGAGGGCAGCGAGAGCGGCGTTTGCAGCCAGATCAGCGGTGGATTCATCTGGTGCAGCGAACCTCCGTTCCCGTATTCCAAGCGTATTGGATACAAAGTCATCGATATCTTCGCCGAGAATCGTCGAAAGCTCGGCGTTTGTGACGACTCGCTCGGGGACATATAAACCAGTCCCGGTAATTACGGCTTCGCGCATGCCGGTCACTGCTGATGTGAAGGCGGAGGCGCTGTTGTTCCGCGAATTACGAGGCGCGACGCAATCGTTTTTCTCGGACGGGATGCCATCTTCGCGTCATCGTCGGACTCCTGGAGTGCCTGAAGCAGGAGTCTCGCAGCGCGAGCGCCAAGCTCTCGTGCAGGAATAGCGATCGTTGTAAGCTCGGGTACGAGTAAGCTTGCGAGCTCGATGTCGTCGCATCCGACAATCGACATTTCTTCGGGAACTCTGACGCTCTCGAGAGAACAGACCTTCAATGCGCCGGCCGCAACCAGATCGTTGATGCAGAACACGGCGGTCGGTCGCTGCTTCTGATTGAGGAGTGCCCGCATTCCCAGCTGTCCGCCCGCTGCCGTCGCCGCGACGCGGCGTAACATCGCCGACTCCAAAGTGATTCCGCTCGAAGCAAGCGTTTGAACGAATCCACGTTCACGCATGCGCGTCGCATGAACGTTGGTCGCCGGGCCGAGGAACCCGAATCTCCGATGGCCAAGCTGGAGGAGATGCTCCGCCGCGAGCCTCCCCGCACCAATCGCATCGCTTGCAACGCCGGGCCAGCGATCAGGTGGCTCGTCGATCAGAACCACGTTTACTCCAGCGACCATCGATTGTGGGAGCGATGATGCCCCAATCGCATCCATCATCATTCCGTCCACCTGGCGCTCGAGAAGTGTCTGGATATGACGATCGCGGGAGATCTCTCGAGTCTCGCACAACAGAACCGCGTATCCCGCTTCAGACACCACACGCTCGGCGCCGCTGATCACTTCGGCGAAAAAGGGGTTTCGCAAGTCGGGGACGATGACACCGATTGCGTACGAGCGGCTTCGCACAAGAGACCGTGCGACGACGTTGGCAACGTACCCCAGCTCGCGGGCGGCCTCTAGAACACGCTCCCGCGTCTCAGCCGAGACGCGCGCATTCGCGTTTCTGGAGAGAACCAGCGAAACCGTCGGTTGTGAGACTCCCGCCCGCTTCGCTACATCGTGAGTGGTGACGCGCTTGAATCTTGGGCTTTCCACGCGCGTGAATCTACGAGCCTCGCGGGTCACACGCCTCAGGAATCATCGGCGAGAAACGACTCGATCTCAGCGCGAACCACTCCAGCATTCCGGCCAAACACCATCGTGAGGTGATTCCCAGGGACTGCGACGTACTTGCAGTTCCTGAATGATCTGGCTGTTGTCTGTGCGTGTTCAGGCGGAACGAGCGGGGGACTTCCGGGCGGACCGTACGCCTCACCCGCATTCAAAAGCAGAACAGGATGGCGCACGGATTCCACGAGCCCTGTCCAGTCTTCTGCGCCGACGCCGCGAAGCGCCTGGGCAACGGCGTTCGCGCTCGTCAGCGACTGCGCAGTGCCATCCGGATTCTGCTGGAGCTCCGCGCGATAGTATCCTTCGAGCGCGCCGTCCCAGGCTCCGGCAACATGGGCCGCGCCCCGTATCTCCTTGATGTACGCATCGGCCGATGGAAGAATCCGCGCAAGCCGTGCAAGAGAAGGCTTGAGCAGCTCCTCGGTATCGGGATGAAAGAAGATGGCGGCATCGATGACGATTACGCGGCTGATTCGCTCGGGATACTTCGCGGCAAGGTAGATCGAGAGAAGCGCTCCAAACGAGTGGCCGCCCATAACGACTTTGTCGAGACCGAGCTCATCGAGAAGCGCAATGATGTCGGCCGCATGATCGCCCATTGAATAGCCGCTGTCAGGCTTACCCGTGCGACCCCGTCCTCGAAGATCGGGAGCGATAACGCGGTGAGTATCAGCAAGGCCTTCGTCGAGCAGGCCGCCGAATTCGTTGGCATTCGCAGAGAGTCCATGCAGCAGGACTATCGCCGGCTCGGGGCCGTCGTAGTCGAGATAATGAATTCTGAGTCCGCGAACGGTAACGAATCGATCGTAGTCCGAACGATCGTCGACAACAAACCGTGGCTCGGCGGTCATGCCATCACCTCTCTTCGCGAGGCGGCGTACGTTTCGCGCATGACACGCTTGAGGGTCTTGCCGGCGGTGCTGCGGGGAAAATGATCCGAAACGATGACTTCGTGCACCTGCTGGTATCGAGCGGCGACTCGCTTGTTGATCCAGAGTTTCAGATCATCAGCGGACACTTCTCCGGGTGTCAGCAGAATCACGGCAGCAACGGGACACTCTCCCCATTTCTCGCTCGGCACTCCAAAGACGGCGACTTCCCGCACCGCGGGATGCTGCACGACGATTTCCTCGATGTCCTTTGGATAGACATTCACTCCGCCGGAGATTATCAGGTCTTTCTTGCGATCGACCAGGTGCAGAAACCCATCTTCATCGGCAAATCCGACGTCACCCGTATGAAGCCAGCCGTTGATAATCGCCTGCGCGGTCAGATCCGGACGCTTGTAATAACCAGGCATCATCATCGGGGACCTGCCGGTGATCTCGCCGACTTCGCCGGAGGGGACTTGGTTTCCATCGGCATCAACGATTCGCATTTCACTGAACGGAATCGGTACTCCGACGGAATCAATTTTTCTGGAGAAGTCGTTGCGATCCAGAATTGTTATGAACCCTTCGGTAAGCCCGTACAGCTCGTAGAGAGAATTCGGAAGGATCTGGAGCATTTTCTCCTTGTGCTCGCGGTGCCAGGGCGCACCAACCGAACAGAGCATCTGCAGTGACGCGAGCTTCACTGGCGCGAAGTTCGGTGCGTTCATTACTGCGACTATCTGCGATGGTACCATCATCACATGGGTGACCTTCTCCCGCTCCACGGTCTCAATGAATTCCTGTGCATCGAAACGTTCCTGCAGGATGTAGGTGCAGCCGAGGTACCATGCAGCCATCAGCGTGACGAAGGCCCCGTTGAATACGAGGGAGCCCGCATGCATCACAACACTTTCGGGCGTGAATCGATAGCTGCCCGCGAAGTGGGTGCAGTACATCGCACGAACGTAATGCGTGTGAACGATTCCCTTGGGCGAACCCGTTGTGCCGCTCGAGTAAATGATGTTGTAGATGTCATCATCGTCGATCTCCACCGCGGGGGGCGGGTCTGCAGCATGTCCTGCGATGAGCTCCGCATATCCCCTGTACCCGCGCCGACTGGCGGAGTCAGTGAGGATGTAATGCGATTCCGGAATCTGAGGCAGCTCTGCACGGGCCTCATCGAGTGCTTCAATCATCGCTGACGTAGCGATAACAGCTGTCGATTCGGAATCGCGCAGAAGGGATATCAAACCCGTTCCGCGGAGAAGCGGGCTCAGCGGAACAGTGACGATTCCGAGAAGCGCAGCGGCTCGATATGCGTAGAGCAGCTCGACGCAGTTGGGGAGAACAAGTGCGAGTTTGTCGCCTTTGCGTAGACCAAGTGCCGCGAGTGCGTTTGCCAGGCGATTCACTCTGTCTTCGAGCTCGGCGAATGTCAGGCGCGTTTCACCGCAGATGAGCGCCACGTGATGAGGCCGATTCCGGGCGTGCCACGGAAGCAGAGAGCCGACGTTCATATCAAAGACAACCAGAAATGCGGTACCGGGTACCGGGTACAACGGCAGGGTCTCACTACCGGTACCTGGTACCGCCTTTCTGGTTTGTTATCTGTCCCAGCGGATTCCAAGGAATGCCATCGTACCGATCTGCGGCATGTTGATCATCTCGATGTGCTTCAGACCGAAGCCGCACTCCTGTTTCTTGTTGTAGATCGACGGCTTAGTCGCCGCTATCCAGCCGTTGATCGAGGACGTGCCTCCTCGGCAGGCAAAAAGATTCTGCACGCTGAGGTTCAGGCTCGCCCCGGTTACCGGCAGCTTGTAGCCCGCCGTGAAATCGAACGTTGTGAACGTCGGAATCTTCCCGTTGTTCACGCCCGAGAGGAAGCGATATCCGTTCACATAGCGAACCGTGAATGCACCGCGCACCTGATTTCGGTAGATGTTGGCGAAGTCCATTCCGACATTGAATTTCGTCGTCGGACTGTTGAATGCCGTCGCTTCGAGCGGGTCAGTGCTGCTTCGCTTGACTGTGTCGAGCTGCTGGAGACTCGCAGTACCATTGATCGCGATCGAGGGTGTGACGAGGAACTTGAGACCGATGTCGGTGCCCGTGATCTGGGCATCGCCAACGTTGAAGTACGTGAGCGCGATTTGATCGCTCGTGCCATTGGAGCCAACGTACTTGGTGTTGGTCCTGGCGTTGTACGCGTACGTCGGTCCGCCTGCAGCAGCAGGAGTGAGAAAGTTCGAGATCACAACGAGCGGGCTCATGAACTTCTTGAAATTCGAGCGATAGCCGGTGATGTCAACGAACAGTCGATTGCCGAGTACACCCTTGTAACCGACTTCCCACGTGTCGTTCTTCTCGGGCTCTATCGGAGCGATCGTTCTAACAGTTGCGCCCGCAGCGTTCTTGATGATGAATCCATCCGCGTTTCCGAAGACACCAATGCCCGCCGAGAAATCAGGGAAGTAAAATCCATACTGAAGGACGCTCGGCGACTTGAAGGCGCGGTTGTAGGAAACACGGAATGTCTGATCCTGAACCGGTGAGACAAGGATCGCGGCCTTTGGACTCCACTGCGAGTCGTATCGGTCGTGCTGATCGTAACGCGCGGCACCGACGAGACGAACCTGCTCGATGATCGGAACATCGACCTGACCGTACACGCCCTGCTGGTCGGTCTTGATGTCTTCACCAGTCTGTCGATCGACGAGCCACTGGCGCTTCGAGCTCACGATGTCGTGCCGGTACTGACCGCCCCATGTAAGCCTGAGTCCGTTCAGCTGCGGAACAGTAAACGTGTTCTGCAGCTCGGCGGCCATGATTCTTCCCTCTGCCGGAAAGTCCGAGAGATGCCTGACCGAGTCTGCGCTGATGCTGGGATAGCGGAGTCGGTTCTGTGAGTACGCGTTGAGCTGATACGTATCTCCCGATAGCGACTGGGTTGTGTAAGCCTGCGCAAACCAGTTCGGGTTCGTGAACTTGAGCTGCAGGTTGCGGTACTGCCAGTCCTTGAGCTGGTTACGGCCGACGCTCGTCTGTCCGATGCCGTTTGCCTTGCTCGCGCCACCAGTGAGCTCGAGTCGGGCGAGTCGAGGCAGATAAGCCACGAGTGCACCGCTTCCGCGCATCACATCGGTATTCCAGTCAGCGGTGAGTTCAGGTGTGGCGGTTGTTGCTGGAGGAACAGGAGCGTAGAGGTTCTTGTTGGAGAAATCCTTCGCCTGCTGGTATTCGCCGGTGATCTTGTAGCCGAGCTTGCCCTGACTAAACAGTCCTGCGTGGCGACCCTGGATGTCGAAGAAGTTTCTGACTCCGCCCGACGCCTCGAGTGTCGTACCTGGGTATTCGCGCGGATCCTTGGTGCTCAACGTGAGAACGCCGTTCGATGCATCGGGCCCGTACAATGCCGAGCCCGGACCAACGAGAACTTCTATTCCTGCGAGATCGACTTTTGGAATCGTCGTGAATGCTCCAACGGGAAGTCCGTTCTCGGGAAGAACCGCGATGCGATTGTCTTCCATCATCAGCATTCGATTGTTGAACGCGGAATTGAATCCTCGCGCGTTGATGGCGACCGCTGTCACACCGACTTGAATGAAGTCGATTCCCTTTACTTCCTTGAGCGCCGGTGCGAATGAGTTGCCGACGGTGTTTTGAATTGCGGCGGCGTCGATACGAGTGATCGTCGCAGGTGCGTCGGTGATTTTCTCTGCACGCCTTGACGCGGAGACGACAACGCCGCCGAGTGAAAGCGGAACCGACGCGAGTGAAACGTTGAGGTCGGTGGTTTGTCCTGCGGCGACTGTAACGCCGGTCACGACCTGGGCACGCTGTCCGAGTCTCTGCACGCGCACGTCGTACGTGCCTGCAGGGATTCCGGAGATTGCGTAACGGCCGCTCGGATCGGTGACGCCGTTGTAGCGAGTGCCGACGACTGTGACTTGAGTTCCGGGGAGTACGACGCGGGCGGAATCGGTTACGGTGCCGGAGATTCTGCCTGTTTGCGCGCTGGCTGAGGCTGGGATTGCTGCGGCGAGGAGGAGGGCACTCGCGAGGGAAAAGAAGGCGGTAAGGCGACTTCGTGTGCGTGACATGCTCAGTCCTCCCCAGCTTGGGGAAAAGGTCTCAGTTGAAGTTGTTCGTCTCTGGACGCGTGCTAATACGTATTAGCGGAACGGAGTCTGTCAAGTGGGTTTTGCTGGAGGAGGCCTTGGTGTTGGATAAACGTTTGTGTAAAACCTAGTCAGGAAACCTCAAAACTGTCTCATGAGCCACGCGCTGAAGAAACCTCACCGTGGTCTCACTCTCCGACAGCGAATTCCCTGCAACGACTGCAACTGCCGGAAGTAGCCGGGCATCGTGATGAGTCACTTTTTCATAAACAACAAGCGCCGTCAGATACGTCCCGAGCAGATCGGGATGATATCCGTCTGACCCATAAAGTGAGATCGACGCATTTTCCTGAAGCGCGGCGCGCCACGCATCGCCAGCAGGAATAAACACGCCGTTCGAAACCGAATTCGCTGCAGCCTGGAACGACGCGAGAACCTGCGGAAATAGCTGAGTCTGATCCGATCGAGGCCAGGTCATCAAAAGAGCTGTTCTTCCACCTGCCGCTTTCACCAGAGGATCAAACATTTTTGTCGCAATGATGAGCGTGTCGCGATTGACACCCACAGTTGTCGGTCCCTGCTGAAGCACGACAAAATCCCACGACTCTGACTTGATCACATCGATTGCGTTGCTCCATCCGAGCGCATGATCGATCACCGCGAAGTTGGCATTCGCAACAGATTCGACACGGATCGTATCTCCAACCGATGTGGCGAGATCGGCAACAGTACCAGGGAGATCATTCTGAAAGGTGAGACTGTTCCCGATGAACAGAACATGATGACCGCCGGCATCCAGCGGGCCAGGATCATTGATGCCGAGGCATGCGGCCATTGCCAGCAAGCCGAACGACAAGCGATGGAGAGCAAAAGGAATTGTCGAGGGCATGTCAGTAACGTGACAACGTCCCATCAGAAACTCCAACGATGTTGTACGAACCGTGTAAGGACTCGCACCAGCCGATGCCTCACTGTTACGAGCCGACGCACGAACCGATAGACCATTACGTACTTTATGTTGGAAGCACTGACGGAACACTCTACGCCATCAACCAGGAATGACATTCAAAATCGCAATCGGCTCCGATCACGCTGGATTCAAGTACAAGTCGATCATCATCGACATGCTCCGCAGCAAGGGACACGAAGTCACGGATATGGGAACCGATTCCGAAGAGCCTGTCGACTATCCATTGTTCATCCGGCCGGTTGCCGAAGCAGTCGCACGCGGCCGCCACGATCGCGGCATCGTACTCGGCGGATCAGGTAACGGCGAAGCGATTGTGGCCAATCGGGTACGCGGAATTCGCTGCACGCTCTGCTGGAACGTTGAATCCGCCCGACTCGGCCGAGCTCATAACGACTCGAATGTCCTTTCGCTTGGTGAGCGAATGGTGAGCGTCGACGAAATGACAGCAATCGTGAACACGTGGCTCGAGACTCCGTTCGAAGGCGGACGACACGAGCGGAGGATCAGGGAGATCGACGATCTCTGAGTGTGTATCCTAAAGAAAAAAGCCCCGCAAATCTGCGGGGCTTTTTTGTATGACTTGACGGCGATTACTGAACCGCGTTGATCATGTCGAAGATCGGGAGATACATCGACACCACCATTCCTCCGACAACTACGCCGAGGAACACGATCATCACCGGCTCGAGCAACGACAGCAGGTTGCTGACCGCGGCATCGACTTCTTCGTCGTAGAAGTCGGCGATCTTCGAAAGCATTTCGTCCAGACCACCGGTCTGTTCACCAACTGAGATCATCGATATGACCATCGGCGGGAACACGCCGGATTTCTTGAGCGGCTGGGCGATCGTGTCACCACCGGCGATCGACGAGCGCGACTCCATGATCGCATCCTGAACCACGCGGTTGCCCGCCGTCTTTGCAGTTATCTCGAGTCCGTCGAGAATACTCACGCCCGAGCTGATGAGCGTTCCGAGAGTACGGGTGAAGCGCGATACCGCGGATTTTCTCAGCACGTCGCCAAGAACCGGCACCTTCAACATGAATTTGTCGATCTTGAGCTTTCCATCGGATGTCGCGTTGTAGCGCCTGAACAGGAACACTGCCGTACCGATGACCGCAAGCACGATATACCAGTATCCCTTCAGGAATCGTGATGCGCCCATGACGATACGAGTCGGCAGAGGCAGCGCGAGTCCAGCCGAGGTGAACAGGTTCTCGAATACGGGTATGACGAAGATAAGAAGAACGGTGACTGCGATCGCGGCGACACTCATGATGACGCCAGGATAGATCATCGCGCCCTTAACCTTTCTGATGAGGGCATCGTTCTTTTCCATGAACGTCGCAAGGCGCATCAGAATCGTGTCGAGAATACCGCCCGCCTCACCCGCGGCGACCATGTTTACGTAGAGATTGCTGAACGCCTGTGGATGCTTGCTGAGCGCGTCAGCGACCGTATTTCCGGATTCGACGTCGAACACAACTTTACGCATGATCTCCGACAGAACCTTGTTCTGGCTCTGCTCAGCGAGAATAGTCATCGCCTGCACGAGAGGCAGACCAGCGTTGATCATCGTCGAGAACTGACGCGTCAGAATGACGATGTCGCGCATCTTGATGTGACCGCGCTTGGGCTTCTTTGGCGTGGCCTCGTCGATCTTCACGACGTTGAGTCGCTGCCGCCGCAGCTGCGCAATTACGTCATCGCGCGACGACGCATCGATCGTCGCGGTGCGCATCTCGCCTGCAAATGATCTCGCCGTGTAAGTAAAGGTTGCCATCTCTATCCCTTAGTCAGAATTCAGCATTCGTTATATCGTGCCACCAACCGCGGTCGGCGCCCCCTCTCGAACACCGCCGCGGAAGGCGGACACGTACTGCTATCTCCTGGCGAGTCCGCCCGTGAGCGGACGCTGAGTCGGTGTCGGCTTCTTTTCATCCGTATCCGGCTCCTTGCCTATCATTCGATTGAACTCATCGTGCGAATTCGTAACTCTTAGAGCCTCTTCGAGCGTGATGTCCCTGCTCATGTAGAGGGCATACAGTGCGTCGTTCAGCGTCTGCATGCCGAACTTCTTGCCTGCCTGCATCGACGAGTAGATCTGGTGAACCTTGTCATCGCGGATCAGAGCGCGGATGGCGGGCGTCACCACCAGTACTTCCGCCGCCATTGCGCGGCCTCGTCCCGATGCGCGCGGAACCAGCGTCTGCGTGATGATTCCCTCGAGCACGAACGCGAGCTGCGCACGCACCTGCGACTGCTGATGCGATGGAAATACGTCGATGATTCGGTTGATCGCCTCGGCCGCTGAGTTCGTGTGCAGAGTCGCGAATGCAAGGTGACCGGTTTCTGCAATAGTCAGCGCTGCCTGGATTGTCTCCAGGTCACGCATTTCACCTATGAGAATGACGTCGGGATCTTCACGCAGAGCGTACTTGAGAGCGTTGGCGAACGACTTGGTGTCAGTGCCAACCTCGCGCTGGTTGATGAGGCATCCCTGGTGCTTGTGGATGAACTCGATCGGATCTTCGACGGTGATGATATGACCTTTTCTCTCACGGTTGATCTTGTCGATCATCGCCGCGAGGGTCGTCGATTTTCCTGAGCCCGTCGGACCCGTAACGAGTACGAGACCGCGCGGCTTTTCCGCCATTTTCGCAATCGAAGCCGGCAGACCGAGGTCCTGGAATGTCTTGATCGAGAACGGGATCTGACGGATCACCATCGAGACGCATCCGCGCTGGCGGAAGCAGTTTCCACGAAAGCGAGCGAGACTCTGAATGCCGAACGAAAAATCGAGCTCATCGTCCTGTTCGAACCGCTTCTTCTGGTTCTCGGTGAGGACGGAATAGGCGAGCTGGAGCGTTTCTTTTGGGCCGAGCACCCCACCGGTACGCGCGCTGGTGATCTCGCCATCGATGCGCAGCTTCGGGCATTCGCCGGCAACGATGTGGAGATCTGACGCGCCGAGGGTAACCATCTCCTCGAGGAGCGTGCGCAGGTTGACGCCCATAGCCGGCGGCGCGCGCCCGACAATCGGGTGCGGCGGCGGGCCGTCAGGTGCGCCGGGGCCGTTAAGCGGCTCCATCGGAGCGGCCGGTGTCGGCATAGGCATGCTCATCCGTCAAGACTCCAGGGATTCATCACAGTTTGAAGACGATTGGGC
>Ga0070698_100005965_pt1 | contig 13280 bp, 14 predicted proteins | sample KBSK1502metaG_FD_65477 | JGI IMG/M metagenome (GOLD analysis project Ga0070698, IMG submission 65477) | Corn, switchgrass and miscanthus rhizosphere microbial communities from Kellogg Biological Station, Michigan, USA - KBS K1-50-2 metaG | ecosystem: Host-associated > Plants > Roots >... | reverse complement strand
TCCCACAGCTTCGGGTACATCGAGATCGACGTGAACCCGGGGACGGTGTTGAGCTCGTTCAGCCACAGTTCGTCCTCGCCCAGCAAGAAGAAGTCCACCCGCGCCATCCCGGCGCATCTGATCGTCCGGAAAGCGGTCACCGCGAGCCGCTGCACGTCCTCGAGCACCTCCGGCTTGAGATCGGCGGGGATCAGGAGCCGGGCACCGTGCTCGTCGAGGTATTTGGCCTCGTAGTCGTAGAAGTCGTGACCGGCGGGGACGATCTCCCCGGCGATGGACGCGACCGGTTCGTCGTTGCCGAGGACCGCGCATTCGATCTCTCGCGCGCCCTCGGCCGCGCGCTCGACGACGGCGATCCGCGCGTAGCGGAACGCGTCCGCGAGGCCGGCGGCGAGCTCATCCGCGCTGTGGACCTTCGAGACCCCGACGGACGAACCGAGGTTCGTCGGCTTCGTGAACAGCGGGTAGCCGAGTGCTTCGGCCGAGGCCTCCACCGATTCCGGATCGTCTCCCCACTCCTTCTCATGGACCGTCTCGAACGGGCCCACGGGGAGTCCTGCCTGCAGGAACAGGCGCTTCTGGACGTCTTTGTCCATCCCGACGGCAGAGCCCAGGACGCCGGCACCGACGTACGGGACCCCGGCCAGCTCCATCAGTCCCTGGACGGTCCCGTCCTCCCCGAAAGGGCCGTGGAGGACCGGGAAGACGACGTCGATCGACTCGCGCGAGCCGTCTGCCGCCACCAGCTCCGACGACCCGGCTTCCCCCGCCAGCTCGACGGCGGTACCGCTGCCGTCGGTGACCTCCGGCATCCGTCCCGTTTCGGCGGGCAGGGCCGGCGGTCCGGCAAGCCGATGCCATCGCCCGTCCCGGCTGATGCCGATCGGCACGACCTCGGTCCGATCGGGATCGAGCGCATCGATCACGGACCGAGCGGAGAGGCACGAGATCTCGTGTTCCGCGGACCTGCCACCGAACAGGACCGCGACGCGCCGGCGCTTCATGCCTTCTCGAGGGCTCGCGTGAAGTCCTCGATCAGGTCGTCGGGATCCTCGAGCCCGACGGCCACCCGGATGAGGCCGTCGCCGATGCCGGCGGCTCGCCGGTCGTCGGGATCGAGCTGCCGGTGCGTCGTCGAGGCGGGATGCGCGACGAGGGTCATGAGGCTGCCGAGACTCCCCGCGATCCAGCCGAGCTCCAACGCCTCGGTGACGCGGCTGCCGGCCTCCAAGCCTCCGGCAACCTCGAACGCGAGCGTCCCACCGGGACGGCGGAGCTGACGTTCGGCGAGCTCGTGCTGGGGATGCGAAGCGAGCCCCGGATAGTGGACCCGTTCCACGGCGGGATGCGCGGCCAGGGTCTCCGCCAGCCGTCCGGCCGAGGCGCAGTGATGCTCCATCCGCAGGCCGAGCGTCGCGAGGCCCCGGAGACAGAGCCATGCTTCGAGCGGCTGCATCGTGCCGCCCAGGTCGATCACCGTGTCGCGCAGTCTCCGGAAGAGCTCCTCGTTGGTGCACGCGACACCGCCGATCAGGTCCGCGTGCCCGCCGATGTACTTCGTGGCGGAATGGAGCGCGACGTCGAAGCCGAGGGCGACGGGATTGCACAGGTACGGGGACGCGAACGTGTTGTCGACGGCGGACAGGACACCGGCGTTGCGGCAGAGGCCGGCGAGCGCCGCCAGATCCGCGACCGTCGTCGTCGGGTTGACGATCGTCTCGCAGTAGAAGAGATCGGCGCCGGGAAGGGCATCACGAACCTGATCGAGGTCGGTCGGGTCGACGAACGTCGCCTCGATACCGAAGCGCGGAAGGATGTTGCGGAGCAGCGACACCGAGCCTCCGTAGAGAGCGGTTCCCGCCACGATGCGCGAGCCCGCCTTCGCGACGGTGAGGAAGAGCGACGAGATCGCCGCCATGCCGGAGGCGAATCCCATCGCGGACTCCGACTCCTCGAGATCGGCGATGGCCGACTGGAACGCGTCGACCGTCGGGTTCCCGTAGCCGCGCGAATACACGTAGCCCGGCCCTTCGAACGAGATCGCTCGCGCGAACTCCTCGTTCGTCTCGAACCGGAACGTGGAGGACTGGAAGATCGGCGTGCTGCTGGACGGCTGCTCTGGCGGCGCCGGTCGGTGTGGATGGACGGACCGTGTCTGGAAGCGCCGCCGTTTCGGCTGCTCGCTCATGGCCGGCCAGCCTACTTCGTCCACCGCCGCGGATAGCGGTCCCGCAGGTCCACGGCGAGCAGCGTGATCGCGTCCATGACCAGCGCGGTCAGCTCGCGGAGGGGAGCCTGCTCTCCCTCGGGCGGGACCGGGAGATCGATCGGCTCTCCGATGCTCGTCCAGATCGGCCGACCGAATCTGAGCGACCCCTTTCCGGATTTCTGCCAGACGGCTTGCGACCCCCAGCTGGCCATCGGGATGATCGGCACGCCCGTCGCGACCGCCAGCCGAACCATCCCCGTCTTCCCCTCCATCGGGAGCGAGTCCTCTCGCTTCGTGACGGTGCCCTCCGGATACACCACGATCACCTCCCCCCGGCCGAGCGCGGTGATGGCCCGGTCGAGCGAGGACCGGTCGCGAGTGCCGCGCGAAACGGGTATCTGTCCCGCACCTCGGAGCGCTCTTCCCACGACCGGGATCCGGAACAGCTCTTCCTTCGCGAGGAAACGGGGCCTGCGGCCGGCACGAACGACGGCATCGCCGTTGGTCAACGGGTCGAGATACGAGATGTGGTTGCACGCGATGATCGCCGGACCCGTCCGCGGGATCCGGTCCAGGTGCTCCCAGGAGAGCCGGAACCAGAACCGGAGCGGCGGCAGGCAGACCGTCTTGGCGACGTGGTACCAGGGTTCCGTGGGACGCTCCTTCAGGTCGGAGGTCGTGAGGGTACCGCGGAGCCTCGGCTAGGCTGGCGAGCCCGTGCGTGCGATCGCCCTGCCCGTCAAGTCCCTCGGCCACGCCAAGTCCCGCTTGTCCCCCCTCCTCAGTCCGCTCGAGCGCGGGGCGCTCGCCCTGGCGATGTACGAGGACGTCTTGGACGAGACGCTCGCCCTCGACGGGTGGGAGACGTGGGTGGTCTCGTCGGATGAGAGCGTGCTGGAGATCGCGCTGAGCCGAAACGCTCACGGGATCGTGGAGGAGGGCCCCTCCCTTCGCTCCGCGATCCGCCAGATCGAGGCAGAGGCAGCCGGTCGCCAGTCCGAGGCGCTCGCGATCCTGCACGCGGACACACCGTTCGTCACGTCAGACGCGTTGCGGGCCGCGCTGCACACCCTCGGGCCGGTCGTGATCGCGCCCTCCGCCGACGAGCGAGGAACCAACCTGCTGCTCCGGCGACCGCCCGGCATCATCCCGAGCCGCTTCGGCCCCGACTCCTTCCGCCGGCATCTGGAGACGGCGGCCGAACGCGGGCTACCGACGGCGGTCGTGGAGCGAGACGAGCTGTCGTTCGATCTCGACGAACCCGGCGATATCCTCACGGTGCTGGAGACACGACGACCGGGCCGCACCTTGGACGTCTGCAGGGACATGGATCTCGCGGGGAGGCTCGCGGCACGAACCTGACGGGAGTGACGATGGATCAGGGGACGATCAAACACTTCGATGAAACCGAGCGCACGGGATCGCTGCTGACCGACGATCGGACGGAGGTGGCGATCGACGCGGGCTCCTTGGAGGGTTCAGGAGTTCTCACCCTGCGGATCGGACAACGCGTGAGGTTCGAGACGGAGCAGCGGGACGGCGAGCCCGTGGCGCGTTCGCTCCGGCTCGTGACGTGGGAATAGGACCCTAGAGACGAGGAACCTGAGGACCGAAGGACCTGGCGGGCTGAGAAACGCCTCAGCCCGAGTTGCTGCCGAGAACCTGGTAGCGGAACTCCTTCCCGGGGGTGAAGGACGGGAGGTCCCGCTCGGGGACCACGATCGGAACCTCCGGCTGCCGGGGATTCCGGGCGATCCGACGGTTCCGATGCTTCCGTTCGAACGTTCCGAAATCCGCGAGGGTCACGCGATCGCCTTCCACCACCGTTTCGCGGACCGTGTCGATCGCCGCGTCGATCACTCGTCCGACCTCAGCCTTGCTCAGGCCCGTCTTCTTCGCGACCTCGGTGACCAAGCCGCCCTTGTTCATAGATGCTCCTTCCAGGGTCGTCGTGGTTGCATCCGAACGTACCGAACGCGGGAGGGAAGGGTCAACCGAGCGTTCGTGCAGGGGAACCTTTCCGACATCCCATCCGGCACTCGATCTGAGCTCATCGCACGAACCTTCCTGGGCGGATGCCGACACGTCCTCCGGTAGACTGGCCCGACCCTGGGGCGTGGTGTAATGGCAGCACGACAGGTTCTGGCCCTGTTAGTCGAGGTTCGAATCCTTGCGCCCCAGCTCGCGGATGGAGGAAGGGCCTCAGAGGCCCAACCCGACGAGCAACCCCACCAACACCACGGCGAGGCTCATCCCGAACAGGGCTAACGTCTGGCCGACTTCGCTTCGTAACCCGTCGTCATCGTCCGATGTCCACATACGACGTTGATACCCCGATGTCGGCTCTTCCATACGGACCCTTGTCGGATCGTTCCGGGGTCGAACTTGAGATCTTTCGCTGGATCTGTGGCGGAAACACCTCTCGGGCCGCTTCTCAGGCCGCACGTTGTTGAGAGCCGTCCGGGTCCAGGAGGTCCAGGAGGGCCGACTCCAGCGAGGCTCGTACCCGATCGTCCGTGAGGTCCCGCCCCCGCGGGAGGGCGATCGTTTCCCCATCGAGGAACCGATCGATCACCCGCGGATCGATGTAGGACGCTCGACAGACTGCCGGCGTGTTGCCGAGCGCCTCGGCGACGCTCTTGACGACGGTCGAGACCACTCGCTTGCGGGAGGTGACCGAGGTGAGGCCCTCTTCCTCGGACGCGAGGAGCGCGGCCGTCAGTACCGTCGCGTGCCAGGTCCGGAAGTCCTTCGCGGAGATCTCCTCGTCCGCCAGGTCCTTGAGATACGCGTTGATGTCTTCGGAGCGGACGTCCCGCCAGGCCTTCCCGTCTCGGAAGGCGAGCAACTCGCGTCCTCCTCCTTTCCGCCGGAGCAGCGCGCTCGTGAGCCGGGCGAGCGCCGGATCCCGGATCGACTGGATCCGGCGCTGGCCGCTCTTCGCGGCGAAGTCGAAGTGGATCTCGTCCCCGGACACCCGCGCGTGGCTGCGTCGAAGGGTGGCGAGTCCGTACGAACCGTTCTCCTCCGTGTAGGCCTCCGACCCGATCCGGAAGAAGCCCAGATCCAACAGGCGGACGGCGCCTGCCAGCGCGCGCTCGCGGGTGAGGCCCCGGGAGGCGATATCCCGGTCACAGATCTTCCTCATCGTGGGCAGACGCCTGGCCAGCCGGAGAGCGCGATCGAACTTCTGCCGGTCACGGCGTGCGCGCCAGTCCTCGTGGTAGAGGTACTGCTTCCTTCCGGCCGCGTCGGTACCCACCGCTTGCAGGTGTCCCCGGTCATCGGGACAGATCCACACGTCCTTCCAGGCGGGTGGGATCGCGAGCGAACGGATCCGCTCCCGCGTCGCATCGTCGCGGACCAGCTGGCCGTTCGGGTGGACGTAGGTGAACCCTCGCCCGTGCCGCCGTCGCGAGATACCGGGGCCCGTACATCGGACCCGTCTGAGTGCGCTCATCGGTCCGTGCCCTCGTTCGCCGGTTCCTCGAACCGCACCTCGACGCGCTCCTCGGGCCGGGCTCGCTCTTCCTCCGCCTGGCTCGCGATGACCTCCCTGTCCTCATCGGCGAGCGGTGGCGCGATCAACGATCGAGGCCACAGGCGACGAGCCCGCACCACGTTGATCTCCGCCGCTAGCAGGAACACCTGGGCGGCGAGCGAGATCCAGGTGAGGAGGCCGATCACGATCGCGAAGAACCCGTAGACCTGCGAGGCGTGGCGGATGTGACGATCGACGAGCCAGGTCCCGACCATCAAGAGGATCGTCCACGCGATGGCGGCGACGATCGCGCCGGGCAGCACCTCTCGCCAGCTGACGCGAGCGACGGTGAGCACGCGGTACGCGAATGCGAACACCGCCACCGAGACCAGGACCGTGCCCCCGAGCGACACCATCTTCAGCAAGGTGGCGTTCCACCCCGTCTCGCCTCCCGTCCCCGCGAGGAAGCTCGAGACGACGATCGAGGCGCCGAAGACGAAGAGCAACAGGAACGCGCGCGTCAGCCGGCCGATGAGCCCCGGACGCTCCACGCGGGGGACGTCCCACACCTCGTCCATCGCGTGCTGCGCGGCCGCCACGACCGCGGTTCCCGACCACAACGCGGCGACGATGCCGAAGATCAGCGCGAAGGACGACCCGGTCAACTCCTTGACGCTCCTCCCGATCTGCGTCCCCACGACCGGGAACTGACTGACCGCCGAGTCGAGCAGTCGCTGGCGGAGGAGCGTGTCGTCGCGGACCACGATGGCCACCACCGTCACGAACACCAGCAGCAGGGGGAAGAGCGAGAAGAAGCCGTAGTACGCGATCAACGCGGCGAGCTGGCTCGCGCGGTCGTCCCCGAACTTCTTGAGGACAGCGAACGGGAAGGCCAGGAAGGAGTGTGTCCGCTGGAGGTCGTCGGCGCGGCGCAGCGTTCGCTGTGCCGCGCCGTGTCTCGCTGCCGTCATGACGGGATTCCTTCCCCGGCCCCCACCACGGCAAACGCCGAGGTCGGGAGGGCGATGGGCTCGATACGCTGTTCATCATGACGGCATCTGGCGCTGCCGGCCCCGCGAGCCGTTGCCCCGTCTGCGGCAAGGGCACCCTCGCGGACATCGACTTCGGAGGGGACGACCAGTTCCAGGATCCCGAGAGCCGACAGGTCGACTCCTACACCTGCGGGCACGAGGTCCCCCGCGCTCCCCTCGAGGTCGCCGATACGGACCGCCTCGACGTCGAGCAGAGGACCTCGGAGGAGGCGACGACGCCCAACCCCATCGAGGAAGCCGACGCCGACGACACCCGGCTCAAGGATCCCGAGAACGGGTGACCAGGGGCGCGGCCGGAGCCTGCGGCTCCCCCGGGGCCACAGGTGAAGGGGACGACGAGGGCGCGGGACTCGGCGAGGGCTCGGGAGATGGCTCCGGCGACGGAGACGGCTTCGGCGAAGGCAACGGCTCGGCCGACGCGGAAGGCGACGGCTCCGGCGTCAGCGATGGAGCGGCAGAAGGAGTCGGGGACGGGGGCGGGTCGGCGTAGATCTCATAGCTCACCGACGGGAACCCGGCCACGGGCATCCCGGCCGTCGCCTCGGTCATGAAGTCGTGCCAGATCAGCGCGGGGATCGTCCCTCCGTAGACCTCCGGGAAGCCCGCGACGTCGCGCATCGGCCGCGTCCCCTTCGGGTAGCCGACCCACACGCACGTCGCGAGCTGCGGCACGTAGCCGCAGAACCACGCATCCGTGGCGTTCTGGGCGGTGCCCGTCTTGCCGGCCGCGACGCGGCCACCGAGACGGGCCGCCGTCCCGGTCCCGTGATCGATCACGCCCTGCAGGACCCGTGTCACGGTGTCCGCGTCCTGCGCGGACACCGCGCTGCTCCCGACGCTCCTGAGCCCTCGGAGCGGACCCTGGAGGACTTCGCCGCCGCGGCCGGTCACCCGTTCGACCGCGGTCGGCTCGACGTAGACCCCCCTCGCCGCGAGCGTGGCGAAGGCGGAGGTCATCTCCAGCGGCGTCACCTCAGACGTGCCGAGGCCGATGGAACACACCGGCGACAATCGCGAACGGATCCCCATCCGGTGGGCGACATCCGCCACGGCCTCGGGTCCCACCTCGACCGTCACCTGCGCGTAGATCGTGTTCACGGAGCCGGCCATCGCGCTCTCGAGCGACATCGTTCCGGCCGATTGATCGCCCGCGTTCGAGACCGTCCACGGTTCCCCGTTCGTCTCGCAGAACGGATCCGGGATGGTCATCGAGGACGGCCCGCTCCGCAGCTCGAGAGGAGAGATCCCTCGCTCGAGCGCGGCCAACAGGACGAACGGCTTGAACGCGCTCCCCGCCTGGCGTCGTCCCTGTGTCGCCAGGTTGAACTCGCTTCGCTCGAAGTTGCGTCCACCGACCATCGCTCGGATCGCGCCGGTCCTCGGGTCGATCGCGACCAGGGCGGCCTCGGGATCGTTCGGGCCCGGCAGGTACGAGTGGATCGCACGTTCGGCGGCGCGCTGCCATCCCATGTCGAGGGTCGTGCGGATCCGCAGGCCCCCTCGGTAGAGGGCGTCGAGGCCGTAGCTCGCCTTCAGGGCGCGCCGGACGTACTCCATGAAGTGGGCGGCCTCCGATCGCACCTGCGGCTCCTCGGTGAGACCGAGTGGTCGGATCTCGAGTTGCTCCGCCCGATCCGCATCGAGCGACCCCACTTCGACCATCCGGGACAGGGCGACGTTGCGGTAGCGAAGCGCCTCCCCCGGGTGTTCGAACGGATCACGGGCGGACGGCGCGGCGATGAGACCGGCCAGCGTGGCGGACTGGAGAAGGCTCAGGTCCTTCGCGTCGCGATCGAAGTAGGTGCGCGCCGCCGCCTGCACGCCATAGGCGCCGTGTCCGAAGTACACCGTGTTCAGGTACCCCGCGAGGATGTCTCGCTTGGACGACGTGTGTTCGAGCTTCACGGCCAGGATCGCCTCGCGGACCTTCCGACCGATCGAGTGCTCGGGCCCGGTCAGGACGTTCTTCACGTACTGCTGGGTGATCGTCGAGCCCCCTTGGCTCATCGAGCCACTCCTCACGTTCGCCCACGACGCGCGGGCGACCGCGGTGAGGTCGAGACCGTCGTGTCGGTAGAAGTCGGCATCCTCCACGGCCAGCACGGCTTGCCGGAGCGACGTCGGCATCTGCGCGAGCGGGATCAGGACACGATCCACGTCCGCGTGCAGCTTCGTGACCTCGTGCCCGCCGCGATCCAGCAGCACGGTCGTCTCCGCCAAGGGCGGGATCTTCGGGAGCGCCGTGGTCGCGTAGAGAGCGACGACGGCTCCCGTCATCGAGAGGGAGGGGAGGAGGATCGCGAGGATCGCGATCCACGCGACGCGCCGGCCCCGGCTCGTGGCCGGGGCCGGCGCGGCGGCCACCCACGTATCGTCGTGCGTCGAGCCGAGAGGCTCGATCGATGGGGCTCGGGTCGCGGGGAAGGCACTCATGGCTTCGGGGGCAAGCAGTGTGGAAGCAACTACCCCACGCCGCCCGCCCGCAAACCCCGAGGCCTCCTTCGTCGCGCCGATACCATGGCGCCCCTATCTCGAGGAGGCGGGTGTGGCTGCATCGACCGATCAACGGATCCCGATCACCCTGTTACCCGGCGACGGCATCGGCCCGGAGGTGACCGAGGCGGCCCGGCGGATCGTCGAGGCATCGGGAGCCCCGATCGACTGGGAGGAGTGCGAGGCCGGCGCCGAGGTCTTCAAGAAGGGGCTCCCCTCGGGCGTTCCCGAGGAGACGATCGCGTCCCTGTCGCGGACGCGCGTGATGCTCAAGGGGCCGCTCGAGACGCCCGTCGGCTTCGGTGAGAAGAGCGCGAACGTCACGCTCCGCAAGCTCTTCGAGACCTACGCGAACGTCCGCCCCGTGCGAGAACTCCCGGGCGTGAAGACCCCGTACAGCGGCCGAGGCATCGATCTCGTGATGGTCCGGGAGAACGTCGAGGACCTCTACGCGGGGATCGAGTACATGCAGACACCCGGGGTGGCCGAGGCCCTCAAGCTCATCTCGGTCAAGGGATGCGAGAAGATCGCGCGGTTCGCCTTCGAGTACGCCCGGAGCGAGCACCGCACGCAGGTGACCTGCGCGACCAAGGCGAACATCATGAAGCTCTCCGAAGGAACGTTGAAACGCGTGTTCGAACAGGTCGCTCCCGACTATCCGGAGATCGAGGCGTGGCACCTGATCGTCGACAACTGCGCGCATCAGCTCGTGAAGCGGCCGGAGCAGTTCGACGTGCTCGTGATGACGAACATGAACGGCGACATCCTCTCGGACCTGTCGAGCGCCCTGGTGGGCGGGCTCGGCTTCGCGCCCAGCGCCAACATCGGGAGCGAGGTCGCGATCTTCGAAGCCGTCCACGGATCGGCTCCCAAGTACGCCGGCAAGAACGTGATCAACCCGACGGCATTGATCCTGTCCGCCGTCCTGATGCTGCGCTACCTCGGCCTTTTCGATCAGGCGGCGGCGATCGAGCACGCCGTGCTGGTCACGCTCGAGGAAGGTGTCCTCACCGGCGACGTGCTCGGATACGACAAGGGCACGCCGACGACCGACTACACCGACAGGATCATCGCGAATCTGGGCCGGCGATCCGAAGGCTGGGCGGTCCGCGACCATCAGCCGATCGTTCTGCCCAAGCTCTCGGATGACATCGACTACGTGAAGCCGGAGTCACGAGCGGTCGTCGGCATGGACGTGTTCGTGGAATCTCCGATGGGACCCGCCGAGCTCGGAGCGTCCCTGATGGAGCTGACGCACGAGACGCCTCTGTCCCTGAAGCTGGTGTCCTCGCGAGGCACCAAGGTGTTCCCGCCGACCGGAGCGATCACCGACACCGTCGATCACTACCGGTGCCGGTTCATCATCAAGGAGACCCCCGGCGACCTCTCCGACGGCGACGTGCATCAGCTGCTGGTGGCGATCAGCCAGCGGCACCGCTGGATGCACATCGAGAAGTTGCAGGAATTCAACGGGGAGCTCGGCTTCACGCGGGACCAGGGCGAGAACTGAAGCCGGGACGGACGGCTTCGCCGTCCGTCCCGATACCGACTTCGATGCGCGCCTTCCGCGCGGCTCTGCCTAGTGGCGGAAGGGCGCCGCGAGCGCGGCCAGCAACCCACTGTGGATCTTGCGCGCCACCGCACGCCGAGCGTGAAGCTGGGCAGTGCGCGTGGTCCGGGACACGCGGAAGGCGTCTGCCTCGCGCACGCGATCGCGGATCTGCTCTCTCGCCATGTCTCCCGTGATCATCTTCCGCCCCCTTCGTCGGTAACAGGTCTGACGCTACGGGGGTGAGGGATCCCGGGCTGTGCCCGGAGGCACGAGCGCGCCGTGACCTTGGGCACGGCGCGAACGTGTCGCCCATCACGTCCGCCCGCCATGATGGTTCGCGTGAGCACGGTGGCGGTGATCGGGCTGGGCGCGATGGGCTCTCGCTTCGCGCGCCGGTTCCTGGCCGCCGGACACGAGGTGATCGTGTGGAACCGGTCCTCCGAGAAAGCCGCCGAGCTCGTGGAGCTCGGGGCGGCGTCGGCGGCGAGCCCTGCCGACGCCGCCCGCCGCTCGGAAGCGGTCATCACGATCGTCGCGGACCCTCCTGCTCTGAGAGCGGTGACCGAGGGGCCCGAGGGCATCGCCGCGGGCGCCGACGCTTCGACCACCGTCATCGAGATGTCAACGGTCGGACCCGCGACCGTTCGATGGCTCGCGTCGGCGTTGCCGCCGGAGACCGACCTTCTCGATGCCCCGGTGCTCGGGAGCCTGTCGGAGGCGGAGGAGGGCACGCTCAGCGTCTTCGTGGGAGGACCGGCGTCCCTCGCCGAGCGATGGACGCCGCTCCTGTCGGCCCTCGGCTCCCCCATCCACGTCGGGGCCCTCGGGGCGGGCGCCTCGGCCAAGCTGGTCGCCAACGCGACCCTCTTCGGCACCATGACGCTCCTCGGCGAGGTCGTGGCCCTCGCCGACGGGCTTGGCCTCTCCCGAGACGTCACCTTCGAGGTGTTGGCGGCGACGCCGCTCGCCGGTCCCGCCGAGCGGCGCCGCCCCTCGATCGAGGACGGCGACTACGCGAAGCGCTTCGCGCTCGCGCTCGCGCGGAAGGATTCGCAGCTCATCGTCGACGCCGCGGAAGAGGCTGGCGTCGACGTTCGAGTTCTCGAAGCCGCCCGAGCATGGCTCGCCGACGCCGAGGAAGCAGGCTTCGGGGACCGCGACTACTCGACGGTCCTCGAGAAGATCATCGGGGCCGACTGAGCGACCGAAGGGCGGTGTTATCCTCGCTCTCCGGACCCATCAGGGCCCACGGTCCCATCGTCTAGAGGCCTAGGACATCACCCTCTCAAGGTGAAGACACGGGTTCAAATCCCGTTGGGACTACCACTCTGACCAGGCGAACCTCGAAGCTGGCACGTCAGACGAGGCAACTTGGCCACGGAATTGGCCACAGCGCGCTACCGAGTCGGTCCATAGACTCCCGATCGTGACAGTCGCCTCGTGCACCTCGTTGGCAGCATGGCTGCCCTCGTCGCAATGGCTGGGTGCAACGAGCAGACCAAGGAGGCACAGCCAGCGCCGGGTGCGGCCTGCGAGACCGAAGCATGCAGACTGGCCACGCTGGACGGGGACGGCGCGACCCTGGCGGACTCGGTGGTCCGCGAGTACCAACTCGCGATCGACGCGTTGGATGACAACTTCCCTGAGACCGAGCAGCAACTCGGAAGCTACGCGGCGGATGCTCAGGCTTACCTGGCCAAGAACGGCGTGGGGGACTCGCTGTTCAACATCCTGAGCGACGTGAACCAGGACTTCGGCGGATACCTCCAGGGCGGGCCCCACGAACTGGACAGCTGCCATGACGCCTTCACGGGGTACGCCATCGTACGGTCGTAAGGAGCTAGCTCAGGCTGGGTCCTTGTCCTTCTTCTTCTCGCGGTGATCTTTCGCCCAACCAAGGACTGCCATCGTCACAAGCACCGAGGCTGACCCAAAGGCCCCGATGAAGTCCTGGCGCAGGTCGAGAACAAGCATGAGGACGGCCATAAGGCCGTACATCCATGGTTGAAGCGCCGTGTTGCTGATGCCCGCTATTCGACCCCGCCATGGGACAAGGACTGCAAGGGCGGCAATAAGAACCCCCGCAAGCGCAGCTCCTGCAGCTGCGAGCATGATCCCATCGCGCTGCTTGACCGGGAATCTTTGGATACACGAACCACGCCAGTGCAAGGACGAACGCGCTGAGTCCGATGAGTCCCCAGCGCGCCTGGTTTCGAGTCATTTTCCCTGATGATGGGGGTGGATCAGACACCTCTCCAGTATCGCTGCAGCTCCACGCTGGGGCGAGCACTCTCTCTGACGGACAAAGCTCCGCTCGCGGTAAGTGGGAGCTCGCGCGAGTCTCCAGCGACCTTCGCGAACCCCGCTAGGGGTGGGGGCGCCGGATCCGAGTCCTCAGGATGTCGCGGAGGCTCACGATGCCGAGGAGCGTTTGCCCATCGACGACCGGCAGGTGTCGAAAGCCGTTGCTCATCATGATCTCGGTCGCGTCGT
>Ga0070698_100005963_pt1 | contig 13281 bp, 7 predicted proteins | sample KBSK1502metaG_FD_65477 | JGI IMG/M metagenome (GOLD analysis project Ga0070698, IMG submission 65477) | Corn, switchgrass and miscanthus rhizosphere microbial communities from Kellogg Biological Station, Michigan, USA - KBS K1-50-2 metaG | ecosystem: Host-associated > Plants > Roots >... | reverse complement strand
GGCCTCCAACTTCGCGCGTTTCGTCAAAAATTCAACCTTGGGAAATTGCTGAGTCATGATTTAAGTCTCCTAAAAGAATTTCGCATTGCACAGATCAAACTGATCAACAATCGTTTGTCTTGGGCGCCTCCTTGGAGGTGCGGGGACTTGTCACCGCTTCGTTACAGGGCGTCGTCGGTTTTGGTTCGCGGTAACAAAGCGGTGACAAGTCCCCGCACTCCAAGGAGGCGCCCAAGGCATAGATCAGGACAAGTCAAATGATTGCTGCCTGCTCTATTCTTATCCGTGATATCCGTGTTCATCTGTGGCTGATCTTCCTGTTTTTACTTCCCTCGCCAATAGCGATTCATTGCCGAACGAATTCTATCCGCCAGACTTCTCGTGCGAGCACTTGTCGTGGGCGGTGTGTAGTCGGAACGAATATGCAGTTCCAACCCTGGCTCGATCTCCAATCTTTGCCACACCGCCGTCTGTTCAGCTACAGGAGCGGGAATAGCCTGCTGAGCGGCGGCAGTCATCATCGGCGCAGATCTGGGTGCTGCGGCCCGCGCGTTCGAGCCAGATACCTTGGACATTGAGGGCGCAAGCAACGACTCCAGATATCTTTTTGCTTCGCTGTCGTTCGCCCTACTCCCGCTCTGTGCGCCCACACCCAAAAGAGTCTCCAGCTCCTGCTCATTCTTGCCGTCCACCAATTCTCGAATCTTGCGAATGGGGAGGTGCTCAGCCTGTAGTTTCTTGACGGCGACGAGTTGCAGGACCTGCAAGTAACCGAAGACTGACGCCGTACCCTGCCTTTCTTCCGACGATTGAATCAGGCCCTCTGCGAGGTAGTAGCGAATCGTTCGCTCATCCGGAACACTGGTAACCGTGCCGCGGATCTGCTCGAGATCCAGTTCCGACATGACTCTCTCGCAGACGGCAGCAAACTCCAGCAACCCTACGAACTTTTTCCCTCGCTCATGCTCGACCGGATGCTTCATCGGAACGCAGAATACACTTGCCAGTATTTACTGTCAACAGTAAATGCGGGCGGATAGGATAAATGTTAGCTTCTTAGGCTACGGAACATGATCGTTACGCCGCGGTTATTCGTAATATCGAAGAGTGGTTCCGGACTCTGTTCCTGGAACAGGGTATCGCAGAAGATGAGCGACGCGCTCGAGCTTTGCCATTGATTGCCGAAGATGAAACACGCGCGCCTGATCATCTCTTCAGTGGCCCGGAATTGCCGGCAGATGAATCAGTGAAGAAGAGATTTTTTGGCCGAGACTGTAAACGCTTTCCTTGGGGTGCGGTAGCCTGGTAACAGCGAGAAGTCTCCCGCGCACTCTTCTGCGCGACCACCCTCAACCTCGTTTATTGACGTGCGGGCGGATAAGAAAGAGGACCTGTGGCATTGCTTGCGGAGGTGTCCTCATCTCTTGAGTTGCATTTGCTTTCTCGTAAGTTAAAGTCGCCCTGGCGCAGTTGATATAGAGACGAACTGAATCACTACCCGACGCCCGACTCTCTGGCGCGGAATGTCAAACACAACTAGAATGAGGCCGTTTCTTGCGGGGCCAGTTGTTCCTTATCTACTGCCCTATGCTCATTCAGCAAGGTACTCGGCTTGGTCGTTATGAAGTTCTTTCCCTCCTGGGTAAGGGCGGCATGGGTGAAGTCTACTTGGCCCATGACACCCAACTGCGTCGTAACGTAGCCATCAAATTTCTCCACTTCGACTCGGTGAAGGACCCTGTTCGGCTCGCACGCTTCGAACGTGAAGCTTATGCAGCTTCGAGTTTGAACCATCCAAACATTCTCACAATCTATGAAATTGGGCAGCATGATGGTCATCAGTACATCAGCACCGAGTACATTGAAGGTGCGTCCCTTCGCCAGCTCTGCAGGGATGGGCGGATGGAATTGCGCGAAATTCTCGATATAGCCTCACAGGTAGCAGACGCACTGTCAGCTGCCCATGAAAACGGGATCGTTCATCGAGATTTGAAGCCAGAGAACATCATGATTCGGAAGCGGGACGGTTATGCCAAGGTCCTCGATTTCGGACTCGTGAAACTGATCGAAACCACCCACTCTACAGTTGATCATGAGGCTTCCACGGAAGCTCTCATAAACACTGAACCAGGTCTTGTGCTAGGCACAATCCAATACTTGTCGCCTGAACAATTACGCGGGATTGAAACCGATGCGCGGACTGATCTCTGGAGTCTCGGAGTTTTGCTCTTCGAAGTGATAACGGGACAACTACCTTTCACTGGGGATACAAAAACCGATCTGATGGCGGCAATCGTTAACAAAGAACCGCCACCGTTGGCACGTTTTTCCCGAGAGTTGCCTGAGATGCTCGAATGGATTGTCACGAAAGCCCTTCGTAAAAATCGGGATGAGCGCTACCAGACAGCGAGGGAATTGCTTACAGATTTACGAGGCTTGAAGCAACGCATAACATTCGATGCTGAACTCGAACGCTCCGTCCCCCCGCCGTCTCGTACTGGAGCAGCCACGGCAGAACGCGTTCTGACTGATTCGACGAAAACCATCGAAGGACACATCGCTGCTTCGACTAGTGAAGCGGTGCGCCTGACTTCAAATGCTCGGCCTGCTGCCGGTGACACCAGCCGTCACACACGCAAGCTTCTGCTGGCCCTTGTCGGCGTCGCGGTCGTGGTCTCAGCGATATTCGCGGCGAACTTTTTTCGCAAAAAGTTCGCGACACCGTCCGCAAGACCTTTCAGCCAAATCAAACTGACGAGATTGACGACTAGCGGCAAGGTCGCTTACGCGAGCATATCTCCCGATGGGAAGTACATCACCACCGTGGCAGGAGACCCCGGACAGCAAAGCGTTTGGTTGCACCATATTCTTACCGCCAGTGATAAAGAAATAGCCCCGGCGGCGGGGGTGTCGTATGGCGGCCCGTTCTTCTCACCCGATGGGAATTACATTTATTACTCCAGAACTGGTATGAATCTCCCCAATTACACATATCAGGTTGCTGTACTTGGAGGCGCTCCTAAACTGATCATCGAGGATGTCGATTCCCAGGCGACGCTCCCTACTGATGGGAAGCGTTTCGCGTTTATTCGCGGTTACCCGTCAAAAGGAACCGCCGCACTCATGATCGCCAACCTTGATGGGTCAGGTGAGCAACAACTAGCAACGTACGACATCGTCGATTTCTTTCCCCTCGGTAACACGATGTCTCCTGCATGGTCCCCCAATGGCGAAACAATAGTTATCGGCGTTCCTGCACAGGAAGGTAACGCCCGGTTTCGCCAGATGGTTGCCGTGAAAACGACAGATGGAACAGCCACTCCGATCGGGTCAAAGCGGTGGACTGCCCTAGGCCAGTTTGCGTGGTTGCCGGATGGCAGTGGGCTTGTTTTTACAGGATCGGATCAACCACCGGGAGCGCCCCAGCAAATCTGGCACATTTCATATCCAGCCGGCGAGGCGCGCCAAATAAGCAACGACCTGAATGACTATCACGGAATGAGCATTACTTCCGATTCAAAGAGTTTGGTGACTGTTCAGAGAGATCGTACGGCCAGCATCTGGATCAAACCTATCGACACGAGTGCCGGCGGGTCGCAGCTCACCTCAAACAAGTACGACGGCATGGATGGCTTTTCGTTTGCCCCCGATGACCGACTCGTATACACGTCCAGAACCACTGGAAATCCAAAGCTTTGGATCATCAAAGCGGATGGCACAGGAAAGCAGCAACTTACGGATGGTGATGGTGGTGATTTCACTCCGTCAGTCTCGCCGGATGGTCGATATGTCGCCTTCATATCCGACAGGTCTGGCACTCAGAATGTCTGGCGCATCGATATTGATGGGCGCAATCCAAAACAACTGACAAAGGGGAGATGGGATCAGCATCCAAGTTGGTCTGCAGACAACAAGTGGTTGATTTACACATCTAATGATGGTTCTCGACAAACTCTTTGGAAGGTACCGATGGACGGTGGGGATTCCGTCCAACTGACAGACTATACAGCTTCCAGAGGAGTCGTCTCACCAGACGGAAAACAACTCGCATTTGCCTACTTTGAAGGTGAAACAAAACCGCCCAAACACATGGCGGCAATTATGTCTATTGACGGAGGCCAGCCACTCAAGAAGTTTGATTTTGCCACAGCACGACAACAAATGATCTTCAAATGGACGGCGGACGGAAAGAATCTGATATACATCCTGACGCGAGCGGGTATTTCAAACATCTGGATGCAGCCAATTGACGGTGGTGCGCCAAAACAGTTAACCGATTTCAAGTCGGGCTTAATCTTTTACCTCGACAGATCAGCCGACGGGACCAAGTTGGGTCTTGCTCAGGGAACGCTGAATGCGGACGGCGTTCTGATCACAGACTCAAGATGATGTTAATCCACAGCCGCTTCCCCGTATCAAATCACCCAGTTTAAGAAAGGAACACTCCGATGGTTTACAAGAAATCTCTCATGGCCTTGACTCTTCTGTTGGCTATGCAGTTGCTGTCCACACCTGTTGCCGCTCAAAAGCGAAAACCGGTTGGTGTGTCCAGAAGCGTTAAGGAGTACACCATCGAGCAATTCATGGATACGGTTCGGGTCGGCGGGAGCTCTTTCTCGGCGGACGAAAAGTCGATTCTTTTTCACAGCAATAAGACTGGCATTTTCAATGTTTACTCTGTACCTGTTGCTGGCGGGGCACAAACTCAACTTACGAATTCAACTAAAGAGAGCACCTACGCAGTCTCCTATTTCCCGACGGACGCGAGGATTCTTTATACGTACGACCGCGGCGGCAATGAAAACAGTCATCTGTACTTGCGTGAGTTGAATGGAAGCGAACGCGACCTAACGCCCGGCGACAAGGTGAAAGCGAATTTTATTGAGTGGAGTCATGATCGAAAGTCATTTTTCTTTTCAACGAATGCACGCGACGCTCGCTTTTTCGATATCTATGAAATGCCAATAGACAGTTTTAAGCCAGTGCTGCTTTATCAAAACGACTCCGGGCTCGAGATTGCCGGCATTTCTCCCGACAAAAAATACTTTGCCTTCGAGAAGAGCGGCATCTCCCAGGGCGATTCAGATGTTTACATTTACAACACCGAAACGTCAGAGCTGAAAAACATCACTCGTCATCAGGATGAAGAGGCTAATTCGCCGCAAGTGTTTGATGTCAACTCCAAATACTTTTATTACCTCACCAACCAGGGAAGTGAATTCCAATACGTTGTCCGTTACGATCTGCTGACCAACGCCAAGAAAGTCATCGAAAAGGCCCCCTGGGGGGACATTATGTACACGGCCTTTTCGCGCAATGGAAGATATCGAGTTACAGCTATCAACGAAGATGCGCGAACCAAAATTCGAATCTACGATGAAGTTACTGGTGCGCTCTTACTTTTGCCCCAACTTCCGGATGCAAATATCACTGGCTTCAACATCTCGCCAAGTGAGCGCTTATTCTGCTTCTATCTGAATGACGATCGCAGCCCGGGAAATCTCTACGTCTATAACCTTCAAACAACCAGACTGACGAAGTTAACAGAGAGTTTGAATCCTGAAATTAACGCTGCCGACCTCGTCAACTCACAACTCATTCGCTACAAGTCGTTCGATGGTCTTGAAATTCCATCGATTCTCTACAAGCCAAAGATCGCGAGCGCGCAACGGAAAGCACCAGCGCTCTTGTTGATTCATGGTGGGCCGGGCGGTCAAACGCGCGTCGGCTACAGTGCCTTGACCCAGTTTCTCGTGAATCATGGTTACGTTGTTCTTGGTGTGAACAATCGTGGGTCGAGCGGTTATGGCAAGACGTTTTTTACTGCTGACGACGGAAAGCATGGGCGCGAGCCCTTATGGGATTGTGTGGAAGCAAAGAAGTATTTGGCTTCGCTCGACTATGTTGATGAGAAGAAGATCGGCATTGCCGGCGGTTCTTACGGTGGCTACATGGTATTGGCCGCGCTGGCGTTCAAGCCCGATGAATTTGTTGTCGGCGTCGATTTATTCGGTGTTTCAAACTGGGTGCGAACACTGCAGTCCATTCCGCCCTATTGGGAATCGTTTCGCAAGTCTTTGTATAAGGAGCTTGGCAATCCGGACACAGACTTGGAAAACCTGCGGGCCATCTCTCCTTTGTTTCATGCGGACAAGATCAGCAAGCCGTTGATCGTGCTTCAAGGAGTTAACGATCCACGTGTCATCAAACCAGAATCGGATGAGATCGTTGACAACATCAAAAAGCGAAACGGGATTGTTGAATATGTCTTGTTTGACGACGAGGGTCATGGGTTCACGAAGAAAGCAAACGAGATAAAGGCATACAAGGCGATTCTCGATTTCCTTGATCGATATTTGAAAGGTAATGACACCACGAGCAGTCGCTAGTTGCCTTGATACAACTAGACCGTATTAAGTTCGATTACTATTCGCCTCATGGTGTCACCAGACATAAAACTCAAAGGTCTCTCGCCCGAACAAGTTTCCAAACTGTTACCCGAGGGACTAATTTCACTTTGTTGGCGCGGTAGTGTGGCTCACGGCATGTACGTGCCGCAAAGTGATCCTGACTCGATCGACGACAAGGATGTGATGGGCATTTACATTGGCCCGCTCGAGCATTATCTCGGCTTTGGTCGCAAAGATGTTTATGAACAGTGGGAAGGCGAGTGGGATTGCGTTTTTTACGAACTCAGAAAATTTGTCGGTTTGTTGCTTAACTGCAATCCAAATGTGCTCTCGTTGCTTTGGCTGGAACCCAACGGGATCATCTATGAAAGCGCGATTGGGGCAAGACTTCGTCAGCAACGTGACCTTTTTGTTACCAGGAAGGCCTATCACTCTTTCTCTGGATATGCGCACGCGCAGTTTAAGAAAATGATTTCGTTCAATCAGGAGGCCCAGGCTCTGATGCAGCAGCTGGAGGAACAACTGATTGCATTTGGCATTGATCCGGAATCCTGCGACGCAGGTAGTGCACTTCGTCACGTGGGCGGTCAACCTTATATTGGCGCAACTACGGAAATGATGGAAATTGTAAAGAGGTATCGAGGAGAACGGCGTCGTTACTATAGCGGCGGTTATATGGGAAAGAAGCGACGAGAGTTAGTTCGGCGAGTTGGGTACGACGCGAAGAACGCGGCCCATCTGATTCGTTTGTTGCGAATGGGTATTGAGTTTCTCACTGAGGGCGCACTTCGCGTTGAACGCGCTGATGCCCCGGAACTGCTTGACATCAAACGCGGTGGCTGGTCGTTGGAAAAAGTAAAAAGCGAAGCCGAACGCCTGTTTCAACTTTCACAGGAAGCTTACGTACGTTCTCCTCTACCTCAGGAACCGGATCGCCACCGAGCCGAACGTTTATGCGTGCAGATGATTTCGGAGTTTCACAATCTAAGGTCTTAAATTTGAGATCTGAGATTTGAGATCACTGAGTGAAACTATACGTAATCGTTCCACTCGCTGAACGTCCTCCCAGCTTCTCGACTGAAAAAGTAGTTCTCTTTGCTGCGTCGGTTGCCGCATCTCGCAGCACACGATCGCCACCAGAACTAAGCGCTGAATAGACTCGACCCGTCTTGTCTACTCTGATGCGAACCGTAATCGTTGCCGACTCGTCTCCTGCTCTCAGTGGCACCTCAGCCTCGGGCAAGGACTCAGCTGTTCCAACCAGCCCGGTACTAAGCACGGGAACTCCTTTTCGAATTCTTATGCCTTGTGGTGCCGATGGAGGTTGACGCTTGACACCCTCGTTCTGGAACAGTCGGTCGCTCAACAACAAACCTAGCAAAACGGCTGCTAGTAGGGTAACCAGGACCAAGGTCCAAAAGAGCGGCGTCGAATTAGTCTTGGTTCGCGAGTCGACTATTGGCTCATCAGCATCAACGAGCGCAACGACGTGGTAAGAACAGTAAGCCAGCAGGTCGCTGTTATATATCGTGTTGCACTCAGGACAACGTTTCCGCCGGGAAGACGTAGTCGGTTTGTCATCTAGCGTTTTGGACTCAACGCGCGGCGGCGTGTGTGTTGTCTTGTCGGCCAGGTTGGCATCAAGTTTCGCAGTGATCGGTGGTGGCGGCGGAAGCTCATCGGGAATGATAGGGATTTCGTCAGGAACTCTATAGCTATGCGATGCGCTTGTTTGACTTTCGACTGCACTCGATTGCGTTCCCTCGCGATTTGCCTTCTCATCTAACCGTTGCTTTAGACCAGCGAGCCAACGGAGAGATTTTTCTTCTGCAGACAGAGGTTTATCACGCCGCAGTTCCTCAGGTATTTGCCGAGGATTGTGAGTTGGTCTTGAAGGTTCCTCGACCGAATCTTTTCTTTGCGATGTTGTTGAAGCCAGCAGCTGTGCCAAATCACTCCGGCCTTTACGTTGTGCCCATTCGATCGCATTCAATCCGGTGTTATCCGATAACAACGGATTGGCGCCGGCTTCTTGCAGGCGGCCCAAGAGGTGAAGGTGTCCGGAGAGGATCGCGAGGATCAGTGGTGTTTGGCCTCCGTCGTTACGTGAGTCGACGTCAGCACCGCCCTCGAGCAATCGGGTGACGCTGTTCTCATCGCCCGAGGCAACCGCTTGAAAGAGTGAAGAACTTTGAAAACTCAAACTAAAGACACCCCGAGTGTTAAAGAAGCAATGGGGGATGCTGGATATTCTAAAGGGGGACTGGGGAATTGGGGAATAGGGTTTCAGTTCAGTTGAACCTGGGGCAGGGCCAGGAGCAGGAGTAGAGGGATAGGCGTATCTGGTTATTGACAGGCAATTCTTGCGACTGACGGAACGTCCTTTCCATTCACCAGATTGTTTTCATAAACGTTGTTCTGGCCACACTTCTCGACGAACCCTGCGTAAGTGTTTATGGTCAATCCGGGCCGATCTCGATAGTTGTTGCGACGGAACGTTGTGTTAACGGCGCCAACGGTCATCACTGACGCATTACCTCCACCACCTGTTGACTCGAAATCGTTATCCTGTATCAAGCAGTCTCTAACGCCATATCCCTGAATTGCATTCTGCCCAGTGCGAAAGACGTAATTGTTCATAATGCGGCAGCCTTTCAATCCATTGAGGAATAGACCGTTGGACATGAAACGGTTCATGAGGTCGTTACGACCGCCAATGATGATGTTATTGGCCGCAACTACCAGACCGTGATTCACGCCCAAATAGGGATCCTGCAAACAGATCGCGTTGCCAACTGAGCCAGTGGCGGAGCCTTCGTAGTCGTAGAGATTATTGAAGACGAAAATATTTCGTGAATGATCGGCGGTCGAGTTTGTTTCGAGGTCGAACCCGCAAACACCACCTCCAAATATGGGTGCGTGATGGCCCAAACGAAAACCATAGTTCTCCATGACGTATAGATTTTCGGAATTGATTGCTGCAATGTTTGCCGCGGCAACGCCAGAGGTTACGTTGTGCCAGGCAAGACCATCATTGGCGAAGTAGTTCTTTTGCAAGGCCGAACCGCCGAAGGTGATTCCAATTGATGCTGTATCTTCAAGATAATTGTTTTGCGCTGTACAGTGAGTACAGTTTCCCAGCAGAATCGTCGACCTCACACCGCCGTCGTAAAGTTTTTGTCGTCCTTTGATGTGGAAACCGATTACGGCAATGTCGTGAGCGCGCTCGGTATGTGAGCAGCACGAATCACCGAGAGCCTGAAACACTTCGACGGCGGGCGTCGGGCCGTTTGCGAAGGTGGGTTCTAGAATTGTCGTACCGGTTCCAGCCAATTGTGAGGGAGTCAAGCCTTGCACGCTACGCAGAAATGGATCGTTCGGGTTGCGTCCGTTGCCATTCTTAAAGTAGTCGAGCAATGTCTTCGGAAATTGCCAGGTGCCTTTGACAAGCACGTTGTCGCCAACCAGAAAACAACCGGCATCGGTGATTCCCGTAATGTCGCAGGCATAGGTTGAGCTATCGAATGACGTATGGTGTTTGAGCGTCACCTGCGATTTGATCGAACCCCCACCTTCAATCAGAATCGTGCCACCGCCCAAATTTGTTAACTCTTCATTGGCCGCATTGATGAGCGAGCCGAGGTCCTGGCTGGCGGCGGAACTTTGACGCGCCGCATTCAATCGTTGTGTCGCTTGCGCCATCGCACTTGCCGGTTTTCTGCTATCTCGGATCATCACTTTGGTGAGGGAGATGGTGACTGTTGAGCCACTCTTAACGGGCGGCAGATACGAATATGGATTGATAGTTGGTGTAGGAACAGGTGCTGCTGAGGGCGACTTCAGCTTGGTGGTGGCGGTTGATACGGATTCTGATTCAGAATAAAGGAGTGTTGTTAAAAGCAGTAGAAAGACCAGAGTTCTTAGCATTCTCTTCGTAAGATCCGTGTTTATCAGTGAAAATCTGTGGCTCACAATCAGCCTATTTTTATCCGGTATTCCTCAACCCCGCAGCAATACCATTGATCGTCGCAGCCAGTGCGTAATTCAAGTTGTCATCATCTTCACCTGCGCGTTTCCTCCGCAGCAGCTCCACTTGAATCAAACTCAATGGATCAACATACGGATTACGCAGTCGAATTGATCGCGCGAGTACTGGATTCTTTTCCAGAAGCGTCTTTTGTCCCGTCAACTCCAGTACGACACGCCTTGTTCTCTCAAACTCTTCGACGATCAATTTAAACACTCGTTCCCTGAGAGCTGCGTCTTCGACCAGACCAGCGTAAAGCCGCGCGATCGAAAAATCCGCCTTTGCCATTCCCAACTCAACGTTATCAATCAGATCATGAAACAGTGGAAAATGGTCCATCAGATTCTGCAGCACGCATCTGTTCTCCTGGTTGGCCCGCGCGAAGCGATCCAAAGCAAAGCCAACGCCGAACCACGCCGGGAGCACATGTCTACTCTGCATCCATCCAAACACCCACGGAATCGCGCGGAGTTCATCGAGTCCACGGCGCTGACTTCGCCGCGCCGGGCGTGAGCCGATTCGTGCGGAGTCCAATTCTTTTACGGGAGTGGCTTCCGCAAAATACTCCAGCACGTCGTTGTTCTCAGCAATGTTTTCACGATAAAACTGAAACGAATCGCGCGACATTGATTCGAGTGCTGCTTCACTCTGTTCGTCGAGTTCGTACCCACCACCCGGACGTGACAGCGCTTCCAAAGAAGCTGCGATTACCAATTCAAGGTTTCGCTCGGCCAGGACCGGATCGGAATACTTCCAATTCATCACTTCACCTTGCTCGGTGATCTTGATATATCCACTAAACGCGCCGACCGGTTGCGCAATGATTGCATGATGTGTCGGACCACCGCCGCGTCCTACAGTTCCCCCACGTCCGTGAAACAGCGTCAAGTGTATGTTCGACTCCCGGGCAACCTCGTGCAATGCGCGATGTGCTTTGAAGATCTCCCAGGTGCTCGTCAGCATCCCGCCGTCTTTGTTTGAATCGGAATAGCCAAGCATCACTTCCTGGCGGCGATCCCACGAATCAAGCAACCGAGAATAATCGGGACGCGTCCAGAGAGTGCGACAAATTTCGGCGGCGTTGCGCAAGTCTTCAATTGACTCAAACAGCGGTACCGGCATAAGTCCGAAGTCGCCGCTTTCGCGACACGCTTCGACTTTGACTCCGCAAAGCTCCGACAACCAGACAACCGTCAAGATATCCGCAGCCGACTTACTTCCACTTATGACGTAGCTCCGAACTGACGCTGGTGGAGACTGTTGCTTCAGGTCGTGAATCATTCGCAGTGAGTCGAGTAGGCTTTGAGTTTCTTGCGATGGTGGTTGTGGCAAGTCAGCGAGGGCTGGGGGCATGAGTTCTGCGCGTGCACGACTGTGAACGCGAGCGTGCTGGCGCACGTCGAGTGTGTGTAGATGAAAGCCAAAGGTACCAACTTGACGCAGCAATGGATCGATCAACATTCTTGCCGGTCGATCACCCTCATTAGCAAGCAGACTTTCGCGCAGCAATCGTAAATCGGATTCGAATTCTTCGGCGTTCGAATAGGCGACATCTTCTGTTCCCTGATTACGCGCGCTCACTAATCTCGCCAGGACGTAGTCGAGAAATCGGCGGTAAACCTCGTTCGGAGAATGACGTTCAGGATTGAGACCATTGGTGGAAATGGTTTCAGAGTAACGAGTCAACGCTTTACTCAACTCGGTCGAAACAGTTGACTGCAGCGTTGATGAGGTCAGTCGCCAAATCAAGTCTTCAACTTTGTTAATGTAGAAATCCAAAATGGTTTCGCGGGCAATCTTGAGGGCGTCGCGCGTGCATTCAGGCGTTACGTTAGGATTGCCGTCGCGATCACCGCCGATCCACGAACCAAAGCGCAGCAGTCGCGGCAAGTCGCCGGGCTTCAGTTCACCGCCATATGCTTCGCAAAAATCGCTCGCCAGCTCATCATAAAGTTGTGGCAGAGTTTCAAAGAGCACACTTGGGTAGTAGTCAAGGCCCATCTTGATTTCATCGCGAACACTTGGCCGCCGCCGCCGTACTTCGTCTGTCTGCCACAGGCCAGTGATCTCAGCGATGATCGCCTGCTCATGATTCTCTGCTTCGCGTTCGGGAAGCGGTAAACGATCCAGCTGCTCGAGTTCTGCAGCAATGCGCTGACGTTTGAACAGCACAGTGCGTCTCGCCACCTCAGTGGGATGTGCTGTGAAGACGAGCGTTACTTCGATCTTATTCAACCAGTCTCGAGCCTGCTCTTCAGTTATGCCGGCCGCTCGCATACGACGCAGCGTGCCCAGAAACGATCCGGGCTGGGCCAACATTTCCGGTGAACTTTGAGCAGCGCGTCTACGTCGTTTACGATGATTAGTCTCCGCGAGATTTGTGAGTTCGAAGTAAATAGCGAACGCCTTGGTCATTTGATGCGCCCGCTCGATATTCATGTGCTTGACTATGGTTTCGGCCCGGTGAATTAGCGACGTGCCAGTGGAATCCTGGGTTGGACGTTCGCGATGTTCGATTAGTAGCAGACGCAGTTCTTCAACGGCGGAGAAGAGTTCATTCCCTACCTGTTCCTTAAGCACCTCGCCGAGCAGCCGGCCAAGCGAACGCACATCCCGACGGAGCGGCGCTTCTTTTAGATCACTGTCGTGACTCGTAAGTTCAGTGAGCCGCGCTATTTGATTATCGACTTTCCAAAGTGAATGCATATTAGTTTTAGGTCTTGAACGGCTTTGCCTCAAAAGTCAGAACCTGACTTGGACCGGGTCAGTACCACCTCGCGGTAGCGGGTGGGTAAAAGTTGAAACGCTCAATTTGCTCATGTTTCTTAAACCTGATCGTTGACC
>Ga0070698_100005962_pt1 | contig 13282 bp, 10 predicted proteins | sample KBSK1502metaG_FD_65477 | JGI IMG/M metagenome (GOLD analysis project Ga0070698, IMG submission 65477) | Corn, switchgrass and miscanthus rhizosphere microbial communities from Kellogg Biological Station, Michigan, USA - KBS K1-50-2 metaG | ecosystem: Host-associated > Plants > Roots >... | reverse complement strand
GGATGCTCCACCTGGATGCGCGTGTTCATCTCCATGAAGTAGAACGAGCCGTCCTCGTCGAGCAGGAACTCGATCGTCCCCGCTCCCACGTAGCCGATCGCTTCGGCGAGTCGCACCGCCGAGTCGCCGATGTCCTGGCGCAGGGTGGCGTCCACGACCGGGCTCGGGGCTTCCTCGACGAGCTTCTGGTGGCGGCGCTGCACCGAGCAGTCCCGCTCGCACAGGTGCATGATCCGCCCGTGCGTGTCGCCCATGATCTGGATCTCGATGTGCCGCGGCCGGGCGAGGTACTTCTCGAGGTACACGTCGTCCGAACCGAACGCCGCCAGCGCCTCCTGCTTGGCCAGGGAGAACGCTTGCGGGAATTGCTCCGCGTCCTGCGCCACTCGCATGCCCTTCCCGCCCCCGCCCGCGGCGGCCTTGATGATCACCGGGAAGCCGAGCTTTTCGGCCAGCGTGAGCCCCGTGTCCGCGTCGTCGACCGGGCCGGGCGAGCCGGGCACGGTGGGCACTTTGAGCCGCTGGGCGAGCTTGCGCGCGGCCGCCTTGTCGCCCATCTGGCGGATCTGCTCGCCCGTCGGGCCGATGAAGGTGATGTTCGACGTGCGCACGATGTCGGCGAATTCGGCGTTCTCCGCGAGGAAGCCGTAGCCGGGGTGCAGGGCGTCCGCCCCCGTGATCTCGGCCGCCGCGATGATGCGCGGAATGTTCAGGTAGCTGTCGCGCGCCGGCGCCCGCCCGATGCATACGTCGTCATCGGCGAAGCGCGTGTGCAGGCTGTCACGATCCGCCTCCGAGTAGACGGCGACCGTATCGATATCCAGCTCCTTGCACGCACGGATCACCCGCAGGGCGATCTCCCCGCGGTTGGCGATCAGTACCTTCTTGAACATCAGGGCGTGATATCGCCGCGCAGACCCGCCGCGGCCGTGGTCCCGCCAAACGACTGGCTCTCCCCCGAATCGACCCCCGACACCTTCAGCGCGAACTCGCTCGGGTTGGTGGCGTAGAAGATCGCGCTCTCGTAGCTCACCATGCCCTGCTGGTACCAGGAGAACAGCGACTGGTCGAAGCTCTGCATGCCGTACTGCACGGAGCCCTGCGCGATCAGGTCGGGAATGGAGAGCGACTTGGTCAGGTCGCGCATGTTCTCCTGGACGGCGGCGGTGTTGATCAGCACTTCCGAGGCCGGAACGCGACCCTTGCCGTCCTTGCGGGGCACCAGCCGCAGCGACACGATCGCCTGCAGCGCCGTCGAGAGCAGGTGCCGCACCTCGTCGTGTTGGTGGGGGGGGAAGAACGAGATCACGCGGTTGATCGTCTGGGTCGCGTCCGTCGTGTGGAGCGTCGAGAACACCAGATGCCCGGTGTCGGCCGCCTTGAGCGCGGTGTCGAGCGTCTCCATGTCGCGGATCTCGCCGATCAGGATCACGTCCGGCGCCTGGCGCAGCACATGGCGCAGCGCCGCGTTGAACGAGAGCGTGTCGTTCCCCACCTCGCGTTGCGAGATGTTGGACAGGTTGTCGCGGTGCAGGAACTCGATCGGATCCTCGATCGTGATGATGTTCACCCGTCGGTTGGTGTTGATGTGGTTGATCATCGCCGCCAGCGCCGTCGACTTGCCCGACCCCGTCACGCCCGTCACCAGGACCAGCCCCCGCGGCCGCAGCCCGATCTCCTCGAGCACCGGGGGCAGGTTCAAGTCGCGGATGTTCTTGACCTCGTAGGGAATGGCCCGGAACGCGAACGCCACCGTGCCGCGCTGCTGGTACACGTTGGTCCGGAACCGACCCACCCCCGGCACGCCGATCGCGAAGTCCGCCTCCTTGTGCTCGGCGAACTCCTTCACCTGACGCGGGGTCATGATCTGCTCGGCGAGCGATTTCAGCTCCTCGGGCTTGAGCGGCGCGCTCTCCAGCGCCAACAGCTCGCCGTTCACCCGGATCGTCGCCGGCCGGCCCACTTTCAGCAGCAGGTCCGACGCGTTGCGCTGGACCATGTGCGTGATCGCCGCCTTGAAGTTGAAGGTCGGTTGGGCGCTCTGGGGAGCTTCAGGCATGGGGATCTACTCGGAAAAGGGGCTGTCCGAACTCGACGGGCTGGGAGTTCTCCACCAGCACCTCCCGAATGACGCCCGCCACCTCGGACTCGATTTCATTCATGATCTTCATCGCCTCGATAATGCACACCACCTGCCTCGGCGCCACGCGACTGCCCGCCTTGACGTAGGGCTCGGCACCCGGCTCGGGAGCCGTGTAGAACGTCCCCACCATGGGCGACTTGATCTCGAGCAACTGCGACGGTGGAGCGGAGACGGCGCCCCCCGGAGCAGCAGGCGCCCGCTGGGCTGCTGCGGAGGGGGGCGCCGTCTCCGCGGGCGCCTGCGCCACCACCATGTGCTGACCGCTGGCGTTGGTCTGATGCCCGGCCCTGGTCAGCCGCACCGCCGACCAGGACCCGAACAAACCCCGGCGGACCTCGATCGCTCCGAGCTCGGGCGCATCCTTCAGGATCTGCACCAGCTGGCCGATGATGTCGAGGTTCATGTCTCCCGGTCGCGCACGATAGGGTCCAAAGTTACACGACCTCCATGAGGTCCGTCAGCCCGTCGGACAAGAGCTCCGCGGCGCTGCCGTCCGGGGGGAGGTGCACGTCGTCCTCGATGCGCACGCCGCCCTCTCCGGCCAGGTACACACCCGGCTCCACCGTGACCACCGCGCCACCGGGAAGGGGCTCGGCGTTGGTTTTCGCCAGCCGCGGCGCTTCGTGCACCTCGAGCCCCAGCCCGTGGCCAAGCGAGTGCCCGAACGCCTCCCCCAGACCGCGTGCCGCGATCGGCTCCCGCGCCAGCGCGTCGGCGTCCCGGCCGCTCATTCCCGCGCGCACGCCGCCGCGCGCCCGCCGCTGCGCGTCGTACACCACCCCGTACAGCGCGCGCTGCCGCTCGCTGGCCCGCGCTCCCACAACCACCGTGCGCGTGATATCCGCGCAGTACCCGTCGACCTGAGCTCCGAAGTCCAGCAGCAGCCACTCGCCCGTTGCCACGACGCGCCCGCTCGAGCGCGCGTGCGGCAGCGCGCTGCGTGGCCCCGACGCCACGATGGCCGGAAACGGGTGTCCCTCGCTCCCGAGCTGGCGCAGCGCCCATTCCAGCAGACCGGCAATCGCCAGCTCGGTCATGCCCGGACGCACCTGCGCGAGCGTGCGGCGCAGGGCCTCCCCGGCCAGCAGGGCAGCCCCGCGAATCGCTGCGACCTCGCCCTCGTCCTTCGCGGCGCGCAGCCGTTCCACCAGCTCGGTCACCGGCCGCCACCGCCAGGGCTTCCCTGCCTCGGCGAAGCGGCGGGCGTCGTGCACCGTGAGCGCGTGGGCCTCGTAGCCGATCTCGCCGAGTGGGCCCAGCGTCGCGAGCTCCCGGAAGAAGCGGTCCCACACGCTCGTGCCCTCGACCTCGACGCGCGCCACCGCCCCCGCTTCGGCTCGCGCCTGCTCGTCGTAGCGAAAATCCGTCACGAGCAGGACGTCGCTGCGCGTCACCGCCACCAGGGCGGCCGAGCCGGAGAAGCCGGTGAGGTAGCGGATGTTGGCGCGCGACGTGACGAGCAGCCCGTCCAGCCCGTCGGCGTCGAGCGCCCGCACGAGCGCGTCCTGCCGCGAGCGCCGCCGGTCAGGTACCATGGCGGGCCTGGAGATAGCCGACCAGGCCCTCGAGTCCCAGCCGATAGCTGTCGGCGCCGAACCCCGTCACCATGCCCACCGCCGCGTCCGCGAGCAGCGAGCGCCGCCGCTCGGGCTCGCGGGCGAACAGGTTGGACAGGTGCACCTCGACGAATGGCACGCGCACCGCGAGCAGCGCGTCGCGCACCGCGAGGCTGGTGTGCGTGTACGCCGCGGCGTTGAGAACCAGGCCGTCCGCCTTGCCCTTCAGTCGCTGGATGGCTTCGACCAGCTCGCCCTCGTGATTCGTCTGGGTCCAGGACACGTCGATCCCGAGCGCGCGCGCCCGCTCGCGCGTGCGCGCCTCGATCTCCGCGAGCGTCGTCCGCCCGTACAGCTCCGGCTCGCGCTCGCCCAGCAGATTCAGGTTCGGGCCGTTCAACACGGCGATGTGCACTAGGACTTGAGGCCCCTGAGCCAGGCCTGGAACTGATCGAGGTCGCCCTCGTCCTCCATCGGGGGCCGGGCCCTCGAGCCGGAGCTTCGGGCCGGGCCCGGAAACGCCGCGCCTCCCTCGGCCGGCGGGGCGGCGCCGCCCGCCGGAGCGGGCGGCGGGGTGAAGAACTGGTCGAACGAAAACCCGCCGGGCGGGGGCGGGCTCGCCGGTGCCGGCTCCACCGCCGGCGTCGCGCCCGCGTCCGCCGGAGGAACGCTGCGCGAGCCTTCCTCGCCGAACACGGCGTCGAGCGTGATGCTGTCCTCGGCGGGCCTGGTGGCCTCGCCGGGCGACAGGACCTCGGGCTCCGGTTCGGGCTCGAGTGACGCGATGGCGAACGCACCGTCGAGGGGTGAGCCCGGGGACTCTGGCGCCGTCAGTGGCTCCGGATCGGCCGTGTCGTCCTCGCCGCGAGCCGGCGGCCGGCCCGCCAGGATCCTTCGCAAGAAGGTCGGCACGGACTCGCCCGTGTCCCGGCCTCTCGCCCCGCGGTCCCCCGACGACAGCCCGGCCACCCGGGCTCGCAACCGTCGGTCCTCCGGTCGCTGGGCGAGCAGCGCCTGATAGACCAGCAGCGCCTCGTCCGGGTGACCTTGACGTAGGTACAGCTCCGCCATGGTCTCGGTGACGACCGGCTCGGCGCGCGACAACGCCGCCGTGTCGGCCGCGCCATCGTCGTCCGACAGCACCACTGCGGCGGGCGTCGGGGGAGCAGCGTCCCCCGGAGCAACGGGCGCCCGCTGGGCTGCCGGAGCGGGGCCCACCGCCTTCGCGGCCACATCGTCAGGCATGATCAACGGCAGGTCGATCGTCGGCAGCTCGTCCTCGGATTGCGAGACTCCGGCGGGTGGCGCCAGTGCGCTCTCGTATTGCGTGTGCGCCAGCCCCTCGACCACCAGGTCCTGCGGCTTGAGCTCCACCTCTTCCTGCACCTCGAGCCCTTCCGCCTTGGCGGCGTCGTGAGCCACCGAGTTGAAATCGAGCGTGCCATCGTACGTCTCGATCTCGCCGGGTGGCGGAGCGGACTTGGTCGGCACGGCGTCCGCGACGCGGGCTTCTGATTCGTGCTCGACCACGAAGTCTCGACGCGGTGGAGCAGGCGGCGGCTGATGCGGGGCCGGAGGGGGGGGTGGCTTCGTCGTGAACGAATGCCGGGGCGGCGGGTCGGGCACCAGTCGCACCACCGGCTCGGGCGCGGCGGCGCGGATCGGTGCCGCAGCCGGCGCGGGGGTCGATGGCGCGGCGGACTGCGCCGCCCTGCCTCTGGCGCGCGTCAACGCTTCAGCCGCCTCCCCGTTCATCGGGTCGGCCGAGAGCAGTCGGGTCAGCCATTCGACCGCCTCGCCGTAGCGGTGGCCCCGCTCGGCGATGTCGGCGAGGATCTTGAGCGCTAAGACATTTTCGGGGTCCAGCGCCAGAACCTTGCGGAACACGTCGGAGGCGCCGGGGTCGTTCTTCTGGTCCATGAGGCAGCGCCCGAACACGATGTGGGCGCTGACGTAATCGGGGTGCCGCTCGAGACCCGCCGTACACAGCTCGATGGCCCTATCTAGTTCTCCTGCTTTGCGATAGGCGTCCGCCAGGGGCGCGAAGTTCCGTCCCTTGGGATTTTCGGCCCATCGCTTTTCGAGCTTTTCTATCTCGCTGGTGTAGGCCACGGCCTAAGTGGTTGTGGGAATTGGACGAAGATAGTGTTTGCTCGGGCGCGCTGTCAATTGGAAACGGCCGCGGTCGCTTGAGTTTTCCCGTTGTCGTTTTTAGACTTAACCCCCTTCGTACCTGCCCTACTCGGAGTTTCGATCCCATGATGCGCTCCATGCGCGCCATCGTGAAGCCGGTGTTCTACGTCCTGGCCATCTCGTTCGTGGCCTGGCTTGCCATCGGTCAGGTCACCGACATCCTGGGTGGCGGCAAGGACGTGGTGCTCAAGGTCAACGGCGAGGTGGTACGGTCGCAGCCGTTCCAGCTGCAATACCAAGCGGCCCTCGAGCAGTACCGGCGGCAGCAGGGAGGCGGGCGCTTGAGCCGCGAGGACGAGCAGCAGATCCAGAACCAGGTCGCCGATCAGTTCATTCACAACATCCTGCTGGAGCGCGCGTACCGGCGTCTCGGGATCACGGTCTCGGACGAGGAGATCATCCGGGCGGCCCGCAGCGGGCCGCCCCCGCAAATCCTGCAGCAGGTGCTGCAGGAGGCCACGTTTCAGACCAACGGTCAGTTCGACATCACCAAGTGGCAGCGCTATCTGTCGAGCGCGGGCCCCGAGTTCAGCGGCCAGATCGAGCAGCTGTATCGCGATTACCTCCCCCAGCGCAAGCTGCAAGAGTACCTCACCGCGGACGTGTACGTCTCCGACGCCCAGCTCTGGCGTATCTGGCGCGATCAGCACGAATCCGTGACCGTCGCGGTGGTGGCCGTGCGACCCGAGGACGTTCCCGATTCGCTCGCGCCGGTGTCGGACGCCGAGCAGCAGCAGTATTACGAGACGCACCGAAACGACTTCAAGCGGCCGGCCGCCGCGTGGCTCAGCTATCTCGAGCAGCCGCGCGTCCCGGACGCCCGGGATAGCGTGGCCGCGCTCGCCCGGGCGCAGGCCCTGCGGGCGGAGCTCGCGAGCGGAAAGGCAAAATTCGCAGAGGTCGCGAAGAAAGAGTCGGCGGACTCCGGGAGCGGGGCGCGGGGCGGCGACTTGGGCTGGATCAAGCGCAACCAGCGCGGCTTCGACGCGAAGTTCGTCGCCGCGCTGCGGTCCCTCCCGGTCGGCGTCGTGAGCCCACCGGTGTTGTCGACGTTCGGGTATCACCTGATTCGCATAGACGCCGCGAAGGGTGACTCGGTGCGCGTGCGACACATCCTGGTGGCGATCGCGCTCCAGGGAAAGCACCTCGACGCGGTCGATGCGCGCACGGACTCACTCGACCGGGTGGCGGCGGATCAGAGCGACGGCCATAGGCTCGACAGCGCGGCGCACGTGCTCAAGCTGCCGCTCGCGCGGGCGCCCAAGCTCGTGCAGGGCGAGCGGCTCGTGCTCCCCGCGGGCCCCGTGCCCGATGTGAGCGTCTGGGCATTCGACGCCCGCCCCGGCGAAACGAGCCCGGTGATCGACGGGCCGCGGGCCAGCTACGTGTTCCGGCTCGACTCCCTGGAGCCGGCCGGCGTTCCTCCCCTCTCCCAGCTACGCGCCCGGGTGCTCGACGAGGTGCGCCACCAGAAGAAAAAGGCATTGGCTCGGGACCACGCCGAGCAGGTGGCGCGGGACCTGCGCGACGTCCCCGATCTGCTCGCCGCGGCCCGGGCACGAGGCCTGCACGCGGAGAAGGTGGGACCGTTCACCCGGGTGAGCGCCGGACCCGAGTTCACACGCAACCCCGTGGTGCTGGGAGCCGCGTTCGCGCTGCGCCCCGGGGAGCGCAGTCCGCTCATCGCCGGCGAGACGGGGTTGTTCCTGTTACAGGGGATCGCCCGGACGACCGCCGATTCCGCCGCCTGGCGGAAGCAACGCGATCAGCAGCGGGAGACGCTGGTACGACCGATCGAGCAGGCGCGCATCCAGCAGTACCTCGCCGCCCTGCGCGCCAAGGCGACGATCGTGGACCGCCGCAACGAGATCTTCCGTCCCACGGCGGCCGCGAGCGAGAGCTAGTCGCTCAGCCGCTTCGGATCGCCACCGGAGGGAACGGAGGAGCCCGACGCGGCGGGCGGCTGCACGCTGCGGGGCGGCGATGGATCATCGCCGGTGGCCTCCTTCAGGCTCCGCTTGAACTCCTTGATTCCCTGCCCCAGAGAGGATCCGATCTCTGGAATCCGCTTCGCGCCGAACACCAACACGAGCACGAGCAGGAGAATCAGAATGTGGCTGAACGACAGGTCACCGAACATAGACGCCTCGCGTCAGAAGATCGACCGGGCGACGTAGTACGCCAGCGCGACGCCCACCAGCGCGAGCAACGATACGTCGAACCCGATCGGCCCGAGCGTGACCGACACCACCAGCAGGTCCATGTGGACCGGCCCCAGGGTGGGGGTCACCGCCCAGGTGAAGATATCCTTTGCCGGCCCCTGCGGCAGAAACCGGCGCAGCAGCGAGTGGAGGAATCCCCCCACCACGAAGCCGGTGGCCAGCACTCCGAAGTAAAATAGCGGCCTGCGCGGGCCTTGCGCCACGGCTTAGTTGCGCCGCTCCACGGCGTACGTAATGCTGTCGTGCAGCGCGTCGCGGGCCGGCGACGCCGGGAGCACCTCGAGCTCCGCCTCCGCCTGCTGCGCCAGGTCGAGCGCGCGGCGGCGGGCGTAGTCCAATCCGCCCGCGGCGGCCACCCGCCGGATCACGTCCGCCACCAGCGCGTCGGGCGGCTCGGGCGTCCCCATCAGCTCGGCGACGAGCCGGCGGTCGGCCGGTGCCATGTCGCCGAGCGCGGCGATGAGCGGCAACGTCACCTTGTGCTCCCGCAGGTCCAGCCCCGACGGCTTCCCGGTCACCGCCTCGGCCGCCGTGTAGTCGAGCAGGTCGTCCGCGATCTGGAACGCCATCCCGAGCCGCATCCCGAACCGGGCGAGCGCGTCCCGATAGGGCGCGGACGCATGCAACGCGCCGACCTCGCACGCGCCGGAGAGCAGCGACGCCGTCTTCGCCCGGATGAGCTGGTCGTACTGCTCCTCCCCGTAGGAAAGCTTGTCGTGCGCCTCGAGCTGGCGCATTTCACCGACCGTCATCTCGTTCGTCACCCGCGCGAACACGCGCAGCGGCTCCAGGTCCTCCAGACGCACGAGCTCGATGATCGCCCGAGAGTACAGGTAGTCCCCCATGATCACGGCGACCTGGTGGGAGAACAGCGCGTTGAGGGTCGGCATGCCGCGCCGCAGCACCGAGTGGTCGACGGAATCGTCGTGCACCAGCGTGGCGAGATGAATCAGCTCGACGACCGCCGCGAGCGTCACGGCGCGTGGCTCGTCCGCGCCCGTCGCCCGGCTCGCAAGCAGCAGCAGCGTCGGCCGGAACAGCTTGCCCTTCATCCGCAGCAGGTGCTCGTTGACTTGGGCGATGACGGGGAAGGCGGCCGTGATGATGCGCCGCAGCTCGTCCGCCACGCGCTCCAGGTCTTCGGCCACCGGACGCTGGATGTCGCCGAGGGTGGCGCGGGCGAGCTGTTGGCTCACGTCACTTCGCCTTGGCGAGCGCCTTGGCGCGCGCGCCAACGTCCTTGAACCGAATGTCCACGGCGAACACCCGTCCGTACAGGTCGCGCGCCTCGACCCGTTTGCCCTGCTCCTCGAGCGCTCGACCCAGCCAATAGAGGATGCCGAGCCGCTCCTGATCGCCCGACGCCGGCAGCTCCAGCGCACGTCGCAGAATCGACTCTGCCACCACGTACGCGCCCTTTTCCACGAAACACACGCCCAGGGCCTCCGAGCTGCGCAGCTTTCCCTCGGAGGCTCGCAGCGCCTTCTGCAGCTCGGCGATCGCCTCGTCGAGCAGCCCCATCTCCTTGAAGGCCACCCCCAGGTCGTAATGCGCCTGGAAGTCGCCCTCGTCGATGTTCTCGTCGATCCCCTGCTTGAAGCGCTGCAGCATGTCCTGGAAGTCCTGCTCTTCGTCGCCCGTCGGCTCCTCGTCGGCCACCTTCATGCGCGTGTCGCGCTCGGGCAACTCCTCGTCCAGGATCATCGCGCTCAGGTCAACGAACTCCCCTGAATCGACGGCCTCGTCGCGCACCTTCAGCTTCGCGTCGCGCGCCGCGGTCTTCGGCTCGGCGCCGCGGGCCGGGGCTTTCGCCTTCGGTGGCGGCGGCGCCGGCGCCACCGGGGCCAGCATCGCCAAGGCCGCCGTGGCGCGCGTGTTCCCCGGATCGTGCTCGGCCACGCGCTGATACACGGCACGCGCCTTGTCGGGAAGGTCGCTGCGCAGCAGGGTGTCCGCGAGCTCGATGTACGCCGCGATCAGTTTCGTCTTGTCGCCCGATTTGAAGGCGAATTCCACCTGCTTCTGGCGGTGCCGCACGCTGTTGGGATCGAGCCGCAGGATCTCGTCCACGAGATCCTGCGCATGCGGCAACTTACCGCGGTTCTCGAACCCCGTCGTGGCGTGATCCAGCTCCTCGATGCCGCGGTCGCGCTCCCCCCCTTCGATCAGCGCCTCGCCCAGCGCCTGGTGCGCCTCGGGATCGTCGGGATCGTCGGCCACCCGTGCTTCCAGCTCCTCGATCGTGGGCTGCGCGGGCGTCGCCTCGATGTTCGCGAACACGAGCGACCCCCGGTCGTTCACCACGCCGTCGAGCCCCAGATCGATCGCGGCGGAGCGGCGCCCCGACGGCGTAATCGATGTGTCGGCCTCCGTCTGGATGAACGTCGCGGCCGAGTCGGCCGCGGGGGTCTCGTCGATCGCGAGCGGCTGATCGTCGACCTCGTGCGCCTCATCGGTCGCCGCGGTATCGAAATCCGGCTCCAGCTCGAGCGGCGGGACCTCGACCACCGGCTTCCGGCCCGGCGGCGGCGCGGACGGCCGCTTCGGCACCACTGGCTTCACCTTGGCCGGCTCGGCGCGCGGCGGCTCGAACTTCGGCGCAGGCGATTTGGGTCCCGGCACCCGCGGCGGCGGGCCGACCGCGGGACGCGGGGCGGGCGCGGGCGCCGTCCCGGGAGCACCGGGCCGCTTCGGAGTCACTTTCGGGAGGGGCGGCGCGGGCAACTCGATCTCCACGTCGAGCAGCGGCTCGAGCTCCTCGTCCACTTCGGGGGCGCCGGCGTCCTCCCCCACGGTCGGCTCGAGCTCCTCCAGCGGCGCCACGTCATCGACGCTCACCTCCTCCCGCAGCGAGGGAACGTCGGCCGGATCCACGCGCACATCGCCGAATTCGGCGCTCGTCGTCTCGAAGCCTTCCAGCGGATCGGAAGGCACGGTCGGCTCGAGCCCCTCCACCAGACTCGTGGATTCGATGTCGAGCGACGGGTCCGGCTCGGCCGCCACGGGCTCGATCAACCCCTCCACTGGCTCCGGCTCGAGCTCGGGCTCGGGCTCCGGCTCCGCCACAGGCGGGGGCTTCGGCGGAGGCACCGTTCGCGCCGTATGCCCCCCTTTGGACGCGGGCGGCTCGTCTACGTCGAGAAATACCAGGCTCGACGACTTGTGCCTGCCAGTTGTCGGCGGGTTCGCGGGAGGCTCAGGTTTGGCCGGGGCCGCGGCAGTGCTCGCCGGCCGCCGCTCCGGGGCCCCATACATCCGCAGGTGCTCTTCCAGCAGCTCCCGCAGGTGAGCGCTCTCGGCCGAGATGTCGGCCAACTCCTTCAGCGCCGCGAAGGCCTGCTGGATCTTGCCCGACTTCTGCATCCGCTCGGCGTACTCGAGGAAGTTCTGCTTCGCCTCGCCCATGAACCCCTTGGCCGCATACAGCTTGGCGAGCTTGAGATAGGTCGTCTGTCGCGCCGGCGCGTTGCGCAGCACCTTGTTGCACATCGCGATGGCGTTGTTGTGGAAGCCCAGCTCGGCGTACTTGTCCACCGCCCGGTCGTAGTAGTCGGCCGCCTGGGCGGGCTCCTTGATCTTCAGATACAGGTCGCCGATACGATTGAAGATGGAGAGGTCCGGGTTCGGCTCCCCCTCATCCTCCTGCGCCTTCAGCGCCTCGAGCCAGACCTCGATCGCAGCCCGGGGGTCCTTGGTCTCGAGGCTCCTGGCCTTTTCCTTCTGCTTCTCAAGCTTGGACATGGAGCCCTAAAGATACCGGCCCCGGGGAGGGCCGACAAGCGGAACCTCCTGTCCAGACGGCGGTTACGAGATTTGCACCCATCCAGTAGGCGACTTCACGCCAATCCGACACGCCGCACGACACCAGGTCCGCCCGAAAACCCGGCGCGATCTGGCCCCGGTCCCCGGCGAGCCCCAGCGCCGCGGCAGCGTTCACTGTCACGGCTGTGACGACCTCGGCGTGCCGCAGGCCCAGCTGCGAGACTCCGAGCACCATGACCAGCGGCAGGCTCATCGTCGGCGACGACCCGGGGTTGAAGTCCGTGGCGAGCGCCACCGCGGCACCGGCCTCGACGAGCCGCCGGGCGGGCGCGTGTGGGTGCTTGCCCAGAAACGCGAGCGTGGCCGGGAGCAAGACCGCCACCGTGTCGCTCGCCGCGAGGGCGCGAATCCCGCCCTCGGAGATGGCGGCGAGATGGTCGACGGACGCGGCGCCCAGGGCGGCGCCGAGCTCGGCGCCGCCCGAGCCCTCGAGCTCGTCGGCGTGCAGCTTCATGGCCAGGCCGTGCCGACGGGCGGCCTCGAGAATGGTACGCGTCTCAGCGACATCGAACACACCCGGCTCGCAGAACACGTCGCACGCGACGGCCAACCGCTCCCGCGCCACCGTGGGAATCATGTCGTCGCATACGAGGCGGACATAGTCGGCACGCCGATCGCGGAACTCGGGGGGGACTTCGTGGGCTCCGAGGAACGTCGGGATCAGCGTCGCCGGTCCCGACACCCCTGCGTCGCGAATCACACGCAACTGCTTGAGCTCGGTGGCGGGATCGAGGCCGTAGCCCGATTTGACCTCGATCGTCGTACTGCCGTGCGCCAGCAGCGTCGCCACGCGCGCGCGGGTGAGCGCCAGCAGGTCTTCCTCACGGCGCGCGCGGACGTCCCGCACCGACTGGAGAATGCCGCCACCCAAGGCGGCGATGGTCTTGTAGTCTTCGCCCAGCGCGCGACGCTGCTGGTCGTCGAGCCGGGGGGCACCGAACACCGCGTGCGTATGGCAGTCCACGAAGCCGGGGAACAGGACGCCCGTCACTTCCACAACGTCGATTGCGGATTGCGGAATGCGGAATGCGGAATAGACGTCGCGAGCCTCGTGCCGCGGTCCCACCCATGCCACGCGATCGCCGTCGACCAGCACGGCCGCATCGTGCAGCACTTCGAGGTCGGCCAGCTCGCGCCCGCGGCGCGCGCGCGCCGGGCCGCGGCAGGTGACCACCTGCCGCGCTCCCACGAGGAGCGTGCTCAGTCCTCCGCCTCGCGCATCGGAAGGCGAATCCTGTGGCGGCGGGCGGTCTCGATGGCTTCGGGATAGCCGGCGTCCGCATGGCGCGCCACGCCGATCCCCGGGTCGTTGGTGAGCACGCGCTCGAGCCGCCGCCCCGCGGCGG
>Ga0070698_100005961_pt1 | contig 13285 bp, 13 predicted proteins | sample KBSK1502metaG_FD_65477 | JGI IMG/M metagenome (GOLD analysis project Ga0070698, IMG submission 65477) | Corn, switchgrass and miscanthus rhizosphere microbial communities from Kellogg Biological Station, Michigan, USA - KBS K1-50-2 metaG | ecosystem: Host-associated > Plants > Roots >... | reverse complement strand
GGTTTCGTTTTTGGCCGCCTATTCTTTTTACAAATGGGAATTGAAAGAAATGATGCATAAGAGGTATACCAGTCTATTAATATCCTTTATTGGCGGATTTATAGCGCTGGTATTGATCATCGTTCCCTTCGTTGGGATGAACATAAAAAAACTGATCCCCTATGTAAAAGACAAATTTGCACAGGCGAATATGGAAGCGCAGGTCAACTGGACGGGCTTGGAAGGTCTGGCCGGAATACTGCTTTTTTTTATGATCATTATTGGTTTAAGAAAGTTTAAAAAGAAAGATTATCACAGATCAGCATGGATATTTTTTAGCGGTACAGCTCTTGTTGTTTTTTTGGCAACTGTACTGATCGACCAAGAATAGAAAAATATTCGCAGGGCGCCGCCATCGAATTCTTAAAACAACGACAGGGCGAGGATTGTTATGTAAAAACGATTGGTTACAAAAGCTATTCAGATATTTATTATACAAAAAAAGGAAAACCGGTAAACCAAAACTATTACAACCTGGAATGGCTGCTGTCAGGCAACATTGACAAACCGGCATATTTTGTAACAAAACTGAGCCAGCTTGAAAGATTTTCAAATTATAAGGAACTGAAGAAATTGTACCGGAAAAATGGTTTGGTATTTCTGAAGCGGGAGATTCCTCCACCTTAGTGCTATTTATCTTAATATAAAAGCCCATTGATCGATCTGTAGAGCTCATCTTTAGAAAAAGGTTTTTCAAAAAACATATCAGCACCGTTTCCCAAAGCTACATCCCGTGCAGAAGCAAAACCGGAGATCATAATGATCTTAATGGCAGAATATTTTTTCTTGATATAGCTGATAAAATCAACTCCGAATCCATCGGGAAGTTTATTATCCAAAATAATAACTGAAGGTTCTTGTTTTTGTAGATACTCGTCAGCAGATAATAAGTTGTTTACATAGTCCAATTGAAATTTTCTTTCACTTAAAATCATATTCAGCAATAAACCCATTTCGCCTTCATCTTCAACAACAAGAACTTTTTTTGCTTCTTTGCGTTTCAATGCAGTCGTGGTTGGCATAAAATAATTTTTGGATTAATGATTATGGTTTTTGAATGCAGGATCATGAGCGTACAGATTACAGATTGAACTTATATGCAAATTGCCTGCCTTAATTGTATTTTCAATGGGGAAAATATTTCCCCATTGAGATAAATATTCAACTGTGCTGCTCGGCAAGCTCTTACTCCAGTCAGCTCTTCTTCGCTATAGTTTATACTTTATAACAGTAAACTAAGTAAAATGTCTTGTCGAATTTCCTATAAACTAATTCTATTATCGGTTTTGTCTGTTTGATCAGAACCAATCATAATCGGGGTATCTAAGATATTCTTTTGGTTGTGGCGGCAAACCCACTTCAAAATCTTGTTCAGGTTTATTTTCAACTTCTTTTTTTTGCAGCTTGTTATTGTTTACAATAACAGTATAGAGGCGTTTCGAAACTTCTTTACCGAAAAGCTCATTGTTTTTCCTGGCTCTCTTAAAGGTCAATTTCTTTGGTTCTTCAATTGCACTTATCACAAAAAGAAATTTAAGAAGATGTAAGATTAGGATTTCAATAGCAAACCCAGCACCTTGTTGCTAAGCAAAAATCATGCGGAAGTCAAATCTTTATTTCTTTGAATGCTCTGTAGTAAAAAGAAACTTCTTGGAAGAGTTCATACTTTTTTTCCAGTCCGTAAATTAAGAAGGCACTGATGCATCGTTCTTGCGGTAGTCTGCTTCAGAAATTCCTGCTGCTGTGTTTGAATTACAATTTTATCTTTACATTATAGATCACAGAAAAACCAACAACTTATGGCGAATGAAATTATAGCTCTCATTGCTAATCTTGCACTTGCTTTATCATTTGTAGTGGGATTGATATTTGGAATTGTCCAGGTAAAAGCTGCTGCCCGTGACCGGCGGGAACGATTCACACTGGAAACGCTCCGCAACTTTCAAACCCGTGAGTTCGCCGAACTCATACTCTATGTTATTTCACGAAACATGCCATCGAGCCGTAAAGAAATGGAGGCACTTCCTGCTAATGACCGAATCATCTTTATTCAACTTGCTCAGCAAATGGAATCGTTAGGTATGCTTGTAGCAGATAAATTTATAGATATTGACCTCGTAGATAAAACACTTGGTTCTTTTGTTTCAACCACCTGGCAGAAATACAAAACTATATTTCTTTCTATGCGTGCTGAAGATCCTTTTCTTGGTGAATACTTTCAATGGCTTGCTGAAAGGATCGATAAAAGAATGAAAGAAAATCCACGCAATCCATTTTATCAAAACTCACTTGATACAACTCACGGTTAAGAAAGAACTAGCATTAAAAAGGGTTCGTATCTCCACGAACCCTAACTACATGTTTTTATCAATAACCGCCGCCACCACCAGATGAACCGGATATCACTATCACTCCGGTCATGCTGCTGTTATGTGTATCTGAATAATTGACCGTGCCTGCCGTAGAAAATGTTCTGGTATAAGAGGCCCCAACTGCTATATCACCACTATCAAAACTTCCATCGGAAGCGGTAACCGTATGAACCATATTGTCATTATTCATCCAGGTTACTGTAGAGTTGAGCGTTACAGTTAATGTTGCAGGAGAAAAAGCAGAATTTTGCATTTTGACCGTATAACTATTTGTGCCATTATTATAATCGGTTTTGTTTTTATAACAGGCAGTTATAATTATTCCTGCACTAAATGCAAGCAAAAACCCGATTAAGAATTTTTTTGTTTTCATAAATTGATATTAAGGTTAGGAAATCAGCTTTCACACATGGAAAGCAACAAAGGAGCCAAACCGGTTATTTATTTAGAAAAAGAAATTTTTACAAAATAATGATGATCACAAGGCAACCGATAAACTACTAAATAAGTTGAAAAGCCTGGCTGTTCTAATTCTTCAGGATCTTAAATTCTACTCGTCGATTCAGTTGCCTGTTCTCAGGAGTATCGTTAGCAGCTACAGGAACAGTTTCACCATATCCATGAGAAATGATCCTATTGATAGCAATACCTTTCGAAAGAATATATTCCATTACTGACCTTGCACGGTTGTCACTTAGTTTAAAATTATATTCATCAGAGCCGTAGCTGTCGGTATGTGCACTCATTTCAATTTCAATAGCAGGATTTTCTTTTAATAATTTTACAACTCTGTCAAGTTCTACAAATGATTCCGGCCGCAGATCCCATTTATCAAAATCAAAAAACACATTATTCAATCTTACTATCTGCCCGATCTCAATAGGTACTAAGTAGAGATCTTTATGTATTTCTTTATAACCAACTTTTACCAGTGAATCAAGATTCAGGTTTTCTGACTGCGCAAAAAATTTATCAGCCGTAGCTCTTATCAAATAGTTTTTATCATAAGGCAATACGATCTTAAAGGAACCATCAATTGCACTTGATATCCCGTTTCCCGCCTCCACACCATCCGGCAATGTTTCATATAACAGTGAAGCACACAAGGGCTGTTTTGTTTTTGCATTGTAAACATTTCCTGATACCAATACAATCGGTTTTGGTCTTTCTTTTTCTAACAATTTTACTTTTACAATATCAGATTCACCGAAACCGTCTTCACTGTTTGTGAGGTAAGCATACTCTCCACCTGCATCAAGTGTAAAGAATGCATCCCATTCGGGAGTATTGATAGGACTGCCAAGATTAACAGGATCACTCCATTTTTGCCAGCTATTATCGAGACGTTTGCACATCCATATATCATTATCACCAAGGCCACCGGCACGATCACTGCTGAAGTAAAGTGTTTCACCATCTGCAGCCAGATATGGAGTCATTTCATCGTTGTTAGGCAGATTAATTTTTTTGCCAAGTGATTTTGGTTCGGACCATGTTCCATTCGGTTGCAAAAAGGATACAAAGAGATCATTAATGGGACTTCCTTTATCAGGCGACATGTATAGTAATAAAGTTTTTCCGTCATGAGCCATCATAGCTCCGGATCGTATACCCCTGTCATACTTTACATAATTCTTTATCATTAAAGCTTCAGGTTTACTCCAATAACCATCTTCCTGCAACCAGCACATGCTAACACCATTACCTGCATAATCTCCATTGATAAAAGCTCCTCTTATTAATATCCTGTTATTATCCGGTGATATCCAGAATACAGAATTATAAAAAGTAGTATTAAGCGGATAACCAAGATGTACTGCCTCGCTCCATACACCAAAACTATCCCGCATTGAAAACCAGATATCCTGCGAATTGCGAACAGAATTATAGTTTGTATTGTTAGGATCATTTTCGCGGATAAAAAATAATAAGTTGCCATCAGCAGAGATGGTGGGTCTTAATTCTGATAAAGGAGTATTGATGATGGCCCCCATGTTCTCTACTTTGATGACAGTGGATGATGTTATGATATTTTCTTTTTGTTGTACAAGACGGGTTGTGTCACTATGAGTTGTGTCAATAGCAAGCTGAGCCGGTAAATAGTGAAAACATAAATTTAGAAGAAGGCAATGAATGGCTTTTTTCATGGGATGGATTTGCCAGCGAAAAGTAATAAATCTACGCTGCTTGCCACACTGTAAACTTACCTGCGGTTTTCCCTTGCTGGCCCGGTGTTTGTTACCGTCTTACAAAGAGTTTTTATGAAACCCCGCGAACAATTAAGCTTAATGGATAAGATCATTCGTGAGCTGGATGATCTTAAGAACAGTCAGACATCAGTATTAAAAAAAATCTCGCAGATCGAAGCTGATAATATTAATCTTGGCGTTGATCTGTTAAGCAATGGCTTGCCGGAAATACACGAAGAAGTAGATGGCGCTTTGGCAAAGACCGCCACGTTATTGGATCAATTTACAGAATACAGAAATAAATATGAGCAGGATAACCAGCAATCCCTTTCTGAAACTCCATAATGAATAGATCAGGCTTGGAAAAAATTTTTATCTTCATAAGCTCAGAAACGAAGACCTATGCCTCTCTATATGGATATTCATAATGCTCCCGGTGTGAAAGCAAAGGATGTTGCTGAAGCTCATCGCAAAGACCTGCTTCACCAGGGAGAGTACGGTTGTAATTGCATGACCTATTGGATAGATGAAGAACGGGAAACGATCTTTTGCCTGATAGACGCAGTAAATAAAGATGCAGTGAAAGAAATGCATAGTAAGGCGCATGGCATGATACCTAATAAGATCATTGAAGTAAGCAGTTCAATTGTAGAATCTTTTTTAGGACGGATATATGACCCCGAAGAAGCATCAACTTCAGAGGAAGGCTTAAAGGTTTTCATAGATCCTTCATTCCGCACATTGCTGGTAACTAAAATGACTGATCCCGTTTTGCTTCAGCATCAACTCGGATCTGCAGGCGAATTAATAAACAGGCATAATAAAACGATACGCAAAAACCTTTTACTGCATGGCGGAAGTGAAGTGGAGCATGGGGGAGAGGGATTTATTATTTCTTTCGCTTCAGCAGCCAAAGCAGTTTCCTGCGCATTGGCTATACAAAAAGATATGCCTGTACCAGATGCAACAATACTTGGTTTTAAAATGGGGATCAATGGCGGTGAGCCAATTGAAAAAAGTAATAAAATCTTTGGTGATACAATACAATTTGCCAATCATCTGTGTGCTATCACCAACCATTCACAGGTAGCCGTTGCCTCCAGGATAAAAGCACTTGTATCAAAAGATATTTTACAAAAAAAAGAAGACCATTTTCTTTTCTTATCTCCGCAGGATGAATCGTTACTTCAGTTGTTGTTTAATAAACTGGAGGAGAACTGGCAAGATCCCGATTTTGATATTCCTGAATATTGCCAGGCCATGGCAATGAGTCAATCGCAGCTTTACAGGAAAACAACAGCACTCACAGGCTTCTCATCCAATATACTTTTAAAAGAGTTCAGGCTTGAAAAAGCAAAAGAGCTGATGAAGAAACAGCGTTATACCATTTCACAAATAACATTTGAATCAGGATTTACAAGCCCTTCTTATTTTACAAAATGCTTTAAAAAGAAGTATGGGTTACTGCCCATGGAATATATTGACCTGCTCCATTAATAACGATTGTCTTTCCCTCTGAATGATTTTTACCAACTATTGAATGATTTATTCTATATCATTTTCTATTCATTGAATGATTTGTTATAGTGTGTCGTTGTCTTGTGATAGTATTTTTGAGTTATCTCCAACGTCAAAAATAAATTGAAATGAAAACTTATCTAATTCAAAGAAATGTTCCCGGGGCTGGTAAATTTTCTGCTGCAGAGCGAAAAACATTAGCTCAAAGATCTTGCAAGGTGCTCAATGAAATGGGTTCTGAACACATTCAATGGCTGCATAGCTATATTACAAGCGATAACCTTTGGTGTGTTTACAAAGCAGAGAACGAAGAACTCGTTAGAGAGCATGCCAGCCGCGGTGATTTTCCTGCTAATTATATACTCGAAGTTTTTTCAACGATCAGTCCGGCTACGGCAGAATTGACTGTTTGATTTAAGTGTCTTTATCAACTCTCTTCATCAGTTAGTTCTATATATTTTAACCTTAAACTTTTAAAAAATGAAAAAGTTATTTGACAGCGCTTTGCGCTGCAACAGCAAATTTTTTGCTTCATCACAAACAAACAATCACTTTTCGGAAGTTTTTTTTGCAGTACTATTTAGTGTTTTTTTAATGACCGGATGTAAGAAAGAAAGCTTGAATACAGCAGAGGAAGAAATTCAAAGCAAAAGCAACCAGTCAGCACAAAAAGAGTCTAATGGATTTGGAAACTATACAGGCCTGGCACCAGAAACTGTTTGGGAATTGCAACAAGCTAAGATCGCTACTGCCAAATACAACAACTTTGATAATGCGATCAATGATGGCTATGTTGATATTAACGTAATTGTTCCTGAAATGGGTTATCATTATTTGAAGGTGGACAATCTTAATGCAACATTCGAATACAGTAAGCCGGAAATCCTTGTATATAACAAGGAAGAAAATGGAAGAATGAAACTTGTGGCGTTGGAATATGCAGTTCCCATTGCTTTATCTCCAAATGCGCCATCAGGTTTTACGGGAGATAATGATGTTTGGACCGTATACCAGGGAGTGTTATAGACATTGCATGCATGGGTTTGGGAATATAACCCAGACGGTGTATTTAATCCCACCAATCCATTGGTGCATGTACATTAAAAATTGCTATTATAAGTAACAGGTAAAAAAAGGAGACTGAATTTTTCAGCCTCCTTTTTCGTTTACATATTATCTATTTCCAGCATTTTTTTCAACACATTAATAAATCACTTTTAGTTCTACTCTGCGATTTTTAGTACGTCCTGCAGCAGTGTTATTATCTCCAATTGGCATTGTTGAACCAATTCCTTCCACTTCAATACGATCTGCACTAATACCTTTACTTACCAAATAGGTTTTTACTGCAGCGGCACGTTGTTCACTTAATTTATTGTCTGCATCCTTTTCCATATTGTCAGCATGCCCTTCAATTTTGAGTTTCATTTCAGGATTATCTTTCAAAACTTTTACTATTTGGTTCAATGAAGCATTACTTGTTGGGGAAAGTTTTGCACTATTTGTACTAAAGGAAACTTTCTGCGCTGAAGAACTTAGCAGTTTACTTATTTCTGCGGGCACTTCAGGTTTCTCAGGGCAACCATTATTTTTAGCTACACCAGGTACATCAGGGCATTTATCTACATCATCATTCACGCCATCATTATCCCTATCTAAAATAGGACAACCATTATTACTTGCAGGTCCTGCCTGGCTTGGGCATTTATCTTCTTCGTCATTGATACCATCTTTATCAGTATCTGGTATTGGGCATCCATTGTATTTAGCCAAACCTGCTTCATTAGGACATTTATCCTCTTCATCATTTATACCATCTTTATCGGTATCTGGTATCGGGCAACCATTGTATTTAACTGTACCACGTTCATTAGGACATTTATCCATATCATCATTAATACCATCGCCATCTGTATCCAATATCACAGGAGTCGAAGTTGCCTGGTATGCTGGTTTAGGTCTCCCAAATAATCTCAATTTCAAACCGGCCTGTATAACCTGGTTTCTATAGTTTAAAGCATCTTCAAATGTACCAGTAACATCCATATCAGAAATACCATGAATATAGCGTCCGAAAATTGTTACAGGTCCACGAGGAAAGATCTCCAAACCACCGAAGATTGAAAAACTGGTTTGTTTAAAATCATCTTCCTGCCGAACACCGCCATGCGTATTGTCTTCAAAAGAAGAGAAGAAATCTATTTGTGGTCCGGCTGTTATTGCAACCTTATCTCCAGCATGGAATTTTAATAATAATGGAAGAGAAATATATCTCACCTTGCCATCATTTAATAACAATGTTCTTGTAGAATTTGTGCGATAACCGTAGGAACTATACATTAGCTGCGGTTCAATAGAAAAGCGACTTGCCAATGGCACATTAAGCCATCCGCCAACAGACCAACCTGCCTCGAAATTATAATCAACTTTGTCAGGGTTGGTACCCGTTGCCCTGAATTCACTGGCATTCACTGCTCCAAGTATACCACCTGAAACAGTGTAATCCTTTGCGTTGTTCTGTGAATATATTGTAGCAATTACAAAACAAGACAGAACCAATAGAAATACTTTTTTCATAAAGTAAATTTTAGATTGATAAAAAATGTTGCACACATACCCTTGTTTTATTCAAATCATACACAGTCGTCATTTTTGATAAATGAATTTTTGATTGAATGATCTGCATATTGTTTGTAAAATTTTTATAAAGTTTTATTCTATAAAATGTTGACTTCCAAAATTTATACCAATACATTTTTTATTTTTTTGATGTTGCGCTGCTTATTTGTGATTTCACCACTAAACCAATGTGATTGGATGAAAAAAAGATGACGAAAAAAATAACATCGACTTTCCCTCATTTGCAACTGACGGTTAAACAACTTTACTCCTATAAAAGGGTTTCAATTTATTAATCAGCAAATAAGTCTACATTAAGCGTTCCACTGACATTGATCAGTACCGCCAGGATGGTTCATCTTCTTTTGATCAATCTGGCACGTTTTTAAAAGATTATGAAATAGTTTTGCGGCGATAGGGTATAAAATCATTTATGCGAAAATTAATTTTTAGTCTTTTTGCGTTGCTTTTGTTGTTGCAGCCATTTTCAATTGTTGCACAAACCTCTGCGGCTAAGGTTTTAAAAGAGGAAGAGGGAAAATTTTTCCATCAACTCAATTATTTCTCTATCGATTCTGCTATTGTTAAGCAACTATCCCGGTCAGTTAAGCTGGAAATAGATAGTATTTACTCGTCTATTTCAGATGTTCCTTTTTTGACCGCAGCGGAGAGGGAGAAAGCGATACGAAGCCTTGGTTATTTTATGAATGAGCTCGGAAAAAATATTGCACAACAAAGACCTGATATGTATGATATACCCGGTACGTTGGAAACCTATAAGAAGATATTAAAAGCATTGCTCTATCATAGATCATTTGCTGAGCTGCTGACACCTGTGGGACAGCGCCAGAGCCAGGTGCTTGCAGCGGCCTTTAGCCAGTACAAAGAATATCCTTTACTTGATGATATTGCAGTTTATAAGCGTGTAGCTTCTTCACCTGAATTTATTCTTGGTTTTTTGGAAAACAAACCAGGATTTCGCTTTACCGATTCTTTATTATTAAATGCTGCCGTCAATGACCCGTTTAAATTAGCTGGTTATCTTAACCAGGGTAAACCAGCGTTGCAAACCAGTATCCGTACTATAAAAAATATATACGTGCAACAAATTATATCACTTGCCGGAGATAGAAATGCACAGGAGCTTTTACCTTTTGTAATATTAATAGCGGAAAATAAAGTTACAGCAGATTCTATACTTAAAACAAGGAGGGATGTCGTTAAATATTTTCAGTTGCTGGTGAATACAATGAAAGAATCAATAGAGGAGGATGATCGTTCTTTGGTCTTTCAGAAACTATTGCGCAAAGGAATAAAGGAAAAGGCGCTTTCTTTTTATGTGAACCAGATCAATGAGCAGCATAGTGCCGCAGATGCAATCCGCTTCGCTTCGGTAAAAGGGCTTCGGATGGAAGATCTGTATTACATCATAACCACTTGCGGAGATGAATTATACACCTCAAGTTATCTCGGATTATACAAAAGGTTAATGGAGAATTTCAAAACTCCGTCAGCCGATTCGCTATTCAGCATCGTACAATATGACAATTTTCGAATATTCATGCGGATGGCAGCCAATTATAATGTGCTGGCGGATTTTTTAAACAGGATGCCGCAGGAGAAAGCAAGTGAGTTGTTGAAGCGTTTTATTTCAGGAATTGAAACTGATAAAAATTCAGGACTTGCACTGGCCATGGACATTGCTGATTCATTTACCGGCCTTGATTCCGCGATTGTGATCAGGGAGATGATCCAGCATGAACTGCGGACTAATTTGAATCGTTGCCAATCAGGTAAACTTTATTTCGGTATCAGGCTATATGGTATTTTATTACAGGTATTTGACCTGGTTAAACAGAAAGACTCTTTCAATAAGCTATGGACAACGCTTGGAAATTATGAAATGCTTGAGCGGAAATCGTTGCAAAATAAAAGCGGCGAGATCATCCAATTGGTTTTGTTTTATGGCGATGATGACGGGCTTGCGTCTTTCAATAATTTTCAAAAACTATTTACTGATACCGGCAAATGGGAAATAGCCAAAAATGAAAATTGGATAACGATTCGTTCCCGTACTGATCAGCCCATTATTATTTATGCTAATATGCCATTGGATGCAAAAAAGGGAATGGACCTGAATGCACAGGATTCTTTATGTGCTTTTTTACAGCAGCAATCCATCGAACCTGCCGTCCTGATTCATCGTGGTCATAGCTATCATGTTGATAAAACCTTAAAAAGATTGACACCATCCGTCAGGCTTGCGATATTGGGTTCATGTGGCGGTTCTAATAGCGCAATAAGTATTGCCAGCATCAACCCAGACGCCCAATTAATTGTTTCAAAAAAAACGGGATCAAAATCTATTAACGATCCGATAATTGATGTAATTAACGAGACCTTACTCAATAACGAAGATCTTTCATGGCCCGGGATATGGCAGAAGCTGGCAACCCGTTTTAGTAAGGATGAGTTTACACGCAACCTTTTCAATGAATATATTCCTCCGGGAAAGAACGTGAGTCTGTTTGTTCTTAAGCTTTTTAATTTTTACAATAGATCTGTTTAACCCGGTAACAGGATCGTCATCTTCTCCTTCAACAAGTAAGGAGTTGGGGTGTTGTTAAATTATTAATTTAATTCAAAGAATATTTCAATAATTAGCAATAAACGAACCGGTGAAGTCATTGTGCATATTTTTATCCCGTATTTCTCCAATAAAAACCTTAACTTTCGCAGGTTACGGTTGATATGCCAGGCAGTAAGTTATCCATCTCTTTTTACTATCTCTGTTCTCAACTGTTTTTATTTTATTAATTCACAGCTTATGTAATCAATGTTACGCAACTGGTTACTATTTCCTGACCGGAATAGACTAATCAATATTTTAAAACAAAATGAAATTTTAAGATGGCATTTATAGATGACGTTTTACAGACCCCGGCTTATGGCTGGAAAAATGAAAAAGGCGAACTGATAAAACCGTCCCGCAAAGAATTGTTCCGCGAATTTTTTTCACGCATCAATATTTTTAAGTCCAAAAGGAACTGGATGTCTTTTATCGGCTGGTTCATGATCATCTGCATGATCCCTTTTGCTTACTTTTTTTTGGTTCATTATATTTCGTGGTTATTGCTGGTGGTCTTTCTTTTATATACAATGATCATTATGGGTACGCATGGTACCATTTGGTTCCATCGTTATTGCACCCATAAGTCTTATACGTTCCGGCATAAGATATGGCGGTTCGTTACCCAGAATCTTGTTATTAAAACTATTCCCGAAGAAGTATATGTTGTATCGCATCATGTGCATCATGCTAAAAGCGATGAGCCGGGTGATCCTTACAATGCCCGTGCTGGTTTTTTATATTGTTTTCTTGCTGAAGTAAATCACCAGGGTATTAATAAAACCCTTTCTGAAAAAGATTATGAGCGTGCCGCTCATTTTATGAAGCATACCGGCGTGCAGATAAATTCATATTCAAATTATAAACGATGGGGTTCGATAGCTACGCCCTGGTATACGATAGCACTCTGGTTAGGTAATTGGGCTTTTTGGTATATGATATTTTATTTTATCGGCGGCCATGCCCTTGCCTGTACTCTTTTCACAGGCGCTATGTTCTGGATCACCTTTGTAAGAATATTCAATTATACCGGTCATGGTAAAGGAGAAGACAAGCACGTAGATGGATTGGATTTTGACAGGAGCAACTTATCGATCAATCAATGGCGGCCAGGTCTTTTTGCCGGTGAATGGCATAACAATCATCATCTTTATCCTGCAAGTGCAAGGGCTGGCTTTTTACGCTGGCAAATTGATCTGCCCTGGATATATATCTGGATATTATACAAATTAGGAGCTGTAAAATCTTTTCATGATTCGAAGAAAGATTTTTTACAAAAACATTACGCTAAAACAAAGAGTTTTGCTGCCGTTAATCATTCGGACTTTAGAAATACGCTGCTTCCGAAACCCGGGTTTCCTGGCGGCGGGATGCGTCAGGCTGAATAGATTTTTTTTCATCCTTTATTCCATATTCTTTATTGATCTCCTTAATAATTGTACTCAAAAAAATTATTGAGAGCTTCGTTATTCAAAATGACGATTGTAGCGACGAGTCCCTCCTTGCCTTTATTTTAATTATACCTTTACGTAGATCGGGATGAGACTCGTCTTGGAAGAATAATTAATAGTAAGCGATGAAAAAAATAATATTCATATTTTGCCTTTTTATAGTTGGATGTAATTCAACAAATTTAGGAAGTAATATATATTTGTTAGAAGGGGACGCAATACAAGACAGAATTATAGTAAAATGTACGGGGAAGAATCTTAATGAATGCATCACAGGAGACTATTTGATACCAAAAAATTATAATGAACACTTTGATAGTAATGGGCATTACTTAGAATATGTTGAAAAAGTGAAATCAAACAAGAGATATATTATTGCTACAAGTATATTAGTAAAAAATTTGGAAAGAAGGTATTGGATTATAAATAAAAATAACAAAGCACAAATTAAAGTTTTAGGTCCATTAG
>Ga0070698_100005960_pt1 | contig 13286 bp, 7 predicted proteins | sample KBSK1502metaG_FD_65477 | JGI IMG/M metagenome (GOLD analysis project Ga0070698, IMG submission 65477) | Corn, switchgrass and miscanthus rhizosphere microbial communities from Kellogg Biological Station, Michigan, USA - KBS K1-50-2 metaG | ecosystem: Host-associated > Plants > Roots >... | reverse complement strand
CTTTGCTATAACGTAGCGCTCGCCGATCAGCTGTCGGCTTTAGTTGCGAAGCGAAAAAGCCCAAAGGGAGAAGTAATCGTTCGTAGCTGGGAGAGTTTGGCTCGCGAACTGTTGGATGCGGCCGGCGTAGGATGGGATGAACCAACTAGCCTGGCAGAGCGTGAACTCTACTTCGGTGAAGTCATTCCGAATCTCATGCGTGACATCGTACGGGATCAGCAATTTCAGCCAAGATTCGATGCGCTGGTGCTCGATGAAGCTCAAGATCACGATACCTGTTGGTGTGGATCGGAACCCGACAAAAGCGAATGTGGTTGGTGGGAGGTTTACTGGAAGCTTCTTCGAGAAAATACGAGTGCACGAATGGCTATCTTCTACGACCCGGACCAGAGGCAACTCTTTCGCAAAAAGGAGCGATTCGAAGGCACGCGTGTTTTTGAACGTCTATCCCAACCGGCGCACGTGAACCTGTTGTTCACCCTTCGCTATTCGTTACCGATTTTCCGATTCCTCAAGACGCTGCAATCCGAAGCAACTGCGAGTTTGGTCAAGAATCTTCGGTATCGGACGGCCTTGCCGGACGGACCCGACGTCGAGTTTTACGAAGTGAAGCCTGAGCGCACCGCGGTCAAGCTGGAGGAGGTGGTCAAAAGGTGGATTGACGACGGATTTTGCCGGTTGGACGAAATTCTGATTTTGTCCCCTCACGGCACAAAAGCGAAGACCGCACTGGCCGGCCATTCCAATATCGGGGAATGGCCGCTCGTTGGCTTCGGTGTTAGAAAACCGGGCGAACTCGCGCTCCTTTCGATCAACAAAGCCAAGGGATTGGATTCACTGGCCGTGATAATGATTGACGTTGAGAAATTCGAAAAACTCTCCACCGCGCAGGGACAGATGGACTATTTTATGGGAGCCAGCCGTGCCCGCCAATTGCTCGTGATTTTCCATAGAACCGCGTCCTGAATGTTTCTGTCGCACCTCCGGCCGTCACGAATTGGCTATGGAAGTCGTGGAGGGCTGTCCAGGCTGCATTCCCTCGCAGCCGCAGCTGGCCGACTGAACAATGGTAAGAGGCGCAGCCGACAAAGTCACTTGTCGCAAACCATCCTTTTTTAGCAAGTCAACATGCGGTTAGTTTAGGAGAACCATTTACAACGCTTGGAAGGTGGATGGTTACAGGGCGAGAAAGAAAAAGAAAGGACTGGCGTTCGCCGGTCCCCCGCCTCATGGAAGCGCGCAGCGGACGCCCCTTCACTCGGCTAATTTATAGGATTTAGTTTAAGCGAGATAGTAATTTCCGCTTGGCACCGACCTCTCACCGAGTAAGTCCATCCGAGTTCGCCTTGCGTATCGTTCAACGATTGTTTCCCCTGGATAGGTCTGGCCTGCGCCACAGCCCTGCGTTGAGATCATTAATTTAACAGACCTAGATTCTGAATTCGCGGCCTTCATCAATGTCGTATGTAGCAGCGTAGGCTGACGCCGAGCTTGCTAGGGTATTACAACTGAGAAAGGAAAGGAGGAGTTTTTCCGAGCTACAGACTGCTCGCACGACAGTTGAGCGCTCAAAGAATATCGGTGGAGTTCATACTCGGTATTACGCGGGCAGCATGAGAAGCCCGCAATGGATGACGACCGAGACATCCGGCATTTTTTGCTGGAGATTCCGAGCGAGCACCGCGAGGTGCCTGCAGGCGGTAGCTTGAAGAGGCAGCGGGACTTGGACGTTGGGAAACGGATTGGAAAAGAAGTCAAGCGGGAGCTGGGCCAATTGGTCGGAGCCCGAAACGGTCGTATTTTGAATGAGTTGAAGTAGATTTTTGTTGAGCGATGCGAGACTCAGGTCGGCAAAACAAGCGGCGACCCGGGGACTTCTTGACCTGAACTGGCTTTCTCTGTTATCAGAAACAGCAAAGGCGTGCTTTGAGTTGTTTAGGCGTGAGATGTCGAACTGCTCACCCTTTGGGATCTGAAATATGTCCGAAGCTGACGAAAAGTTAAGAAATATTTGCGATCAACTGAAAAAGGGAGTCGTTCCTCCGAGAGAAACAGTCCGCGCATTCCTGCTTTCCTTTGGCGCGGAGAGACGAGGCTATCGAGTCGTAAAGGATATCCGTGCATCTCTGGCAAAGTTCGGTCTCCGGACAGAGCCGGATTTCGAGTACGCTTATATAGACGGCCATATAACTTTTGTGAAAGGTGCTACCTCTGGAACCCCGTCAGAACAAGAGGTTTCAGTTCTTGTTGGCTTTAATGGTGACCCCACTTTTCGAGTCGGGCGTCTGCAGTCCGCAAACAAAGAACCGTTAGTAGTCCGTCCTGAGAGTACGCTTGCGCAGATAGTCACGCTAATGATGACAAACGACTTTTCACAGCTGCCGGTCATGGTGGGGGCCAGGGATGTAAAGGGAATCGTATCCTGGAAAACAATCGGTAGCCGCCTGGCGCTCGGAAAAAGCTGTTCTTTAGCAAAGGATTGCATGGAGCAGGCCCAGGTTATCTCGATCGACGAATCGCTCTTCTCGGCAATTTCGGTGATTGCGGCTCACGATTATGTACTGGTAAGGTCAAATGACCAACGTATCTCCGGAATCATAACTGCAAGCGACTTCAATGAGCAATTTAGGAAACTAGCAGAGCCGTTTTTGCTGGTCGGAGAGATAGAGAACGGGATTCGACGCATGCTTCACGGCAAGTTCACGGTCGACGAATTGAAGCAAGCGTGCAATCCCGAGGAGGCCGGTCGTAGCGTCGAGGGCGTAACGGATCTTACATTCGGGGGTTACATCTACCTGATTCAAGAGGAAAAGGCATGGCGTAAGATAAACCTGGATATTGATCGAAAAGAATTCATAGATCGACTGAATAAGATAAGGCAAATTCGCAACGATGTTATGCATTTCGATCCAGATGGACTCGAGGACGAGGATCTGTCATCCCTGCGGGAATTCGCGCAATTTCTAAAGCGACTACGTGATATTGGTGTCATGTGATCGCAGAGCCGGAGGAAGTAAAAGCGGTAGCGTACGCCGCTCCGTTGACTAAATAAACACTGCACCTGTTCGGAAGCTCCGGGAAAACAGAGGTTAGTTCACAGGGTCACGTCTTAAAAAAGACGCGACCCTAGCAAAAAGCCCCTCACTTGTCCCGCTCTACTTGAAAGCCTAGTCGTTCGGACTCCTCGAGGATTTTGAGACCATGTTGGGCCTGTTTGAATGAAGGAGCTTTGTGCCCGCTTGCAAGTCTGCCGAGGCTGAAAGCGATGCTTCGCTGCCAGGGCGCAAGGTTATCAGTCTCCTTCGCCCAATGGGAAAGTTTGAACCATGTACTTGCAGGCAGCTTCATAACCTGAACGACCTCTTCCTGTGTGGGTGCGTTGTCGGATTCTTCGGGAGCTGAACTGTTTTGGTTGTGCGATGAGTCGGCGGAGAGTTCGCTCTGGAGAGCACTCGGAAGCCTAATCTTGGCATCGCAAAAGACCTTCCAACAGTCCTCCTTCTTACACCACTCGGTGATATTCCTTCCTCCCGAAGGTTGCGTAATGTGCGCGTGCGCATGCTGTGATATAATTGTGATCGAGTCGCGCACCGCGTCGGAGACATCTTGGTCACTCCAGATTTTGTCAAGGTTGATGCGTTGCGCTGTGTGGTGAGAGAGCCAAGCTAGCGAGTACGTGACGATGTTAGCCCGGTAGCCGCCAAAGTTTTGAGCCGACACGATTTTTTCAGCTTTTTTGAACAGGATGGCTTTTGCAACCAAGCGCTGAAAGCAGGTCGCATCTACTTTCAGCTTCCATTTCTCCTTCAGCAGCAGTGTAAACTCATGGAAGTTCTTCTCGGCACCGCGACTTACGAGATGCGGGAGCTGATTCCATGTGTTTTCAAACTTTGCGAGATCGGTCTTTGTGAACTTCTGCGCGATCGGGTTTAGCGTTTCGAACGCTCGCATCCGCGCCGGGGTGCCTTGGCGGCTCTTATCGTCAAGAAATTGACCGCGCGCTCGTTCGTAATACCAATGAGTCTGCCGCTCCGTTCCGCTGGCTGCCGGGGCCCAAATCGTGCGCGACAGCTCCTCAAGCTGACGATGGTAGGGATCGTTCGCTGAAAAGTCGGCCGCGTTCACCTTGTTCTGGCTGTTGGCATACTCTGAGATTCGCGGTACGAACAGCTCGACGGCTTCTGGCGTGGTGAGAACGGTAAGTTTTACCTGAACCACGAGGTTTGTGAGATCAGCATCTTCTTTTTTGAATGCGTGGTAAATAGATGCTGTCGTCTGGCCGCCATTGACTATTTGAAAGTCGCGGGCCGCTTTTAGCAAAGTGCTTTTAGGCGAACTCTCATCGAGTTCAATTTGTTCAGCGGTTGCGGAGATGCCGTTGTTGTAGGCCAGGAAGCGGTGTGGCTCATTCATGATTGTGTCACGAATACCTTTGTTGATCTTGCCGCGCACTTGGAGAAATGAGCGCACATTCTTTTCGAGAAGGCGCGGGCCGTATTCGGCATAAAGCTTCGCCAGGAGTGCGCCGGGAAAGAAGGCGAGAAAGGTCCGGTATTCCTCGGTCGGATCTGTCACACCGATACACGGGACAGTCCCGCCAAGGCCGGCGAAGTCGATTTCGATCACCTCCCGCTTTCTTCCTGAACTGACAAAGCGGTGAAGCTTCTCGATGTCCCAGAAGTAGTGGTTGATCTCGATTCCGCCCTCCGTTGCGTCAGACACTTTTGCGTCTGTAACGATGCCATCCGTTAGGAGGAAGAACCGTGCTTTGGTGAGGCTTTCATGCCGATCGTAGATCTGCCGTGCCACATCGAAAACCGATGATGCTTCTTCAATGCTCTCGTGAAGTCCTTCCAATGCTTTGACCATAAAACCGCGAAGCCACTGGAAATGCGCTTTTACTTCAGTTTTGGAAATGGTTTCCGGCGGAATGCTACCACGATAGCAGGACACAAAGAGGTCTAGACATTCTCCATCGGAAGAGAAGTTGAAGCCATTTAGCTTGGCGCCCCGAGCCCGGAAATAGCACACTTCCCCGTCGTCAACCTCGTTCGCCTCAATGAGGAAGCCGATGAGTGTCTCCGTGAACTTGTCCTCACGAAAGTGCGTGGAATCCTCGGCGTCGCACTGTGACAGAACCTCTTGTCGTATTTCCTCCCCGAACTGATTCAGGTTCATATGGCATCAGGTTCTGAGCAGGCTCAGTAAAGCAGTAACGTCTGCATCGAGGATCGCATAATGGCGGCACTCGGCGACGCTAATGGAGTAGCAGAGATCGCCCACTCCTGGCAGCAGGTGGTGGCTGGTGATCCTCGGGAAGTTGCCCCTTACCTCAAAAAAGTTATGTTCTCTCTCTAAATAGCCAGTGCTCTGGTAGCGCGATGCGTGACTGTCAAGATAGCCTGCAAAAATGAGCAGATCTTCAAACGCGGCGAGTGAGAGCGGGCTGATGGCCAAAAGCGCTCTGATTTGCCCGATCATTTCGACAAGTGTAATCCCCGTGTCCCGCAACGGATTGAGCGAGAGATGCAGCAGGAAAATCCTGAGCTGTGCGGAGCTGTCGAGCTGTCCCTCACCCGTAATCCGCATTTTTTGGTGCTCTTTGGCAATAGTGGTTTTGACCTCGACTGCCATGCCGCTCATCTGAAAATCCTGCACTGCCAAGTGGGGTCCGGTCCACGCCGCAACGTTCTGAGGACCGGCGAACGGAAGCAGGTAGTGACGCATGAACCACAACTCGCCGAACAGACCCCGCTGTGCTGTTTGGCTCAGGCCCTCAGAGCCGTGGCGCTCCAGGAATGCCTGCCATCGGTTGAGTCGCGCGATAAGTTGCTCTACGGCTGTCCTGTTGTCCGCAACGACCGCCATATGATCCGCGATGTCGGCCGCGAGCGTAGAAAAAATGTCTTTGAAGGGCGCCTCATTGAGGACCAGCATCACACTTGAGAAGCCCGTTGGGTCATCCGGCATGGTGCCGAGCTGCAGCTCAATGCCGCGTGTCTTGGGGAAGTTATTGGGGTCGGGAATATCAGCGGTTGCTGCCCGGACCAGAAACACCCGTCTACCGGCTGGTTTCTCAATACCGAGGAAAAGAGGACAAAAAGAGTTTGGCAGAACGCGGCGCCGGACGATTCCCGCGAGAGCCTGCTGTGAACTCTGCTCGATGGCGGTCCAAGTTTCTTCGAAGGTCATTCGGCTCCGAACTCCTGTTCCCAATACACGTTGTTCACGGCATATCTGATGGTGGTCGGATTACCGCTCTTCGGGAAGCTCACAGCAAACCCCATGACGGGTGTTTTGCCGATCGTATCGGGAGGTTTGATTGGATAGATCAGCAAAAGACCACTGCGCGCGTTGCGCATTTCCCGAACGACGGGACCTGCAGGATTTGTGGGCTGATTCTTTGTGCGCTCGTTTGCTCGCCAGAGAGCTATTGTGCGGTCAAGTGCCTCCTGCCGCTTTTCATCATCGAAATCGATTGTCTCATCGACTGGACTTACGAGGCGACCAATTGAGAGTTTCTTTCCATCAGACGTGAAATTGCGAATGATTAGCGCGACCGGCTGCCCGCCGACTGGAACCTGGCCATTTCCTGCCTTTGAAATCAGCGCTACTGTCCACGAGGTTAACTCTGTTTCGTCGATTTTCTTCTGGATGTATTCAGCCAAAAGCTTGCTATTAGCTTTCCAGGAGTCCGGATGGGTTGAAACGTCAGTGAGCAACGCCTGAACCTTTGCGCCATTAACATCTGTCCAGACCAGATTGTCTCTCGTTCTGGTCGGCCGCTGCTGGAGGGCGATATCTTCAATAAATCGGGAAAACCGCTCGAAGTTCGGTTTGATCTGTTCAACATCAAAGGCCACCGATTCGCTAATGGTCCCGGAATAGGACAGCTCCATGATGGTACCCGAGTGCATCTTGTTCACAGCAGTGATGATAAGACCGTTCGGATGCGTTCTCACACGGAGTCCATAGTCAGATGGAGTGCCGCCAATAGCAGCCATGAGGTCGAACTCTCGCCGAAGTTCTTCGCTCGCGAGTGTGATATATCGATACCACTCTTCCAGTTCCGGGGTGATGAAGAGTCGGCACAAATCAACGTAGCCTGGCCGGTATCCGAACCACCGGCCCATTTGCATGAGAGTGTCATACATCTTAGTGGCACGCTGGAAGTAGCTTACGCTAAGACCCTCCAAGGTTAGGCCCCGTGAGAGCTTGTCGCCGCCTATGGCAATAACTGAGAGGCCGTTCTGATAGTTGCGATAGTCGAGAATATCGCCGGCGTTTCCATTAATTCTACGCACTTCCATCTTGAGCGCTGCAGCAACGAGCCGCTCTTCAACATCTTGCCACGTGAGTTCGGTAATCTTCGGATCATCGACCCTCGTTTTAATATACTTCGTTACAGGTGCGAACCCGATTTTCCAGAGTTGCTTCAATTGATCCAGGAGCTGAGACTTCGCATTTCCGTCGCCATATTGCAGCCGTCGTTGAAGGCTGATCAGTTCCTCGTAAACAGCTTCCGCCACCTGTTTCTGCACCGCAGTGAAGCGGGTGACGTGGATCAGCATGGAATTGTGCTGATTATCTTGACCGCGCGCTGCCCGCGCTGCTCCGGCAAGAATAAAGCACCGAATCGCTTTCTTCAGGGAGTCCGGCAGCGCACCCGGAATGTGCTCTTTCTTGTGCTTGTCGGGCAACCACGCTTGATGATCTCCCACAGGCTCGATGAGCGGCAGCCCCTCAACCTTCTCCTGAATGCCAGCTTCCGGGGCTGCTTCGATTCCGAAAACCCGCGCTGGACCGACGTAGTTTGAGGGCGTCGGCAGGTTGACAATAAAACTGCGAGGAAACAAGTCTTCGCCGTGGCTGTCGGTATTACCCTTGGGATAGATGAAGATGTTTGCGAACGGCGTTGCCGTGTAGCCGACGTAGGCGCTCTTTTCGAAGGCGGTGAGGATCCTTCGGATTGAGCCGTTGATTGCAGTTACGTCGTAGTCCGGCAAGGGGTTACCTTCGTCATCGGTCGGGATAGGGTTGGTATTCACCGATGCGTTGTCGGCTTCGTCATCGATCAAGAGCAGCGGAACATTTCTAACGACGCGGTGCCGGGTTTTTGGGTCGAGATCACCGCTCACTGCCAGTACCCAGTTTATGAGGTTATCGAGGATCGACTTATGCTTTTTGACGACGAGGAGAATTGGATCATGCCCGCCCGGTCTTACTCCCACTTGGTTCGCCACAATGCGGTTGAAGTCACCGTTTTCGGCGCTGCTCGTAAGCGAATGCGCAACAAGTGGCTCACGGGTGGGAATTCTTCCGACTCCGATTCGGAGGTTTTGAGTGTCAAAGGCGCGGTTCCGCTGTGTGTCGAAGCCGAGAAAACCTTCGTCGAAGCGCATCTGAGACTGACTTCGAAGATTGTTGTGCAATCCTGCAAGAATAATAATTAGCTTGTAACCAGCGTCGACCGCCTTGCAGGCTATGCCAATATAATTGGCTGTTTTTCCGGACTGAACATTGCCAACTACCATGCCCCTCCTATCCCATGGAGCCGACCGCTGTGGGTTTTCCAGCCGGCTGAGCACGGAATCCGTCATCTCGTCCAGCCGCTGAATGGTTGTAGGTGCCCACCCCTCTTGCTCAAGGAACTGCTCGTAGCGACGCCAAAAGCGCCATTGAATCTCGGCCCGTCGCGACGGCAACCATTCCTGGTGGTCTCGCGGGTCATCAAGTGTTGTCGCTTTCCCGATCCAGACGTTCACCAAAGTTTCTATTTCCACAAAGAGTACGTCTTCGCTAAAGCCGAGTTGTCCACCGGAGTCACCAAGCATCGAGCAGACGCGTGAAACGGTTGATTTGATTTCGTCTGGTGTTGGGGTCGGATTGCCCTTGAGCATTACCATCACCAGTTGCTTGGCTTTCTCGTAATCGTTCATGGTCTCATTTCTGTTTCGCTGCTCTCGCGGAGCGCCTCGACGCATTCCGGGTAGCGGTCAAAGGGCTCCATCGTAGCAATGCGATAAACTGCCTCCTTTCTCGTCAAGCCGCTTCGCAAAAGCGCTCCGAAAACCTCGCGCATCACCGCCAAAACCTTCGAGCTTGGTTCCTTCTCAAATGGGGCGCTTTGCTGGTCCGGACTCTCAGCGTTGTTCATGACGATCCACGCGACCGGCACTGTCTCCTCCAGAAGACGAAGCAGAGCGTCGATACGCGCTCTGGAAACGTCAGGGTCCAAGAGGATGTCCTTCACCAGCGGGTGTTCACGGTTTACCGAGTAGAAGATTTTCCCGTGCTTCACGCGCTTCTCCCACGCAAACACGTGAGCAGCCGCATTTTCGCGGGCGATAACCTTCCCGCGATGACGATAGATGTCGCTGGCGCGTTTGCGGGTTTTATCCGCAATTCCTTTCAGGTAAGGACGCAAGGCATCCGGAGGCCGGGTCTTCGACTTCTTCACGTCGATCTCCCACTGCTGATCCATTGAGTTTGGAATATCGATGCGGATTCGAGCGAGCTTACAGTGCTCGTCCTTGGTGTAGGGCAGCCCCAACCAATCGCCGGGAACTAGAAGCCGCTTGTTCCGGTAGACGTAAAAGCCTTGGTGAGCGTTCCAGCCTCTTATGCCCGCCCCGCGTTCATGCGCCTTACGATTGAGCTTGGAGACGTGCGGAAGCACATAAGGCACAACGTTAACCTCGCTGCCAAAGACTTTGATGCGTTCCTCGGCCAATTGCTGAGTGGCCTTTTCGTCGGTGAGGAACGGGTCCCAAGGCTCAACCTCTCGGCTGTTGATCAGAATCAAAAGAGGACTGCGGCCTTCCATGAACCGGTGAAACACCAATTGCTAGATGGGCTTTTACGGTGTCGACCCGCTCGAGAAACAGTTTGTGATGAACTTCGTTGTCCACGTCCTGCCCGGCAACGATGCGGTCCATCTGCTCCCATAACACCGAGGTCCCGTGCGTGATTTTCCCCAGGCGATGGCAAAGCCGCTCAGCTTCCTTTCCGGCTTGTTTTAGCAGCAACCAGTCCTTTTGCTCTTGAACGTAATCCAGATCCCAGCAACGAGTCGCAACGGTCCCGTTATGCAGCTTTGATCTGACTGTAAGACGACGGGCTTGCGAGAACGACGCCGTCTTTAGTCCAATGCCGAATCTGCCCAAATCTTTCGGATCACGATCTTCAAGAGGGTTCTTACTGCCGTGGCGCATCGCCTCCGAGAGTTCTCGTTCCGTCATTCCCTTTCCGTCGTCCGTCACACATACGCAGGAAGTAGCACCGTCCCATGTGAAGTCGACCCATACATTTCGTGCGCCGGCGAAGATGCTGTTGTCGATCAGATCAGCGATCGCGGTCGGGAGATCATAACCAAAATTGCGCAGAGACTCGATGAGCGACGCGGCATACGGCTCTGCTCGCTCACAGATTGGGTTCTGCGAATTTCTCACAGGAGTCGGACACAAACGTTATGCGGGCGCTTTCGCGGGCTGACAGTCTCGGTGATTGCCTCGCTGCAGTGAAACTCTTCATCGGTGAGTTCTGCAACTTCAAACCGGCGCCATGCTCCAGAAGCACCGGCCAACCGCTTTGGACATAGTACGCACCGATTAACCCAGCATCGAGCCGGCCGGCCTCGAGCCAGTTCTCCATACCATCGGCTGTCTTTGCTTTATGCTCCAGAGCGCTGTCCAAGTCAAGACCGGAATAAAGTAAAGCGACGGAGCACCAGCCGCGCTTGAAGTCGCCTTCAGGCGCGCGACGGAGAGTCTTGCTGTATGCCGCACGCACGAGCGTTATAAGCCACGGCAACGCCAAATTTTTGCTTATTGGAAGCGGTCCGATCTGAAACTTCACGATTCTATTCTTATCATATTCTTCGACATTTTTCAGGTAAGCTTTACGGCTTCGACCGACTGCTTTGCCGACGAGTGGTGAGACAGCGGTTCCAATCAGCTGAAACTGATAGTCTGCGGCACACCGGGGCTCAAACCAGTCCGAAAAAGTCTTTGGCGGGAACTGTCTCGCGTGGGGCGGGAGAACGCGTCTCTTTGGTCTTTGCTGGTGTGCGCGATAATCGTTGGTCACAGGTCGTCGCAATGTTGGCGGGGTGGAGGTGACAACATTAAGTTTCGTGTACAGTAGTAGTAGAACATCTTTTTTTTGTGTTTGTAATTTTACTTCAAAGTAATATACTCCAACCCAAGTTGTCTTCTTATTGTTGCTTCGAATGAATGATTGTGAAACGTCGAGCGGTTTCCAGGCATTCGCGAGACCGCCACCCAGATCTTCGAATACAAAGGACTGCCAGCAAAAGCCCATTTCCGTGCGCAAGGCCGAGATTTTTCATTTTTCACATTGTAAAAGCGCAACCGATCCGCTTCTATCGGTTGGGGTTCTGGAGACGGGGGGCTACAGGATATTGAGGTTTTGACATATGACCGACGCGTCGGATCCCAAAATCTTAAATGAAAAATTGCGTCGGATCAGAGCAAGCGGCGGAATCCGGGTCTTAGACCTATTCGCAGGATGCGGTGGGCTTTCACTTGGCTTCAAAAAGGCTGGATTTCGGATCGCTGCTTCGGTCGAGAATGATCCAATCGCAGCCCGAACTCATGCCATCAATTTCTTCAAAGAAGAACCAGTTCATGCTGAGCCAATCGATATCACGGCGATCGAACCGGATCAGCTGACCCGGTCTCTAGCCCTCGCTCGAACGACTGATGTCGCGATTGACGTTTTGATAGGTGGACCGCCGTGCCAAGCCTTCGCCAGGGTAGGTAGAGCGAAGCTCCGGGAAATCGCGGCCCACCCTACGGCGTTCCGGATCGATCCGAGAGCCAATCTCTACCTCCGGTACCTGCATTACGTAAAGGCCTTTCGACCCTTGGCTGTGTTGATGGAGAATGTGCCCGATGTATTGAATTTTGGCGGACACAATATCCCGGAGGAAATCTCAGAGTTCCTAAACGAGCTGGGTTACGAGTGCCGCTATACGATCTTGAACGCCGCCTTCTACGGCGTGCCACAGATGCGGGAGCGGATGTTCCTGCTTGCGTACCACAGGATTCTGGAGCGGATCCCTGAATTTCCTGAGCCTGCGCATTACGTTGAACTTCCGCGAGGTTATGAAAGCTCCAGACACGTCGCCCTCAAGTACCTACGAAGCAGGCATCTATTAGCCCCGTCAGCGCGGTTTGTTGAACCGCCAAATCCTTCGCCATTCCTGCCGCCGGCAGTTACAGCAGCCGAAGCTCTTGGAGACCTCCCCCGAATAACGTTACACTTGGAAGGTCGTCTGAAAAGGGGCCAAAAGCGGGTCGATGAGATGACGCCATACGGATTGAAGGTGCCTTCGCCTTATGCGCGGATGATGCGTGCTTGGCCAGGATTCGAGGGTCGAGGGGCGATCGGTCACGTGATTCGTTATTTGCCGCGAGATTATCCGATTTTCCGCCGAATGAACCCCGGAGATGAATACCCGGCCGCCAAACGTCACGCGGAAGAATTGCTGCGCGACGAAATCGCTAGACTGGCTGTTAACGGTATTTTGATCCGCGAGGGCTCAAAGGAATACGCCGCTTTGAGAACACGAATTGTTCCGGGGTATGATGACGGTAAATTCCCGAACAAGTGGTGGAAAATAGAGCTGGGTAAGCCCGCGAGAACGCTCATGGCGCATTTGGGCAAGGACAGCTACTCACATATTCACTACGACAGCGCGCAAGCTCGAACAATTTCCGTAAGGGAAGCCGCAAGGCTTCAATCGTTCCCAGACGGTTTTATTTTTGAAGGCGCAATGAATTCAGCGTTTCGACAGATTGGCAATGCTGTTCCGCCTCTAATAGCCGATGCGATCGCCTTGAAAATGAAGGAAGCGCTAGTCGGCGGACAGTTTGTCCGGGTTAACGATGAAGCGCCTGACACTCTCAGATCTTACAATCTTCGATTACCACTTCACGCGTAATCCTGAAACTGGTAAAAGGCATCGGCTCAGGTGCACGGCTTTTTACCATTTACCAGAGCCTTCGCTTTTTCAAACTTCACCGAAGGTGTGCCGGGAATTTGCACATGTGTGTTCTAGTGGCGATGCGGTCAGCCGCTCGAGAACTGTGACATGTGCTTTCTCGATTTCCCGGGTTTGACCTCCGGACACCGATTATCCTGGCTAACTAAGTGCGATCGGCGCTTCGCATCCGGAACCTGCAGATTGGCCAGCGCGGGACTTCGGATCCGACCTAGCTTTTTTTGCTTTCCTTCGGCCACCAGTTGCGCTGGAGGACCAG
>Ga0070698_100005958_pt1 | contig 13287 bp, 12 predicted proteins | sample KBSK1502metaG_FD_65477 | JGI IMG/M metagenome (GOLD analysis project Ga0070698, IMG submission 65477) | Corn, switchgrass and miscanthus rhizosphere microbial communities from Kellogg Biological Station, Michigan, USA - KBS K1-50-2 metaG | ecosystem: Host-associated > Plants > Roots >... | reverse complement strand
GGCGAAGATAAGATGCTCATCATCCCAGACCGCCGTCGTCCCTTTCGGCGAGAGGTTAGGAGTGCCATCAGGGCAGATTGAGGCAATAAAGCCAAGCCGCTGCTCACTCACAATGCGTTTCATATCCTCAGTCAACTGGACTCGTGCCCTCGCTTTCATTGGTCAACCTCCTTATACTTCTCATCCCAGGAGAAATATCAGCACATCCAGGTCCCCCGGCGGATGCCCTAACCGGCTCAGAAGCACCGCTGCGGCGCTGCGTGCCATGGTTCACCAGGTGCCCCATCATCTGCCACAACGGGGCTGCATAGGTTTGACTCCTCGCATTGGTATATGGCACCACGCGCTGCACGTCCTCCTCGCCATGGCCGTCTTTCGTCTCCTCAATGCACTGCGCCTCGCTCAGCTGTTCAGCCACTTCCAGAATCTTTGCATTGGCCCAGTAGTTGTAATTATACAGGGTCTTGAAGTAGTCAACCAGTATAGCACCTCCCCTGCAGTATCTTTATAGACTACCTTCTTCGCATCATTTACACCAACGACGGCTTTACACCACCCGTTTACCAGATCAGTTCCATCTCAAGGGTGTATCTCCGCTTCTGAACGAAACCTGCTCGTTCATAGAGAGGCCGGCCATCTTGCATGGCATACATCCAGATCCGATGGGTCTGGCGCTGCTTCGCAGACGCGATGAGGGTCTGCAAGAGTCTCGTGGCAATACCCTGACCAGGCCACGCTGGCAGGGTGTACATATTCAAGATATAGGCTTCCAACCCCGTCAGGTTGCGCTCAGAAGGCGGCTTCTGGAAAAAGATGAGCACGCTGGTGGCCACCAGCGTGCCTTGTGCCTCGGCCACCCACACCAGGATTGCTTCTGCTAGCAGTGCCTCCAGGAAATACTAGTGAGTCGCTCGCCGCACATCTGCAAGCATCGCGTTCTGCATCAGGTGACCGCTCTCGCGTTCCAGAGCCATACGCAGGTCCACTAACGTCTCTACATCTTCGAGAGACGCTCGACGAATCGAAACAACCGAGGTCATAGGCGTACTTGCACCTTTTTTCCATGTTTCTGATCAGTCGTTGTGACAGCGGACGAGCAAGGTCTTCACATCTGGCACAGTATGCGTGCAGACCCATTCGACCTCTGAGGCTAAGGTAATATCGAAGATGCCCGGATCAACGGAACAGATCACCACATTGATTCCACTAAAGTAAAGCATTTGTGACCAGCGAAGGGCGGACGAGGTGCGCTGCCTCGACCAAATGGGCGAGCGCCGGGCGTATTTCCTCCCAACGTCGTGTTTTCAGTCCACAGTCAGGATTGACCCATATCCGCTCAGGGGGGAGGACCTGGAGGATACGCTGCAGTTCTCCGACCAATTCCTGCGTGCTCGGCACGCGCGGCGAGTGGACATCATAGATGCCAAGACCCATGTCATTTGGGTAGCGATAGGTGACGAGGGCCTCTAGCAGCTCGAATTGAGAACGCGAGGCTTCGATCAAGGCTACGTCGGCGTCCATGCGGGCAATATCTTGAATGATATCGTCAAACTTCGAGTAGCACAGGTGCGTGTGGATCTGTGTGTTGTCCTGCACGAGGCTCGTGGCGAGACGGAAACAAAGCACGGCCCAATCGAGATAGCCCTGCCAATCCGCCTGGCGCAAGGGCAGTCCCTCACGCAGGGCCGGCTCGTCGATCTGAATCACGCGCATGCCAGCCGCTTCCAGATCCTGCACTTCGTCGCGCATTGCCAGAGCGATCTGCCGACACGTTTCCGAGCGTGGTTGGTCATCGCGTACAAAGGACCATTGCAGGATGGTAACTGGCCCTGTGAGCATGCCTTTCACGGGGCGAGTGGTGAGCGATTGAGCAAACTGCGCCCAGCGCACCGTCATGGGACCAGGACGTGCCACGTCGCCGTAGATGATGGGCGGGCGGACACAGAGCGATCCGTAGCTCTGCACCCAGCCCTGCTCAGTGAACAGCATCCCGGTGAGCTGCTCAGCGAAGTACTCGACCATATCACTGCGCTCGAACTCACCATGTACCAGCACATCCAGTCCGACCGCTTCCTGGAAGCGGATCACCTGCTCGATCTCCTGCTTGAGGAACGCTTCATAGCGCTCACGATCCATCTTGCCGCTCTTATAGGCAGCACGAGCCGCACGGATATCCGCTGTTTGCGGGTAGGAGCCAATCGTCGTCGTGGGCAGCGGTGGAAGCTTGAGCACTTCTTGTTGTTGCTGTTTGCGCTCACCATGAGCATGCGGGCGCTGTGCCATCTGTTGGTTGACTGCCTGGACGCGACGGGCCACCTCTTCATTATGAACGCGGGGCGAGCTGCGACGGCTTTCAAAGGTCTGGCGGTTGACCCGAAGCGCGGAGTCGATAGAGGCGGTCCCTTCGTTGAGCGCACGGGTAAGAAGGCTGATTTCCTCGATCTTTTGGTTGGCAAAGGCCAGCCAGGAGTGCATGTCCTCGTCGAGGTGCGTTTCTTGCGTTGCGTCGATGGGAACATGCAGGAGCGAACAGGAGGGGCCGATCAGAACGCGCTCCGTCCCAAGGGCCTGGACGCCACGGTCGACCAGGGTAAGGGCACGGTCGAATTCCGTACGCCAGACATTGCGACCATCTACCACGCCAAGCGAAAGCGAGAGCGATGCTGGAGCCTGGGGAAGCACCTGCTCCAGTTGTGCGGGGGCACGGGCCAGGTCCAGGTGGAGTGCAGAGACCGGGAGGCGCAGGACGGTCGGCAGATTCCCGCGCAGGTCTCCGAAATAGGTGGCGAGCAGGATGAGCAGCGAGGGTGCGTGAGCTGCCAGGTACGTCGCCAGCCGCACGTACGTTGCCTGGTAGACCTCCAGCGTGTCTCCATCCAGGTCCAGTACCAGGCATGGTTCATCGATCTGGAGCCAGTCAGCACCGGCTTGTGCTAAAGCGAGCAAGACGTCTTCATACACGGGCAGCAACCGCCCGAGCAGCGAGAGGGGCTTCACCGCATGCGAATGCGTTCTGCCGAGTAACAGGAAGGAGACCGGACCGAGCAGGACGGGGCGCGTATGGATGCCGAGCGCTTTCGCCTCCAGGAACTCGTCAAGCGGTTTGGTCGAGGCAAGAGAGAACTGCTGCTCAGCTTCAAACTCAGGCACAATGTAGTGGTAATTGGTGTCGAACCACTTGGTCATCTCCATTGCCGGGATGGCGCTGGATTGCTCCTGGTCCTGGAGGACGCCGCGAGCCATGACAAAATAGGTACGCCAATCGACGTGTGGCCCGTTCCAGTGATAGCGTTTGGGGACGGCTCCGACCATCGCGATCGTATCGAGGACATGGTCGTAGAGGGAAAAGTCATTGGAGGGAATGTGGGTGAGGCCGAGTTGTTGCTGGAGCTGCCAGTGCTGTCTGCGAAGGGCTGCCGCTTGCTCCAGCAGCTCGGTTTCGCTACGCTTGCCCGACCAGAACTGTTCGAGCGCTTTTTTGAGTTCGCGCTTGCTACCAATACGGGGGTAACCGAGATTACTTGCCTGTACCATTGCTGTGTCCTTTCATTGCTTGCTCACTTGACACGTTCATGAAACCGCCATTTTTCCTCCCGGACGTTTTACTTCAAGAGACGCAAAAGGGATGCAACAGTCCGAGTTATTCACAATCAATTCATCTTGATGTGATCGTGATTAATGGGCGTAATCTTCCGCGCCCAGGAAATGCAGGGAAATATACGGCTCCTCCCCGATCACCCAGCTATCATGACCTGGCGCAATCGCAAACAGATCACCAGGTACTAACTCATAGGTCGTGCCGTCCTCCATCGCCACCATGGCGCGCCCTGCAATGACCATCCCAACATGCGCGACTTGACACATTGACAGGCCCACCAGTGGGCCGACGTGCGTTGACCACTTCCACCCGGGTTCATAGCTGGCTCGACCGACGGTCAGGCCTCCCAACCGCACCACCTCGAACGTTCCTTTTTCAAAGGACCTCATTTCATCTGGAGAGGTAAATCGTTTGAGTAACACCTGATCCATGGTAACCCTCCACAAGGTGAAATCCAAGCTTGCTCCAGGCGTTGGCACGTCGTCTGGAGCAAGGATAGATCAGAATCTTCTCCGCTGTCTTGCCGTCTCTTGTGCCGATGAGACATACTGGCCTGGCGTGACCCCTAGCAACCGCTTGAAGCGATGCGTGAAGTGGCTTTGCGTGCTAAAGCCCAGGTCATAGGCAACCTGGACAATCGGGATGCCGCACGCCAGCAGACGTTGCGCCCGGCGAATACGGACGCTCTCAAGATAGGCGTGGGGTGGGATGCCCACTTCTTGTTCAAAGACGCGGAGCAAATAAAAGGGACTCAACCCGACCAGGTGAGCTAACTCGCTCAGCGTCACCCCCTGGACGTAATGGTCGTCAAGATAGTGACGAACCTGCTTGACCGCTTGTCGTTCCTGTCCAAGACGTTGCTCAGGAGGACGCAGTTCAGCATAGTGGGCGATCAGGTAAGCAGAGGTCTCCAGAAATCGCGATTCACGTTCTAAGGGAGACTGAGCAGTTGCGAGCGCGTGGTGCAGTTCCTTGAGCCGCCTGCTGAGTTCAGGATCGACGATCACCGCGGGTGAGAAGAAAGGGAACCGCTCTTCCCGCCCGGCCAGTTCTGAAGCAGCCCGCTTGAGGAGGGACAGATCGGGATAGAGCGTGCGATAGGTATATCCACTGGCGATCAGTGCCTCACCGGTATGGGCTTCCCCTGGATTGATCACAAACACGCCCCCTGCGGGAGTGATCTGGCGAGCCCCGCGATAGGAAAACGTTTGTATCCCTGCTTCAATCAGCCCAAGCACGTAATAGTCATGCATATGCCGAGAGAACGTATGGGTAATATAGGTAGCATGGTGGAGCTCGAGCCCCCCAAGGACAGGGTCATGCCAGACCCTGACCCACTCCTTGCTCGTGTGCTGCATTGGCTCCTCCTTTCTCAGGACCCAAGACCTGGGAAGCTCATACCCCTACGCTTCTCCAGCGACAGAACCAGGCTCTGTCGTACGAGAGGTCGTACGCTCTTTTGATCGTATTGTAGCATCCACTGTCTTGCAGAATATTGCGCTCGCACATGGACATATTTGATCTGCTTGAGGCATGCTGCTCAATGGCACGTGTGGCGATACAGCCAGGGTCAGGAGGTGGTATCATGTGGTGTAGCTCTGGGTTGCTCCAGCTACCTATATCGGTGTAGCGCTCGATGACACCGGAATGCTGCGCCGGAGAACTATTGAATGAAAGCTCCGGAACCGACAGATGGGACAATGGGCGAGTGCAATGACCACGCGACAGATCAGCGTGGTCCCTCGTTATACACGCCCTCCATAAGGGAGGCAACGTGCATTGTTTGGTCAAGAAGGAGCAGGCGATGATGAAAGGGCAAACGAAGCACCTTATAGGGCAGGTACGAGAGGCTTTGCTTGCTCTTCCAGATACCCTGCTCATGGAGACACTTGGTGAGTGGCTTGATGGTATCGATGACCAACTCCTGGACTGGGGTGATGAGTGCCGCTCTGCGCTCGGCCACCGCATCCAGTCGGACGAGACGAACAAGCTCTATGCCTCATTCGAGGAACTCGGGCAGGCGGAGCCTGATGGGGTATGTGGCTCCTGGATGGTTCCAGACGCCCAGACGCTGCGCACGATCCTCGGCAACCTCTCAATTGCACAGTTTTACCACAGCGTGATTGCCCTGGCGAGTGAGGTCCTGGCTCGCCAGGCCTCCGAAGAGACGTGGGGGGTTCCGCCGTCGGTAGCGAGCGAAGGCTATGATTTCATGCGCTGCTTGACTGTCCATTTGCACTACAAAGCGCTGCGCAGGCCGGAACAGGGCCACATCTCCTTTCCCCAGCAGGCCACAGGCAGAAGAAAGCCGATGATGCCTTCGAGTTCCGGGCTACCTGGCTGGCGCCTCCGTTCATCTCGCCATCGTGAGAGCACAACATCGCCTGAACACCACACCGATAAGACAACAGCAGAGCGATAGCTACTTCAGCGAGAAGCGCATCTCCATAGTGGCGCGCCGCCACGCTGTATGCTTCTTCCTCCCTTTCAAAACGGGTCCTGTCGATGCCCTGGCGACTACATCACCTGATGCCTCCACAGCGGCTCCCCTCGCCACACGAGGTACCACCTCTACGGTGGACAACGACAATCTGTCTCACCTCGAGACTGGTCTGCTGACATGATACAATAGCATTGCGGCCGAAGGAACGAACAGGAAAGCACGTAGGTTGACGGAAAGGAGGCGCTATGACCGAGGAAGAAATCATGGATGAGCTTGTAGGGTTGGCGATGGATTGGGCCTTGGGTGAGGAACCCACCGGTGCTACTGCCGAGGTGACAGAGATTGTAGAAGTTGACCCGGTCGAGTGGGTGACGCCAACAGCGGGCGTCTCTCCCGATCGGGCCTTTGTGGTGAATGTCTTGCTCGATTATGCTGAGGTGACCGATGAGGCGGAAGTCGAGGGTGAACGTGATGTGTCGGCGGTCTATGGCTACTTCAGGGATGCTGATCGCTTCGACTTCGCGTATGGGGCTGATTACCCCCTGATTGAGCCTGACTATGAGGAGGATGAGGAGTTGGATGACGAGGAGTTTGGTGGGACAGAGGAGGAGCAGAGCTGAAGTTGGCGGGTATCCGCTTGGGTGTTTCGAGAGGGGTATGAAGGCCGATCACCAGAATCGATGCGTGCGCGCTGCACCTTGATGCCCCGCGTGAGGTCAATGTGCTGCTCTCCAAGCGGACCATGCAGACCTGGGACGCAATGTTCTTGGACAACATAGCTCGCGACGGCATGCTGCTCTATGCTCGAGGTTCTCTTCCCGCTCAACTCGCGGCGAGACAGTCGCTTCAAGAACGCCTTGAAGACAAAGGCGTCATACGCTGATAACCGTATCAGGAGGTGGCAAGGATTGTAGTGTGTGCTGGCTACGTGGGCCAACCCTCCTTCCATAAGCGACGCAGAACAAGAAAACAGCCGTGCGTTGTAAAGATGAACTGGATGATCGTGTCTGCCTGTCACGCTGGTAGGCTTGCAGATAATCGGACGCCCGTCGGTTCCGTCGCTAAATAGTGTAATTTATCAATGATTGTACGTTGCGCTATTTTTATGTGATCGGGCCTAACCTAATCAGATAACTGCAAGGGGAAACAAGCGTTTTTCATTTATTACCTACCCTCTATTGTCCATCTTCCATGAGCCTGAGAAGTGCTTTGCCCCTTGAGTTGCAGGAAAGATGCATTCCTTATTTGCTTTGCAAATTGAAGCATTTTCTCAGCGAGAGGTATGAGTGGTTATCCTATTGAATCACTCTTTCAATCTTTTAGAACCATTGACATATAATGCAATACTCCGTAACGCAATTATTTAGGACACCTAACAGGCTTGTAAAGCAAGGTCAAAGCGGATCTCCACGCTCTACTCAATCGGGGCAAGTCCTAACCCGCTTTGTAGCTGCTACCTGGAATTCTGGACGTCCAATTTTTCTGCCAGATAGGCCCAATCGGCTGGGAAACGGAAGCCTTGCTGGTTTGGCGGCTGGGGCGCCTGCGTTTCTATCCAACGCACCGGAACCGCCCCCTTGTTGAAGAAGCCGTGCGTGCCTCCTACGCCGGTCCAGACATAGTCGCCCGCTTTCACATGATACGTTTTGCCGTCCAGGATTGCTTCAGCCTCACCGCTCAGCAGGAAATACGTTTCCTCGAAGGGTGATCATGGATATTGCCCTCCCCGCCTGGCTGGAACTCCACCATAAACAGGGTCAGGTGTTGCGCGCCAAGCATATGATCCACCAGCATTTTTAAGGAGATGCCAAAGATGCTGCTGCCCCGGTACCCCTCCATTTGCAACTGGCTGTACGGCGGCATCTGCGCGTCGTCAAAGTGACCAAGATAGCGCATCATCGGGTCCCGGAAATCGGGTGGGTTGCCTTTGCTGGGGGCGATTTCTGTCTTGAAGAAGAGAGTGTCGCGTTCCTGGCCCAGCGCCTTTGGTTGTGGTGAGAGCATCTCTAACCAGCACACCGGTTGGTTGCCTATGTTGCGCAAGGCATGCGGCAAACCAGCCTGGATGATGCCGTAATCACCCCGGCCCAGTTGATAGTCGTGCCCATCGATGCGCTCTAGAACCTGCCCCTCCAGAATAAAGAACGCCTCCTCGTAGAAGTGAATATGTGGGTTTAGTGTGCCGCCCACCTCGAGTTTGCAGAGGTCCAGCCCCGTATGAACTGCACCGGCAATGGTATGGTCAACTAACACTACCCAGGAATACCCCTGGCTGTGTTTCTCGTAAGCAGGAGGCACCTGGAAAGACGCTTTATCATAGTTCGCTACATGATGCATTGCAACCTCCATTCAATCAGGCCGATAGCTGCACGTCATTATTTATTCACCCCAGACATCTGGGCCAGCACGTCGAACATCACGGCAAAATCTTCACCGGCCATGCCCATGGCACGAGCAGCGGTGAGCAGTTCGTTGGAGAGAGCGACCGATAGAAGTGGGACGTCCGATGTTCTCCCCAGCTCCAAGGCCAGGAGTAAATCTTTCTGCATCATGTTCACATCGAACCAGGCCTCGCTTGGCTTTTCCAGGATGAAAGGAGCGCGATGCCAGGTAGCGGGTGAAGCTAAAGCGCTATTCCGCCAGGCCTCGATGGCCGTTTCGCGGGGAATGCCATTCTTCTCAGCCAACAGGATCCCCTCGCAAAAGCCCAGAAATTGCACCGGCAAACTGAGGTTGATGGCGATTTTCATCAGGATGGCCTGGCCGTTTCCACCCACGTAGCTCACCTTCGGAGTTATGTCCTGCAAGATGAGTTTGACCTGCTCAAAGATGGCCTGATCGCCACCTACGATCATGGATACGGTTCCCTCTTGCACGTGAATGACATTGCCGGAGACCGGGGCATCGAGCATGCGCGCCCCCTTTGCTGCGACGCGCTCTGCGATCTCGCGCGAGGTGCCGACGCTTATCGTACTCATATCGATATAGACTTTGCCTGACGCCAGGCCTGCCAGGATGCCATCGTCACCGTTGAGTACCTCGTGCAAAGCGGCGGTATTTGTCACCATGCTGAACGTCACATCAGCAACTTCCGCGACCTGGCGCGGGGACGCTCCCCACAGCATGCCCGCGTCCAGCAACCACCGGGCCTTTGACTGCGTACGGTTGTAGCCAGTTACCGTATGTCCAGCATCCAGGAGCCGCTTGGCGACGCGCCCCCCCATTTTACCAAGTCCTACGAAACCGAGTTGAGCCATACCTATCCTCCTCTAGAGTGAATAGAAAGCCTCTCATCTATCGATGAGCAGCAAAGTTTCTGCTATGTCTGGCCTGCTCGTTTTCCTATCTTAGCGCACGAACATCTGTGTTCGTTCCTTGAGACAGCCGTTCGGCAACCAGCCTCTCGATGCAAATATGGCTCTCTATAACCGAGTATGGCATACTCGTATCAATACGTCCAATATCTGTTGATGATAGATCAGATCCGGGCAATGTTGCAGGTGGCGGCATCGGAGCTTCCAGCACGGCGGATGGGAACTGTGAGTGAGGTCGGCGTTGCAGCGATTTTGCTGCCAAGCCTAGTAGATTGTCAAACTTCAAATGACCGGTGACATGTAGTGGCGCCAGTCGAGCTACTAGACTGCATCCCATGAGAGTGTGAGTAACTTCACATGCTGACGGGATATATTTGTGCGCCGTTGACGTCTTGACTGTAGTTCCGGTTACGAACACCGGATCGGCGTAGATATAAGCTCAATTCTGATGAGGAAGGAGAAATCAGCATGTACATGCAAAGATATCAGCGCGCACGGCTGACTCGCTACGTTGTACCTTTTCTAAGCATTGATTGCTTGCTCCTGGCCGGTTTGCTGGCTGGGTGCGGGCAAACGACAACTGTGCAAAAACATACATTTGCAGGCAAGCTGAACCTGTTAAGCGTCCCTGCTCCATTTGATCTCCCAGGAAAAATCGTGCTTGGGCCTGACGGCAATCTCTGGTTTCCGGCGGTGGCTTACGCAAATTTCACGACTGACAAACCGAGCGGAGCGATCGGGCAGTTGACTCCTGATGGCAAATTTCATTTCTTCCCAATGACTACACCCAATACCTACCCGCTCGATATCGCCTTTGGACGAGATGGGACGCTCTGGTTTAGCGCGTTTGAGGGGAATGGGAAGCTCGCCCCCATCGGCGATGTAGCGCCCCATTTTATCGGCGGAAACAGTGAGCTTGGCCAGATGAGCCTGGATGGTCACTTCTATCTCTTCACTTTGCCCTCAACGACCATCTCTCTCCATGCTATCGCCGTTGGTGCTGATGGCGATCTGTGGTTTACCGCTGTCAGCCATGTGGGTGCGCCGACGTCTGCCTATGTCAATAAGATCGGCCGTGTCACCCCCCCCGGCGTCTTTACGGAGTTTCCGCTGACCCTGCGTAAGTCTAGTGACTTCGTCAACCTGCTCATAGCCGGGCCTGACGGCAATCTTTGGTTTAGTATCGAAAGCTACCTATCAGACTACAGCGCCTTCGGCGAGATGGGGCGTATGACACCACAGGGCGCGGGAACGATCTATACATTCGGCAAGTTTGTGGAGCCGCGCGATCTGACGATCGGACCAGATGGCAATCTCTGGTTCAGCACCTACTTCGAGATTGGCCGAATTACTACAAACGGGCAGGTACGACTGTATGATCCTGATGCAAAAGCTCAGTCTTTTCAACGGATTTCGATCAGCGGGGTAACAACTGATAGTGATGGTGCGCTCTGGTTCGCGACGGAAAACGTTGCGGTTGGGCGTGTTACTCTCGATGGCACGTTCAAGTTTTATCCTTTCCCAGAGGGCACCTACTTCGATAACGGAGGTAGCTCACTTGATATGGGAAACCTGCGCGGTATCGTGGCTGGCACAGATGGCACGCTCTGGTTGAACAACGACGGGCAGATTGGACATTTTGTGTAGAAATGACTACTCCTCCGTCAATCAACGATTGACGGGTAAAGATGCTTGAGTTTGATGGACGCATCCTCAGCGGTAAAGCGCCAGTTGATGGTGATCTGCTGCTGGTTGCGCCGAGTGGTCCAAGTGGCGACCTGCCGCGTAGCGATCTCCAAGGAGGCCAACCGGCCCGACAAGCATTGTCGATCCAACGCCGAGAGCTCGATCTCCGCCATGCTGAGCCGGGCTTCCATGGATGGCGCGTGTAATGCACCTCAAAGCGTTGAGAGAGCCGACGCGCCGAAGCTTCCGGAAAGATCTCGTAGAGTGCAGCGAGCGTGTGCGTATTGAGGTTATCATGACCAAGACGATCTTTTCGGCATCAGGATAGTGCAAGTCCGCCAGCTGCCGGATGAACAGAGTCCATTCCTGCGTGGTCCGTTGAGCGGCCACCATGGTAGAGCGTTGGCCTGTCAGCGGTTCGCAGGCCAGAAACACGTTGCACACTCCCGGACGCGCATACTCGTAGTCTAGTCGGGCCGGTTGGTCTGGCTCCATCGGCAAGGGATCACGGATATCCACCAGCAACTGAGTATTGATCTCATTCACACAAATCTGAGGTCGTGCAGGTGTGTAAGGGCGCGTATAGACCTCCAGGACATCCTCCATGTGATACACAAACTCCGCATCTGCCTGGGTGGGAATGCACCACTGTTTTTTGATCCAGGGCAACAGTCTCCTTGGCCAGCAACACCTGGCGCTGCACTACCACCCGGGCATCTACAAAGGTGAGGATGCGAAGGAGAGGATGCGAGAGCTCTTGCTCGCATACCAGACATTGATCGATCCCCAAAGCCGCCGCGCCTATGACCTGAGCCGCTCAGAACACATGCTGGGCAGCTCCGTACCGACGGAAAAGAACACTGAGGTGTCTCCTACGGCTCGCCGCGACCGCCAGCGCTCCTATGCGTTCCCCACTCTCAACGAGGGTGCGCCAGCACAAATCGATCTGGGCGCGATCACCTATCTCCTTTCCTCCAGGGAGGTACGCAGGCTGAAAGTGCAGGGCAGGTTGCGCGGCGCGAAGGCCCCGTCCAGGGCAGGGATCTATTACTGCCATCGCTGCCAGCATCAGTGGCAAGCCCCCTCACTGCCGGCGTTTTGCCCACATTGTCAAGCGCGAGATTGGCGCGAGTATCTGCTGCTCCGCTGCCAGCACTGCCATGCTGTTTTCGAAAGCGAGCAAATTCGTGACGAGGTGGGTTCGCTGCACTATGGGGACGGCGCGCTCTGCCCGCCCTACGCATTATTCCCCCTCTGTCCTTCCTGCGGCAAAGCCCAGTGGTGTCCCGCTGAGGAAGCTCGCCTGTGGAATGTGCGAGACAGGGCAGCGAGAAGAGCAAAACGGCGGCGGCGTTTCGGATTTGAGTGACAGAGGCAACCTGCTGATTCCCCTGTTATCGACCTCGAGACCACCTTTCGGCAACCAGACACTCGACCCAGCAGAAATGCACATATTGATCGCTTTGACAGCGTATGACATACTCATATCGATAAGTCCAATATTTGTGTGATTTCGAGAGGAGCTCACTATGCCAAAGGAACCTGTAAAACTCGCGGACGTGGAAATCCAGGCACAACTGAAAAATCTCCCTCACTGGGAGATCGACAGCGGAATGTTGTCGCGCCGTTTCACCCTCCCGAGCTTCCCCGCCACCATGTTCTTTGCCTGTGCTGTTGCTCACATGGCGGAAGTTGGACAGCATCATCCTGACATGAATATTTCCTATAACAACATTGCAGTACGTTTCGTCACCCATTCGGCAGGAGGGATTACGGCCAAAGACTTCGAGATGGCTCAGAAAGTCGATGAGCTCTGGAACACGTTTGATTGGAGGCCACACTAGTCCTCAAGCATGGCTACGGCTCGCACCGGTGACCCGGTACCTTCATGGATGCGCAAAGGGAAACCGCTAACAGTGAACCGCTTACCCGCTACCTGATCCAGCTTAGCCAGGTTCTCGTAATGCGTAATACCATACTTGCGGCACATCATGTGGCCTAGATGCGTACGGCTGGCAGGGTCGTCCAGGCTGGGAGCATCCACACCACACGTCTTGATGCCTTTTCGACCAGCCACATACTGCCCGATTCGTTTAAACCAGGATACTGGCTGAGGGCATCGACATGGGTTCTGTCAGAACTGAGATCACAGAAAAGCTTCTCGGACGCATGGAATGCTCACCTTCTCACTCATTGACCTATGAGGCTGCTTGTATCAATGTCTGCAGGGCTGCAATACGCTGGAG
>Ga0070698_100005957_pt1 | contig 13293 bp, 13 predicted proteins | sample KBSK1502metaG_FD_65477 | JGI IMG/M metagenome (GOLD analysis project Ga0070698, IMG submission 65477) | Corn, switchgrass and miscanthus rhizosphere microbial communities from Kellogg Biological Station, Michigan, USA - KBS K1-50-2 metaG | ecosystem: Host-associated > Plants > Roots >... | reverse complement strand
ACAACGAGCAGGGCGGCCGACTGCTGTCCGCGGCGGTCGCCTCCGGTCGACTGGGCTGCGTCGAGGCAGTCGAGCAGGCGGTCTGCGAGCGGGCCCGAACTGGCCTCGAAGGTCTCGGCCATCGCGTCGACTGTGGTCTCGGAGACGAGGATGTTCCCCTGGGCCGTGTAGCACTTGCCGGTCCGGCCGCCCGCCCACTCGAGGCACTCGCTGCCCGTGTACGTGGAGGCCCTCCCCTCACGGTCGACGACGCCGAGCTGGCGGTGGTCGCGGCCTTCGTCGGCCGAGCTCAGGCGCTCGACGACCTCCTCCGCGCTGAGGCCTTCCCTGAGCAGCGCGAGTCCGTCAGGCCCGTAACGGGGGTTCGCGTACGCCTGGGTCGCGATCGCGCCGATTCCGGGCTGCGCCCACGGGACCACCGAGCCGACGGCCAGGAACTTCGACTGGGTCGCGACGCCCCACTGGCCCGCATCGAGGTCGCAGGCGGCGATCGAGTACGTCGCAATCACCGGTCTAGCCATAGGTGAGCTCCGTGAGGTCGAGGTCGAGGAGCTCGCGCTTGGCCTCGGAGACGAGGACGCAGGCGACCTCGGGGCGCGCGAGGGCGTCTTGCACTTGTTCGACCGACTGCGCTCGGACGACCACGGGACGGCCTTCCTCATGGGCCGCCTTGAGGGCTGCCTCGTCGGAGACGTTTTCGAGGATCAGAGCGTCGCCGAGGTCGAGCTCGCCCTCGACCGCGATCTCCGGAACGCGGCGGCCGGTGGCTCCGAACCAGCGTTCTCTCAAACCGTCGTCGTGTCGCCGGGCTCGAGCGCGATCACCTCGACCCCCGGCGCGTGCTGTCGGAGCTCGTCGGGGGTGCCGGCGAGGATTGGGAACGTTCCATAGTGGCAGGGGACGCAGCGCTGGACGCCGAGCAGCTCGAGGGCGACTCCGGCCTCCCTGGGATCCATGGTGAAGTAGCCACCGATCGGGAGTACGGCAACATCCGGCGAGTAGATGCGGCCGATCAGCTGCATGTCTCCGAAGACGCACGTGTCGCCGGCGAAGTAGATGGTCGTGCCGTTCTCGAACCCGAGCACGAGGCCGGCTGCCTCGCCGAGGTAGTCGCCCTCGTCGGAGGAGCTCGAGTGGAAGGCGTTCACCATGGTGAAGCTCACGCCTCCCGCCTCGATCGTTCCGCCCTTGTTGTGGCCGGGCATCTCGCCGACGTCAGCGCCCTGATGTCCGAGCCAGCCCTTCAGTTCGACCATGGCGACGATCTCGGGGTTGAAGCGCTTGCTGAGCTCGACGGTGTCGCCGACGTGGTCGCCGTGGCCGTGCGTGAGCGCGATGACGTCGATCCGCTCTGGTTCCTTCTCCGACTCCGGGCACTTTGGATTGCCGGACAGGAAGGGGTCGACGTAGATGCGCTTGCCTGCGGGTGTGTCCATTCGGAAGCTCGCGTGACCGAGCCACGTCAGCGCTATGCCGGGCATTCGCGCTCCTTTCTCACGGAAGGCGGGAGCGTAACGAAGGAGGATCCGGCCGGAGGCCGAACATTGGGGAATGGCTCGGGGGATTCCGGTCGCGCTCGTCGTCGCGGCCGCGGCGGCGGACGGGGCAGGCATGCACGGGGTCGCGTTCTACGCGTTGCTTGCAGCAGTGCCGGCGGTTGCGGCCGCCGGGCTTGGGGCCTACGGCGAGGCGCTCGAGGGCCGAGGCGCGCGGGTCCACGCGTACTTGTGGGGTCTCGTGCTCGCGCTGACGGTGACCGGGGCGGCCGTTCGCGCGCCTTCCTTGGCCGAGGGGACGGTGCCGGCTTTGGCCCGCTCGGCAGTGGTCGCGTGTCTCGCGATCTTCTGCGCCCAGGCCATCGCGGGCGTAATCGGCGAGCTGCGCCGTACTTAGGTTCACGCGCGCGCGCCCGCGCGCCTGCGCGCGCGCCCCCTGGGTGGGTGGGGGTTTGGGACGGTACCGGTCGAACGCGCACGCAGATGTGACGGGACCGCACCGATTGTGTGACCTTTCGTCCAGGCGCTAGAAGATCGCGCCCGCGGCGTGCTTCGCGCCTTCGATCAGCGGCTGCACCGCGAAGAAGGACCCGACGGTCACGGCCAGCGCAAGCACGACTCCCGTCTGGAGCAGCCGCTCCGGCGGCGGCGACCCGCCGGCCACGGTCGCAGGCGCGAGCTGCAGCTCCTCGGACGGCCGCATGAAGAGCGCGCGCACGATCCCGAGGTAGTAGTAGAGGCTCACGGCCGTCGCGGCCACGCCGACGATCACGAGCCAGATCCACCCGTGCCGGTACGCCGCGGCGAAGACGTAGAACTTCCCCACGAAGCCGCCCGTCAGCGGGAACCCCGCGAAACCGAGCATGAACACCGACAGCGAGATCCCGAGCAGCGGCCGCTCCCAGCCGAACCCCGCGAGGTTCTCGAAGGTCACGGGCGCGTTCAGCTCCCGCTCGCGAGCCGCGACGACGGCGAACGACCCGACCGACATCGCCGAGTACGGGATCAGGTAGTAGAGGAGCGCCCGCCCACCCAACGCGTTGTTCGCGGCGACCGCGATCAGCATGAAACCGGCATGCGAGATCGACGAGTACGCGAGCATCCGTTTGACGCCACGCTGGACCAAAGCCGCGAGGTTGCCCACCGCGAGAGAGGCGCAGGCAAGCACCGCCACCGCCACGGTCCAGAGTCGCGCCTCCTGCGGAAACGCCGTCACGAGAACGCGCAGCATCAGCACGAGCGCAACCGTCTTGGTCGCCGCCGACATGAATGCGGTCACCGGGGTCGGCGCGCCCTCGTAGACGTCCGGTGTCCACATGTGGAACGGCGCGGCCGAGGCCTTGAATCCGAGCCCGCCGATCACGAGCGCGAGCCCGGAGACGAGCAGCGCGTCGTGCGTGAGGTGTTGCGCGGCAACGGCATGGGCGATCTCACCAAAGCGCAGGGCCCCGGTCGCCCCGTAGACCAGGGCCGATCCGAAGAGCAGCATCGCCGACCCGAAGCTGCCGATGATCAGGTACTTCAACCCTGCCTCGAGCGAGCCGACCAGCTGGACGTCGATTGCGCAGAGGATGTACAGGGCGATCGAGAACCACTCGAGCCCGAGGAAGAGCGTCATCAGCGTGCTGGCGCTCGTCAAGAACGCCATCCCCGCTCCGGCCCAGGCGAGCAGCGCGTAGTACTCCGCGATGTGGTCGTCGGGCATCGGCTCCGTCGCGGACACCCAGACCGAAAGGAATCCCGCGCCTGCCACGATCATCATCGCCAGCGCCGCGAGCCGGTCGCGTTGGATCGCGTCGCCGATCACGCCGTGCCCGTGCGCCGAGAACCCGTAGAGCAGGGCTCCCGCCACGATCGCGCCCGCGAAGCCGAACGCGCAGACCGTGGCGCCGAACGGCCGCCGCGCACGCTTCGGCACGAGCACCGCCCCGAGCAGCGAGACTGCGCCTGCGCCGAGCAGCGCCAGCGTCGGGGAGAGCGCGAACCAGTCGACGTGCGGAGTCGCGATCACCGCAGCACCCCGCTGATCGCCGAAGAGGGGGAGCTGCCGAACGACCGGTCGGTGATCGCCGCCGGCCACGCGGAGAGGACGAGCAGGCAGGCCACGAGCGGCACGAGGAACCCCAGCTCTGCGGGCCGCAGGTCGAGCGCCGCGTCCGAGACCGCCGGGCCCGGCGAGACGTGCAGCACCGCGGAGATCAGCCTCAGCATGTACATCGCGGCGAGCACGATCGCGATACCGCCGACCACCGCCCAGGCCCAGCCGGTCCGGAAGACCCCGGCCAGGATCGCGAACTCACCCGCGAACGCCGTGGACCCTGGCACCGCAAGCGCGATGATCCCGGTCGTCATCAGAACCGTCGCCAGTGCGGGCCGGCCGCGCGCCATACCCCCTAACCGTGCGAGCTCGCCCGTCGCGGCGCGCCGCTCGATTCCGCCCGCGAGCAGGAACAAGGTCGCCGAGATCAGCCCGTGGTTGACCATCTGCAGCACCGCGCCGTTCAGCCCGAGGTCGTTGACCGCGAAGAGCCCGAAGGTGATCAGCCCGAGTTGCGCGAGGCTCGAGTAGGCGATCACCCCGCGTACGTCGGGGGCGCGGAAGGCCAGCAGCGACCCGTAGATCAACCCGCAGCCAGCTAGCACGAGGATGGGGATCCGGAAGTCGGAGGTCGGCCCCGGGAACTTCGAGATCGCGATCCGGAGGAAGCCGTACGCGGCCGCTTTCGAGACGACCCCGCTCAACACGGCCGCGACCTCCGGCGAGGACTCGCGATAGGCCTCGGGCAGCCACGCATGCAGCGGGAACAGCGGCGCCTTCACGGCAAAGGCAGCCACGAACCCGAGGAAGATCCAGTCGCTGCCGTTCGTCCCGGAGCCGACCAGGTCGAAGGTGCCCTGCGAGATGCCGAGCACGATGATCGAGGCCAGCATCAGCAGCGAGCCCGCCATCGTGTAGATGACGAACACCAAAGTCGCACGCAGCCGCCCCGCCCCGCCCCAGACGCCGACGAGGACGTAGAGCGGGATCAGCATCGCCTCCCAGAAGACGTAGAAGAGGAGCAGGTCCTGGGCGGCGAAGACACCGACGAGCGCTCCCGTCAGGAGCAACATCAGCCCGTAGTAGGCGCGAGGCCGGTCGCGGCCGGCCCAGAACGCGTAGGCGATCGCGGCCGCCATCACGACCACGGTCATCCCGACGAGCCAGAGCGAGAACCCGTACAGCCCGACGTGGTACGACACGTGGAGGTCGGAGAACCAGCTCGTCCGCTGGTCCAGTTGCAGCCCGGGCTTCGAGAAGTCGAACCGTGCGACCGAGTCGATCCAGAGCCCGACCTCGGCGAGCGCGACGAGCAGCGCGGTCGAGCCGACGGCGAACGGCTGCAACGGCAGGATCCAGATTGCGAGCGCGCCGCCGACCGGGAGCAGGATCAAGGCGGTGGTGAGCCAATGCATCAGCGGACCACCACGAAGACGAGGGTCGCCACGGCCACGCTGGCCGCGATCGCGAGCGCGTACGTGCGGACGAGCCCGGTCTGGATCGAGCGCGTCTCCAAGCCGAGCTCGCGGATCGCGCCGGCGAGCTCGCGAACCGAGCCGAAGACCAGCGGCCGCTCGACCCACTTGAGCAACGCGTTCGCGAGGAAGACGGTCGGCCGGTAGAAGAGCGCGTCGTAGAGCTCGTCGAAGTAGAACTTGTGCTCGAGCAGCGGCAGCGAGCGCGGCGCCTCCGCGCGGCGCGCGCCGTAGATCCACCAGGCCACGCCGATTCCCGTGATCCCGAGCACGACCGCGATCGCGCTGGACGCCGCCTCCTGCAGGCCCGATGCCTCGACCAGGGCCGGCGCGACCGGCTCTAGCCAGTTCGAGACGGGAGTCCAGACATCGGCGAACTGGAGCCACCCGCCGAGCGCGGCGAGCACGGTCAGTACGCCCACCGGCACCGCCAGCGAGACGCCGACGACGTCCCGGTTCAGCGCGTGGAAATGCTCACGGACGAAGGCCGAGGGCTCGCCCCAGAACGCCATGAAGAGCATCCGGAAGGTGTAGAGCCCGGTCAGGAACGTGCCGACCATCCCAACGACCCAGAGCAGCTGCCCGTACCAGCCGTGCGCGAGCGCTGCGGCGAGGATCGAGTCCTTCGAGAAGAACCCCGCGAAGGGCGGCACCCCGGCGAGCGCCAGCGCGCCGACCATGAAGGCCCAGTACGTCCGGGGCAGGAACTGGCGCAGCCCGCCCATCCTCCGCATGTCCTGCTCGCCCGCGAGCGCGTGGATCACGATCCCCGCGGCCATGAAGAGCAGCGCCTTGAAGAAGGCGTGCGTCATCAGGTGGAACATCCCGTTCGCGTAGGCGCCGAGGCCCGCGCCGAGAAACATGTAGCCGATCTGCGACATCGTCGAGTAGGCGATGACCCGCTTGATGTCCGTCTGGACGAGCGCAATCAGTCCGGCCAGGAGCAGCGTCGCCGCGCCGAGCCCGGCGGCGAGCTCCTCGACGCGCGGCGCGGCCTCGAAGAGCGTGTGCGTACGGACGATCAGGTAGACGCCCGCCGTCACCATCGTCGCCGCGTGGATGAGGGCGCTGACGGGGGTCGGGCCCTCCATCGCGTCCGGAAGCCAGGTCTGGAGCGGCAGCTGCGCCGACTTGGCGACGGCGCCGCCGAGCAACCCCAGCGCGATCAGGTTCGCCGCCCAGCCGCCGAAGGCCGGAGCCTGTGGAAAGACCTTCTCGAAGTCGAGTGAGCCGGTGCGCTGGATCAGCAGGAACAGCGCGAGCGCCATCGTGGCGTCGCCGACCGCGTTCATCACGAAGGCCTTCTTGGCCGCGGCGATTGCGGAAGGCCGCTCGTGCCAGAAGCCGATCAGCAGGTAGGACGAGAGGCCCACGAGACCCCAGCCGGCGAGCAGCAGCAGGAGGTTCCCGCTCTGGACGAGCAGCAGCATCGAGAAGACGAAGAGGGCCATGTACGCGAAGTAGCGGCGCTCCTCGTCGTCGCCGTCCATGTAGCCGATCGAGTACCAGACGATCAGGAACCCGACCCCTGCGACCACGAGCATCATGAAGACCGACAGCGGGTCGACCGTGATCCGCATGCCGAAGTCGTAGGGGCCGGCGGTCAGCCAGCGCCACAGCGTCGACGGGTGATACCGCTGCGATGGCGAGTCGCCGAGCAGACCCGCGAAGCTGACGAGCGCCGCGACGAACGACATGCCGACCGACGTCGTGGCGAGGTAGCCCGCCCCGCGCCGCGTGAGCCGCTGGCCCAGGAGCGTGATCGCGATCGCCGCGCCGAGCGGCGCGAACAGGCAGATCCAGGCGGCGGCGATCAACCGCGGAGGGTCCTGAGCTTGTCCACGTCGAGGTCGAGCCGGCGACGGGCCATCGCCACGATCAGGCCGAGCCCGACGACGACCTCCGAGGCCGCCACCGCCATCACGGCGAGCGCGAAGATCTGGCCGTCCTCGCGGCCGTGGTGGCGCGCGAACGCGATCAGCGCGAGATTCGAACCGTTGAGCATGATCTCGAGCGAGAGCAGCACGATCAGGGGGCTCCGCCGGATCAGCACGCCGAGCGCGCCCGTGCAGAAGAGGAAGGCCGCGACGCAGAGGTACCAGACGACGTCAGGCCCGTTCACTGGGTCTCCCTGGAATGGCTGCCGAGGATCACCCCGCCAACCGCCGCGATCAAGAGCACGATCGAGGTGATCTCGAAGGCGAGCAGGTGGTCGGTCAGGAACAGCCGGCCGATCTCGTACGGCCGTCCGTAGAAGTAGTCGACCTTCGCCGAGTGCGAGAGTCGGCCGCTCGTCTTCAGCGCGATCACGACGATGATCTCGACGAGCAGCGCCGCGGAGGCCGCGACCGCGCCGAGTGCCTGCCAGCTCGGCCCTCCGGCCCACGGCGCGTCGGCCCGCCCGCCGAGGTAGGCGATCACGAACAGGAACATGACCATCACCGCGCCTGCGTAGACGAGCACCTGTGCGGCGGCCACGAACTCGGCCGAGAGCAGCAGGTAGAGCACGGCGAGCGAGGCGAGGTTCCCGATCAGCGAGAGCGCCGAGTAGAACGGGTTCGAGAACGAGATGACCGCGATCCCGGAGCCGAGGCAGGCAAAGGCGGCGAGAACCCAGACGATCCAGACGAGGACGTTCCCCGCCGAGGCCGCCGCCAGGATCACGAGTGCTCCTGGTAGTACGGGATCGGCGTGTCGTAGAGGTCGCGGTCGGCGACCGGCACCTTCTTGATCGGCTCAGCGAGGAGCATGTCCTTCGTGTAGACGAGGTCGTCGCGCGAGTACTCCGAGATCTCGTACTCGTTGCCGAGCGTGATCGCGTCGAACGGGCAGGCGAGCTCGCAGTAGCCGCAGAAGATGCAGCGGCTCATGTTGATCTCGTAGATGCGTGCGTAGCGCTCGCCGGCCGAGACGCGGTTGTCGGGCGTGTTCTCCTCGGCCACGACGCGGATGCAGTCGGCCGGGCAGGCGGCCGCGCAGAGCGAGCAGCCGACGCACTTCTCGAGCCCGTTCTCGTGGCGCCAGAGCCGGTGCCGCCCGCGGAAGCGCGGGTAGACCGGCCGCTTGTACTCCGGATACTGCTGCGTGATCGGCTTCTTGAAGATCTGCTTGAAGGTGACCCCGAAGCCCTTGACGCTGTCGATGGGATTCGCCATCAGATGGCGACCACCAAGGCCGCGGTGACGACCGCGTTGATCGTCGCCACGGGCAGCAGCACCTTCCAGCCGAGCCGCATCAGCTGGTCGTAGCGGAGGCGCGGCAGCGTCGCGCGCAGCCAGAGGAAGAGAAAGAGGATCACGAAGAGCTTGAGCACGAACCAGAGCGGCCCGAGCGGCGACCACGGCCCGTACCAGCCGCCGAAGAAGAGCGTCACGGCGAGCGCCGAGAGCGTGATCATGTTCACGTACTCGCCCATCTGGAAGAGGCCGAAGCGCATGCCGCTGTACTCGGTGTGGTAGCCGGCCACGAGCTCGGTGTCGGCCTCGGGGAGGTCGAACGGCGGGCGGTTCGTCTCGGCGACCCCCGCCACGAAGAAGACCACCAGCCCGACGAATTGCGGGCCGAAGAACCAGAACGTCGACGCCTGCTTTTGCACGATGTCGACGAGCGACAGGGACTGGCCCATGAGCACGACGCCGAGCACGGCGAAGGTCAGCGAGACCTCGTACGAGACCATCTGCGCGCACGTGCGCATCGAGCCGAGCAACGCGAATTTCGAGTCGGAGGCCCAGCCGCCGACGATGAAGCCGTAGATCCCGAGCGAGCTCAGCGCGAAGATCACCACCAGTGCGATCGGAAGGTTCGCGACCTCGCCGCTCACGTTCCACTTCCAGATGTGCCACCCCGGGCCGAAGGGGATCACGCTGAACGCGGCCAGGGCCGTGAACGCGGAGAGGACCGGGGCCGTGATGTACAGGATGTCGACCGCGGAGGCGGGGAAGAAGCTCTCCTTCCGGATCAGCTTGACCAGGTCGGCAATCGGCTGGAGGAGGCCTTTCGGGCCGACGCGGTTCGGGCCGTAGCGGAGCTGCATCCGCGCGAGCACCTTGCGCTCCACCCAGGTCATGTACGCGAACAGGCCGAGCAGCAGGTTGATGATCAGGAACGCCTTGATGATCGAGATCCACCAGGGGTCAGTCACTTCTTGACCTCCACGGTGCCGCCGAGCTCGCCCGCGTGCTCGGCGGGAATGCGGACGACGCCTTCGCGTAGCGTCTTCGTGATCCGTGCGCGGAGCTGGAGCGAGGTGCCGTTGTGGCTGACCGTCACCGTCTCGCCCGTTGCGATCCCGCGGCCCTTTGCGTCCTCCGGCGACAGCTCGACCTCCGGGCCCGGGCGCTGGAACTGGAGCTCCGGGACGCGGTCGACCCCAGGGCCCGAGAAGAGTGGGCGGTAGCGGACGAGGCGCAGGCCCTCGCCCTCGGCGGGGAGCTCCTTGGGCAGCTCGGGGCTGGGTGCTTCGCTCCGCGTTCGGAGGGAGGCCTGCTCGCCGACCTCGCCGAAGGGCAGGCCGTCGTAGATCCGCCCGGAGAGCTCGGCGAAGACCGCGGACGCGTGCGGCGAGAGGTCGACCCCGAAGTGCGCCGCGAGTCGTGAGATCCAGACCAGTTCGTCCGGCGCGGGCGGGATGACCGCGCGTCGCAGGCGCTGCAGCCGGCCTTCGAGGTTGACGTAGGTCCCGTCGCGTTCGAGGTAGCTCGTCCCGGGGAGGACGAGGTCGGCCCAGCCGACCGCGAGGCCCTGAAACATCGCGGTCACGATCACGCGCTCGGCGCGCTCGGCGAGCGCGCGCACGTTGGGGTCGGCCGCGGCCTCGTCGCCCGACACGAAGAGCAGGCCGATCGGGTCGGGGTTCGGGCCCTCGGCGTCGGAGGCGGCAGCCCAGGCGTCTGCGATTCCGCGGCCGTTCGGCGTGCACGGCAGGTGGAAGGCGCCACTGCCGGGTTTGTCCGCGAAGCCGAGCTCCCGGGCAAGCGCAGCGAGGTGCGCGCCGCCGGCTCCTTCCTCGCCTGACCAGACCAGGATCGCGCGTTCGCTTTCGCGCAGACGCTTGCCGAGGACATTGCGCTTGTCGGCGAGGCGGCGGCAGCTCTCGAGCGCGTCGCCCGTGTATTCGATCTCGGCTCCGGCGCGTCGAGCTGCCTTGATCCAGAGGTCGACGATCGGGGCGCGCTCTGCGACCGGCTCGTCGCCGAGGACCACGACCAGCTCCGCGTCTCGGATGGCCGAGAGCGGGAGGCGAAAGGCGTCGAGGGCAGGGCTCGTCTCCTCGGGAAGAACGGCGAAGTGCGCGCCGAGGCCCGCGCGCATCAGGCGGCCGAGCGCGTAGGCCTGCTCGACGGTCTCGGAGCCCGAGAGCGCGGTCACGATCCGTCCCTGCGCCTGCTCGAGGAGCTGAGCGGCCTGGTCGAGCGCGTCCTCCCACGAGAGCACGTCGAACCCGCGGCGGCGGACGCGTCTGAGCGGGTCGCTGATTCGGTCACGCGCGCGCAGATGCGTGAACGCGAAGCGGCCCTTGTCGCAGAGCCACCCTTCGTCCACCTCGGGGTGGTTGCGCGACAGGATCCGCTTGACCTTGCCCTCGCGCGTCGTCGCCTGGATGTTGCAGCCGACGGGGCACATGCCGCAGACCGTCGGCACGTTCTGGATTTCCCACGGCCGCGCCTCGAAGCGGTACTGCGTCGAGGTCAGCGCGCCGACCGGGCAGAGCTCGATCACGTTCCCGGAGAACGGTGCGCGGTAGGGCTCGTCCTCGAAGGTCGCGATGATCGACTGTGAGCCGCGGTTGCGCGCAACCAGCTGGCCGTCCTCGGCGACGCTCTCGGAGAAGCGCGTGCACCGGTAGCAGAGGATGCAGCGCTCGCGGTCGAGGGTGATCGCGGGGGAGACCGGGATCGGCTTCTCGAAGGTGCGCTTCGGGAAGGTCATGCGCGTGTTGCCTGGGCCCCACCGGAAGGTGAGGTCCTGGAGCGGGCACTCGCCGCCCTTGTCGCAGACCGGGCAGTCGAGCGGGTGGTTGACGAGGATGAACTCGAGCGTGGCCTCCTGGCCCTCGGCTGCTTTCTCGGAGGTCTCCGCCGTGTGGACGACCATGCCGTCGGTCGCGGTGAGCGTGCAGGCGGCCTGGATCTTCGGCATGCCCTCGATCTCGCAGAGGCACATGCGGCAGGCGCCGACCGCCGCCCCGAGCCGCGGCTCGTAGCAGAAGACGGGGATCTCGACCCCGGCCGCGAGCGCTGTCTCGACGAGCCCGGTCCCGGGCGGCACCTGAACCTCGCGCCCGTCGACGGTGACCGTCACGAGCTCGCTCACGTCACACTTCCGCGACGGTGTCTGACAGTGACACGTTCGTGCGCGTGCCTGGCACCGGGACAGGTCACGCCGGGACCTCGGCCACCGGGGCATGGCTGTGCTGGTCGACCGGCGCGAAGACGCCCTTCAGCGACGACTCGCCGCCGAACGGACAGCCGCCCTCGTCGATGTGCCGCTGGAACTCGTCGCGGAAGTTCCGCACGTACTCGACCACCGGCCCCGCGGCGAAATCGCCCAGCGCGCAGAGGCACTTGCCGAGGATGCGGTCGCAGACCGACAAGAGCAGGTCGAGCTCCGACTGCTCGGCCCGGCCGTCCTCGAGCGTCTGCAGGAGCTGCGTCATCCAGCGAGTCCCCTCGCGGCACGGCGTGCACTTGCCGCAGGACTCGTGCATGTAGAACTGCGTCGAGCGCAGCGCGAGCTGCACCATGCATGCGCGGTCGTCGATCACGATCACCGCCGCGGCGCCGAGCTGTGAGCCGGCCTCGGCGACGGAGTTGAAATCCAGCGCCGTGTCGAGCTGGTCGGGGGTCATCACCGTCGTCGACGAGCCGCCCGGAATGATCGCCTTGAGCTCGCGCCCGCCCGGGATCCCGCCGCCGAGGTCGTAGATCAACTCGCGCAGCCCCGACCCGAGCGCGAGCTCGTAGTTCCCCGGCCGCTCCACATTGCCCGAGAGGGAGAAGACCACAGTTCCGGGCGAGGGCTCGGGCCCGATCTTTGCGTACCACTCGCCGCCCTTCTCGACGATCACCGGCACCGTCGCGATCGTCTGGACGTTGTTGATCAGCGTCGGCGACCCGTACAGGCCGCTCACCGCCGGGAACGGCGGCCGTGGCCGCGGCTGCCCGCGCTTGCCCTCCAACGACTCGAGCAGCGCCGACTCCTCGCCGCAGATGTAGGCACCGGCGCCGCGGTGCAGCACGACCGTCACGTCACCCAGCAGCCCCGCCTTCCGCGCATCCTCCAGCGCTCGCCGCATCACCAGGAACACGTCGAGGTACTCGCCGCGCAGGTAGATGAAGACGTTCTTCGACTCGATCGCATGCGCCGTGATCAGGCAGCCCTCGATCAGCCGGTGCGGGTTCTCGAGCATGATCTCGCGGTCCTTGAACGTCCCCGGCTCCGACTCGTCCGCGTTGACGCACAGATAGGTCGGCTTGCCGGTGCCCTTCGCGAGGAAGCTCGCCTTTCGTCCCATCGGGAACCCGGCGCCGCCGCGACCGCGCAGGTTCGAGGCGAGCAGCTGCTCGACCACCGCCTCCGGCTTCATCTTCCGCGCCTTCGCCAGCGGCTTGTAGCCGCCTACTGCCTGGTACTCGGCGAGCTTCGTCAGGTCGCGCTCGTCGGCGTGCGCGAGCGTGATCTCCCTAATCGGCACGCCTCAGCTCCTCGACGATCGCGGGCACGTCCTCCGTGCGCACGGGCTCCCGATAGACCTCGTCCACCACCACGACGACGGCCCGGCCGCAACCGCCGGCGCACTCGATCGCTCGCAGCGTGAACTCGCCGTCCTCGCTTGTCTCGCCCGGTCGCACGCCCAGCTCGCGCTCGAAGGCGTCAAGCACTTGCTGTGCGCCGACCAACGCGCATGGGATGTTCGTGCAGACCTCGACCATGTGCTTCCCGACGGGCGCCAGATGGAGCATGTCGTAGAAGGACGCGACTGCCTCCACCTGCGCCGGCGCGATCCCGATCGCCTCCGCGACCTCCTCGAGCGCCTCGGGCGGCAGCCAGCCGCCGTGACGTTCCTGCGCGAGCCGCAGCGCCGGCAGGATCGCCGACTGCCGTTCCGGATACGGCGCCGCGAGCTTGTCGACCTCCGCGGCGAAGTCGCTCACCTGTCGACCTCCCCCATCAACGTGTCGAGCGACCCGACGATCGCGATCAGGTCCGCCACCAGAGCGTCAGACATGCACGTCGCGGTCGCCTCCAGCGCGACAAACGAAGGCGCCCGGAACTTGACCCGCCA
>Ga0070698_100005955_pt1 | contig 13300 bp, 14 predicted proteins | sample KBSK1502metaG_FD_65477 | JGI IMG/M metagenome (GOLD analysis project Ga0070698, IMG submission 65477) | Corn, switchgrass and miscanthus rhizosphere microbial communities from Kellogg Biological Station, Michigan, USA - KBS K1-50-2 metaG | ecosystem: Host-associated > Plants > Roots >... | reverse complement strand
ACGTCCATGTCGAGCGAAGCCGCCTTCGGCTTGCGAGAGCGCGCCTTGGACTTGGGCGCGGGCGTATCGGGCGCGGCTTCGGTCGGCATGCAAGGCATCGTGGCTGGGGTGCCATGACGCAACGACTGGCCGATGGTCCCCCGCCCAACGGCGGGAGTCCGGGTCAGGCCGGGGAACGCTCCTCTGTCTGCGCCGCTGCCGTCGCCCGGACCGGCGCCTCCCTGAGGAAGAGCACCAGTACCGCGGCGAGCGCCGCCGCGCCGATGCTGATCCAGAACGTCGATGCGATCGCGATGGCGAACGCCTCGTGGATCGCCTGGACGATGTTCGGGATGAACGGTTGGACGACGGACCGGAATGCCTCGGGCACGTTCGCGAGAATCTTCGCGCCGAGATCCCCGGTGCCCGTGAAGTCGAGCGCCTGCCCGCCTCCGCCGCCGGTCGCGAACTGGTCGACGAACTGCTGTGGGATGCCGTTCGCGAGCAGCCGGCCCGGCAGCTCCTTCGTCAACGAATCGGCGAGGAGCGTCCCGGCGATCGTCAGCCCGATCGTGCCGCCGATCTGCTGGAAGAACGTGAGGCTCGCCGTGGCGCTGCCCACCTGCCGCGGTTCGACGTTGTTCTGGACGAGCGCGGCAAACAGCGCGAAGGACGGGCCCACGCCGATGCCGGCCACGACCATCCAGAGCCACAGGACCGGCAGATCGGTGTCGGCCCGAAGGTTCGTCAGCAGGAGCAGCCCGATCGCGAGGACGACCATCGCCCCGAAGATGATCGGCTTGTAGCGACCCGTCCGGGCCGCCACCTGCCCCGAGATCGTCGCTCCCGCGATCAGTGCGAAGACCAGCGGCAGAAGGTTCAGGCCGGACTCGGTGGCGCCCATGCCTCGGACCACCTGGAACCACTGGGGCAGGAAGACGATCGCGCCGAAGAAGCCGAATGCGGCCAGGAACATCGAGGCGATCGAGATCGAGACGGTCCGATTGCGGAAGAGCTGGAGCCGGATGATCGGATCGGCCGCGCGCGACTCCCACCACAGGAACACGGCGGCAATGGCCAGCCCGATCAGGATCGCGCCCCCGACCCATGGATCGGTCCATTCGAGCGTGCGCTTGTTGCTCAGGCCGAGGAGGATCGGCACGAGCGCGGCCGTGAACAGGCCCGCACCGACGTAGTCGATGTTCCGGCCGTGCTCCGGGTCCTTGACCGGCGGGAGCAACCGCCAGCACACGAACAACGAGACGAGGCCAAGCGGCACGTTGAGGAAGAAGATCCACGGCCAGCCGAAGTTGTCGGTGACAAAGCCACCCAGCAGTGGGCCTAGGACGGATGAAAGCCCGAAGACCCCTCCGAACAGCGCGCCGTACTTGGCCCGCTCCTCCGGCGGGTACAGGTCGGCGATGATCGCGAACGCAATCGGGAAGACCGCGCCGCCGCCGAGGCCCTGCAGGCCGCGCGCGATGATGAACTGCCACATCTCCTGGCTGAGGCCGGCGAAGACCGACGCCGCCAGGAACAGGCCCACGGCCCAGATGAAGATGGGCCGCCGGCCGTAGAGATCTGACAGCTTGCCGTAGATCGGGCCGCTGATCGTCGAGGTGAGCAGGTAGATCGTGAACGCCCACGTGTACAGCGAGGCGCCGTTGAGCTTCGTGCTGATGATCGGCAGCGCCGTGCCGACGACCGTCTGGTCGAGGGCAAACAGGAACAGCGCGAGGAGAATCGCGCCCAGGATCTCGAACTTCTGCCGCTGGGGCAGGTTCCAGGTGGCGTGGTCGGCGTTGTTGCCGGCGGCGGCCGCGTGCGTCATGCGGAGGGCTCCTGCTGGTGCGGCAGGCACCCTGGGGGCTGAGCGACCTGCGCTGGGCTGGCTGGACGATGTGGGCGGATCGTCGCGCGGGACGTTCCTTCTGGTGAGGTTCGACAGGATAGCGGGACGAGGTTAACGGCAGGTTCTGCCGGCGCTTGCTCGGCCTCGATCAGGGCGCCGTAACGGCGACCGGCAGGCCCTGTTGGACTTCGAGCACAGCCCGTTTACCCAGCGCCTCGGCGAGCGTGACCTTCGCGGTCCGGATGGCCCCCACAGCCGAGCACGCTCCCGGCGTTGGGTTCGGATGCTCATGGATGATCACGACGACGGCAAGCTCGGATTCGACGGCCTCTGCCGTGTAGTCAGCGCCGCATGGCTTGTCGGCGCCGCCCGGCGCGCCGACGAACGTCACGGTGAGCTTCCTGGAGTCAGCGCTGCCGGTCGCCGAGTCGATCGCCAGGCCCTGTGGCGGGTCGTCGGCATTCCAGGGCGGCGGTTGCACGGTCACGCTCTCATCGACCGCCACGTGCGTGACCTTCACCGCCGTGCCCGCGATCGAGTACACCCAGATCGGCGTGTTCGCCGGGCCGCGCGACGTGTCGACCAGGCCGGTGGCCTGCTGGGCGTCGGTGACCTCGAGCGGCTGGCAGTCGTCGCACGTGCTCGTCGCGGACGCGATCAGCGCCGCGAGAGTCTTCGCCGCCGACAGGACCGTGACGTCGACGGTCGAGCCGTCGAGCCAGCGCACCTTGTCGCTGGCCGGCGGGTCGTCCGGGAGGCCATGCGGCGCCTCGACCATCCCGGCGTACAGGGCGCGCTTGTTGTTGTCCCCGACCGCGGCCTCCCAATCCCCGATCTGGCCGGTCAGGTCGCCGACGAAGGTGATCGAGGCACCGCCGCTCTTGCGCACGGCATCGGCCCAGCGGGCGAGTGCGTCGTGGGCCTGCTGGTGGAGCCGATCCAGGGGTTCCTGCGAGGCGCCGGTGAGGGCGATGCCCGAGCCGCCCGGCCCGCCCGCGGGAGTGGCGCACGCCGCCACGAGCGCCAGGATCGCGAGGAGGAACAGCGCCCTCGGGACCGAAGTCCCAGCGGGCCGCGCCCTCCGGGTCGGGGTCATGCGGCCACCATTCGACCCGACCCGGCGCATCGGCGTCAAGTTTTCCGATTGACCGTGCGGGTGCGCGCCCGGCATCATGCGCGCCGATGTCGACGCCGCTCGTGTCCTCGCGCGACCAGCAGCAGCCGCTCCCGACGAGGGACGGCTCCGGCTGACGCGCGCCCGGCACGGGCGATCGACCCGCCAACCACCGCCCTCGGCGAAGCGCTGAGGGCGTCGTGATTCGAAGGCGCTCGGAGGCGCGATTCGCCACAGGGCCAAGTCGAAACGGAGGACCCGGTGGAACTCGCACTCCCGCTCCCGCTCCGCGGCCTGATCATCGGCTTCACGATTGCGGCCGCCGTGGGCCCGATCACCCTGCTCGTGGTGCGCCGCACGATCGATCACGGCGGGACCTACGGCTTCGCCTCGGGGCTCGGCGTCGCCACGGCCGACGCGACCTATGGCGCGATCGCCGCTTTCGGGCTCACGGCGGTCACCAGCCTGCTGGTCTCGAACCACACGCTGCTCGGACTGATCGGCGGTGCGGTGATCGTCGGCCTCGGCATCCGGATCGCGCTGTCACGCCCGACCGGCCCCGCGCTCGATGCCGAGCGACCCGGCCTCGCGGGCGCCTTTGCCTCGATCTACGCACTCACGATGACGAACCCGCTGACGATCGTGCTGTACGCGGGAGTCTTCGCCGGCATCGGCCTCGTCGCGGGTTCGAGCTTCGTCGACGCCGCCGTGCTGACCCTCGCCGTCTGGGCCGGGTCCACGCTGTGGTGGGTGCTGCTCTGCTCGATCGTGGCGTGGCTGCGCGGCCGCGTCTCCGCGGCGGCGCTGCTGTGGGTCAACCGCGTCTCGGGCGCGGCGCTCGTCCTGTTCGGGGCGCTGGCGGTTATCTCGGCGCTTCGCCCTTGAGCTGCGCCATCAGCGCGCCCTTGTCGAACTCGTGCCAATGTTCGGCGAGCATGCCGTCGCGCAGCCGAAAGATGTGGATCTCGTCGATCGAGTAGCGCTTGCCGCTTGGCTCGATGCCCATGAACGTGCCCGTGTGCCGGGCGCTCGTGGTCAACCGGGCGGCAACCAGGTCGCCCTCGGCGATGAGAGCGTGGATGGTGAACTCGGGGTCTGAGATGCCGGCGCCGGCTCGACGCATGCCCTCTCGGAGGCCTTCGCGGCCGGGCGGCATCGGACCGAAGGTGTGGGGCACGAAGTCCTCGGCAATCAGTTCGTCGATCGCGGCGTCCTCCTGGTGGACGAAGATCCGGTCGACGATCTCGCGGACCCGCTCCCTGTTCCATTCGAGCTGGGCAGGCGAGCCCAGCTCCCCGATGCTGGCGCGTTCGATGGTGGTCATGGGTCGGTTATAGCCCGGTCCGAGCCAAACGCGGGGTGGCGGCCCGGCGCCAGGGGTTGCACCGAGGCCGCAACCGCATGCCAATCGAGCGGCTAGCCTGCTCGCCGTGGACGTTCCGAAGGGCCGCACCGCGCGCGTCGACGTCATCCAGGACGGCTCCCTGACCTCGACTGGCGGCGGCGTCAGGAGCACCTGCACGCTCGTGCGCGACGCCGATCGCGTGATCGTTGTTGATCCCGGCATGGCGCCGGGCGCCTCCGCCATCCTCGGGCCGCTGGCAAGGCTTGGCGTTCGACCCGAGGACGTCACCGAGGTCGTCCTCAGCCACCACCATCCTGATCACACGATCTACGCCGGGCTGTTTCCGAACGCCGCGGTGCACGACCACTGGGCGATCTACCGCGGCGACCAGTGGGAGGACTCGGAGTGCGACGGTCGGGTGCTCAGCCCGTCGGTGCAGCTCGCGCGGACTCCGGGCCACACCGCCGAGGACCTGGCCTTGATCGCCGGCACGCCGGACGGTGTCGTGGTCACGACCCACAGCTGGTTCCACGCCGACTCCGGTGTCGATGACGAGGATCCCGAGGCAGTCGAGCAGCTCCGCGAATCTCGCCGGAGCATCCTCAAGGTCGCCGACCTGATCATTCCCGGCCACGGGCCGGCCTTCCGCCCGAATGCTTCGACGCCGCGCTGAGGCGGGTCGTTCACCGAGCTAGCTGTCGAACGGCGCCTTCGCGATCGCGGCGAGCTTGCCGCTGTTCACCATCGCGGCAACGGTGCAGTCGGGCTTGCGCGACGCCTGGTCGACGAAGCAGGCGGCGAAGTCGCGCTTGAACTCGAGGCGGGGATAGGCGGCCAGGATGGCCGCAATCGAGGTCGAGCGGACGTCCCCGATCCGCCAGCCGGTCACGTCCGTGCCCGTCGACTCGGACAGCAGGTTAACCTCGTTCGGCTGGCCTGGCGCCGGGTCCGACATGTGCAGAGCGATGACGTCATGGATCGCCCGCGCGCGCGCCGGCGACTGGCCCTGCTGGCGCGAGAAACGCTCGGCCGCGACCGCGCCGTCGATCTCGAAGCAGCCGCCGAGGTCGTACTCGGGCACGAGGCCGATGTCGTGGAGGGCGGCGCTCACGTACAGGATCTCGGGATCGAACTCGAGACCGTCGTGCAGCGCCAGCTCGACTGCCCACGCGTACGCGCGGAACGAGTGATTCACCAGGAACGGCTGTGCGACGTCCGAGATCAGCTCGCCGGCGCGCCGGGCGAAGGCCGAGTCCGGCACCGGCATAGCCAGCGCACGGAGCGTCGCAGAGCCTGCTGCCACGGCGTTGGCGGTCATGCGCGATGGACCCTAGCAGCCTGCGCCGGGCGGGATGGGTTCGATCGTCAGGTGCTCGAAGCGAGCGGTGATGTCGGGGACGCCGTCGGTGTAGATGTTGGCGCCGACCTGGAGGGTCGCGGGCATGTCCTTCCGGTCGAGCGTCGACATGTGGGTCCAGTCCTCGTTCGAGTCGACGTGGCGCCACCAGAGCAGGAAGGTCGAGCCGATGCGGCACAGCCGCAGCTCCGCGTCGCCGCCCGTCGGCAGGCCGCGCTGGAGGTAGATGCTCCGGCTCGACTCGGTGGTCTTCGTCTCGAGTCCGGTCGATTTGCCGATGCTGCCGCTGGCGATGAACACGGAGTTCTCCGCGGGCACCTCCGTCCGCGCCATCAGACCGGCGAGCTGCACCGATCCGTCCTGGCCCGGCGGCGCCGAAGGATCGGAGGTCTTCGACGTTCGGACGGTGGCCGTCGCCCGGAAGTCGCCCGTCACGTCGCGGTAGAAGAGCACGCCCTTGTCGGCGTTGAACCAGATGACGGATCCGACGAGGTCCAGGACCAGCGCTCCGCCGTCGACGGACACGCGAACCGCCTGCGGATTGATCAGCTGCCAATCCTCGAACCCCGGGACGGCCGTCTGTTGCGGCGCGACGGTTGCGTCGAGGGTGGCCACCGCCGCGGAGGGCCTCCCGGCCGAGGAGCCCGGCGACGCTTCGCTGGTCGTGCTGCACCCGGCGATCCAGGTGGCCGCCGCCACGGCAAGGGCAGATCGAAGGAGGGGGCGGCGCATCAGGCGCCGAACCGTACCATCGGCCGCGGAGGTGATCGATGGAGACGATCGCGGTCATCCTGAGCGTGAAGCCCGACCAGGTCGAGGCGTTCGAGAGCGGCTTCCGCGAGCACGAGCTGCCGATCTGGCACGACTACGAGGCCGAGGGCGTGATGACCCGCGCGTCGCTCACGAAGCTCGACATCTCATCGGCGCGACGGGGCGACGCGGTGCAATACCTGATCGTGGTCGACTTCGCCGACGAGGGCGGCCACGAGCGGCACGACAGCGACCCTCGCTTCGAGGCCTGGAACAAGCTGGCGGACACCTACCAGGTCGGCGATGGCATGGCATTCGGCGGCCCGACCATCCTGAAGGTGGGTGGCGGGCCCGACTTCTGAGGCGCGTCTCGGCGCGGCAAGGGTCGGTGCAGGTCTCGCGACCTACCATCGGCACGTGAACATCCACGCGCTGATGCTCGCCGACAGCGCCCAGGCGGTCGACGGCAAGCTGTACGTCCTCGGCGGGGCATGGAACATCCTGCGGTTTCCCGAGTTCCCGGCCCAGCTGATCGTCGGCATCGCCGTGGCCATCGATGTCGACTGGAATGAGACCAACCGGCGCCACCACCTCGACGTCCATTTCGAGGACGCGGACGGCAACGGGATGGACCCGCGGATCGGCGCCGATTTCGAAGCCGGGCGGCCGCCCGGCGCCGTCGCCGGAGCGGACCTGCGCATCGTCTTCGCGGTCAATGGTCCGCTCTCGATTCCCGGTCCCGGGTCGTACTCCGCCGTGGCGTCCATCGGCGGCGAGGTCCTCGCGCGGGCCCGCTTCCAGGCCGTGCAGGTGCAGCGCACCAACTAGCGCCCAGCCGGCGCCCGCCGGATCAGCGGACGAGCGTACTGGCACCTTCGGGCCATGGCCGGGGCGGTGCGTTGAGGCCACGCTGCCGAGGTGCCGCTCAACGCTGCGCTCGAAGGCGCTGCCCCGCGCCCGGGACCACGCCCAATCGGAGTCCCAGGCCGCCGGTCCCGCGGGCTCGGCCAGAGCGCGCTGCTTCTCGCCCTTGCCGCCGCGGCGCTGATGCTGCTGCTCACGTCGACCGACGCCCTCGGCGCGACGCTCGTCACTCCGAAGTGCAACGACGTCAACCTGCGCAGCGGCCCGGCGACGACGTACACCCGCAAGGCGCAGGTCGACCTCGGCGCTCGCCTGACGGTCGTGGCCAAGGTCAGCGGCGGGAGCTACGGGGCTCAATGCGGGGGCGCCTACCAGTCGGGCAGCGCCTGGTACAAGATCAGCGCGATCAACGGCAAGAGCGTCAAGTCGCTCTACGGCGTTTCCTACGTGTACGGCGCGCGACAGCTGTTCAAGACGCTGCTGAACCCGACGCCGAGCCCAACCCAGGCGGCCGCGCCGGTCGTGACGCCTTCGCCGACGACAGCGCCGACGGCCGCGCCCACCGCGGCGCCTACGGAGGCGCCGACCGCGGCTCCCACCGCCACCCCCACAGCCACGCCGACGGCTCCCCCATCCGGCCCAACCACCCTCGGCAGCAGCGTCACCTTCTACGGCCGCGGGTATGGCCACGGCGTCGGGTTGTCGCAATACGGCGCCGAGGGCCGCGCGACGGATGGCCAGGTCGCCGGCCAGATCCTCGCCCACTACTACCAGGGCACGACACTGGGCACGATCACCAACAGGCAGATCCGCGTCCTGGTCCTGCAGAACTTCGCGGCGAGCTCGACGAACCCGGTCCAGGTCTACGGACGTGGTGGCAGCTGGACGGTCGACGGCGTCAGCGCGACCTTCCCGGCCGACGCCCGCCTCCGGTTCAGACCGACAACCTCGGGCACGACGACCAGCTGGAAGCTGACCGTCACCGCGCCCGATGGGACGACGCTGTACAACGCGGCCTCCTCGTCCAGGATCCGGGTCCGCCCGGGCGCCAACGCCACGCTCCAGCTTTGGTCGCGTCCGTCCGCGTATGACCGCTACCGCGGCGTGCTGCGCCTGATCGGCAAGACCGACGCGACAGCGATGGCGAACGTGGTCAACGAGCTCCCGATCGAGTCGTACCTGCGGGGCGTCGTGCCCGCCGAGGTGCCGGCGGGCTGGCCGGTCGAGGCCGTGAAGGCGCAGGCGATCGCGGCTCGCTCGTACGCCGCCTACCGGCTCCATCCGAGCACCGGCACGTTCGACATCTACGACAACACGCGATCGCAGATGTATCTCGGCAAGCTGGTCGAGAAGGCCGGCAGCGACGCTGCCGTCAGCGCGACCGCCGGCGTCGTCCTTCGAACGCCGGGCGGCGGGATTGCCAACGCCCTGTTCCACTCCACCGGCGGCGGCGCTACCGAGAACAACGAGAACGTCTTCGTGTCCGCGACGGGCCAGAAGACGGCCGGCGTCTACAGCTACCTCCGCGGCTCGCTGGATCGCCGCGCTGATGGCTCGCCGTACGACGCGGACTCGCCGTACGCCACGTGGTCGACCCAGACCTACACGCTGGCCCAGATCCGGGCCTGGTTCGCGGCCGACTCGCGGACGAACGTCGGGACGCTCGTCGCACTCGACCTGCGCGACCGCGGCGTCTCGGGCCGGCTGATCAGCGTGACCCTCATCGGCCTCAACGGCACGACGAAGAAGGTCTCGGGCGATGTCTTCCGCTCGGTCTTCAACAGCCATCGCCCGAGCGGCGACCGGATGATGCGGAGCACGCTCTTCGACCTGGCGCCGATCCCCTAGCCGCCCACTGGCGCCCCCGCCGTCGCGCGGCCATCATGGCAATGACCATGGCTGGGCCGGATCGCGCGACACGCATCGCCTTCATCGCGTCCGTCCTGTTCGGCGGCGTCAACGCGATCGGCGTTCGCGAGACCGTTCTCGAGCTGCCGCCCCTCTGGTCGGCCGCGCTGCGCTTCCTCGCAGCCGGCGTGATCCTCGTTGGCATCACCGTGCTGACGCGCCGCCAGTTCCCGCGAGGACGCAGCCTGCGGGGCGCGATGCTTTACGGTGCCGTGGGCTTCGCCGCCAGCTTCGGACCGATCTCGACCGGTCTGCAGCACGTCCCGGGAGGAACGGGCTCCGTCCTCATCGCCATCACCCCGCTGCTCACCTTCGGGTTGGCCATCGTCCAGGGCCAGGAACGGTTCCACGTCCAGGGGCTGATCGGCGCGGTCGTCGCGCTCGTGGGAATCGCCATCGTGTTCGCCGGCTCGATGGGCGCGGCTGTCCCGATCGTGTCGCTCGCCCTCGTGCTCGTCGGCGCACTGGCGATCGCCGAATCGGCAGTCATCCTCAAGGCCGTCCCGCGCAGCGATCCGTTCTCGACCAACGCCGTCGCCATGTTGACCGGTGGCGGCATCCTGCTCGCCGCGTCCTTCATCGCGCGCGAACCCCACGCCCTGCCCGTCCGAAGCGAGACCTGGCTCGCGCTCGGGTATCTCGTCGTCTTCGGCTCGGTGGTGCTGTTCGCGCTGTTCGTCTTCACCCTGCAGCGTTGGACCGCCTCGGCCGTCTCCTACGCCACGCTCTTGTTCCCGTTCGTCGGGGTCACGGTGGCAACGCTCGTGGTCGGGGAGCCGTTCTCGATTTCGCTCGTCATCGGCGGCGCGGTCGCGCTGGTGGGTGTGTACCTCGGCGCCTTCGCTTCTCGGCCGCACCGGACCTCGGCGACCAGCGCGCCGGAGTGCCTCCCGGTGGACGCCTGCGCCGACGCCATTCCGGCCGCGCTGCGATCCTCGGCGCCGCGCGCCTAGCGCACAATCGCGCCCTGGATCAGGAGGAGGAGGGCGAACGGTGGCGATCGCGGCGTGGCCGAGGTTCCGGACCCAGGCATTCATCGATGGCGAGTTCCGTGACGCGGCCTCGGGCGCCACGTTCGAGACGGAGAACCCGGCGACCGGCGAGGTCATCACCGAGGTTGCCGCGGGCGACTCGGTCGACATCGACTTCGCCGTTCAGGCCGCGCGACGGTCGTTCGAGGACGGCCGCTGGTCGCGGCTGGCCCCCGTGGATCGGAGGAAGATCCTGCTCCGCTTCGCGGATCTGATCGAGGCCAACGCCGACGAGCTGGCGACGCTCGACACCCTCGAGGCGGGCAAGCCGATCACCGACACCCGCGACGTCGACCTGCCCGACACGGTCAAGACGTTCCGCTGGTACGCCGAGGCGATCGACAAGGTCTTCGACGCCATCGCGCCAACGGGCCCGGAGGCACTCGGGCTGATCGTCCGCGAGCCGATCGGCGTCGTCGGCGCGGTCGTTCCGTGGAACTTCCCGATCCTGATGGCGACCTGGAAGATCGCGCCGGCGCTGGCCGCAGGGAACTCGATGATCGTCAAGCCATCTCGGCTGAGCTCACTGTCCGCGATCCGGCTCGCCGAGCTCGCCGCGGAGGCGGGTGTGCCGGATGGAGTCCTCAACGTCGTGCCCGGACCCGGTGGCGGCGCTGGCGCAGCGCTCGGGCGGCACATGGACGTCGACAAGGTGACATTCACCGGCTCGACCGAGGTCGGCCGACTTTTCCTCCAGTACTCCGCCGAGAGCAACCTCAAGGAGGTCACGCTCGAATGCGGCGGCAAATCGCCGGCGCTCGTCCTCGCCGATCCGCCGGACATGGACATCGTCACCGAGCAGGTCCTGTTCGGCGCGCTGATGAACATGGGCGAGAACTGCTCGTGCGGCTCGCGCCTGATCGTCCATCGCTCGGTCCAGGACGAGCTCGTCGAACGGCTGGCCAAGGGGCTCACGGCATGGCCGGTCGGCGACCCCATGGACGAGGCGACACGGGTCGGCCCGATGATCGAGCGCCCCCACCTCGACAAGGTCATGGGCTACATCGATCGAGGGCGCGCGGAGGGCGCCCGCGTTGTGACCGGCGGCACACGCATCCTCGAGGACTCAGGCGGCTACTTCGTTGCCCCGACGATCTTCGAGGGCGTGGGCAATGACATGACGATCGCGCGCGAGGAGATCTTCGGGCCGGTGCTGTCGACGATCCCGTTCGACTCGGAGGAGGAGGGCATCCGCCTCGCCAACGAGACCGCGTACGGGCTCGCCGCCGCGGTCTACACGAAGGATCTGGACGCGGCGTTCCGCGTTGCGCGGGCGCTCCGGGCCGGCACCGTCGGCGTGAACGCCTACTCCGAGGGCGATATCACGACGCCCTTCGGCGGCTACAAGCAGTCCGGCTTCGGCGGCCGCGACAAGGGCCTCGAGGCGTTCGAGCAGTACACCGAGAAGAAGACGATCTGGATCACGCTCCGATGAGCCGTTCGACTTCCTACTGAAAGCCGCCCTCGAGCAACTCTTTCGTCTGACGCATCTGGGCGCGGCGCTGCCGCCTCAGAAACGGCTCGAGGAGAGGCTCGATCATCTTCAGCGGCATGCGCAGCTCCCCGTCGATCACGTCGGTGCAGGTCGTCCCGTCCGCACCCGCCACCAGCGTGATTCGCTCGATGGCACCGAAGGCCTTGGTTTCGATGGAGGCCGCCATGACATTCGGCGGGTCCCATTCGATGACGCGCTCTCGGATTCTCGTCTCAACCCCGAGGACAATCCGTCGGCCCTCGAACGTCGATCCCAGCGCCATCGGCCCCGGTGACGTCTGGCGCAGGGCCATCGAGCCGCCCGGCAGTCGCGGCGTGTTGAAAAGGTCGACGAGGATCGCCCAGATCTCGTCGATCGGTCGATCGACGATCATCACGTTTTCCCAGTGGACCGCCATGGGCTAGCCGGGAACCGGCGCGCCGAGGAGATTCGGGAGGACCGTGCCGAGCAGGTAACCCACGATTCCTGCGAGGCTCCGATGGCGAGGATCTCGATCCCGGAGGAGATCGGGCTCCGGTGGGTCCAGCGCGTCTTGACGACCCCGATCGCGAAGAGGACGGCACCGGTCGCGATGACGGAGGCGTACAGGGCGACGTCGAGGGGCAGGATCAGGTACGGCAGGATCGGGGCGATCGCCCCGAGCGCGAACGAGGCGCCCATCACCAGCGCCCCCTGGAGCGCTGATCCGGTGGCCTCCTCCACCTCGACCCCGAATTGCTTGAGCGCCTTGATGCTGAGCAGAGCCTCGCGGTGCCTCCCGATGACGTCTGCGACGTGGGCGGCATCGTCGTCAGGCAAGCCCTCCGCGGCGAGGATGTGAGCAAGCTCGGCTCGCACCTGCTCGGGCCGCTCGGCGACGCGTTCCCGCTCCTGGGCGATCTGGGCGAGGGCGATCTCGCGCTGGCTCTTGCTCGACAGGTACTCGCCCGCTGCCATGCTGAAGATGCCGGCCAACGCGGCAGCGATGCCTGCGACGAGCACGGGAAATCGATCGTTGGTTGCGCCACTGACGGCGCTGACGACTGCGAGCGTGCTCACCAGACCGTCCTGGGCGCCAAAAATTGCCTCGCGGACATCGCCGAGGAGGCTCGCGCGACGCCGCTCGGCCTCGAGCCGATCCCCGATCGCGGCTTGATCGGCCGGACTGTTCACGGGCCTGTCACGGATCGAGCGTAGACGCGGGCTTGGGTAGCGTCGAGGCCCCGGGCCCGCCGGCCGCTACGGAGGTGACGGCGAAGGTTCGGGGGTTGGCGTCGGTGGCGGCGGTGTCGGGGTCTCGCCTGGCGGCGCCGAGGTCGGGTTCGACGTCGGCGACGGCGATGTCGTCGGGTGCGGCAGGCCGAGCATGTCGGCGATGTTGTTCCGGATCTTGGTGATCTCGGCCTTGGTCAGCCAGGCCGGGTACTTGGGCGGCACGATCCGGAGCTGCTTGACCGAGGCGTTCTGCGCCTTGGCGAAGAGCTCGACGAGGTTCGGCAGCGATGACCGGGGCAGGTCTGTCCAGGCGAAGCCCTTCGCAGCCCTGAACAGCGCCGGTGCGTTGAGGATCGCCTTCGGGCCGAGGTCATCGCGGATCGCGAGGAGCAGCGTCTGCTGGCGCGCCAT
>Ga0070698_100005954_pt1 | contig 13300 bp, 12 predicted proteins | sample KBSK1502metaG_FD_65477 | JGI IMG/M metagenome (GOLD analysis project Ga0070698, IMG submission 65477) | Corn, switchgrass and miscanthus rhizosphere microbial communities from Kellogg Biological Station, Michigan, USA - KBS K1-50-2 metaG | ecosystem: Host-associated > Plants > Roots >... | reverse complement strand
CGGCGACCAGCACAACCGCCCCAGTGGCGACCAGCACGCCACGGGGGACCCGTGACCGCGGTCTCATCCACTCAGCCTCCTCACCAGCGTTGTTGCCCGGCAGCCAGCCGACCCCCCATTGACAGCGTTCCGCAGGCCAATCGCATCGCGGGTCCCCGATGCGGCAGGCTAGGCCACCTACTCCGGCATTATGCCTGAGCATGGACCACTGTTTCTCCGGCCGGACGGCCAAGGGCAGGGCAGTTCGGGGCTGCGCCCGCGGGACTTCGGTCACCGTTTCCCAAGGCGGCCGCGGTGCCATAGCGCGATGGTCATGGGATGGACTGCAGCGCTGAGCCCGAGCACGCTCTGCACCCGCCCTTTGAAATCACTTCCCCCAGGAAGGCAGAGCGGCCAATCCCGGGCACGCTAATCCCGGGCACAAGGAGATTTGCCGCACCATCAGCGGCATCTGCGAGCGTTGCCGCACCGCCATCTCGGACGCGCGGAGCATCCGATTCTGTGCTCCATCAGCGGTCAGGCCGTCAGGCCTCGGTGTCGCCCCCGAATTGGACGGGAATGTGCGCCCGGCCCGGGTCCGGGGCCGATCACATAGCGTGAGTTTGTAGCGCCCTCCCGCGGCGAATCCGTGCCGATGCGGAGCGGCTGTCAGCGCGCAGCGATGGTTCCTCGGCCGCGCGATGGTGATCGTCTGGGCCGCCCGGCCGGGTGTGGATGGTGGCTCGGACCACGGTGGTGTGCTGTGATGGCAGACTCGCCGGCGGCTGCCTCGCCTGGATCCGCCGGATTCGTGCCGGGCGCACCGCTGGCGGCCAGGCCGGACGTTCGGCTGCTGGGGGAGCCGGTCTTCGCCAGAGTGATGGGCCAGGGGCCGCACATAGTCCTGATCCACGGCCTGGCGGTGAGCGGGGAAATGTATGCCCCGGTCGCGGACCAGCTTGCCGGGGACCATCAGCTGATCATCCCTGACCTGCGCGGGCAGGGCCGGAGCGCCACGATGCCCGGCACTATGACGTGCGGGACAACGGCGGCGCGGGGCATCCGGTCCTGCTGCTCGTCGGGGGCGCCGATGGGAGCCTCCGGCTTCGCTGCCTTGGCTGGGCAGTTCGCCGACCGCACGGCGGTGACCTACGACCCCCGCGGGACGGAGCGCAGCCAACGCACCGACGGCGAGCCTCGGCGCGTCCGGCACCGTTGCCGGGCGGAGTTCATCGATGTGGCCGGGATCGATGCGGCGGCAGCCGCTGGCCAGCGACGCCCAAGAACGCGGCTGGGACCGCGAGGTCGACCGCCACCAACGCGTGGCTGACCGGATCATCAGCCTGCTCGGCGAGCTTGGCGACTCCCGCGACCAGCCAGAAGACGCGCCCTGAACGGGCGGCAGTTCTGCCAGCGGCAGAACACCCGGGCACGCACGTCTGGCAGGCACTTACCGTTGCCTCATGGACGTCGTCGAACTGGTGCCGCGCCTGCACTTCATCCGCCTTCCGGTCGGGCATGCCTACCTGTGGCACGACCGCGACGGGCTGACCCTCATCGACACCGGGCTCCCCGGCTCCGGACCGCTGATCGCCGAAGCGATCCGCCAGACCGGACACCAGCCCGCGGACCTGCGGCGGCTGGTGCTGACGCACTTCCACGCCGACCACATCGGCTCCGCGGCCGATATCGCCGGGTGGGGCGAGGTAGAGGTGCTAGCACATGACGCCGACGCGCCGTTCATCCGCGCCGCGGCGGCCGGGCCGGCACCAGACCTGACCGACCTCGAACAGCCCATCTACGAGCAGATCATGAGCCAGATTCCGGCAGAGCCGGTGATCCCGCCGCGGATTGATCGCGAGCTCGCGGACGGCGACGAGCTCAGCTTCGGCGACGGTGCCGTGTCGGTCGCCGCTCCCGGTCACACGCCAGGCAGCGTCGCGCTCTACCTCCCCGCCACCGGGTTCTGTTCACCGGCAACGCCGCGGCGCGCAGCCCCGACGGGACAGTCATCTGCGGCGTCTTCAACGTCAACCGCGCCCAGGCAGCCACGTCGCTTCGCCGACTGGCCACCCTCGACACCACGGTCGCGTGCAGCGGAGAACTCGCGCAGCAGCGACGGCTCGCCCGGCTTGGCCGCGCGCACAGCCTCCCAGTCCATGCCAGGGATGCCGCTCAGGGCCTCCGTCATCTGCCAGATCATCGAAACCAGCGACAAGACTGACCGATGAACCCAGCCGCCGAAGGTGAAGCAGGCCAGGCACCCCCGACCCCAGTCCAGGGTCACAGCAGCCTTCTACCGGCGGGAACGTCACAGATGACGTCTGGTGGTAGCTGCCGCGGCCTGTATTCCCTGCCGCGGCCATTGGCCCACAGCGAGCATGCGACGCTGACCAGGCGCACGGACACGGGGCGTACGGAAACGGCCGGCGCGCCGCACGCCGGCCGTTCCCGCGATCGGGGCGGGGTCAGGTGATGACCGGACGGCCGAGCGGGAAGGGCTTCCCGCCGGTGGCGACGCTGAGCGAGCCGGCGAACACGTACGCCCCCACCGCGGCGAAGGCGAAGACGACGATTCCGCCCGCCTTGGCCAGACCCGGCGACCCGTTCACGGTCGACGCCAGGACCAGGATCAGGGCCACGTCGATCAGCGCGAAGATCAGCGTGAAGGCCGACGGCAGCCGTAGGCTGCCCAGCGTCAGCACCCCGATGATGATCAGCCAGCTGATCAGGAAGGCGGCCACCGTGTGGACGGTGGCGGCCGGGGTCACCCCCCACCAGCCGTGAGCCAGCCCGACCAGCAGGGCCGCGTAGCTGAGCCAGAAACCGGTGAAGATGCCGAAGATGGCAGCCACGGCCGACTGGCCGAGCGCGGCACTCCAGAGGGTGGCCACCAGCTGGCCGATACCCGTGGCCAGGATGATGATCGGCAGCGCCCCGCCGGCGGCGGGAGCATAGTTGATCAGCGCCAGGCCGAGCATCACCGATCCGACGACGAAGGTGGGCACGCCGAGGATGGCGGGATCACCCGTCAGCGGTCCTACGGCGGCCTGCTCGGCGACCGGAGCCTCGACGTCCTGGGCGACTCCCCCGGGAGCTCCGGCGGGATGGGTAGCGGTCATGTGACCTCCCTGATTCATCGATGAGCGGGTGCGCGCCGGGTGACTCAGCCGCCACTGCCGTCGGCACCGGCGCGGGCGTTGTGCTGTAGCTGGGCCACGATCGATGGATCACGCAGGGTGGTGACGTCACCCAGCTCACGGTCTTCGGCGATGTCGCGCAGCAGCCTGCGCATGATCTTCCCGGACCTGGTCTTGGGCAGGTCGTCGGCCCAGATGATCCGGCTCGGCCGGGCCAGCTTGCCGATCTGGACCCCGACGTGCTCGCGCAGCTTCGCCTCCAGCCCGGGGTCGGGCACGGCGCCGGAGCCCAGCGTGACGTAGGCCACCACCGACTGGCCGGTCAGGTCGTCGGCGGCGGCGATGACCGCGGCCTCGGCGACCGCCGGGTGCGAGACGAGGGCCGATTCGATCTCGGCGGTGGACAGCCGGTGACCGGAGACGTTGATGACGTCGTCGACCCGGCCAGTGATCCAGAAGTAGCCGTCCTCGTCGCGTCTGGCGCCGTCGCCTGCGAAGTAGATGCGGGCCCCGAATCGGCCGAAATAGGTCTCCACGTACCGGTCGGGGTCGTTGTACAGGGTACGGAGCATGCTCGGCCACGGCTCGGTCAGCGCCAGCAGGCCGCTGCCGTGCCCTAGCTCGCCGCCCGACTCGTCGAGCAGGGCGGCCGACACGCCGGGCAGGGGCAGGCCGGCCGATCCCGGCTTGGCCGGGGCCAGGCCGGGCAGGGCCGTGATCATGATGGCGCCGGTCTCGGTCTGCCACCAGGTGTCCACGATTGGGCAGCGCTCGCCGCCGATGACCATGTGATACCACAGCCATGCCTTGGGGTTGATCGGCTCGCCGACGGTGCCGAGCAGTCGCAGCGACGACAGGTCGCGCTTGGCGGGGTACTGCTCCCCCCACTTCATGCACGCCCGGATGGCGGTCGGCGCGGTGTAGAAGATCGTGACCCCGTACCGCTCGACGATCTCCCACCAGATGTCCTTGTCCGGGTAGTCCGGGGCGCCCTCGAACATCACCGAGGTGCAGCCGTTGGCCAGCGGGCCGTAGATGATGTAGGAGTGTCCGGTGATCCAGCCCACGTCGGCGGTGCACCAGAAGACGTCGTGGTCGGCGTCCAGGTCGAAGACCATCGCCATGGTGGTGGTGACCCCGGTGAGGTAGCCGCCCGTGGTGTGCAGGATGCCCTTGGGCTTGGCGGTGGAGCCGGAGGAGTAGAGCAGGAACAGCGGGTGCTCGGCCTCCATCGGCTCGGCCGGGCAGACCGGGTCCGCGCTGGCGATCAGGTCGTCGAACCACACGTCCCGCCCCGGCCGCATGACGCACTCGGCGCCAGTTGACCTGACCACCACGACCGTCTCCAGGTCGGGCAGGTCCAAGATCACCTCGTCCACCTGCTGCTTGACCGGGATGAACTTGCCCTTCCGCCGGGCCCCGTCGGCCACGATCAGCGCCTTGGCCCGGGAGACCTCCAGCCGCTCGCGCACCGCGGCGGGGGCGAAGCCGCCGAAGACGACGGTGTGTGGCGCGCCGATGCGGGCGCAGGCGAGCATGGCCACGACCACCTCGGGGGTCATCGGCAGGTAGATGCCGACGACGTCGCCTTTCCCAATCCCGTGTGCCTTGAGCGCGTTGGCGAGCCGCTGCACGTCGTCGAGGAGCTCGGCATAGGTCAGGTCGCGTTCCTCACCTTCCTCGCCGCGCCAGTGGAAGGCGACCCGGTCGCCGCGGCCGGCCAGCACGTGCCGGTCCAGGCAGTTGTACGACACGTTGATGGTCCCGTCGGCGAACCAGGTATAGAACGGCGGGTTGCTGTCGTCGAGCACCGAGGTGAAGGGCGTGTCCCAGTGCAGGCGCTCGCGCGCCTGCGTCGCCCACCAGGCTGCGGGGTCGGCCGCGGCCTGCGCGTACACGGCGGGATCCCGAACCTGGGCGCGCGCGGCGAAGCCGGTCGGCGGCGGGAACTTCTCGGCCTGCAGCAGGTTCTCCAGGCGGTCGCCGAGCGAGGGCGTTCGATCTGGCATGTGCGCTCCTTCCGGGCTGTCCCTTCAAGCCTCCGCGAGACGGGCCGCGCGCGGCACTCCCCGCCGGTCGTGAGTACGGACGACATCCGGCCAGTCCCCACCTAGCCAATCGGCTGGTATGGCGGTGCCATACGGGCGGTTTGCCGGTGCGGGCATTCCCTGTGACGCAGGGCGTCCCTAGCGTGAAAGCACGCGGCCCCGGCCTGTCAGCCGCTTAGCGCCGCACCGTTAGGAGGAAGGGAATGACCGTCTACGCACCGCCTGGCCAGCCGGGCAGCCCGGCGAAGTACGCCGGCCGTTACGACAATTTCATCGGGGGTGAATGGGTACCGCCGGTGAAGGGCCAGTATTTCGAGAACCCCACGCCAATCACTGGCCAGACCTTCACCGAGGTGGCCCGCGGGACCGCGGAGGACATCGAGCTCGCCCTCGATGCCGCGCAGGGGGCCGCTCCCGGCTGGGGCCGGACCTCGGCCACCGACCGATCGGCCGTGCTCCTCAAGATCGCGGACCGGATGGAACAGCACCTGGAGACCCTGGCCGTCGCCGAAACCTGGGACAACGGCAAGCCGGTGCGCGAGACCCTGGCCGCCGACATCCCCCTCGCCATCGACCACTTCCGCTACTTCGCCGCCGCCATCCGGGCCCAGGAAGGCTCGATCGGCGAGCTGGACGACCAGACGGTCGCGTACCACTTCCACGAGCCGCTGGGCGTGGTGGGCCAGATCATCCCGTGGAACTTCCCCATCCTGATGGCCACCTGGAAGCTGGCGCCGGCCCTGGCCGCGGGGAACGCGGTCGTCCTCAAGCCCGCCGAGCAGACCCCCGCGTCGATCCTCGTGCTCATGGAGCTCGTCGCCGACCTGCTCCCGCCGGGCGTGGTCAACGTGGTCAACGGTTTCGGCGTCGAGGCAGGCAAGCCTCTGGCCTCCAGCCCCCGGGTGGCTAAGGTCGCCTTCACCGGCGAGACCACCACCGGGCGGCTGATCATGCAGTACGCCAGCCAGAACATCAAGCCGGTGACCCTCGAGCTCGGTGGCAAGAGCCCGAACATCTTCCTCGAGGACGTCGCCCGCGCCAGGGACGAGTTCTACGACAAGACGCTCGAGGGTTTCACCATGTTCGCGCTGAACCAGGGCGAAGTGTGCACGTGCCCGTCCCGCGCGCTGATCCAGGAGTCCATCTACGACCAGTTCATCGCCGATGCGGTGCAGCGCACCGAGGCGGTGGTACAGGGCAACCCGCTCGACACCGGCACGATGATCGGGGCTCAGGCGAGCAACGACCAGCTGGAGAAGATCCTCTCCTACATCGACATCGGCCAGCAGGAAGGGGCCAAGATCCTCACCGGCGGGGAGCGGGTCCATCTCGGCGGTGACCTGGCCGGCGGCTACTACGTCCAGCCGACGATCTTCGAGGGCGAGAACCGGATGCGGATCTTCCAGGAGGAGATCTTCGGCCCGGTCGTCTCGGTAACCAGGTTCACCGACATCGACGACGCCGTGAAGATCGCCAACGACACCCTGTACGGGCTGGGCGCCGGCGTCTGGACCCGTGACCTGCACGCCGCCTACCACCTGGGGCGCGCCATCCAGGCCGGCCGGGTGTGGACGAACTGCTATCACCTGTATCCGGCGCACGCGGCCTTCGGCGGCTACAAGCAGTCCGGGATCGGCCGCGAGAACCACAAGATGATGCTCGAGCACTACCAACAGACGAAGAACCTGCTGGTCAGTTACTCGCCGCGCCGGCTCGGGTTCTTCTAGCCCGGCCGATGGCCAGCTTCAGCCGGGTAGCGGTCACCCCGCAGGCGGCGGACCTGCTCCGCCGCCTGCGGGCCGAGCACGGCCCGTTGATGTTCCACCAGTCCGGCGGCTGCTGCGACGGCAGCTCTCCGATGTGCTACCCGCTCGGGGAGTTCGTCACCGGGCCGTCGGACGTCCTGCTCGGCTCGCTGGAGATCGACGGGGGACCCGAACGGGTTGACGGGACAGTACCGGTGTGGATGTCCGTGGCCCAGTTCGAGTACTGGAGCCACACGCATCTCACCATCGACGTGGTGCCCGGGCGAGGCGGCGGATTTTCCCTCGAGGCACCGCTCGGCGTCCGCTTCCTCATCCGCTCCCGCATGCTGACCGACGAGGAGATGGCCGGGCTCGGCATGGCCTGAGCCGGGCCAGGGCACCGGGAGGGAGCCGGTCAGATCAGGCCGAGCTTGCTGGCCGCGTACACCGCTTCGGCCCGGCGTCGCGCGCCCAGCTTCTGCATGACGTTGCCGACGTGGAACTTCACCGTGGCCGCGGAGATGTACAGCCGCTGCCCGATCGCGACGTTGCTCAGCCCGCGAGCGAGCAGGACCAGGATCTCCCGCTCCCTGGGCGTGATGTCGCTGGCGGTCCCGGGACGCTGGCTCCCGTGCATCCAGCGGACGACGACTCCGGCGCTGCGGGGGTCGAAGGCGCTCTCCCCGCGGTTGACGGCCCTGATGGCGCGGATCAGTTCGGTCAGGTCCACGTCCTTCAGCACGAAGCCCTTCGCGCCCTGCTTGATGGACTCGAGGATCAGCCACTCCTCCGCCGAACTGGTCAGCACGAGCACCCGGCAGTCAGGATGACGCTGGATTATCGTGGCGCACAACGGGAGGCCGTCGCACTCGCCGCCTGCGGTCAGCTTGAGGTCGAGTAGTACGACCCTGGGCTGCGTCCGGTCGAGCATGGCGGTGGCCAGCCGCGCGGACGACGCCTCGCCGACCACGCGAAGATCCGGTTCTCTGTCGATCATGGCCCGCAGGCCCTGGCGGACGATCGCGTGATCGTCGATGAGGGCGACTCGTATCTCATCCATGGGTCTCTCCTTACGTGTCAGCGCGAGCCGGCCCGGGCAGCTGGACCTGGACCGCGATCCCGCCCAGGTCGGACCGGTCAGCGCGGAGCGTCCAGCCCATCTCCTCGGCCCGTGCGGCGATGTCGGCCAGGCCCAGGTGATAACCGCCGCCCGTGCCGGGCACCTCGCCGCGGATGATCTTCCTGAGCGTCTTGAGTTTTCCGCGCCCGTCATCGGCAATGCAGAGCGCCACGACCTCGCGGCCGTAGCTCAGCCGGACGACCGCGCGGCGTGCCCCGCCGTGCACGGCCGCGTTGAAGACGCATTCGCTGGCCATCTGGAACAGCCACCGGCGGACGGCGGGCGCGAGCGGCGCCGGCGGGCCGGTCACTTCCACGCTTACGTCGAGCTGATGGACGTGCGGCCGGGACTGCAGGCGCTGCAGCAACTGGGGGAGCTCTTCATCGGGAGGGGCCGCACCCTCTCGCAGGGTCTGCAGCGACGATCGCAGCCGGCGCATCGCCGATCCGGTGAGCCGCTTGGCGTGTTCCAGCTGGACGTGCACCGGCGATCCCGCGGGCACGTCGGACAGGCACAGGTCGATGGCGAGCCCGGCCGCCAGGATTTCCTGGATGGCTCCGTCGTGCAACTCCCTGGCCAGGCGGTGCCGCTCGAGTTCCGCGACGTGCTGCCGCACCGCAGGCTGACTGCGGTAGGCGACCTCGGCCAAGGCGAATGTCTGCGCCATATCGCCCCTCCTCACTGAGAGGGGCTAATCGTAGGCGGGCGGAGGTTGGCCACCGGTAGGTCGGCGTCCGCCGGTGCTGTCGAGAAGGTCCATGTCATGAGGAGCCAGCTCGAGGTAGCGCTGCACCGCGGCGGGGTGCGGGTCGGACAGCAGCGCATTGCGCAGCGCGACGGTGACGAAGTGGCCGAATTCGGCGAGCGTGGGGGACTCGGAGCCGGGAAGCAGCTCTCCGCCATACCGCTCGGCGGCGCCCGCCACGTCGCCGGCCCGGAGCCGGTGCAGCACGTCGCTGACGTCACAGCGCACGTCCAGGCCGATCCGGTACGGACGGGATTCCAGGCGTCCCCCGAGCACGGCGCGCAGCTGCGACATCTCCGCTTTCAGCGTTCCCTGGCTCACCGGCCGGTCGCCGTAGAGCCGTGCGTGCAGCTCGGCCAGGTCGAGTCCGTCGGGATTGAGCGCCAGCAGCGCGAGGATCTCGATCTGCCGCCTGGTGAGCCGCAGCCGGACGCCGTTCAGCTGCGCGCTCGGCTGGCCGAGCAGCTTGAGCTCGAGCAGGCCCTGGCACGACTCGGCGCTGTCGTGCGCGCCGGCCGCCATGAGGGTGGCGCGCACTTCCCGTCCCAGCAGCCGGGCCAGGGCCCCGGCCGTGGCCGGGCCGATCGGATGGGAGCGGTCCCAGGTGGTGGACAGGTCGAGCACGCCGAGCTGACGCCCGGTACCCGGGTCGTGCACCGGCGCCGCCCAGCACACCCAGCCGTGCACGCAGCTGGAGAAGTGCTCCGCGGAGTACACGGTCGCCGCGTGGTCCAGCCTGAGCGCCAGGTCCAGGGCGTTCGTCCCGACGCTGGCCTCGTCCCACCGGCCGCCGGGGACGAAGTTCACCTTCTCCGCCTTGCGCCGCATCACCGCGCCGCCGTAGGTCCACAGGATGCGCGCATCGGGATCGGTGACCGCCACGACGAGCTCGCCGTCGTCCGCGGCGGCCTGCAGCTCGGATTCGAGCCGCCGGACAGCGGCACTGAGCGGGCTCGACTCCCAGGCGCGGCGCGTCTCTTCTGCGTCAGCCAGCGGCGCCTCGTGGACCTCGGGCATGACGTGCGCGGCCGAGCGCTCCCAGCTCGCCGCGATCTCGGTTCGCACGCCCGTGCGCGCCGCGCTGGTGGGCCGCTTGTCGCAGATCGCCGGAATGTGCAGATCCCACGCTCGCGCCAGATGTGAACGTCGCTGGTGCAACTGCGCGCGAGTGGACATCGATCAACCTCGGGAGCCGGGGATTGCCCGCCGCGGGTCGGCGAGCATGCCGCATTATCGACCGGTTGTCATGGTTGAGGCTAAGGCCAAAGGTCCCGGAAAATCCAGGGCATCGGCCCCGCGCTAGGGCCGCTGGCTGGCCCGCCCGTCGGCCAGCAAGAACGACGCCGTCGTGTCGGCGAAGCCGCCCGGATCCTCCCAGAACAGCAGGTGGCCCAGCCCGGGGAAGGAAACAAGCCGGGCGCCCGGGATGCGGTCTGCGAGCAGCTTCGCGTTGCGTGGGTCGACGACGGTGTCGGCGCCGCCGTGCATGATCAAGGTGCGGGCCCGGATGCGCGCCTGCCGTCGGTGACCTGCGTACCGGGCTCCCGCGGCCGCCTGGGCCGACAGGGTCCCCGGATCGGCCGGCCGGGCACGCTGGAGCTCGACGAGGCGGCTGACGAGTTCTGGACGATCCTGCACGGTGCGCTCTGACAGGGCATTCTCGGTGTGCGGTCGCAGCGCCCTCTCGGCCGGCATGTCACGAGTCGTCATGATCAGCCGGACGGAGGCGGCCGGCATGGGATAGCCGGAGGGCCATCCCGGTGTAGTGCCGACCAGGACCAGACGGTCGACCCGCTCGGGACGGGTGATCGCCAGTTCCTGTGCCACCATGCCGCCCAGGCTCACGCCCAGCACGTGGGCCCGGCCGATGCCCGCGGCGTCGAGCACGGCGACGACGTCGGCGGCCATGTCGGCGACGGTGAACGACCCGGCCGGCCGGTCGCTGCGCCCGGTGCCCCGGTTGTCCACCAGCACGAGCCGGAACCGGCGCCCCAGCCTGGCCAGCGCTGGTCCCCATCCGGACCGGTCGAAGGCCATCCCGTGGATCAGGACCAGCCATGGCCGTCGGCGGTGCACGGTTCCGCGCAGCTCGTAGGCGATCCTCAACGTGTCGTTGCGGGCGTACCTGGTCTTGCCTGCCTCCCGTCCTCGGAGCCTCTCAGCCGGTCGCCGCTGGAGTCGCCGGCGGCCGTTGCATATAGCAAGCATTTGCTAAATATATCAAGCAGGGTATCCGGGCCCAGGTAAGGGGGGCATGAGTCCCGGTGACGAGGCGTAGGTCCCTGTGGTGCGCGGGGTGGGTCAGGTAAGCCAGTTCGGGCGTACCAGGCCCGTTTCGTAGGCCAGGACGACGAGCTGCGCCCGGTCTCGCACGCCGAGTTTGGTCATCGCCCGGCTCACGTGGGTGCGCACGGTGGCCGGGCTCATGTACAGCTTCTGGGCGATCTCATGGTTGGTCAGGCCGTCGGCGACTAGCGCCATCACCTCGCGCTCCCGCTGGGTGATCGCATCGAGTTCGGCCGCCGGGTGGGGTTCTTTGGCCCGGCTGGCGAACTCGGCGACCAGACGGCGGGTCATGCTGGGGGAGATGAGCGAGTCACCTTGCGCCACCACCCGGACTGCCGTGGCGAGGTCGGCCGGCTCGGTGTCTTTCAGGAGAAAGCCGCTCGCGCCGAAGCGCAGCGCGTCGAAGAGGTACTCGTCGAGCCCGAACGTGGTGAGGATGACGATGCGCACGCCGGCCAGTTCCGGGTCGGCGGTGATCTGGCGGGTCGCTTCAAGCCCGTCGAGTCCCGGCATGCGGATGTCCATGAGGATCACGTCGGGCCGGAGCTTTCTGGCCAGGTCCACGGCGCCGGCCCCGTCAGGCGCCTCACCGACGACCTCGATGTCGTCGCGGGCATCGAGCAGCGCCGTGAAACCGGCGCGGACCAGGCTCTGGTCATCGGCGAGCAGGACGCGGATCACAGCACGGACCGCACGGGAAGGCGTGCGCTGACCCGGAACCCGCCGCCGCGGCGGAACCCGGCGGACAGGTCGCCCCCGAGGGCGGTGGCGCGTTCCCGCATGCCGGTGATCCCGCTCCCCGTCTCGATCGCGGCAGCCCCAGGCGAGGGGGCCGGCCCGTCGTCGTCGATCTCGACGTGCACGTCCGCGTCGTCGTAGGTCACTCGCACCGTGACCCGGGCCCGCCCGGCGTGGCGGGCGACGTTGGTCAGCGACTCCTGGATGATGCGGTATACGGCTAGCTGGACGGTGGCGGGCAGCGGCGGCGCCGTTCCGGCGACCTCCACGTCGACGCTCAGGCCGGCGGCCCTGGTGAGCTCGATGAGCTCGGGGAGGCGGTCGAGCCCGGGGGCGGGCGAGCGGGGCGCGACGTCGTCGTCATCACGGCGCAGCGGGGTCAGCATCGTGCGCAGCTCCTCGAGTGCTTCCTTAGACGCCGCCTTGATCGCGCTCAGCGCCGCGCGCGCCTGTTCGGGCTGGCTGTCCATGAGGTCAAGCCCCATGCTGGCCTGGACGTTGATGAGCGAGATGTTGTGGCCGATCACGTCGTGCAGGTCCCTCGCGATCCGCAGCCGCTCCTCGCTCTGCTTACGGCGCTGATCGAGCTGACGGCTGACTCTGGTCGCGGCCGCCCGCTCGGCCCTGAACCGGGTCGCCTCGGCCGCTATCGCCACCGCCAGCAGCCACCCAGCGAGCAGCAGCGCGTCGTTGGCCGGCGGGACCGTGTAACCGTAAGCGAGCGGGGCGAGCCGGATCGTCCAGACGAAGGCGAGCGCGAGCACCAGCAAGGCCGCGTGCCGCTCGCCGGCGGTGGCCGCCACGAAGAACGCGACGATGAAGCTCAGATGAGTGAGGCCGGTGCCCGACGGCGCGAGCGTCCCGGCGAGGGTCACCCACAGCACCAGCACCGGATGGCGGCGCCGCACGACCAGGGCCACCGGGCCGACCACGAGCAGCACCCAGTCCACCGGCCCGAAGGGGCGCGCCGGACTGAACAGGTGCCAGCTGCCGGCGGCGATCGCGGCCCCGGTGAGCTGCCCTGCGAGCAGCACGAGCGGCAGCGCGAGATCCCGGCGCAAGCCGAGCGTCCGCGGCCACCACGGCGCGCGGGACGCCCATCCGGCTAGAGCGGCGCCAGGGTCTCTCATGTCCGTTCCAGCGTAACCAGCCGTGTGCGCAGGCACATCGCGCAGCCGACTGATCCTCGCCTGCACGTTCTGCGTACCCGGGGCCGCTTCGCTACGTCCGCTGACGTAGGCCAGAAACCGATGCTGGCCCGACGACATCGGCGAGGCGATCGCCCACGATTGCAGTCATGCGCGGGTCCGCGCGTCAAGTCATCCAGAGAGGACAAGGCGATGGCTGGTTTCGCCCGCTGGTGCTTCCGTCATCGAAAGGCCGTCCTGGCCGTATGGCTGATAGCCTTGATCGGTTTCTTCGGCGTCAGCCGGCTAACCGGATCGGCGTACTCGCAGAGCAACTCGCTGCCGGGCACCGACTCGGCGAAGGCCCTGCAG
>Ga0070698_100005953_pt1 | contig 13301 bp, 11 predicted proteins | sample KBSK1502metaG_FD_65477 | JGI IMG/M metagenome (GOLD analysis project Ga0070698, IMG submission 65477) | Corn, switchgrass and miscanthus rhizosphere microbial communities from Kellogg Biological Station, Michigan, USA - KBS K1-50-2 metaG | ecosystem: Host-associated > Plants > Roots >... | reverse complement strand
AAGCTGATAGCAGGTAGCTCTTAGGGCTAAATCCTGCCATCATGAGTAAAGCGCAGCCCTCCCCGCCGGGCGTCGCGCGATGACGCATGGCTGGGAGGACTTCTCATGCAGTCACACGGGGATTGGGCTATCCACCTGTTCACCAGCACCGCGAAGCGCGCGCGCAGGCTCGGCGCCGCCGCTGCGGTCAGCACTCTGGCACTGGCCGGGCTCGCCGCCTGGGCGGCACCGGCCGGCGCGGCGGCACCGGCCCGGGCGGGGGTGGTGGCTCCCGGGATCTCGCCGGACGAGACCACTGTCTCGCAGAATCTCCTGCGCAACGGGTGGGATCCGAACGAACCCACCCTGACCCCGGCCGTGGTCAGCGGCGGGACGTTCGGCCAAGTGTTCAAGACCGCCGTCAACGGCCAGGTCTACGCGCAGCCGCTGGTCATCGGCTCGACGGTGATCGTGGCGACCGAGAACGACTGGGTCTACGGGCTGAACGCCACCACCGGCGCGATCCTGTGGAAGACTCAGCTCGGCACGCCCTTCACGATCACCACCTGCAACAACCTGGTCCCGAACATCGGGGCCACCGCGACGCCGGTCTACGACCCCTCGACCAACACCGTGTACGTCATGGCGCTGGTCAAAGAGATCAGCTACCAGTACCACCTGTTCGGGATCAACGCCACCACCGGGGCCATCACCTTCAAGCAGCGGATCGTCGGCCACCCTACCAACGACTCGCATCTCACCTTCAACCCGACGGTGCAGAACCAGCGGACCGGTCTCCTGCTGATGAACGGGTGGGTCTACGCGGGTTTCGCCTCGTTCTGTGACCACAACTCATACAACGGCTACGTGGGCGGCGTGAACGTTTCGACCAGTGCCACCACCCTGTGGGCGGATGAGTCCGGCCTGACCAACGAGAAGGGCGGCATCTGGCAGAGCGGCGGCGGGATCATGTCCGACGGGTCCGGGCGGATCTTCGTCGCCACCGGCAACGGCGTCTCCCCGGCCACCAGCCCGGGCAACAAGCCCCCCGGCCAGCTCGCGGAGTCCGTGGTCCGGCTGGCCGTGAGCCCCACGAACGGGTCCCTGTCGGCACAGGACTTCTTCAGCCCCAGCAACGCGCCGTCACTCGACTCGGCCGACCTGGACCTGGCCGGCGGCGGGCCGGTCGGGCTCCCCCTCGGCACGACCACCTACCCGGACATCCTGGCCCAGGCGGGCAAAGAGGGCAGGATCTTCATCCTCAACCGGGATAACCTCGGTGGCCGGAAGCAGGGCTCGGGCGGCGGCAACCTGGACCTGGCCGAGGCCGGCCCGTACGGGGGCCAGTGGGGGCATCAGGCGGCCTTCGCCGACACCCCAACGCTGACCACCAGCAACGCGGCGAGCTCGAACGACTACATGATCTACATCGGTAAGAGCGACTACATGCGGGAGTTCAAGTTCGGGGACAGCAGCAGCGACAAGCCGACGCTCACCGATGTGGCCAACAGCAGCTTCACGCTGGGGTATACCTCCGGGTCCCCGGTGATCACCTCGAACGGCACCGACCCCACCACCGGGATCATCTGGGCGGTCGACTCATCCGGCACTACCGGGACCAATTCCTCCTTTGGCGCCTGGGACCTCCTGCCCCAGCCGAAGGCCAGTGGCGGGGTCAAGTTGCGGGAGATCTGGTCGGCCCCGATCGGCACCGCGAGCAAGTTCACGACCGCGGCCACCAACAACGGCATGGTCTACGTCGGCACGAGGGACGGTAACGTCTACGGATTCGGCGTCCTCGGCGCCGCCGCCCCGCTGCAGTCAAGCGGCACGGTCACCTACCCCGACACCCAGCTTGGCTCGACCGCCAGCGCCACGGCCACCGTCGCAGCGACGAGCACGGTGACCGTGACCGGCGCCTCGGTGGCGTCGATGAACACGCCCGACCCGTACACCGTGGGCCAGGTGACCGAGACCCACGGGAACGGGCCGCCGGTCGCGGTGCAGTTCCCGGTCACCCTGAACGCGGGGGACGCGCTGCACGCGCAGGTGAACTTCGCGCCGGCAGCGCAGGGCGGCGCGCCCGGCCAGGTGACGTTCGCCACCAGCACCGGATCCGGCTCGGTCTCGGTGCCCCTTATCGGGGATGGCGCCCAGACCGGCTTGTTCGCGACCGCCCCTGCCCTGTCGTTCGTCCTGCCCAACGAGGACGGCACGGTGATCACCAACGTCCCGGTCGGGATCGCGCCGGCGCAGGTGGACGACATCGTCAACGGCGGCGACAAGCCGGTGACGGTGACCTCGGTCACCGCTCCCACCGCCCCGTTCACGACCCTTCACATGCCCAGGGTCGGCACCGTCATCAAGCCGGGCGGGTCGGTTCCCGTGCAGATAACCTTCGCCCCGCAGCAGGCCGTGACGTCCACTAGCTCGTTCACGGTCACCGCCAGCAACGGGACCAGCGTCACCGTGACCCTGACCGGCACCGGCCTGCCGCCGGTGACCAGTTTCACGGCGGCGCCCGCCGCGGTGGACTTCGGGTCCGTTCCGGTGGGTCACACCGCCACGGTGGACGTCACCGTCACCAACGCAGGGAACCAGCCCTCGCTGATGCAGCAGTCTGCCCTGCCGGGCCAGCCCTTCGGGGCACCGCTGCAGGTCACCAACGGGCTGCCGGTCAACGGCGGGTACGACCTGGTGCTCCCGGTCACCTTCCGCCCCAGCAAGGCGGGCGCCTTCAGCAGCACCTACACGCTGAGGTGGACGGACGAGTTCGGCGCGCACACGCTCGCCGTGCCGATCACCGGTACCGGCGTGTAGGAGCCGGCCCGGTCAAACGCGGAGGGCCGCCCGGCGCTGAGCCGGGCGGCCCTCCGGCCTGTGGCTCAGTAGGTCTGCGGCGGGGCCTCGGTGTCGCCGAGGCCCTGCTCGGCCTCCTGCTGCTGAAGGGCCGACACAAGGCGCTCGATCTTGTCGGCGGTGTCGGTCCCGCCACGTCCGGTCCGCTCCGCATAAACGGCCGCGCCCAGGTCACGGAACATGGCGTCGGCGCGCCGCTTGGCCTGAGCCTGGTCGAACTTGGCCTTGCCCTGCTGGGCCGCCTCCTGGGTCGCCTGCGCGGTCTTCTGGGCGACCTGCGCCGCCTGCTCCCTGACCCGGTCCATCAATCCCATGGCGTCTCTCCGTTCTTCCTCCCTCACCAATATCATTCACCCGCCCCGGCGCAGGAGGCCAGCCAGGGCGCCGGCGCCAGGAAATATCATCTTTGCCCTGGTCGACCGGGCCGTTACACTGGCGGGGACGAGGCACGAGTGCCAGCGGCGCGGCGCTGAGCCGGCTGGCGGGCGAGGAGGCTGCACCGTGACACGCCCCGTGGGCGTTCCCCGCCTGGTGCCGCTGGTGTGCCGTCGTCATGTTGATCTTCTCCGGGTTTCCAGCGCCATCTGTCGCTTCTGCCGCTGAGCCACAACTCCGATCGCGCCGTCGAGCGTTGCTCGCCGCGCGCTCTGCTGGCTCTCACCCCGCCACCTCCCCATCCTCGCGGCAGAAGGAACCGACCATGGCACGCCAGACTCGGCTGTCTCTCACCCCAGCACCCCGCCCCATACGTGGCCAGGGCCAGTGGGCCCTTGGCCACCTCGAGCCGCTGAACGCGGCCGAACGATTCAAGAAGGACGACGACGGGCTCAACGTCCGCCAGCGCGTCCTCACCCGGTATGCCCACCAGGGATTCGACTCCATCGACCCGGCCGACCTGCGCGGCCGGTTCCGCTGGTGGGGCCTGTACACGCAGCGGCGCCCCGGCATCGGCGGCGGGAAGACCGGCGCCCTGGAGGACGCCGAGATCGAAGACGCGTTCTTCATGATGCGGGTGCGCATCCCGGGCGGGCAGCTGTCCGCCGAGCAACTGCGCACCGTGGCCGGGGTCGCGAAGGAGTACGGCCGCGACCTCGCCGACATCACCGACCGGCAGAACGTCCAGTTCCACTGGATCCGCATCGAGGACGTGCCCGAGATCTGGGAGCGCCTCGAAGAAGTGGGCCTGTCCAGCCTCCAGGCCTGTGGCGACGTGCCCCGCAACATCCTGGGCTGCCCGGTCGCCGGGATCAGCGCCGACGAGATCATCGACGCGAGTGCGGCGCTGCGCGCCACCGAGGCGGTGGCGGCTGCCAATCCCGAGTTCACCAACCTGCCGCGCAAGTACAAGAGCGCGATCAGCGGCTGTGCGGCCCAGTGCACCGCGCACGAGGTGAACGACGTTTCGCTCGTCGGCGTCACAGGCCCTTCTGGAACCCCCGGGTTCGACCTGTGGGTCGGCGGCGGGCTGTCCACCAACCCGATGCTCGCCCAGCGCCTCGGCGTGTTCGTGTCCCCCGCGCGCGTGCCCGAGGTGTGGAGCGGGGTCACCGGCGTCTTCCGTGACTACGGCTACCGGCGGCTGCGCAGCCGGGCGCGGCTGAAGTTCCTGGTCGCCGACTGGGGCACGGAGCGGTTCCGCGAGGTGCTGGAAAAGGAGTACCTGGGCGGCGCGCTGCCCGACGGGCCCGAGCCGCCGGCCCCGCCGGCCGGCGCGCGCGACCACGTGGGCGTGCACGCGCAGCGGGACGGGCTCTGGTACCTCGGCGTGGCGCCAAATGTGGGCCGCACCTCCGGCACCCAACTCTGGCAGGTCGCCGACCTCGCCGAGGCCTACGGCTCGGGCCGGGTGCGCACCACCACCACGCAGAAGCTGCTCGTGCTCGACGTGCCCGGGGACCGCGTCGCGGAACTGGCGGAGGAACTCGAGGCGCGCGACCTCCAGGTCCGCCCCTCGGCGTTCCGGCGGGGCACGATGGCCTGCACCGGCATCGAGTTCTGCAAGCTCGCGATCGTGGAGACCAAGCAGCGAGCCATGGACCTGTACGCCGAGCTGGACCGGCGGCTGCCCGGCTTCGACACCCCCATCAGCATCAACGTCAACGGCTGCCCGAACTCGTGTGCCCGGTTCCAGATCGCCGACATCGGGCTGAAGGGGTCCATCGTCGAGGGCGGCGAGGGATTCCAGGTGCACCTCGGGGGGTCGCTCGGCGCGGACCCGGCGTTTGGCCGGAAGCTGCGCGGGCTGAAGGTGACGGCCGACGGCCTGGCCGACTACGCGGAGCGGCTCCTGCGCAACTACCTCGCCGGCCGGGCCGACGGTGAGCAGTTCGCCTCCTGGGCCCGCCGCGCCGACGAGGGGCTCCTGCAATGAGTGACACCGAAAGGCAGGTGCCGTTCTACTGCCCGTACTGCGGTGACCAGGACCTGCGGCCGGGCGGGGCGGCCGGTGGCGCCTGGGAGTGCGCCTCCTGCGCGCGGGGTTTCGAGCTGCGGTTCACCGGCGTCGTCCGCACGGGGCAGGCCACGCCATGAGCCCCGTTTTGCTGGCCGTCGCGCACGGCAGCCGGGATCCGGCTGCCAAGGAATGCGTCCTGGCCCTGACCCGCCGCGTGGCACGGCTGGCGGACGGGACCAGGGCTGGGGCTGCCTTCGTTCAGCACGAAGAACCGTCACTGGTAACGGCGCTGGACGATGCCGTGACGGAAGCGGGCGCGGACGGGGCGGTCTTGGTGCCGCTGCTGCTCTCGACCGGGTATCACCTCAGCTACGACATCGCCGCGGCGGCGCACGCGGCCGGGGTGCCGGTGGCCCGTCCGCTCGGGCCGGACCCGCGGCTGGTGCGCGCGCTGGCGGACCGGCTGGCCGAGGCGGGCGTGCCCGGCGGGGTGCCGGTCGTGCTGGCCGCGGCGGGCTCGCGGGACCCGCGCGCCCTCGCGGAGAACAGGCTTCAGGCCGCCATGCTCGCCGCGCACCGGCGGGCGCCCGTGGTCGCCGCGTTCGTGTCGGCTGCCCGCCCGGACGTGGACGAGGCGGTGACGGTTCTGGCCGGCCTGACCGGCAAGCCGGTCGCCGTGGCCGCGTACCTGCTGGCACCGGGGCTGTTCCACGACCGGCTCGCTCTCAGCGGCGCATGGGTCAGCGCTCCGCTCGGCGACCACCCGGCCGTCGCGGACGTTGTCGTGGGCCGGTTCCGCGCGGCCGCCGGGCAGTCGGCGCCCGTGCGGGAAGCACTCGCGGTCGCCGCGTGTTCCTAGGAGGGGAGGCGCCCGTGCCGCTGTGGCCGGGCGACGGCCCACCGGGCTGGGGAGCGGATGCGGATCGACGACCGGGTGCGTGAGGTGCACCTGAGCCATTACTGCCCGGGCGGTGCCAGCCTTCCGGAAACGAGCTCCCGCCCGATCGGCCTTGACGAGGAGAGCGCCGCCGGGCCGCCGCCGGCCCTAGACCCCGCCGCGGTGCGGGCTGATGGTCAGCCCTGCGGGCGGTGCGGGCGGCCGATCACGCCCGGCCAGGATGTCCGGCGACGCGCCGGCACCGCGGGTGGTGCCTGGGTGCACGAGACCTGTCCGCCCGGCTAAATCCTTTGCGCTGGCCTGCAGCGGCCTCTGACAATCGCCTCATGACCTCGCCGCACTGGCCGCTGACCGGGCCACGCTTGCGCACGCCGCGGCTGGAGCTGCGCTGGCCCACGCTCGGCGACCTCGACGAACTTGCCGGGCGGCGGTCCTGTCCCTGGCGTTCGACGGCCTGCACGCCGAGTACGCGCTGTCCACGGCGCAGTCCGGCAACGCGGCCTCGCTGGGGGTGTCGCGCAAGCTGGGTTACGCCAAGGACGGCATCGAGCGCCTGGTGGTCCGGGAGCGCCCAGTGACCACCCAGCGGCTCCGGCCGACCGCGCCTCCTGGGAGGCGCACCGTTCCGTGTGCGTCGAGATGTCGGGGCTGGAGCCGTGCCTGCCCTGGTTCGGCCTGACCTCGTGACCACGCGGCCGGGCGTGTCCTGATCCTCGGCTCCTTGGGTCAACCCACGGGTTGACCTCGATGTCAACCCGTGTTGCCACCCGTGGGCCGGCGCGCTAGCGGGGCGCGGCGCGGCATGGTCATGGCATGAACATAAACATGTACGTGATCAACGCAATCCTCGTCCTCATGGTCTTCCGCCAGATCCGGGAGCACCGGCTGGACCTGCGGGCTCTGGCCGTCCCGGTGCTCGCCGTCGGCATCGCCGCCGTCTTCTTCCTGCACTCGGTGCCCGCTGCCCGTACCTGATCCGTCGATCCCAGCTCTGTGGGCCACCGAGAGCTGCTACCGCCTGCCCGGGGAATCTCAGGCCGCGTTGGACGGTGGCTGATATGTTCACGCGATGCCAGGGCTTCATGACCAGCCTGACTGGTACTGCGACCAGGTGCTGTCGGGCCAGGTGGCGGTTGACGTGGTGGCTGAAGACCAATACAGCCTGGCGTTCCGCCGCCCCATCTCGGCCACCGGCCGGGATCGTGTCATTGTGATCCCTCGCGCCCACGTGCGGTCACTGCTGGAGTTGGATCTCCAAGAAGCCATGCCGCTGCTGCGAATGGTCCAGGAGATGGCCCGCCTGCTCACCGGGATGCATGGTGGCTGCCAGGTGATCACCAACTGCGGGGACAGCCAGCACAACCGTCACCTGCACTGGCACGTGATCGCGGGCCGGGGCATGGCTGACGTCTAGAGGGAGCCACCGTGCTCCTGGGGTTGTGACCGCGCGGGAAAGCGACGGCTGGTTGCTTTTCTCGATATTCTCTATTGAGATAATTTACAATGCACTGGCCAGGTCGGGCTACGATAGCCCCCATGGCGGAGCCAGCCTCGACGCTCGCGGCCGGCTCGGTCGGCACGGTCGAAACGCTATACCTCGACTTGCCGGGGCCGGTCCAGCTCGACTGCGGGCGGGAGCTCTACCCGATCCGCGTGGCGTATGAGACCTACGGCGCCCTCTCACCCAGGCGCGACAACGTCATCCTGGTGTGCCATGCGCTTAGCGGTGACGCCCATGCGGCGGGCTTCGCGAAGACGCCGCCCGAAGAGGGCACGCGCGATGGGTTCGGGGCCGAGGATCGCGACGGCGCAGCGCGCAAGGGGCTGGGCTGGTGGGACGGGATGATTGGCCCCGGCAAGGCGTTCGACACTGACCGCTTCTTCGTCGTCTCCACGAACCTGCTCGGCGGTTGTCGCGGAACGACGGGGCCGTCATCGACCGACCCGGCGACAGGCAAGCCGTACGGGCCGGACTTCCCCGTGATCACTGTCGCGGACATGGTTCGGACCGAGCGTGCGTTCCTGGACGCACTCGGTATCGAGCGGCTTGCGGCGGTAGCCGGCGGCTCGCTCGGCGGGATGCAGGCGTTCGAGTGGGCGATCCTATTTCCTGATCAAGTCGATGCCGTCGTGGCGATCGCCAGCACGCACGCCCTCCAGCCACAGGGCGTGGCCTGGAACTCGATCGCGCGTGACGCGATCATGCGCGACCCGGCCTGGCAGGGCGGCCATTACTACGGCACGAGACGCAGGCCCGATGCCGGCATGGGTGTGGCGCGGATGGTCGGCCACGTCACGTATCTCTCGGCAGTGGCGCTGGGCGACAAGTTCGGCCGGCGGCTGCAGTTCGCTGACGACATCCGCTACACGATCACCGAACCGGAGTTCGAGGTCGAGAACTACCTGCGCCACCAAGCCGACTCGTTCGTCAAGCGCTTCGACGCCAACACCTATCTCTACACGTCGCGCGCGCTGACCTATTTCGATCTTGCGCGACAGCACGGCGGCGGATCGCTCGCGCGGGCCTTCGAAGGCGTTTCGGCGCGCATACTGCTGATCGCGTTCAGTTCCGACTGGCTGTACCCGCCGTCTGCATCGCGGGAGGTCGAGGAGGCGCTCCGCGCTGTAAGCAAGCCGGTCGAGTTCCATGTGATCGAGGCGCCGTACGGCCACGACTGCTTCCTGCTTGAAGAAGCGCGACAGGCGCAGATCATCCGCTGCTTCCTAGCCGAAGCTGGGGTCGGCGGATGACGTCGGGGAAGGGGCTTTGGTGACCGACAAACCCTCCCGGGCCGAGGAAGCCCACGTCTTTGGGTTCGAGACACGGCAGCTGCACGCTGGGCAACGGCCCGACCCGAACACGGGCGCACGGGCGGTGCCGATCTTCCAGACGACCAGCTACGTGTTCGAGGACCCAGAATCAGCGGCGGCGTACTTCAACCTGCAGGAGTACGGGAACACGTACTCGCGCATCATGAACCCGACCGTCGCGGTGTTCGAGGAGCGAGTGGCGAACCTCGAGGGCGGCTGTGGGGCGGTGGCGTTCGCCAGTGGGATCGCCGCGCAGGCCGCCGCGCTCTTCACGCTGCTGCAGCCGGGCGACCACGTCGTCTCGTCCTCGGCGCTCTACGGCGGGACGGTGAATCAGCTCAAACACCTGCTGCGCAAGATGAGCGTGGAGCTGACGTGGGTCGATCCCGACGATCCGGGCGCGTGGCGGAAGGCGGTCCGCGCCAACACGAAGGCGTTCTTCGGCGAGACGATTGGCAACCCGGCCGGGAACGTGCTGGACATCGAGGCTGTGGCGTCCATCGCGCACGAGCACGAGCTGCCGCTGGTCGTGGACAACACCTTTGCGACGCCGTACTTGTGCCGCCCGATCGAATGGGGCGCCGACATCGTGATCCACTCGGCGACCAAGTTCATCGGCGGCCACGGTACGAGTATCGGCGGCGTCGTTGTCGAGGCTGGCACGTTCAACTGGTCCAACGGGCGGTTTCCCGTGGTCGCGGATCCGTCGCCGGCCTACCACGGCCTGCAGTTCCACGAAACGTTTGGAATGTACGGCTATCTTATGAAGCTCCGCGCCGAGACCCTGCGCGATCTCGGCGCGGCTCTCGCGCCGCTCAACGCCTTCCTGTTCCTGCAGGGGCTCGAGACGCTGTCGCTGCGGATGGAACGCCACGTCGACAACGCGCGGGCGGTCGCGGAGTTCCTGGAGTCGCATGAGCTGGCGTCGAATGTGACCTACCCCGGTCTGCCCGGGAGCAGGTATCGCCCGCTCGTGGAGAAGTACATGCCGCGCGGTGCCGGCGCGGTGTTCTCGTTCGACTGCGCCGGTGGCCGGGCCGGCGGGCAGGGCCTCATCAGCGGCGTGACGCTCTGGTCCCACCTGGCGAATGTTGGCGACGCGAAGAGCCTGATCATCCACCCCGCCAGCACGACGCACCGCCAGCTAGGCGATGAGGAACTGCGCGCGGCCGGGGTCGGGCCAGGGACGGTTCGGCTGTCGGTCGGCACGGAGTCCGTCAACGATCTGATTTGGGATCTGGAGCAGGGTTTCGCGCGGGTCGCCGCGACAGCGGGAAGAAGGTAGCGACGGCATGACGGATCTCGGGCGATACCAGGACCCGTCGACGATCCAGCGCGTGCTCCACACCGCCAAGACGATCGCGATCTTGGGCCTGTCGAGCAACGAACTGCGGGCCAGCAACTTCGTTGGCTACTACCTCAAGCGGCACGGCTACCGCGTGATCCCAGTGAATCCCCGCGAGACGGAGATCCTCGGAGAGACGTGCTACGCGAGCCTGCTGGACATACCTGTGCCGGTGGACGTCGTGAACGTCTTCCGCGCGCCGGATGCCCTGCCGCGGATCGCACGGGAGGCTGTGGCGATCCACGTGGGCGCCCTCTGGTGCCAGTTCGGCGTGATCAACGAGGAGGCCGCGCAGATCGCCGAGGACGGTGGCGTAACGGTGATCATGGACCGCTGTCTCAAGGTTGAGCACGCGCGCTACATGGGCCGGATGCACTGGCTCGGCTTCAACACACAGCGCATCACGTCCGTCCGCGCCGGGCTCCAGTAGTACCCGAGCAAGACGGAGAGCCATCTTCAGCGTGCCCGCTGACCTGGCGTTTCGTCGTGGAGCGGGTGACGGGAATCGAACCCGCACTATCAGCTTGGGAAGTCTCGGCCACGATCCGCGGCTTACCTGCGGACACGCTAGTCTGCCGCACCTTGGCTCGTCTGACCGCGAGTGACCGCGAGTTGCCGCCAAGTCTTACTCAATCGGGCCCGTAGCGGGCACGACCAGATCGGGAGCGGCTTTACAGAGAGTCGGGTGCCCAAGAGCTATGCATCATCTGAGCTGCGGCTAGTCCTGATAGATCATCGTAGATGCCGTCAGTATTTCGTCGTGGTTGCGTGTGCTGGATCGCCGGAAGCAGCGTCGCACTGCTTCCATACGGGCACCGCTCTGTCAGAATGCACGCATGCTTACCCTTCTCGCCGCCCTCATCGGAGGTGGCTTGGCGATTGCTGGTGGCCTGGCCGGTGCCTTCGCCACCGACCGCCGCGAGCGTAACCGATGGCGTCGAGATGCTCAACTGAGAGCCAGCACTGAATTGCTCAGCTCTTTGCAAGAAGTAATCAGGCGCATGATGCGTCTCGCTTACCTGACAGAGAAGCCCCCGCTACCGACGCTCACACCTGACTCGTCGGCTTATCACGAGGCCAGCGTCAGTTGGAATAGTTCGATCTACTCTGCGCTTCTCGTGAGCCCACCAAAAATTGCAAGTATGGTGCAAGAACTGGACCGCGAAGTCGATCGTCTATTGGGACGAGCATTGGATAGGTCATGGTCACGAGCTGAGTTCCGTGAAGAACGTCGCCATATTGGTCAGCTCGCGGCGGCTTATCTTAATGCTTCACGGGCTGAAACGTGTCCATTCACGGGGCCTATGACTTCGAGAGCCTGGCACGTCGCCGGGCAGTGCCGGCGGTAGTCATGATGTGTGCCGATCTGGATCTGCATGGTGCGGTGGCGGATGGGTCCGGGTCTACGCGGGAAACTTGCTGGCGCTGACCGGTCTGGGGGGAGTTGGATCGGTCTGTGCACACCGTTCTGGAAACTGAGCGGATGCTGCTGCGGCGTTTCACTGAGGCGGATGCTCGACGGCTAGCCGCCTTGTACGGCGACCCGCATGTCATGCGGTTCATTACACTGCAGCCACCCTCGCTGGCGGAGGTGGAGTCGAGGATCTTGCCGGCGTACCTGTGCGAGTACCGGGAGCTGGCCGATGGCCTTGGCTCCTTCGCGGCTGTCGAGAAGGCAACAGGGCAGATGGCCGGGAGGTTTTCCCTTAAACCCGCTAACAGCTACGGCCTGACCGGCGGCACGGAGCTAGGCTACCGGCTGTATCCGGCGTTCTGGGGGCGCGGCCTGGCCACCGAGGGAGCACGTGCCCTGATCGGGTCAGCCTTCGAGCGCCTGCACCTCGACCGGGTCGTCGCGACCACGATGGCCGGCAACATCGGCTCTTGGCGGGTGCTGGAGAAGTGCGGGATGCGCCGGGTCGGGATGTTCTACTACCCCGGCGCGGACCCGATGCCCGGTGCCGAGCACGGTGACTTCGTCTACGAGCTGACCCGCAGCGACTGGGCCAGGCAGGTCAGGCAGGAGCCGTCAGAGCACGGGGAAAGCTGACCCGGCACAGACCGACACGCCGCCGTTGCCTGGTGTTTGAACCTTTAGTTCAGGTTGAGCATGCTTGGGGCTCGTGCCTGAGGAGCCGGGCCCGTCCGATGAGATCGCGGGGCAGCGTGAGCTGCTGTCGCGGCTGCGGGCTGTGGTAGAGGCGAAGGACGCCGAGAACGCGGCGCTGCGGCGGGAGCTAGGTGCCGAGCGGGAGCTGAGGCGGCGGCTGGAGCTGCGGCTGGCGGAGCTGGAACGGCGCCTGTCGATGGACAGTTCTGACTCGGGGACGCCCAGCTCGAAGGAGCGGATCGGAACGAAAGAGGCGCGGCGGGCGCGGCAGCAGTCGGAGCGGGAGCGCAGGAAGGACCGCAAGCGGGGCGGGCAGCCCGGGCATCAGGGCAGGGGCCTGGAGCGGGATCGGGACCCGGATGAGAAGAAGGACGCGGAGCCGCCGGCGCAGTGCCGTCAGTGCGGGGTCGCCCTGGACGGCGCGCGGGCCGCAGGCTCGCGGTGGGCGCAGGTCATCGACGTGGAGGTCATCCGGAAGGCGACCGAGTGGGCGCTGCCGGGGCTGGAGTGCGGCTGCTGCGGCACGGTCACGTTCGCCGGGCCGCCGCCGGGCGCGTACGCCGGTTCGGTGTCCTACGGGCCGGTTCTGAACGCCGCCGCGGTGGTGCTGACCGCGTATGGGAACGTGCCGTCCGAGCGCGCCGCGCAGGTCATGGCCATGCTTCTGGGGGTCCCCGTCTCGCCGGGCTGGGTCGACAAGGCCAGCAGCCGCCTGGCCGCGCAGCTGGGCAAAGCCGGGTTCGACGCCGCGATGCTCGCGGCACTGGCCGCCGAGAAAGCGCTAGCCGCGGACGAGACCCCGGTGAACGTGCTGGACAAGAGCGTCCCGCAGCCGGCTGGGCGGGAGGACGAGGAAGAAGGAGACCCGGGAGAGAAAGAGAAGACGGCGCCGGGCGCGCCGCAC
>Ga0070698_100005952_pt1 | contig 13301 bp, 15 predicted proteins | sample KBSK1502metaG_FD_65477 | JGI IMG/M metagenome (GOLD analysis project Ga0070698, IMG submission 65477) | Corn, switchgrass and miscanthus rhizosphere microbial communities from Kellogg Biological Station, Michigan, USA - KBS K1-50-2 metaG | ecosystem: Host-associated > Plants > Roots >... | reverse complement strand
CTGGCGCTGCGCACCGGTCCCGATTCGCTTCGCGTGCTCGACTGGAAGAGCGGCAAGATCCCCAACCGCGCCGAGGCGATCGAGGGGCACACCGCGCTGGGGATCTACTCGATCGCGGCGCTGCGAGCGTGGCCTTGGGCGCGGTCGGTCGAGGTCGGGCTGTACTCGGTGCCGCAGAACCGGTCGGTCAACCTGGTGGTCACCAGGGCCATGCAGGAGATGGTCCTGGACCGGCTGTCCCGTGACTACCACGCCGCGCATCACGCGAAGGCGCGCCTGTCGCCCGAGACGCTCGACGAGGCGTTCCCGACCCGTTCCGGAGACCACTGCACGACCTGTGTGTTCCGCTCCTACTGTCCGGAGTACGCCGACTCCGCGCCGCCGGTCCGTCCGGGCGTGGACGTGGACGCCGAGCGGGAGCGCATCGCGACCCGGATATCGCTCTCCGGTTGATCTTTAATTGATCTGTCAACCAACCAACGACCAGGGAGGTCATCGCGTGACAACATCCCCCCTCCCTCGCATCGAGTCGGAGATCTACCACGGCAACGTGCTGCGCGTGTTCGGCCCGCCCGGCACCGGTAAGACGACCTATCTCGCGAGACGAGTCCAGTCCACGCTCGCCCGTTACGGCCCCGCCTCGACGCTGATCAGCTCCTACTCGGTGACCGCCGCGAAGGAGATCGCGAGCCGGTTCGCCGGTGACCTGCGACCGCTGTCGAGCATGATCGGCACGTTGCACAGCCACGCGTTCCGCGCGATCGGACATCCGACCGTGGCGCTGGACCCGAAGGTGATCGGCGACTGGAACGAGCAGGTCATCCCCGAGTGGTCGATCACCCCGAGCAGCCGCCACGGCGGCGGCAACACCGCCGAGGTCGGCGGCTTCGCCGGTGACCCGTCGCTGGCTCGCACCGGTGACGAGCTGCTTGGGGCTGTGGGCCGGCTGCGCGCCGCGCTGGTGCCGCCGGAGGAGTGGCCCGCCAACGCACGGGAGTTCGCTGACAAGTACGGCGCGTGGAAGAACGAGATCGGTGCGATCGACTTCGAGGACATGATCACCGAGGCGTACTGGCGCGCCCGCGACGGCGAGCGGCCCCCCGGCGGTCCGAGCCGCTTCGTGGTCGATGAAGCCCAGGACATGACGCCGCTGGAGATCGCGTTGGTCCTGGAGTGGGGCCGGCACGAATCGATCGAGCGGCTCGTGATCGGCATGGACGACGACCAGGCGATCAACCGCTGGCGCGGCGGCGACCCGGAACCACTGCTCAACCTGCACGGCCCGAACGTGGTTGACCACGTGCTGGACCAGTCGTGGCGTGTCCCGGAGTCTGTCCGCCAGATCGCGGAACGCTGGGTGCGCAACCTCACTCATCGGCGCGACAAGGTGTACCGGCCCCGAGTCGACGAGGCCGGCAACGCCGTCATCGGTGCCGCCTACCGCGTGTCGCTGCGGCTCAACTCGCAGGATCTGGTCGCGGCCGCGCTCGCCGAGGCGGACGCCGGCCGGACTGTGATGATCATAGCGGCCTGCAACTACATGCTGGAACCGCTGGTCGCGAACCTGCGCGCCGAGGGCGTTCCGTTCCACAACCCGTACCGTCCGAGCGAGGGCCGTTGGAACCCGTTGGGAAGGCGCGGTGAGGGCATCACCTCGACCTCGGAGCGGGTGCGCCGCTTCCTGTCGCTGGCTGACCGCGACTGGACCGGCTCCGACCTTCAGTGCTGGACGGAGTTGGTCAAGCTCAAGGACGCCGGCATGCGGGTGGGTGCGCGCAAGACGATCGCCGGGTTCAGCCCGAACGCAGTCGTTCCCTGGGAAGAGCTGGCGGCACTGTTCAGCGAGCCCGAGCAGCTGGAGCGCGCCGTTCAACCGGATCTCGACTGGCTGGCCGGCTGCCTGCTCAAGGACAAGCAGAAGGTCGCCGAGTACCCGATCCAGATCGCTCGCCGGCACGGCGCGGCCGCGCTCGACGTCGAACCGAAGATTGTCGTCGGCACTATCCACTCCGTGAAGGGTGCGGCGGCGGATGTGGTCTACGTGGCCCCTGACGTCTCCGCTGCCGCCGCCCGGTCGATGACACCCGGTTCGGGGCGCGGTGGCTTCGACGAGGCGATCAGGCAGTTCTATGTGGCCATGACGCGGGCGTATCAGGAGCTGCGGCTGCTCGCGCCGACCAGCCCGAACCACCTCAAGCCCGCTCAGCTGATCCCCAGCACGTTGGAGGTGTTCCCCTCGTGAACGACGAACTGCCCACCATGGAGGAGGCTTTGTCCAACGTGAGCGACTGGGGACCTCGCCCCGTCCCGCCCGCTCTGCATGCGGTCGACGCGTTGGAGGGTCTACTGCCGCTCGACGACCAGTTCGACGGCCGCTCGATCAGCCGGGGCAGTCAGCCCCGGCCACGCCGCAAGCCGGAGAACGAGATCGTGCTGGAGGGGATCAACTACCTCCGCGCCCAGCCGCACGCGTACGCCAAGAAGGTGCACGGCGGCGCGATGGGCAACGCCGGAGAGCCCGACGTGGACGCCTGTGTGCGCGGCCGCGCGGTCAAGCTGGAGGCCAAGGCCGGCTCGAACAAGCCGAGCAAGGTCCAGCTGGCGGCGCTTCGGCGTTGGGCGGCGGCCGGCGCGCTGGTCGGCTGGTTCACCACGACCCAGCACATCATCGAGCTACTCGACCACCTGGAAGACCAGGACTACATCACCGATCTGAGCGCCCCGGGGTGCGCGCAACCATGCCACCGGGAGGCAGCATGACCAGCCTGGACCGCATCCGAGGACTCGACGAACCGTTCAGTTTCCAGGCGATGCAAGTCGTCGCCGCCGCGCGTGAGTGGGCCGCGAGGATCTGGGCCACGAATGAGCGGGAGCCCGTGGAGTTCATGGACGAGTTGCCTATCGCGACGATCGGCACCGAGGAGGAGCAGAGCCGTCGAGCCCTGCTTGACGCGGTGCATGACCTGGAGAACTCCACCCAGCCGATGCCGCGCCGAGAACAGCAGATGCTCCCCTCGGTGTTCGATCCGCCGGCCTAGCTTTCCTTCGAGGCGCTCGTTTTGCGACTGGTCGACGCGGCGGCCTTCTTGTCGTCTGCGGCCGGCGTGGCTGCCGGCTCTGCAACCGTCCCGGTCTCGCCTCGATCGATGTGCGTGCTGTCGGCGTAGGGCACCGGTGCCGGGGCGACACCGTGCGGCAGGTTCTTCGTCTCGAACGCGGGGGGCGCGGCATCGCCGCTGGTCTGGTCAGCCATGACGCAAGTGCATCATGGCTGACCAGGGACCACGCAGCGGCGCGCCGTCAGGTCGCGATGTCGGTGATGGTGGCCGCCCTCGCGCGGCGCTGCCCCAGCTGGTCGATCGGCGCGACCACTCGGTCACGAATGAAGATGCCGGCCACGGTCTCGAACGCCGTGATCAGCAGCACCTGGTAGGCCGGATCCCACTTCACGCCGAGCACGACAGCCAGCACCACCACGGTTCGAGCCACGCCGACCAGCGCTGCCAGCACTCCGTCGTGACGCACTACCGCCGCGATGACGAGTGCGCCAACCGCCGTGGTCGCGCCGCCGACCGCCGCCGTGACCGTGTCGGAGAGCCGGAGCAACAGCAGTAGAGCGATGACACCCGCGTTGATCTGGGTAACCAGCACGGCCGGGTCTCGTCCAAGCCACTTCATCTTCGATCCTCACCTCTCGTCGGGACTGTGGAGACCGTCGGCGACCTGGCGGAACGCGTCGGCCAACATCTGGGGGGTGATCGCGGCCGGGGTCGCCTTGCTGATCGCGGCTGCGAGTGCCTGCACCTGCTGGTCGGTGATCGCGATGGTGTCGCCGGCCTCGGTGAGCATGCCGCGTACGGTGGCGATCACCGTTGCCTCATCGTCGGTGAGCTGGTCGAGTTTGGCGTTGGACTGCTGGGCGGCGAGGTTGCCGTTCGACAGGTGCATCCAGGCTGGTCCGCCGGGGTTGTCCGGCAGGTCTTGGAACTTGATCCCATGCGCCCAGACGGCGGCAGCGATTTCCTCGGCGGTTGGCATGTCTTCCTCCAATAAGGCGGCGAGCTGTTCGCGGGTGCCGTTAAAGGCGTTGGCGTCGAGTGGCTGATATCCCGCCATCCGGGCCGAGCTGGTGAATTGCAGGACCGTCACACCCAGTCCGCCGTACCCATTCCAGTAGGACGCTGGCACCGCGCCGAACTCATCGGCCACCGAGCCAGCGACGTTGTCGGGGTAGCGGCTTGACCAGAGCGGCGGCAACCCGACCAGGCTCGGCGAGCCGATCTGTTGCCAGTACCAGCGCGGCAGGTACGTCAGCGGAACGTGGTAGCCGGCGGCCTGCAGCCGGGTGACGAAGTCCCGTACGAGGGCGATGCCACCAGAGTTGGCCTCGACGTCCGGGATGACGGGCACGTCCTTGGGCACGACGCGGGCCACGTTGGCGACCTGCGCGGCGGCGGTGGCGTCGCTTTTGACGTAGTGGTATGCCGCGACCAGCAGGCCGGCCGCGTGTGCCTCGTTGAGGTTGGCCGCGAACGCGGAGTCAACGAACGAAGAGCCCTCAGTCGCCTTGATGAAGATGAACTCGATACCTTCGCGGCGGCACTGTGCGAGGTTGAGCGACGCGGCTTGGTGATGAGAGATATCCAGCCCGAACGTGACCATGCTCGCCCTCCCTGGGTCGAACGCATGGTCACCCGACCAGGAGGGATTCTTGAGAAGGCGCGCCGATCAGCCGGTTGGCAAGGGTAAGCCGTCCTCGGTGGGCTGAGTGCTCGCGCTGGACGTGGTCGGCGCGGTGGTGGTGCACATATAGCGCGGTGCGGTGTCCGCGCCGCCGTCACGGGTGCAGTGTTTCTCGGAGCCGTCCTGCCGGACCTCGGTGTATTCGCCGGGCGGATAGCCGCAGAACGGCCCGACTGTGCGCACGGAGTCGTCGGTCAGCACGATGTCCACCATGCAGCCGTTGGTCCGGATGTCTCGAATGCCGACGCCGTCTCGACCATTCTCACCTGACGCCCCCGTTTCCCCAGGCGTACCCGTCTCCCCCGTGGGTCCGGTCGGCCCTGTCGCGCCGGTCGGGCCGACCTGACCGGGCTCGCCGCAAAACGGCCCGAAACGGCTGCTCGTGCCGTCGCTCAACCCCACCTCGACAAAGCAGTGGTCGACCTGTCGGGTGAAGGCGATACCGATCCCGTCGGTGCCGTTCTCAGGCGGTCGCACGCCGGTAGGCAATGGCACCGCAGGTAGACCGCGTGAGACGTTTTCACAGCCGCGTTGCGCCTCGGTGCCGGCGGCGGCCACGGACGGGCCGGCGACCTCGCACAGCGGCTTGATCACGCTGTTCTGGTCGACCAGCACGCCGCCGTAGGCGTTCGCCCGGTCGTTCTCGTTGGCGGCGGTGATCAGGAGGGCGCTGGCCGCACCGATGACCAGGAGCAGCGCGCCACCGAGCACGGTCGCCCAGATCCGCATGCGCTGAGGTGCTGAAGCGGATGACGTGGGCCGGTCCGGTTCGAGATCGTCGCTTGCGGTCGTCATGGTTGAAGCCTCTCGTCGAGCCCGGTCGGATCATCCCACTTCGGTAACGGCACGTCTTCACTGTTGGACATGTCGACCAACCTCTGTAACTCCGGAATGAGCTTCGGCACCGGGATGCCGTTGCGCTTGAGCAGGTACTCCAGGTCAGCGCACCGGCCTTGCCACATGCCGGCCTCGTACTGGGCCAGCCGCTTGTCGCGCGCCGCCTGAGCGCGCATGCCGCGTTCCGTTGTTCGGTAGTTCACCGCGAACCGATACGCGGCGATCACCGCGCCGAGCAGTCCGCCGCCCAAGATCGCGCCGAGCACGCCGGTCGACACTCCGGCTACGCCGGACGGTTCAACCTGTTGCGCAATGATGGACATCAGCACCGCGTCGACCTACCTCTCCTGCCTATGGACCACCCAGCACGATCCGCCGCGCGCGGTAGATGAGCAGGGCCGTGAAGGCCATGCCCATGCACGCCGCCGAGGCGGTGTTCCAGGTTCCGGCCCTCACTCCTTGCAGGATCAACGACGCGGTCCAGGCGGCCACGGCAGACGCGCCGAGCAAGGCACCCAAGATCTCCCCGGTCTTGGAATGCCTCCAGATGCTAACCAGTCCCACACAGCCGGCGACGATGCACAGAGAGGCCCAGACGGGGGTGACCACGACTCCGCCTTGCCGTTCCAGGGTGGGCGACGGCGAGCCCAAGAAAGCGATCACTCCGCAAGTGGCCAAACTGACGTAGACGGTCGACATGAGGAATCGACCAGCGCGAGTTCGCGTCACATCACCGGTTCTTCCTTATCGCCTTCAGAAGGTGGCTGATTCCCTATCGCCAATACCCTGTAATGCACTTCCAGGCGGGACTTGAAAGCCTGAATATCACCGATGATGGCACTTCTCTCCTCATCGGAAAGCGCATCCTCGTAGTTCAGTTCCGCCCGGCAGAGATCAGCCTCAAGGGCACGGACCCGCTCAATGCGAAGAATGGATCTGTCCTGCACGGACAGAAGGACGTAGTCGTGCTGAATCACCCGATGATCACCGCCTCTCGCAAAACTCCTATGACATGCCTGCACACCAAGGAAATCGCCGACACCGAGTCGCGCCGGCCGTACAGCTGGACCTTGTACGTCACGCCGGCCGACAGCTGAAGCACCGGCGAGTCGCTGACGACGATCTGCCCGCGCCCGGTCACGTCCCAGGTGTCATACGCTCCCAAGGTCAGCTCGTACGCCTCGTCGCCGGTGAACAGGACATTGTCGTCCGCATCGAGAATGCGAAGCCGCATGAACATCGAACACGGCTCCACATTGCTGCCGCTGGCACCGGGGGCGAATGCCCGGAACTCTGCGGTAAGAGTCAGATCCAAATGGCAGGTGGTGCGCGGAGTAAAGGTAAAGGTGTGAATGTCCATGCCGCTGGTGCTGGACACCGTTGTGTCGATATTGACTGTCCTCTTGCGCCACACCATCGACTGCCGCATGTCCCGCGTCGAGGTGCCGCCGCCGCTGACGACGATCTGGCTGCGCATGCCCATCGTCGAGCCGCTGGTGAAGCTGGTCACCTTCGCGGCCTCTGCGGTCGCGGTGCCGGTGATCGCCGCCGACGCCGCGCCGATCGAGCCGCTCACGGTCTGGTTGCCGGTGACCGCGACCGCGCCGGTGAGCCCGATCGCGGGCGCTACCAGGTTGACGGCTCCGCCGGTCCAGGCCGCCTTTCCGAGCGTGATCGTGGTCGGCAGCAGTGATGCGATCGGCGTGATGTCGCCCGCGTCCGCAAAGGCGCGGAGCGCCGGCACCGACCCGGTGGTCTTGCCGTTGAGGTCCAGCGCCGTGATGTCGGTCGCGCCCGGAGTGATCAGCAGGGGCACCGTGTCGGTCGGGCTCGCCGCGCCCAACGCGGCCGCGACCTGCGAACGGAACCGCCCCCGGGAGTCGATCGTGGTCGGGTAGGTGCCGCCGGCCTCCTGCGCGGAGAGCAGCGCGCCGGCCGCGTTGTCGTGCGCGGAGAGCACCAGACCCCGCTCGCTGGCCGCCCGAGTCCGCACGTAGGCGCGTCCGGTGTTGGCCGGCGTCGACAGGTCGGCGGTCAGGTCCGCGCCGGCCGACACGACCGCCGAGGAACGGATGATGCCCGGTGTCGCCAGCTCGCCGCCGGCCTTCAGCGTGGCCGCCTCGCTGCCGGCCACGTCGGAGCTGAGCACGACATCACCCGACGCCGCCCCCCGGTAGCGGACGCGGGTCGACCAGACGGTGCCGCCGACCTGATCCCAGCCGCCGGAGTTGTTGCGCCGGTGCAGCGCGTACCCGTCCGAGACGGTCTGCTTGGCGTACCGGCCAGGCTTGAGCAGCGTGCTGGGCAGGGCGGACCCCTGCGCGCCGTCGTCGTAGGCGGCGCGGGCCTCGATGTTGGCGAACGCCTCGTTGAAGTCGGTGCGCGACGGTCCGTCCGGGGTGTCGACCGACCAGTTCAGCAGCTCGAAGTAGGTCGTACGCGTCTCGGTCACGTCACACTCCAATCAGGCGGAACAGCACCGCGTCGATCTCGGCGTACTCGCCGACCGCGACTGTGCCGAGGTCGATTCGGATCAAGGCTTTCGCGGCGGTGATCGGCGCGGTGTGCGGCACGCCGACGCGGGACCACTGTCCGTTCGTGGGTGAGACGATCGGGTAGCTCGTGGTTGAGATCGCTCCGCCGCCGGAGGTCTGCCAGTCGACTTGCATGGTCGCGCCGACCAGCGCGATGTGCGGTCGCAGCGAGATCGAGAACTCGTAGTCGCGTTCGTCGTTGATTCCGGTGATCGCCGCCGAGGATCGAAGCCCGGTGTGGGTGGCCGTGGTGGTCGAGGTGCAGCGCGCCGCGTGGATCGAGTCCGCGCCGCCGGTCACCTGCGCGAGCGTGGTCGCGTTGAGCGCGGTCCAGCCGGTGGTGCCGTCCTCGAACGACGGGTTGATGACGAGGTTGTCGGGCACGTCCGCATAGGACAGGCCGGCCTCCTCGATCTGCTGCCAGGTGGCGTTGTTCCAGTCCATCCAGGTGGGGAACTGAGCCTCCACGGCCGCCCAGGACGCCTCGAAAGTGTGCGTCCACAGTTCCACCCCGGCAGGCTTCACACCCTTACGCACGACCGCACCCAGCACCGCGTTCGGGTCCGGCGTCTCGCTGCCGCGCGTGACGATGGTGACGTCCCACGGTCCGCCGGGGATGGTGCCGGACACGTCGACCGCCGTGTGCGGCAGCACCTGCACGAAGCGGGAGCCGGTCAGCGCCGATCGCGCCGCGTCCGCGATCGCCTGCCGGGTGCCAGCTCGATAACCGGAGGTGGCGAAGCTGATCGTGTCGCGTTTCTCCGCGAGCGACGCCGCCGGGTCGAGGTACGCGCCGACCAGCTGAGCCATCCACGACAGCCAGGTGCTGGGGGCGTTCTGGGGGTCGCCGAGCAGGGAGATCCGATCCACGCGCGCGGCTCGCCACACCTCCAGTTCGTCGGGTTGCAGGCCCCACGGCTCCGGCGTGGCCGGACCGACCGGTCGGTCTCCGGCGATGTCCACGATGGTGTCGTCGATGATGCCGGCCTGCGCGAGCGCCGCATACAGGTAGCGCTTGAACACCCACGTGCTGTCCCGGGAGTCCATCGTGCGGAACACCTCGGGAAGGCGCTGGTACAGCCGGTCGACCAGAACCGAGCTGACGGGGACCTGTCCGTCTCCCGGCATCGGCTCACTGGCAAGTGGTGTCGTCATGACACTGTCACCGTGACAGTGCCGGCGTCGGGGACGGCCGCGATGCCGGTCAGGGCGAAGTTGGCCGCCACGCCGTTGATGGTCACCGTGGTCACCCGATCGACACCGTCCACCCGGTCGATCAGAGAGATCATCTCGTTGAGGTAGATCGTCGACCCGAACTGCCAAGTCAGCGGGTCAAGGTAGGCGGCGACCGCGTCCTGGACCGACGCCTGAACGGCCGCGCTGTCCGTGCCGGCCACCTTCACGACGGTGGTCGCCACGGGCACGGTGATGATCGTCGCGTCGATCACATGCACTTCGAGTATGGCGACCGCGTCCTCTTCCATGCTCGCTTCCAGCGCGGTCTTGGCCGCGCCGGAGAGCAGCGCGCCGCCCTCGCCGAGAACCGCGACGGTGACGTGTCCCGGGTCGTCGCCTTCGACGTGTCCGACGATCGGGTTCAGGTTGTCGATGGTCAGCGCGGCCGCGACGTCCGGGTCTTCCAGTGCGGCGGCGGTGAAGTGGCGCGGCACCACGAGTGCGTCGGACAGGCGCGACAGCCGCGCGACGCCACGATCCCGGTACTCGTCCACGGTTTCGGGGTCGCGACCGTCGGCGACAGCGGTCGCGAGCACCACGGAGTCCACAAAGGTCAGGTTGTCGACCATGTTCAAGGCGGTGCCGATCGGCGTCCCGTTCGCGGACGCGGTGAACACGTCGCCGATCAGGCTCGCCACGCCAGAGTCATCGCCGGGATCGACGGTCACGCCGGGTGGCTCAACCAGGAAGATCACGATAGAGCCGTCGGACAGCGTCAGGGCGACCCGGGTTCCGCCGGGGATCGTGTGCCCGAGCGTGTCGCCGAAGGTGATCGTCGCGGTCGCGTTCGGCGGGTTGCCGTAGTCGGGCTCGATCCCCATCAGCTTGAGCACCGCGACCACCACGGCACCGGGCAGCCTGTTCACCGCCACGATGCCTTCGGCCATCTGGAGCGCGAGCGCCTCCAGGATCACGACCTCGGTGTTGGCCTCGTTCGGCACCCATCCGGGAAGGTTGAGTTGAAGGTTGGCCAGCGCGGTGTTGACCATCTCCTGGTCGCTGACATCGAAGATCCGCAGGTCGACGTATCCGGTCAGGTCAGGCACGGGGAGAACGTTCGGGCTGCTCATGCGGTGATGTCCTCCGGTGAGACGATTTCATCGCTGGTGTGCCGCCAGGCGATGACCACTCGTTCGCGCCCCTCGACCAGCTGTTCCACGGTGACCTCGGTGATCGTGACTCGCGGCCCGAAGTCCAGGAGATGCCGCTGAAGCGACCCCACCTGAAACAGGGCGAACGCCGGATCGGCCACGCCGAAACTCGGTACCTGGTCGCGTTCGCCGGGTCGGGTCAACATCGCGATCCCGATGCATTCCTCGACCCAGGTGTCGCTGTTCTGCTCGACGCTGGCCACCGCACCGGTGACGTCGAGACGGAAGGGGAAGCTCATCAGCCGCACGGCGTGATCGTCGCACCGATGCTGTCGCGAACTGGGGAGCAACGCCCGGAGCTGTCAGGTCACGGCGAGCCACCACGGGTTGAGTTCCGCCGTCCACGTTCCGTCGTTGGGGCTGATGGTCGCCGGCACGCTGGTCACCCCGACCTTGGTGCCGAACACGACGCCCGCGCTGGTCGGGTTCAGGATCGACGCGTCCGCGACGTTGTTCTGAGCGGTCGCCATCTTGGGCAGCGTGGTGTAGCCGTTGTTCAGCAGCAGCAGGATCAGCAGCCAGTCGCCTCGGACGAAGCTGGACGAGGCGACGGTGAAGTTCTGTCGGCCGGTCGCGCTGAGCGCGTTGGTGCCGGAGTTCATCAGGCTGTAAGGGCCGTTGGCCCCGGTGGCCGACAGGGACTTGTACACCGCCCCGGTCGTCGACCCGCCGATGCCGGCGGTGGTGACGACCGCCATGCGGATCTGGGTCAGCGAGGCCGGCTTGCGCACGCGGGTGCGGAAGATGTAGGCGGCCTGGTTGACCAGTGTCCGGCTGTTGGTCGCGAACATCCGAGGGAACGAGCTGAGCGCGTCGCCGTAGACGTCCCGATCGTGGGCTTGGTAGACCTCCCAGGCCAGCAGGTCGGTGACCGACGTGTTCAGGCTGGTGATCGAGGCGTCCTGGGTGGTGTTGACACCTTCGACCGCAGTGAGCCGCGTGTTCTGGGTCGTGTTGAGGGTGTCGATTCCGTCGAGCCGCGTGTTCTGGGTGGTGTTGACGCCCTCGACCGCAGTGAGCCGGCCGTCCTGGGTGACGTTCGTGTTGTGCTCAGTGAGGATCGAGGCGGTCAGCGCGGTGTTCACCGCCGCCAGCTCCGCGTCGGTGGCCCGGTCGTCGAGCGCGGCCTGGAGTCCGGACACGTCGCTGATGGCGATCGGGAGCGTGAAGTCCGGCGGCCGTTCGGGTAGGCGACCTGTGATCACCAGGTCGCCGCTGGTGAGCCCGACCTGTGTCAGGAGAACGTTGTCGCCCGGTTGCAGGTCGCGAACGGTGGACTGGAATGGCCCGGAGGCGCACCCTGGGGCGAGCGCTGGGATGTGGACGACGTAGTGCCCCTCCGCACTCCCAGCGCGCAGAACGCGCCCTCGGTGGGCGTAGCCGTAGGCCGGCGCGGTCATCTGGCACCCCGCGTGTTGTAGGCCGCGTTACGGCTATAGGTGCGAGAACGTCGGAAACCGCACGCCTTGTTCGGAGCCGTCATCATATCGTTACCTACTCACCGGTAGCCCTGCGCGCCGGGGATCTTGCCGGCCGCGCTGAACCGGGACGCCGAAGCGGTGCCCTGCCGGACACCCTGAGACGGGTTCATCGCCTCGATCGTCTTGCCGTTGCCGAGGCTGATCGCGACATGGCCCGACGCGAACAGCAGCGCCCCCTTCGTGTTGATCCCCTGCGTCACGCTGATCAGCGTGCCGTGGCTCGAACAATGCGCCTTCTGCGCCGCGCTGCCATCAGGCACCTTCGGGCTGATACCGGCCCGCGCGGCCGCCCACTCGACCAGCTCGGAACAGTCGAAGGCGCGCGGATCCGGATCGCTCGGACTGGCCTCCGCGCCGAACACATACCGGTCGCCGGCCTGCTGGAGCGCCAGCGACACGAACCGGTCGACCTGGCCGTCAGCGCCGCCGCCGGACGTGCTGGTGCCCGAGGACGCGGAGCCGTCGTTCGCGGCCGTCGACTGCGGCGGCTCGGCCGGCGGGTCGACCGGCGAGAGCAGGGTGATGTCCGCGCCGTCCACGTCTGTGCCGATCCCGAAGGCCACCTTTGAGCACATCAGTTGCACGAAGTCGTTGCCGGCGACCGCCGGGGTATTGCGCACCGCGACCGGGACGCCAGGGCGGAAGAACAGCGCCCGGTTGAGCGGCACGCGTCCTGTGACCTCCAGGACGTCCGAGCGACTGCCGATGGTGACGAACTTCGCTGAGGGCATGCTTAGCCACTTCTCGCCCTCGCCCAGTTCGTGGCGTGACAGCTGGATGGCACCCGGCGCGGTCCAGCGCATGGCGAACGCGCTTGACCCGAACACCAGCCGGCTGCCGGACACGAACACCCGCTTGCCGAGTTCCTTCGCCAACCGGACGATTGTCGTCCACGCGCTGGGCTGTTGCCCGTTGCCGGTGGTGCCCTGCTGGTCGGGAACATCACGGGAGATCATGGACTGGGTCGGCACCGCCTCACCGAGCACGATCTTGCTGGGCAGTAGGCCGGCCCGGAACACCTCGCTCCACATCCACGAGACGGCGGACTGGCCGGATGCAGTCGCCGGCCCCTGGAGCTTCATCAGGGCGTACACGATGTCGTCGATCGCCGTGATCGAGATCTGTCCGTTGCCGGCTGGTCCCGGCTCGAACACGATCGTGTCGATGCGCATGTTCAAGTCGAGGTACTGCACCCGCGCACCGCGCACGAACACGTTGCGCAGCCTGAACAACAGCTCACCCTCGGGGTCGGCGATCGAGAACTTCAGATTCGGAACGGTCTCGATACCCGCCTCGAACGTCGGCTTGCCCACGATCAA
>Ga0070698_100005951_pt1 | contig 13307 bp, 9 predicted proteins | sample KBSK1502metaG_FD_65477 | JGI IMG/M metagenome (GOLD analysis project Ga0070698, IMG submission 65477) | Corn, switchgrass and miscanthus rhizosphere microbial communities from Kellogg Biological Station, Michigan, USA - KBS K1-50-2 metaG | ecosystem: Host-associated > Plants > Roots >... | reverse complement strand
CGGTTTGGTCCCTACGTGCAGCTCGGCGAGGCGGAAGGCAAGAAGAAACCCAAGACGCAGTCTTTGCTCCCCGGGATGACTCCCCCAACCATGGATCTCGAGACCGCGCTTCGGCTCTTGAGCCTTCCTCGTGTCGTCGGCGCGGATGAAAACGGCGTCGAGATCGCGGTCGCCCAGGGGCGATTCGGTCCCTACTTGCGCCGGGGCGAGGATACGCGAAGCCTGTCGCGCCCCGAGGACCTCTTCACGCTCACGCGAGACGAAGCGCTTGCCCTTCTCGCCAAACCCAAGGAGCGCCGGCGTCGCGGCTCTGAACCCTTGAAGGTACTCGGAGAAGCCCCGGCTTTGGGCGGCGCGCAAGTGAAGCTCATGGACGGACGATTCGGCCCCTACGTCACCGACGGCACGACCAACGCATCGGTTCCCCGGGGCTCCGACCCCATGGCGGTCACGATCGAGGAGGCGGTGCGGTTGATCGAGGAGCGTAAGGCCCGCGGTCCGGTCACACGCCCCAAGCGCAAAGCGGGGACGAAGAAGAAAGCCGCCGCCGGGGGCACGGCGCGAAAGACCTCTCGCAAACGCGCCATTGCCGGCGCCGTTTAGCCCTCGCCGCGCGCCATTGCCGGCGCCGTTTGGGCCGTTTTTCTAGAGTTCAGAACCCAGTTTTCTAGAGTCGCAACCCCGGCGGCCCTGGGCTAAACTTTTCCGTTCCCCGCATCCCCGGCCTGTCCGAACGCGAAGGAGTCTTTGTGTCGATCAGCAAGGAATTGCTCGAGATTCTCGTATGTCCTCTTTCCAAGGCCCCGCTCGTGCTGGATGGGAACACCCTTGTTTCCACGGACAAGGACACGCGCCGCCGCTATCGCATCGAGGACGGGATTCCGGATCTCCTCATCGAGGATTCGGAGGAGCTGGATTCCGCTACGTGGACCGAGATCATGAAGAAACATGGTAAAAGCTGAGAACAAACTTCCAGGTCGCGCCACCTCTAGAATGATGAAGAAGCACGGAAAGGCATGATCGAAAACGGAGCTCGGCACTTCGAGGATTTCGACGGGGTCACGTATCTCAATTGCGCCTACATCGGTCCCTTGCCTCGAGTCACCCTGGCCGCGATTCGCGAGGTGATGCCGCTGCAGGCGTTTCCCAACCGGGTGAAGGACAGTTTTGCCTTCGAGTTTCCCAACCGAGTTCGCGAGGTCACCGCACCGTTCGTCGGCGCGCGGCCGGAGGAGATCGTGGTCGGGAGCGGCTCGTCACACGGTATGGCGGTTGCCGCGCTGGGATTTCCGTGGAAATCGGGGGACGAGGTCATCGTCTCCGCCACCGATTTTCCATCCAACGTATACGTGTGGGCGGAAGCCGCACGCCGAGCCAATGGAACGTGCCGTCGCGTGCGCGGACGGAAACCCGCCGTGACCACGGAGGACATCCTGAGCGCGATCACCGAACGCACTCGCATCGTTTCGGTGAGCTGGGTTGATTTCGGAAGCGGCGAGATCATCGACCTGGAACGCCTGGGCGAAGCGTGCGCGCGTCGCGACATTTTTCTGGCGGTGGACGCCACGCAGGCCGTGGGTGCCTTGCCCCTCGATGCCAAGGCCTGGGGGCTCTCGCTGGTCACGGTGGGCGGTTACAAGTGGATGCTCGGTCCTTACGGGTCCGGCTTCGCCTATCTCGATTCGAACTGGTTCGATCGCATCGCCCCGGCATACATCACCTGGACCGCCGCGCAAGGGGCCGAGGATTACAACGCGCTCCCGCGAGACGACTACAAATGGGTAACGACCGCGCGCCGCTTCGACGAGCCCGAGACCGCATCGTTCTTGAATCGAGCCGGACTCATCCGAAGCGCGGAGTTTCTGGCCGAGGTCGGCGTAGCGGCGGTGCACGCGCACATCACTCGCCTCCTCGGCCACCTGGAGGCGGAGCTTCCCCGCCCCTTCCGGAGGCGCGCGAGCCCATCTCGGCTGGCCGGGCCCATCCTCAGCCTCGAGGCCGACGATGTCGGCGCTGTGCGCCAGGCTTACGAGCGTTTGCGCGCAGCCAACTTCCGCACCAGCCTCCGCGACGACGGCATTCGCGTATCGCCTCATATCTACAACACCGAGGACGACATCGATCGGTTCTTGAGCGTCCTGCGCCAGGCGTAGTCGCATGCGCATTGTCACCTGGAACGTCAATTCGGTGCGTATGCGGCTCACCCACCTTCTGGGATGGCTGGACAAGCATCGCCCTGATGTCCTCTGCCTTCAGGAGACCAAGATTCCCGACGAGGCGTTCCCCCGGATGGAAATCGAATCGATGGGCTACACCATCGAAACGCACGGGCAAAAGGCCTATAACGGCGTGGCGATCATTTCACGAGGACCCCTGGAGCAGGTCGTGCGTGGGTTCGGCGATCTCGACGATGCCCAGAAACGCGTGATCGGCGCCACCATCGGCGGCATTCGCATCATGAGCGTTTACGTACCGAACGGACAGAGCACCCAATCGGCGAAATATGTGGCCAAGCTCGAATGGCTGGATCACTTCCTCCGCATCCTGAACGAGCGGCACCGCCCCGAAGAGCCGCTCCTCATTTGCGGCGATTTCAACATCGCCCCCGAGGATCGGGACGTCCATGATCCCAAGCGGTGGCGGGGCAAGATTCTCTGCAGCGAACCGGAACGAGAGAAGTTCCGCGCCTTTCTGGGGTGGGGCCTTCACGACGCGGTGCGAGTGAAGACTGAAGAAAGCGGCTTTTACACCTGGTGGGACTATCGCCTGAGCGGTTTCCGCCGGAATTGGGGATTGCGTCTCGACCACTTCCTCATCTCGGCCCCTCTCGCGCCTCGCGTGCAGGAAATATGGGTGGATCGCGAAGTACGGGGCATGGAACGGCCGTCGGATCATGCCCCGGTCGTGCTCGAGCTCGAGCCAGTGGCGTCATGACCTCGCCACCTCAAGTTTTAGATCTCGACACGCTGCGACGCCGTCACTACAACGCCACCATCGTCGGCGAGCGCATGCATCACGGAACGGTGATGGTGATTCGCGTTCTACCCGACGCGCCGGTTCCCGCGCCCAAACCCGGGCAGTGGCTCGAGCTGGGTCTGGGGGTGTGGGAGCCGGTCCAGGAGGGCGCGGAATCCGGAAACGTGCGCCGGTTGGCCCCCGATGCCTTGGTGCGGCGCGCCTACTCGCTCAGCTCTCCCATTCTGAGCTCGGATCATGCCCGGCTGGCTCGTCCGGGCGAATGGGAAGGTTTCGAGTTCTTCCTCTCCTTGGTGCTGCCCTCCGAAGAGCGAGCCCAGCGCGTCCCCAACTTAACCGGACGATTGTTCTGCTTGAGATCGGGCGGGCGGTTGTTCTTGTCCGATCGTCCCATGGGCGAGTACACGCTGGACGGCGTGGGCTCGGACACGGACGTGCTCTTCCTCGCCACCGGAACCGGGGAAGCGCCGCACAACCACATGATCTGGGATCTCTTGCGGCGCGGACACACGGGCCGGATCGCGTCGATCGTTTCCGTGCGTCATCGGGATGATTTGGCCTATGACACCGTCCATCGCCGTCTGGCCGAGCTCTTCCCGAACTATCGCTACGCCGCTCTCGTCACACGCGAAGACGGCGGCGCGCGGCTCCACCTTCAGGACTTCGTGAAGGATGGATTGATCGAGGGCATGGCGGGCTTTCCCCTCGACCCCGCGCGCGTGCACGTTTACTTGTGCGGCAATCCGGGAATGATCGGCCCCCCACGCTTCTTAGCCGGCCGGCGTCAATATCCGGACGCGGTGGGCATGGTCGAGCTCCTGGAGGAGCGAGGGTTCAATGCCGATCTCGGACATCCGCCCTACAACGTGCATTACGAGCGGTATTGGTAGGTTCAGCCGGTGCCGTCTCCGGTTCCGGCCGGCACGACATCGGCGAGCGCTTCCGAAAACGCGCGATACATCGCGTCCTCACGACACACGAACCAAACCTTCTCGATGCTGTCGTCGGACTGCAGGAAATCGAGAACGGTTTTCATGGCCACCAACGCCGCTTCCTCCGCCGGAAACCGGTACGCTCCGCAGCTGATGGCGGGAAACGCGACCGTCTTCATTCCATGCAGGGACGCGATGCTCAAGCATTCGCGATAGCAGGAGGCTAGAAGCTGCCGCTCTCTTTTTTCCCCACCCATCCAGTACGGGCCGACGGTGTGAATGACGACCTTGGCCGGAAGCGCGTAGCCCTGGGTGAGCTTGGCCTTGCCGACCTCGCAACCGCCCAGGGCCATGCATTCCTCCAGGAGGCGGGGACCGGCGGCGGCATGGATCGCTCCGTCCACTCCGCCACCTCCTTGCAACGTGGTGTTGGCGGCGTTCACGATGGCATCCACTTTAACTTGAGTAATGTCGCCTTGAATGATTTCGATCCGATCATCTTGGTCCATGGGGATTACTCCGATGATGTAAACGCCAGCGGTGCTCTAGCTCAGCCTATCTCCAACATGCGATTGAGGGCAACTCGGGCTTTCACCGCTATTTCTTTCGGAACCGTGATCTCGTATTGCTCTTTACGCAGCGATTCCAAGGTATCTTCCAGAGTAATTTCGTTCATATGCGGACAACGGACGGTGCACAGGCGAAGCATCTCGCGTTGTGGATTGCGGGCAGCGATGTTATCTCCCATGCTGCATTCCGTAAGAAGCAAATAACGTCCGCCCTTCATTTTTTCGACATAACGAATCATGGCTGTGGTGCTACCGGAAAAATCCGCTGCGGCGACGACGTCTGGACTGCATTCCGGATGGGCCAGGACCACGACGTCGGGGAACTGCTGCCGCACGCTCCGGATGTCCTCGACGGTGAATTTCTCGTGCACCTCGCACCGGCCACCCCACCCGATGATCGCCGACTCGACCTGCTGGGGATCGTCGGGCGCTCCGTGTTTCGCCCCATTCGATGACGCGCCCTCGACGATCAGGTCCATCCCCAGTTCGCGGGCGACATTTCCCCCCAGGTATTCGTCGGGCAGAAAGATGACTCGTTTGTGCCCCAGTTCGCGGAGATGGCGCACCATGGCTTCGGCATTGCTCGAAGTGACGCAGTAATCCGATTCCGCTTTCACGTCGGCGTAGGTGTTGACGTACGTCACCACCGGCACGCCGGGATAGCGGGCCTTGAGGCGGCGCACGTCCTCCGCGGTGATGCTGGCGGCAAGCGAGCATCCCCCCTTGGGGCTGGGTAGCAACACCTTCCGCGATGGATTCAGGATCTTGGCCGTTTCGGCCATGAAGCGGACGCCACAAAACACGATGATCCGCGCGTCCGCCTTGGCGGCCATGCGACTCAAGTAAAGGGAGTCCCCGGTTACATCCGGAACGGAGTGGTAGAGCACCGGTTCCATGTAATTGTGGCCGAGAATGATCGCTTGCTTCTCGCGCTTCAGGCGGTTCACTTCGATCGCGATTTCCGCCTTGCGCCGGAGCTCGAAATCGGGCACGACCCCGGAGAGCCGTTCCCGAAGACGCTCGAGCATGTCGGACAGGGTATCGGGATACACGATTGTTTCGGTCATGAGATCATTTTACGCTCGACGGATGGGAGCGGAAACGAAGGAGATTTCGGCGGTGAAATGTCGATGGCCAGGCGAACTCAGCGCCTGACCAGGATCTTGATGGGGACAAGGGGCCCCGCCCCCTCCAGCCGGACGAAATATGCGCCCGAGGGCACGGGGTTTCCCGCTGCGTCGAGCCCGTCCCAGATCACTTTTCCTTCACCGGCCTTCGCGACTTCCTCGATGAGAGCCCGCACCTGGCGACCCGCCACGTCGTATACGGCTCCGCGCACCGACCCTGCCTTTGCGAGAACGTAACGGATTTCGGTGACCCCACGGCTGGGGTTCGGGCTCGCGGAAAGCCGAGGCGTCAGGGTGTGGCCGTCCGCCACTCCCACCGTGGCCAGAGGGACATATCCGAGAACGGCAATGTCGTCGATCCACCAGCCGTCACCGGTCTCTCCCAGATCGCTGGTCAGTCGAAACCGCAATCGAACGTTCGGGTGACCCACTAGCCCCGCCAGATCCACCTCCTCATCCATCCAATGGCGCTGCGTGCCGAAATACCCACGCTGGCCGTCGGTCTGGGTACCAAACTGATAGCTTCCCTGCGTCCCATGCCCGAGCATCATGTGCTCCCCGCGGACCGGGGTCCAGACCGTGCCCCCGTCCAGGCTGGCTTCGACTCTCCCAAAATCCATCCCCTCTTCGATATCCCACCGAATGCGAAGCCGAAGCACCGCGTTCACCATCCCGCTGAGGTCGAGCGACGGGTTGAGCCTGAGCGACATGTCGATGTGCTCCGGATAGGGCCCCTCCGGGGAAGCCGAAAAGACCGGATTGCCATCCACGATCTCCACTCCCCAAGTGCCCTGGGCTGTCCAGTTGCCCAGACCGCTCCCCGCGTCATCGGCGAACACGGTGATCGCGGGTCCGACTCGAAACGCCACGGTGTCTCGCCCGGCGTAGCGACTTCCGGAAATGGCGAGAATGAGCGGCACTCGGGTTCCGGGAACGCAGGCCGGATCGACGGACAGGAAGGCCGCGCTTCCGGAAATGGGCCAGCTCGTCGCTTCCGAAGCCAGGTCGGCAAACTGAACCTCGGCGCCATGCACCGCCACTTGCGGATGCCCGGAAATCACGGTCACGCGGAGGTTCTCCCCGCTCGGGCTGACGCCCTCGTTCCGCAGACGAAATCGGACGGAGCGTCCTTCCCCCGGGCGCAAGACGCCGCCGGCCGAATCGAATCGCAGGCTGTCCGCCTGGATGTACGGCCCTGCCGTGTAAGCCAGCACGAGATTCGAATGGAACTGGAGGGCGGCCACGGGAACGATCCGAGCGGGAGGAGGCCAGAAACTATCGTCGATATTCCCGATCTCGGTGCTCATGGCCCAGGTGACCGGTTTCAAGACATGCTCACCGTACATCCAATCTGTCGCTACTCCGTTCGCGGCATAGAGGATGCGTGTGCTCTGACCACAGCGATAACCAACGCCCCGCATGCGGGCATCCGATAATCGGATGAAATCCGACGAGTCCGGCACGGCTTGGTAGCTGTAACTCCAGGGATACAGGCAGAGTTCGCCATACGTGTGAAAGTTCTCCGCGGTCACGAACTCTTTGGCGATGCAAAAATCCCGGAGGGCCTGGGTTTCGGGTTCACTGAACGGCGCGGGCCCCCGATAGGTCTCGGCGCCGTGTTTGCCGGACGATCCAACGTTGTCATATCCCCACGCATAGCCAAAGTTGCGGTTCAAGTCGACCCCGTGGCTGTTCTTTCGCTGGAGGCCGAAGGCGCCGGTTTGCAACCAAGTGATGTAGTTGTTCTCGTATCCATCCGGATTCACGACGGGCACGAACCACATCTCTCGCTCCCGCACGAGATAGGTTAGCTCCGGATCCGTGCCGTACCCCTGGAGGAGGCCGGACAGAAAATAGAGGAGCGCCTGCATGCCCTCCGGTTCCCGAGCATGGGTGAGCGCGTTGTAAAAAACAGCGGGACGCGTACCCAGGGGACGGGAGAGATCCGTGATCACCACGGCATGAATCGGTCGTCCATCGACTGAGATGCCGATCGTTTCCACCGGACCGACGATCCCGAAGGGGTTGGTCGTGGAGATCGAATCGAGTAAAGCGTCGACCTCGTCCAGGCTCCAAAATCCAGCGAGCGATCCTTGGCCGAAAGGGGGGACATTCCAGCCGGTGCTTGGGCTGACCGGGACCCGGTGGGTGGGAGCAACCGCCGCGCGCAGGGCCAGATCTCTCCCCCAGTCCTTGCTCACTTCACGGAACGGCAGCCCCAGAGCCTGAAGCTCCTCGCGGGTCCCCGGCCATCCGAGCACGCGAGCACGCCGGCCGGCCCGGGCTTCCAGGAGATCGACGCCGAGAGCGCCCAGGCGCCGCACGGCATCAGGGCTCCCGAGATCCACTTCATAGAGAGGAAGCGGAGGATTGCTCCGTATTGTTTCGGGTGTCGCCCTCGGCTTTGCCGTCGCCGGAGCGGCTAAGATCACGAAGACACAACAGAGGCTGGCTAATACACGGTGTACAGGCAAGAGCAGCATGAAGTGGTGCATCGAGGACCCCACCGCAGGCAGGCGTCTCGGGGGTTCGTGGAGCGCCGCGAAGGAATCGCGCTTCGGCGGATTTTATCACGTAACCCTTACTTAATGCACTTCTCAGGCGCGATACGAGATTCCCTCGTTTCCGGAGCTACCGCTGCTTGTCCAACAATCCTTGAAAACGCGCGTCTCCACGCACGCTGTCCCACTCCGGTTCGATCCGCGCTCGGGCGACCACGAAGGCGGGACGACCCGCCGCCGCGCTCGCCAGAAACTTGAGCGCCTCGTCCGTTTCCCCCCGGAGGGCATGAATGCCGGCCGCGTAATAACGGCTGAACGGCTCGTCCGCGCCCAAGGCCAGGCGCTCGGTGAAGGTCAAGAGCCCCGAAGTAAGCACGGTCTTTGCCCGTTCTTTGTTACCCAGCGCCAAGAGAGCAACCCCCCATCGCATGGAGAGCTCCACCCGAATCCGCGAACGAAGGGCGTGGTTGACTCGCTCCACGAACGTCAGCTCGCTCACGAAGGCCTCGCTGGCTTCGGCGTATCGCCCCTGCAACGCCAAAAGATGTCCCAATCGCATGTACGCGCCAACGAGCTGCACCCCTTGTTGCCCGGAAACGAACGCTTCCTGCAGATCGATCGCGCGGCGCGCCGCCGGCTCACCCCGGGCAAAGTCCCTGAGAAGCGCGTAGCAATGGGCGAGCTGCATGAGGTACCAACCGGCTTCGGGATTGCGCTCCACCGCTTGCGAGAAGAGCTCGGAGGCGGCCTTGAAGTCGGCTTTGCCGATGAAGTAGGCGCGAGCCAACCCGGCCAGAATACGGAAGTCCTCGGGAGCCAGGACCTGGGCCTGCCGCAAGCATTCCATCCCCTCATCGACCCGATTCGTGGCGAGGAGGTTCACCCCCAGCTCTCGCCAGATGCGCGGGATCCGGGGCCGGGCCTCGAGCGCGCGCCGAAGAATAGCGTCGGCGCGTTCGTGATACTCGGGAGCGGCGAGATACTCCCCCTTCTGCTCCCACGCCGCGCCCAGCTCGATTTGCGCCCGCACGTAGTTGGGATCGAGGGCCACCGCTCGTTCGAAGAAGAGAATCGCGCGATCGAGCGACTCATGGCTGTCGTCCCGAATATTGAGGAGGCCCTTGGCCATAGCCTCGTAGGCGGCCACGATTTGTGTGTCATCGCCCTCACTGGCTGCAGCCACCGTGCGCCGGAGGCCCGTCGCGATCTCGCTCACCACGCGATCCTGAAGCTCGAAAATCGCGGCCAACCGGCCATCCATCTTGATCGCCCGCACCACGTGGCCGGATTCCGTTTCCACCACCCGCGCGGTCACGCGCACTTGATCGTCCTGCCGTTGAAAGCCGCCCGCCAAAACCCAGCGCGCGCCGGTCATGTGCCCGAGCTCGATCGCGTCTTCGACCTTGAGCTCCTCGGCGTCGGCGTCGAGGCGCTGCAGGCTTTCCCGCAATCGATCCCGCCCCCACACCTCCAGGCCCTCGATCTCTTGCAGCTCCGTGGTTACGGTTTCGGTGAGGCCGGTGCCGAGCCAGGCATCTTCGGCCCGGCGGGTGATGTTCGCGAAACCCGCGATAGCCACGGTCAGCGTGCCCGTGCTGGCCGCCGGTGCCCGAAACCGCAGGCGTCCCAGCTCGGAACGAACTTCGCGCAAATCCTGCACGCGAGCGTGCGGATCCTTGGGCAGCATCCGAGCGATCAATCGCTCGATTTCGGGCCCACGCGCGTCGGAGAAGCGTTGGGGAATGGGCGGCGGATTGCGATGCAGGATCGCGTCGGCCAGGGCAACGAAGGTGTCCCCCGTCCAGGGTCGGCGTCCGGCCAGAAGCTCGTAAAACACCACCCCCAGCGAAAAAATATCCGAGCGTGCGTCGAGGGGTTTTCCGAGCGCCTGCTCGGGCGACATGTAGGGCGGCGTTCCCTCGAAACCGCTCACCGGAAGCGTGTCGCGCGTCCAGGTGAGCGCATCGGCGCCCAAGCGCGGCTCCATGCGGGCGAGCCCGAAGTCGAGCACCTTCATCCGGCCCTGGACCACCATTAGATTCGAGGGCTTGAGATCACCGTGCACCACGCCTTTTGCGTGGGCAGCCGCCAGCGCATCCGCCATTTGTTCCATCAAGTCCAGGATCTGATCGAGGGAAAGGGTGCCCTCGGCCGCGATATCCGCGAGCGAGCGGCCTGGAACGTACTCCATGGCCAAGAGATACACGCGGCCATCCGGAGTCTCCGATTCCTCGACGTCATAGATGACCGCGATATTAGGATGGTTGAGGGCGGAGGCAGCGCGCGCTTCCCGGAGCAGCCGCGATCGCTCTTCCCCGTCGGGACGCTGACGCAAGAGCTTGAGCGCCACCGGCCGATGCAGCCGCAAGTCCTCGGACAAGAACACCTCTCCCATTCCCCCACCGCCGAGCGACTCCAAAATGCGGTAGTGGGAAATGGTGGTTCCGATCATGCGGTTTGGTTCACGAACTCGACGAAGCCAGCCATGAATTGCGTGAGCTGCCGGCGAACCGTGTCGTCGATGAGCCGGCCCTCCGCATCGAAAACCTGCCCCGCGTTGGCGACATAGAGTTGCCTCCCGAACCAAGGTCGCGTGCCGAGGGTTCGGATCACGGGAAGCCACCCCACCTGGGACATACGCGTTCCACCAATACCGCCCGACGCACCCATGATGGCGACCGGCCGGCCGCCAAAGATCCGGGGGATCTCCTTGGACGGACGGGTGAGCCAGTCGATCGCGTTCTTGAACACACCCGGAATGGAATGATTGTACTCGGGCGTGACGAGCAAGAGCCCCTGCGCGGCCACGATTCTTTCCTTCAAAGCCGTCACCGCCTCCGGAATGCCCACGGTCTCGACATCGAAATCATAAAGTGGAATCCCGGCGATCGAGGCGACCTCGAGCGTTGAGCCCGAGGGAAGGACCTCCTGGGCGGCCCTGAGCAAGAAGCCGTTGTAGGAGCCCTTCCGCAGACTACCAGCGATGCCGACGATGACGGCCATGAATGGATGCCTCCCTTTGCCTTATCTTCGTTTCCCGGACTTGCCGATCTTCGTAGCTTGACGTTCCGGCTTTCCTAGCTCACGCGAGAAAAAATTCGCGATGCGGGTTTCGAGCCGCTCGGTAATGAGAGGGTCGGTGACCATGTGCGTGAACCCGACCAGAGGCAGGAACTCGAAGGGTTTCCCCGCCCGGTAGAGCGCATTGGTGAGCTGGATGCTGTGGGTGAAGTAGACGTTGTCGTCGTCGGTGCCATGAATGATGAGGAGGGGTCGTGACAGTTGTGGGGCACTCGTGAGCACCGAGCTTTCCTCATACGCCTCCGGATGCGCGTCGGGTAAGCCGATGTAGCGTTCAGTGTAGTGCGTGTCGTAATCGAGCCAGTTGGTGACCGGGGCTCCCGCGACCGCGGCTTTGTATACATCGGGCCGTCGCATGACGGCCATGGCGGACATGTATCCCCCGTACGACCAGCCGAAAATGCCGGTGCGTTCCAGATCCAGCTCGGGATATCGCCTTCCCAGAGCCTTGAGCCCCGCAACCTGATCGGTTAGAGGCACGTCGACATAGCTGCCGCGTAAAGCGCGCTCCCACGCCCGCCCGCGATTCGGCGTGCCGCGTCCATCCAGGGTGACCACGATGAACCCTTGATCGGCAAACCATTGTTCGAGCAAATACCGGTTGGCGCTTTCTTGCACCATTTGCGCGGTCGGACCGCCGTACACCTCGACCAGGACGGGATAACGTAGCCCGGGGTTGAAGCGTCGGGGCCGAATGATGGCAGCGTGAAATTGTAACGAGTCGTCAGCGGTGGTGAACTCGACGCGGGGAATCCAGGGCGGGCGTTCCGCTCTCGATGGCAGTTCTCCAAGTACGGTGCCGTCCGGGTCATGTTCGGAGCCGATTCGAGTCACGGTCTGGCGGCGTTCTCCCTTCAGGCCGTCGAAGGTGTGCACCCAGATAACATGGTTCTTCGAGAACACCGCACCATTGAGGCCGGGAGCCTCATTGATTCCCATGACCGAACCGCCCCGTCCGGGCCCGAGAGTTACTTGACAGACGTTGGTTCGAGTGGGGTTCCGGCTCGCCTCCACCCACACCAGACCTCTGACCGGATCCGCGTCGACAAAGCGCCGATAGCCGGACTCGGGGTCAGTCAATTGTCGCTGGAATGCTCCATCGGGCGTGTGAAATTCCAAGCACAGCGCACCATCCCGCTCGCTCGTCCACAAAAATCCGCTTCCGTCCTCCAGCCATTTTGGCATCTGCTCGTCGATGTTGAGCCAGGCATCGTCCCGTTCCGTGAGAAGCACGCGTCCATATCCATTTTCAGCACTCACAGCCAAAAGCTGCTCCTCGGTCTGCTCCCGGTTCTGAACCAGCAACGTGAGGGGGGCCCGATCCTCCCAGACCACGCGAGCAAGATAGGGAAAGCGGGTCCGGTCCCACTCAATCTCCTTTGGTTTCCCGCCGGAGACCGGAATCGAGAAAAGCCGCACGTCGGCGTTGGCCTTTCCCGGTCGCGGGTACGGCCAGCTTTGGGGCGCATCTTCGGGATGCGCCGGATCGGCAATATGGAACGTCTCAACCCCCGAAACGTCGGTGCGCTGACACGCGATCATCTTGCCGTCCGGCGACCACCAAAAGCCGCTGAATCTCCCCATTTCTTCCTGGGCGACGAACTCCGCATCGCCCCACGACACCTCCGGCTTCTCGTGCTGCGTCAACTTTCGCGCCTTGTCGGTGGCGATCTCAACCACCCACAAGTCCCCGTCGCGCGTAAACGCAACGCGGCTGGCGTCGAATGAAAAATGGGGATCGATGGCGCCGGCCGCGGACGTGAGTTCTCGGACCGCGCGACCCGTGGGCTCGTAGACAAACACACGTCCCGAAAGCGGAACGAGCATGCGTTTCCCGTCGTGGGACAGCTCGTAGGCGGCGATGCCACGGGCGGGCAAACGCATCCGTTCCCGGCGCGCCCGTTCGGCCACGCTCAGATTTTCATGGATACCCTGAAGCAGATCGTTGGCGGTGAGAAGCTCCGTTTCCTCGCCGCTCTGCGTATCGAAGCAATAGAGGTTCTGGACGAAGTCACGGGGTCCCGAACGCAAGTAATAGACCGCGTCTCCAGTGGGCGAGAGCGAAATGGAGGTCGGCCGGCCGAGGCGGAAACGAAACGTGGTTGCGTACTGATGCAGGAA
>Ga0070698_100005950_pt1 | contig 13307 bp, 14 predicted proteins | sample KBSK1502metaG_FD_65477 | JGI IMG/M metagenome (GOLD analysis project Ga0070698, IMG submission 65477) | Corn, switchgrass and miscanthus rhizosphere microbial communities from Kellogg Biological Station, Michigan, USA - KBS K1-50-2 metaG | ecosystem: Host-associated > Plants > Roots >... | reverse complement strand
GCGCAGGCAGCCAGGGTGGAGAGAAGGAGGGAGGAGAGGATTCGGGGGGACATGCGCATCGGGGAAGCTCCGTTCGAGACGGCTGCTTCGTAGTCGCTCTGCCCGCCGAAGAAAAATTAATTGTTCCGAGATTGAGATAAGCAGGACTGATATCTCATGACGGAACAGCTACTTGGGGCCGCCGCGCAGGCGCCGCGCGATGCGCATCGCCATCTCCAGCGCCTGCTCGTAATTGAGGCGCGGGTCGACCCGCGAGCGATAGGCGCGCTCGAGATCGGCCTCGGCGAGGCCGCGCGCGCCGCCCACGCATTCCGTGACGTTCTCGCCGGTCATCTCGAAGTGGACGCCGCCGAGCAGCGAGCCCATGCGCGCATGCACCTCGAAGCTGTCCTCGAGCTCGGACAGGATCTTGTCGAAGCGCCGCGTCTTGTAGCCGCTCGCCGTGGTCTCGGTGTTGCCGTGCATCGGATCGCAGCACCACACCACCGTGCGCCCGGCCTTCTTCACCGCCTCGATGAGTGGTGGCAGCCCGCTCTCCACCTTGCCGGCGCCCATCCGGTGGATGAGCACCAGACGGCCGGGCTCGTCGCCGGGATCGAGGATGTCGCACAGCTCGCGCAGCCACTCGGCCGTCATGCCGGTGCCGACCTTGACGCCGATCGGATTCCGGATGCCGCGGAAGTATTCGACGTGCGCGCCGTCGACCTGCGCGGTCCGCATGCCGAGCCACGGCATGTGGGTGGACAGGTTGTACCAGCCCTCGCGGCGTGGCACCTGCCGCGTCTGCGCCTGCTCGTACAGCAGCGAGAGCCCCTCGTGGCTGGTGTAGAAGTCGATGCGGCGAGTCTCGCTGATGCGGTGGCCCGACACCGCCTCCATGAAGGCGACCGACTCGCGCAGGCTGTCGACGATGCGACTGTACTCGTCGGCCAGCGGCGAGTCCTTGGCGAACGACAGGTCCCAGTACTCCGGGTGGTGCAGATCGGCGAAGCCGCCCTCGGCCAGCGCGCGGATGAAGTTCAAGGTCAGCGCGGCGCGCTCGTAGCCGCGCAGGAGAAGCGTCGGATCCGGCGTGCGATCGCTGGCGGTGAAATCGCTGCGGTTGACGATGTCGCCCCGGTAGCTCGGCAGGGAGACCTCTCCGCGACTCTCGAGATCGGCCGAGCGCGGCTTGGCGTACTGGCCGGCGATGCGCCCCACCCGGATGACGCCTTTGCGTCCGCCGTGCACCAGCACGAGGCTCATCTGGAGCAGGATCTTCAGCTTGGCGGCGATCTGCGACGAGTCGCAGTCCTCGAAGCTCTCGGCGCAGTCACCACCCTGGAGCAGGAACTGTTCGCCGCGGGCGGCGCGCCCGAGCAGCGACTTCAGGCCTTCCACCTCCCATGAGGTGACCAGCGGCGGCAAGCGCGACAGCTCGTCCACCACGCGGGCCAGCGCGTCGGCGTCCGGGTAGGCCGGCTGCTGGGTGGCCGGTTTTTCCTGCCACGAGCGCGGCGTCCAGTCACTCACCCGTCGAACATAGCGCAGATCAGGTGAAGCGCGCGGTGGCCCGCGGAAGCGCGCTCGGCGGCACCATGAGCGCAAAGGACTGGCGGACCACCAGGACCGCGGCGACCACGATGCAGCCGGCGGCCAGGAGCGCGATGTCGGCGGTCCAGTAGAGATCGGCGTCGAGCCAGGTCGGGGTCGAGTGCCGGTAGAGGAGCGCGACCAGGAACACGAACCCGCCGACCGACGCGCCGACCGCCGTGGTGGCCTGGGCGGCCCGGTGGCGCGGGTCGACCAGCAGCCAGACCAGCGCTGGCAAGAGGAGCGCGAGCGCTGTCACCTGCCCCATGCGCAGCGCTGCCGACGCGCACTGCCAGCGCTGCACCTCGAACGCGATGGCAGGCAGGCCGAGCTCGGCGCTGCGGACGCCGGCCGGACCGGCGCGCAGGAGGCACGAGCCCTCCTGTCCGAGCAGGCATCTCACCGGCGCCGGCGAGTCGCTGGCCAGGCCGAGCCACGGCATCGCCGAGGTGACCGACAGGAAGACGACCGAGACCAGCGCGGCGAGCGCCGCCAGCCGGATCTTGCTCTCGACCGACTCCTCGCGCTGGTACCAGTACCAGATGAGGCCGAGGCCGAGGACGAAGAGCACGAACAGCACCTGATCGGAGCGCGGCGCGGTGTGCTCGCTGACCGGGTTCGCGGTCGAGAAGGAGATCCAGGTCGGGTCGGACGCGCCGCCCATGCGGCTGCCGTCGAGCGCGCGGATGCGGAAGCCGAACACGAACGGCTGCACCTGGTCGCTGTCGGCGAGCGGGATGAAGAGGTGGTTGTTCTCGGCCGTGAGGGTCTCGCCCCAGGGGACGCCGCGCGGCGCGTGGCCGGCGACCGGCTCGAGGACGTAGTGCGGCGCGCCGCGGCGCGGTGGCTCGAGACGGATCCAGAGGCGGGCCGGCAAGAGAGTGTGGCCGTCGCGGGTCGGCGGCTCGAAGCCGGCGTCGAGCACCACCGGCGGGCCGATGTCGACCGCGGGAGTTCGCGTCTTCAGCGAGAGCTTGCACGCGTCGGCGGACGACGGCGCCAGCGCGCTGGCAAACGCGATCAGCGCGGCGACCTGACCGCACTTCGTAAAAGCGGACGACGATCGCACATCTCTCAGGATTTTCCGGCGCGGCGTGCGCGTCAAGGAGATCCTTGATTCGCAACCGAGAAATGACAGCGGTGACATGTAGCCAGCGCCTTACAACTCGGTGCGATTCACGACACTTGATGTTTTGCCCGCTCGATCCGGCTCGCGTAGCTTGGGTGACTCGAGAGCCGTCGATCCCCGGCGGCCAGATCATGAAAATGACCCTGGAGGATCAACGATGAAGCGTTTCGTTATCGTGCTGGTTGCGCTCGGTGCCATGTCGATGTTCGTCGCCTGCAAGAAGGACAAGAAGAAGGACGAGGGCGGCGAGGCCGGCAAGACCACCGACACCGCCACCGCGACGACCGACACCGCGGGCGCCGACAAGCCGGCTGACACCGCTGGTACCCCGACCACCGACCCGGCCGCCGCTGGCGACACCGCCAAGCCGGCCGACACGGCCGCCGCGGGTGGCGATGCCAACACCGGTATCCCGGAGTGCGACGCGTACATCAAGCGCCTGATGTCGTGCGACAAGTACCCGCAGCAGGGCAAGGACGCCCTCAAGCAGAGCATGGACGCCTGGAAGCAGGCGGCCGGCGCGGGTGGCGACGCGGCCAAGGCGGCTGCCGACGCGTGCAAGAAGGCTGACGAGGCCGCCTCGGCGAGCCTCAAGCAGATGGGCTGCTGACGCCCTCACCTGGCGTCTGAGAACGCCGGGTTTTTGCCAGGGCCCCCACTTCGGGGGCCCTACTTTTTTTTCGGCCGTTTCTTCGATCGGGCGAGCGAGCGGGTGACGCGGCGCTTCCAGGTCTCGAGGTCGATGGCGAAGCGGACGTGGTCGCGCCAGCGGCCGGCGATGTAGACCAGGCGCGGCGCGTAGCCCTCGCAGCGAAAGCCGCTGGCCAGGACGAGGCGCAGCGAGGCGGTGTTGCTCGGCTGCACGTTCGCCTCCACCCGGTGAAGGCCGAGCTCCATGAAGGCACGAACCAGGACCAGCTGGACGCCCTCGCGCATGTAGCCCTGCCCGGCGTGCGGCGCGAACGCGTAGTAGCCGAGGTTGGCCGACTGCAGCGGTCCTCGCACGATCTCGGTCAGGTTGAGGACGCCCGCGATGGCACCGTCCGCGTTCCGGCACAGGAGGTGGATCTGCACGGTCGTCTGATCGGCGCGGGCCAGCCAGCTGCGGAAGGCGGTCGGGTTTTCGGGCGGGCGGGCGAACGTGCGGTGCAGGCGCCGGCTGGCGCGCGCCAGGCGGATGAATTCCGCCTCGTCCTCGAGGCGTGGGCGGCGCAGGAAGGCGCGCGGCCCGCTCTCGAGCGCGCGCTCTGCGGTCAGCGCCCGCCGCCGCATTTGACCGGCCGCTTGCCCGGGTAGACGAACCGCGGGGCGGCCTTGTCGTAGAGGCGCTTGTCGCGAGCGTGCAGCGTGCCGCCGCGGCGCGCGAGGACCTCGGCGATGCCGTCGCGAATGATCGGGCCGTCGTCGTGGATCTGGATCGCCCCCTGGTCGAGATCGGTGACCCCGAGGATGTTGTCGCCGCCGCTGGCCAGGAAGTCGCTGGTCACCAGGGTGAGGCGCTCGCGCGGCGCCACCTTCTTGCCCCCCTTCTCGCGGGTGAGCGTGACGACCAGCTCGTCGCCCTGGCAGCGCGCTGTGACCCGGACGCCGGAGAAATTGAACACGCCGGCGGCGCCGCTGAGGTTGTGCTCGAAGACCTTCGCGAGCTGCGCGCCGGTCAGCTTGACGGTGGCGAACCGGTTGTCGAACGGCATCGCCTCGTAGAGATCGCCGTAGGTGAGATCGCCGGCCGGCAGGTCGGCGCGCAGGCCGCCGCCGTTGGTGAGCGCGACGTCGCTGCCCGGGCGCGCCGCGCGCATGAGGTCGGCGAACAGGTTGCCGAGCGCCGACTCCTCGTTGTAGACGCCGTGGATGACGCCGTCCGACACCACGCCGAGCTTGCGCTCGCGGACGGTGCGAGCCAGCGCCTCGTAGCGGGCGGCCAGCGCCGAGAGATCCTTGTCGGCCACCACCGTCTTGCCCTCGTACTCGCCGGCGTCGCAGGTCTCGCCCTTCTCCAGATCGGGCGGCTCGCGGCGCTCGCCGCACAGGTAGCGCGGCTGGTGGATCTCGTGCGTGATCCGCTTGCCCTCCACCACCAGGTCGATGCGGCCGAAGGCGATCCCCTTCGAGAACGACTGCACGATCGGGATGCCGTTGACCTCGTGGGCGATGCCCGCGTGGGTGTGGCCGGCGACGATGGCGTCCACCGTTCCGGGCCGAAGCGCGCGGGCAACCTCGAAGATCTCCTGGTCCGGGTCGCACGAGGACAGGTCTTTCGGGTCGTCGAACTTCGAACAGCGGCCGCCGGCGTGGGCGGTGACCAGGACCAGGCGGGCGCCGCGCTGGCGGAGCGCGGCCGCCTGCTTGACGATGCTTTCGGTGATGGGCGCCATCACCAGTCCGTCGAAGTTGCGCGCGTTGGTGGTACGCGGCGTGGACATGGTGGCGACGCCGATGATTCCGATCTTGACGCCGGCGCGCTCGACCAGCACCGACTGGCGGAGGTTGGGCCAGCTGGCCGGCTCGCGCGCGAAGCCGTCGGTGAGGTTGGCGGCCAGGAACGGAAAGCGGGCCTCGGCGGTGCGCGCCTTGAGGGCGCCGCGCGGATCGTCGTGCGGCTCGATGGGCACCACCCGGTCGCCGACCGGCCCGAAGTCGAACTCGTGGTTGCCGACCGCAACCGCGGCGTAACCGAGGTGCTGGTAGGCCTCGATCACCGATCTTCCCTCGTTCAGGTTCGACTCGAGGGTGCCCTGAAACATGTCGCCGCCGTCGAGCAGGACGATGTCGTCCACCGCGCCGCTGGCCCGCAGGTTGGCCAGGCTGCCGGCCAGGTAGGGCAGCATCTCGATGTGACCGTGCAGATCGCTGGTTCCGATCACCGCCAGCGTGACGCGCGCCGGTCGCGACGGTGTGGGCTTGCCGCCGTGGATCGGGCGGCCGGCCGGCTCGTCGGCCCGCTCGGGGCTGCCCGAGCAGGCGAGGGCGAGGAAGGCGAGGAGGCTGGCGGCCCGGTACGTCGCTGACACGGCCGCGATTGTATAGCCTCAGGGCGGGGTCGCGAGCTTGATGTCGAGCCCACCGAGCGCGGTGATCCAGTCGGTCTCGTCGCCGACCCCGAGCGTCAGGTGGGTGGCATTGGCCAGCGTCTCGCCCCAGCTGGGATCGACCTGCACCCAGCGGCCGTCGAGCGCCACCTCGGCCCAGGCGTGCCAGCCGAAGCGCTGAAAGCGGTCCCCCATGTAGACCAGCCCGGACACCTCGCGCGCCGGGATGCCGGCGGCGCGCGCCAGCGCCACGAACAGGAGCGCGTGCTCGGTGCAGTCCCCCTGCTTGTGGGCCAGCACCTGCGAGGCGGTGGTGAGGTTGCTCGACAGGTGCTTGTCGAGGTTCTGGTAGGTCCAGCTGACCAGGCGCTCGACGCGGGCCGCCGGGTCGCTCTCTCCCTGGGTCACACTGCGGGCCAGCTCGACGATGGCCGGATCGCCGGCGTCGATCGCCGAGGTGACGGCCAGGGCAGCCTGGCGCTCGCTCGGCATGACCGGCAGGCCGGGCCGCGAGAACAGCGCGACGTCGTAGGTGCCCGCGCCCTTCCGGGTCAGCTCCTGGTTGGGGGCGTCGCGCAGGCGCAGCGACCGCGGCCCCGCGACCCGTACGTGCAGCTCGCGCACGGCCGACGGCTCGCCGAGCGGGCGGTCGACCTTCACCGCGTCGTCGACGATGTCGAAGCCGACCAGGTCGTTCTCCGCCTGCTCCTTCTCCTCCCAGCGGATCTCCATCCCCTCGCCGAGGGTGGTGCCGAGGATGACCGGCCCCGAGGCGATGAGTGTCCGCGTGATGCTCTCTTCCCCCTCGGTCTGCGCGCTCAGCACGGCGACCTCGGTGTCGACGCCGGACAGGCGCTGCGTGCGGATCTCGACCACCTTCACCGCGGTCACCTTCGCGCTCTCGCTGTCATCGTCGAACTCGTCGACGGTTGCGCTCATGCCGGGGCGAAGCTCGCCCGGCTCGACGGCCTGCTGGTCGAGGATGGAGAGGAGCGTCTCTTTGCTGGCCGGCACGCGGCGCTCCGGCTGCGCCGTGCCGTCCACCGTCTGGGCGAGGATCATCTGCTCGTCCTCGCGCCGATAGCGGCGCTCGACCTGGTTTCCGTTCGCCCGCTCGCGCGAGCGAATCTCGACCAACCGGTGGGGGGCGGCCTTGTCGTAGAACCGCTGCTGGTCGAGGTCGACGTCGGCCGAGGTGCCGGCGCCTCCGACCCGCAACCTGGCGGACATCGACGCGACCACGCCGCCCGGCTCGCCAGCCGCGGCGGGATGGATGACGAGCTGCGCGTAGCCGATCTTCTTGCCCTTGAGGAAGAGGCCGAACCATTGCTCGCGGGTCCCGCTGGCGACGATGCGATCGACCGTCGCCTGGCTGACCAGATGTCCGGCGATCGGCGTGCCGAGCGGCGGCGGCGACGTCGCCGGCGGTGTCTCGGCCGATGCGGTCGCCGGTGGCGGGGCGGCCTTGTCGGCCGCCGGCGGCGACGAGCTTTTCGACTGGCACCCGGCTGCCAGGGCCGCGGCGAGGAGGAGATGGCGCATTGCAATGGAGCCTTTCTCAGGGAAGACAGGCGCGCAAGCCCGCTGTCGCACACCGGAGCATCTCGAGGATGTTCGCCCTTTGCCGGCCACGTCACGTCCGATGGCAGGTAGCGTGAAGCCATGATGACGCGATTCATCGCGACGGCGGCCGTCCTCCTGATGGGGTGCAAGGGCGGCGGCGATCCGCTCGAGGAGCCGGGCGACATCGCCGGCTGGGCCAACAGCGCGAGCGCGTTCGGGGTCTACAGCGTGGCGCACGAGCCGCTCGCCTTCAGCAACGACGCCTTCAGCTTCAACGATCCCGACTGCCCGGCCACCAGCGACGACGGGACCACGGTCGTCATCACCGGCGGCTGCACCGACTCCGAGGACCGCGCCTGGGACGGCGAGGTCGAGGTGGTGCGCCGCGACGACGGCTGGAGCCTCACCTTCGACGGCTTCGGCGACGACCGCTTCAACGGGATGGCGCGCGTGTCCGGCACCTTCGAGATGGACGAGCTGGGCGAGGACATGCACTCGTTCGACGCCGATTTCGATCGCGACGGCGGCATCGAGAGCCACACCACCTACAGCGGCACGGTGGCCGGCGGCTATGAGGGCCCCACGGTGTGGAGTGGCTCCGGCACCGTCACGCGCGACGGCATCACCATCAACTCCGGCACGGTCGAGGCCGAGACCGTCGATCAGCTGCGCGACGACGAGGTCTGCCCCGGCGAAGGAGTGTCCGGCACCACCACGATGATCAGCGACGAGCACACGGTGGTCATCACCTACGACGGCGACACCGCGTGCGACGACGACGACGCGGCGCGCTGGAGCCTCGACGGTGAGGACCAGGGTCTGGTCAAGGGAGTGACCTGCAGCGCCGGCGGCCCGGCCGGCGCCGCCTCTGCCCTCCTCGTCCTCCTCCTCGCCCTCCCCCTCCGCCGCCGCCGGACCAGCTAGGCGGTTCTTCCGACTTGTTTGCCTGTACTAGGCGGGGGGGAGCCGCAGGGCGCGGACCTGGTGGTCGATGCGGTCGACGTCGGCGACCAGCTGCTCGCGCATGCGGTCCATCCGCTCGCGGATCTTCTTGCCGTTGTTCTCGACGGTGCCGGCCATGCGCGCCACCTCGTCGAGGTACTGGAGCTGCTTCTCGACCGCGCGGGTCGCGAGATCGATCTCGCGGAGCGCCTCGTCGCTGGCGGCGCTCTGGCTGGCGCGCCGGGTCGCCAGGCCGCGCGCCAGGCTGTAGGCGCAGCGGAGGCGAAGATCCGTGGTCTCGTCCTCCGGGTCCCACACCACCACGACGTCCTCGCCGTAGCGGACCAGCGGCTCGAGCCCGTCCGGCGCGGTGCGCGCCGAGAACACGAACACGCCGACCTGCGCGCAGCGGTTCTTGCGCGCCACCTCGATCTCCGCCAGCGCGGCCCGGAGATCGCACGAGCGGTTCTCCTTGGCCTCGAACACCAGCACCGCGCCCGGCGCCGCGCTGTCGCGGCCCATCGCCACCACATGGTCGCCCACCTTGCAGTTGCGCACCGCTCCGGTGGTGGCGCCGACCGCCTGATGGACGTCGCCCACCCGCTGCGACTCGGCGGCGAGCAGCAGGCCCAGCGCTTCCTCGAACTCGGCCCCGTGCCGGGTCGAGCGCGCCGCCTCGTCGCGCCGGGCGTCGAGCGCCGCCAGCCGCGCGCGCACGTCCCCCTGGAACTCGACGTTGTTGCGGGTGAGCTCGGTGACCGCGCCCAGCACCGTCTTCTGCAGGCGCGACAGCGCCGACTGCTCGTGGTCGAGAGAGAACTCGCGAGTGGCCGCCTCCACCTGCGCCTTGAGATCGCGGGTGAGCAGGCCCTGGCTGTCCTTCACCTCGGCGATGAGCCGGGACAGCGCCGAATCCTTGTGGTCGAGCGAGAACTGCCGGAGCACCTCGGCCGACTGGGCGCGCAGCGCGCCGTCGAGCGCCTGCTCGATCTGCCGCTTGAGCCCGTTGGCCTGGTCGGGCGACAGCATGCGAAACAGCGCGCTCCCCTCGCCGACGTGCGCCGCGAGCGTGCGGGCAAGGACCGACTCGTCTCCCACGTGGGCGCGCAGCGTCCGCTCGAGCACCTGGTCGATCTGCCCGCCATCCTTGACCAGGTGGTCGAGCTTCTGGGTCATCACCCCGGTGCGCGGATCGAAGTACTGGGTCAGCGCAGTGCCGAGGTCGGAGGTCAGCGAGCGGGCGCGCTCGGCCAGCGTCTCGCGGAGCTCGCCGAGCAGCTTGTCGCCGGCCTGGCGGACCGCGTCGGCGTCGAGCGTACCGCCCGCGCTGCGCAGCGCCAGCACTCCGACCCGCAGGGCCGCCGCGACGAACCCGTCCCGCTCGGCGCCGGTCGGCCGCCGCCGGAGCTCGGCCACCACATCCGGATCCGACACCCGCACCGCGATCAGCATCTCGCCGCTGTCCGCGACGTGGCGTCCAGACCCCTCGGCCAGGGCCGACGCCGGGCTCACCTCGGGCTCCCGCTTCACGACCTCGTGGGCGATGCGCATCAGCGCCGTTGTACCGCCCCCCTCTGACAGTCAGCCGAGGTGCAGGGCGGCGGCCAGCTGGATGGCGCCGATCAGCGTGACCGCGGTGGCGGCGGTGACCGGGGTCTTCGACTCGGTCTGGACCCAGGAGACCCCGCCGCCGACCACCAGCGCCACCGCCAGGATGAGGAACACGTTCACGCCGCTCACCGAGAAGGTGACGATGCGAAAGACGAGCAGCGTCTCGACCGCGGCGGCGACGGCCGCGATGATCGGGAAGAGCCGCGCGGAGGCCTGGGTGACGAGGACCAGCGAGGCCGCGAGGGCCACGAGGACCATGAGCTTGTCGATGGTCATGGCGCGATTATGCCGGATTCAGTACGGCGTGCCGTCCTTGTGGGCGCCGATCCAGCGGCCGTCCTCGAGCACCTTCCAGGCAAGGTCGTCGTCGGGATAGTGCGCCATGTCCTCCTCGAGGCGGCTGCCCACCTCGAGGTACTGGGCCGGCGCGCCGGAGCGGTTGACGAAGTGGTGGGCGTCCTGGCTGCCGCCCGGAAAGCCGACCACCATGCCCGGCCCGACCACCTGCTCGCCGGCGTCGGTGACCAGCACCAGCTCGCCCGACAGGACGTAGACCAGCTCGTCCTCGTGCGTGTGCCAGTGGCGCAAGGCCGACTGGCAGCCGGCGCCGAGGGTGACGAGGTTGACGCCGTACTGGGTGAGACCGAAGCGATCGCCGAGGCGGCGCTTCTCGCGCTCGGCAACCCGCGACGCGAATGGCTCGGGATACATCGAGCCACGGCGGACCTCGATGGTGGAGATATGGACGGCCGGCTTGTCTGCCATGGCCGGACGGTACTACCCGGCCACCGGATCGGCCACCGCGATTCCGTGGCGCGCCAGCCGCGCGATGACCCGGTCGCGCACCGCGCGCTGCGCCAGATCGGCGTAGGCGCCGGCCTCCATCCAGCCCAGCTGGTGGATGTGATCGACCAGGAAGCCTTCCGGCGTGATGCCGCCGGCGGCGCGCGCTTCCGGGGGCGCCAGCTCGCGCGCGTAGTCGGCCAGGCCATCGGCGGCGGCGGCGGCCAGGTGCGCGCGCAGCGGATCGTCGAGCCGATCGCCCAGCCAGTCGAGGTACAGCCAGCCGAAGCGGGCGTGTGCCACCTCGTCGCGCGCCAGGCGCGAGAGGACGGCGCGGGTGAGCGGGTGAGAGGCGGCGCGCATGCATCCGATGAGGATCGGAAGCGTGAACGACTCGCCGACGCAGGAGACCCGCACCACCAGCTCGCTGGCGCGTACCAGTGGATCGAGCGCCGGGTCGGGGCGCGGCACCAGGTCGGCGAAGTCGACCAGCGAGAGCGCGCCGCCGCCGAGCTCCATCGCCATGCGGCTGTTCAGCTCGACGTGCAGCATCTCGTCGACCGCGAAGTCGGCCGCCATCGCGACCAGATCGATGGGCGCGCGGGCGGCGAGCAAGAGGGCGGCCAGCTCGGCGAACGCAGCGCCGGAGCAGTACTCGTTGAAGGCGCCCTCGGTCCAGGAGGCGCGCGCGCGCTCGACGAGCGGTGCGGGGTACGCGGCGCGGTCGAGCGTGCCCCACGGGAGCTCGTCGATGCCGCCGCGGCGCCGGCGGAGGAGTGCCTCCGCCGGGCCGCCCAGCCAGTCGAGCTCGAACGGGGCCTTCACAGGTCTTCGGGCGGCGGCTCGGCGGTGGTCGCGCAGGCCAGCGTCACGCGCGCACACTGATCGCTGTAGGCCGGCCCCTTCGTGTTGCCCATCCGGCGCTGCGGCTGGAGCGCGACCGGGGTCTCCGACAGGGAGCTGAACAGCTGCTGGGCGAGGCGCTGCGCGCCCTGCACCAGCGCGGCGATGGGCGGCGGCGCCGGTGCGCGCGCGGGCGCGTCGGCCGATGCGGCGCCGGATCCTGCGAGCAGCACGCCGGCAGACAGCGCGGCGCTGGCGAGCAGACGCCGGGGTGGACGCTTCTGACTCATGGACACCTCCTTGTTCCGCTGCAAGACGCGCGGGCGGAGGGTCCGTTAACGGCCGGCGAGAGAGGTCCCCTCGCCGGCCGCGCACAATCCAGCTACTCCATGGCGGCCATGGCGGCCTTGACCTTCTCGTTCGTCGCGCACTCCTGCGCGCCCATCATCGCCGGGCCGACCTTCTCCATGATCGGGGTCAGCTTCGGCGTGCACTTCTCCTCGAACTCCTTCTTCTTGGCGGCGTCGCCCTCGTTCTTCTTGCCCCACTCGATGAACGACTTGTTGTCGGCGACCCACTTCTCGAGCGCCGTGCCCATTCCGTCGCAGTTGCCCTTGTTGCCCTCGACGGCCGCGGCCATCGACTGCATCATCGCGATGGTCTTGTCGCAGGCCTGATCGACGGTCATGTCGCCGCCGCCGCCGCCGCCACCAGCGGTCGAGGTCGTGTCGGTTCCGCCGCCCGCCTTGTCCTTGTCCTTCTTGCAGCCCGCGGCCAGCGCCATTGCGAAGACCGATGCCATGATCATCACGAGGAGTCGCTTCATCTGGATTCGTGCCCTTTGTTCGTGGTTCGTGGCCCACCGCAGCCGCAGGAGTGAGACCGGGGGGCCGGCCATTGTCCCGATTCGTCTGCGCGATTGCAAGGTGTGTGGATTCGCATGTTTGCCGGTCGGTTAACGGTGACGCGGCCGGTGCGTCCTACTCTCGAGACCAGCCCGATGCCCCCTGTCCACGCCGTGAGGAAGCCGGACCGAGACGCGGCCGAGACCGACCACGCGGCGCTCGCGGCGCGGGCAGCGGGTGGCGATCGCGAGGCGTTCGGTCAGCTCTTCCGCATCTACGCACCGATGGTGCACGGCATCCTCCTGGCGCGGGCGCCGGCGACCGAGGTGCGCGACCTCATGCAGGACGTGTTCGTGCTCGCGCTCGAGAAGCTGGCCTCGCTGCGCGACGTCGATGCCTTCGGCGGCTGGCTGGCGATGATCGCGCGCAACCGCACGGTCGATTTCCACCGGCGGCGCAGCCACCGGCGCACCTCCCCCCTCGACACCGAGGTGGCGGTGTCGGATCCGGATCGCGCGCAGGTCGAGGAGCTGCTGGAAGCGATTCGCCAGCTGCCGGCGACCTACGCCGAGACGCTGGTCCTCAGGCTGGTCGAAGGGATGAGCGGGCCGGAGATCGCGGCGCGCGTCGGCATGAAGCCGGACTCGGTGCGGGTCAACCTGCACCGCGGGATGGCGATGCTGCGGGCGCGCCTGCGCGGAGAGCAGTCATGAAGAGCGGTGATTACCTGTGGGATCGCTCGGGCGATCCCGACCTGGATGTGGTGCGGATGGAGAAGCAGCTCGCCTCGCTGCGCCTGTCGGAGGGCGAGATCGACGCGCTCGTGGTCGAGGCGCAGCCTGTGCGGCGGCGGCGGCACGCGCGGTGGGCGGCGGGCGCGGGCATCGCAGTGGCGGCGGCGGCGGCCGCGCTGCTTTTCTGGCCGCGCGCCGGCTCCGCTCCGGGATCGGGTTCGGGTTCGGGTTCGGGTTCGGGTTCGGGTTCGCGTTC
>Ga0070698_100005949_pt1 | contig 13308 bp, 13 predicted proteins | sample KBSK1502metaG_FD_65477 | JGI IMG/M metagenome (GOLD analysis project Ga0070698, IMG submission 65477) | Corn, switchgrass and miscanthus rhizosphere microbial communities from Kellogg Biological Station, Michigan, USA - KBS K1-50-2 metaG | ecosystem: Host-associated > Plants > Roots >... | reverse complement strand
CAGCAGCTCGCGCAGCGAGACCGGCGCACCTTCGGAGTCTGAGCCGACGAAGGCGAGGTCGTGGTCGCGGGTGAACTGGTCCGCGAAGGCAATCTCCTCGCGCCACGCCGCCCACGCCTCCGCGACGACGGCCGGGTCAGCGACCGCCCCGTTGAAGTCGGCATCGGGGTCGGCCTGGGTCTGGTAGCGCTTGGGCAGGCCCAGCCCAGCGAACCGGAGGCGGAACCAGGTGCGCTCCACCTCGGCCATGTGCCGGACCAAGCCCAGCAGTGACATCGTGGACGGCTCCACGGCACGGCGGGCCAGTTGCCCGGCGTCGAGCCCGTCGCACTTCAGCTGCAACGTCAGCCGCTGGCCGCGCAGAAACTCGGTCAGCGTCGCCCGCTCGTCGCCCAGCCTTGGGCCGCCTTCGCGTGGGTCAGAGGCCGGATCAAGGAACATGTCCGCCCGGTGTTTCGGCGTAGTCACGCCGACCGAGACTACTCCGGACGGGCCATGAACGCGTAGCCGTAAACCTCGAACGCCATCGGCCCGTTTGCGGTGAGCCCGCGGCGCTGACCGTCGAGCCAGGCCCGGTTGGCAGTTCTTCGACAGGCCGTCCGAAAGTAGGATCGACGCGTGAGCAGCCCCGGCCCCGAGAACCTTGCCCGAACCGCCTACGAAGCTCACCGGGCGGCTCAGCGCGCCCCCCTCCCCCCGTGGGAAGACATCAGCGAGATCGACCGTCAGGCCTGGCGGGCCGCCGTGGCCGCCGTCGCCGACCAGGCGAGCCGTGCCAGCAAGACCGTCGCCGAGCCGGTCCCGTCCCCGTCGCTGCTCATCCAGGTCGGGGACGAGCGCCACAGCTTCCACGCGGAATTCACGGCCGGGCGCCTGGGCGCGCTCGGCATCACTGACGAATTCGCCTCCGGCCACCACGCCCGATTCACCACCTCCCGCGGCCGCTGGTACGTCGAGGATCTCGGCTCCACCAACGGAACCTGGCTCAACGGGCGCCGCATAACCGCAGCCCAGTGGCTGAAGAAGGGCGACAAGATCTGGATCGGGCACACCCTCATGACCGTCGTGTCGGCATGAGCGACAGGTGAGGTGAGGACGGGCATGACATCGTCGCGGACCGACCACAACCTCGCCGCCCTGGCCGAGGCGGCCTACCACCGGCTCGGGGACTACGAGAGCCTCATCTTCGAGGGCCGGGCCTACCTGTCGGGCGAACTGTTCGACCGGGCATGCCGGGCGTCGGCGGGACTGGCGAAGCTCGGGGTGTCGGCGGGCGAACGCGTGGTGGTCCTGATGGCAAACTGCCCGGAGGTGGGCATCGCCTACAGCGCGATATGGCGGGCGGGTGCGGTGGTCACCCCGGTGGTTTTCCTGGTCAGCCCGGCCGAGTTGCAGCACATCCTGGCCGACTCCGGCGCTGCGGCGGTGGTGACCACTCCCGAGCTGCTGCTAACGGTGGCCTTCGCCGCGGCGGGCGCGCCGGAGTTGCGGCACGTGATCGTCGTCGGCGGCGTGCCCGACTCCCTTCCCGCGCACGTTCGCGGGGCGGAATTCGCCGAGCTTGAATCCGCCCCAGCCGCCGGTATCGTGCGCGTCGGCGACGACGACCTGGCGACGCTCATGTACACCGGCGGCACGACCGGGCGGGCGAAGGGCGTCATGCTCTCGCACCGCAACCTTTACTACTGCTCCCGCAGCGCGCACGAGGCCTCGGACGCGGAGGGGATCACCAGGACGATCACGCCGCTGCCGCTGTCGCACGCCTACGGCATGATCGTGACCCTGGTCGGATTCCATGCCACCGCGCGCGCCACCGGTGTGCTCCAGCGCTGGTTCGATCCCGCGGAGTTCCTGGCGCTGGCCCAGACACACCGGATTCAGCGCGCCGCGCTGGTGCCCGCGATGATCCAGATGCTGCTCGCCCAGCCGCTGGAGGACTTCGACCTGTCCTCGCTCCGCTACGTGAACAGCGGCGCCGCGCCGCTCGCAACGGAGACCCGGGAGCAGTGGGAGCGGCGGGTGCCCAGCAGCGACATCCTCGAGGGCTATGGCTGCACCGAGTCCGGCGCGGTGATCTCGGTGAACCCGCCCGGAGCCAGCAGGCCCGGCTCGGCCGGGCTGCCCATCGCCGGTTACCAGGTCGCAATCCGCGACGACAAGGACGACGACGTCCCGGCGGGGGCCGACGGCGAGATCTGCGTCCGCTCCGACGGGGTGATGGCCGGTTACTGGAATTCGCCGGCGGAGACCTCGGCGACCCTGCGCGGCGGCTGGCTGCACACCGGCGACATCGGCCATCTCGACGCCGACGGCTACCTGTACGTCGTGGACAGGAAGAAGGATCTGATCATCCGCGGTGGCTTCAACGTCTTCCCGCGCGACGTGGAGGACGTCTTGGTCCAGCACCCCGCGGTGGCGATGGCGGGCGTCGTCGGCCGGCCTGACGAGCGCCTGGGCGAGGAGATCGTGGCGTTCGTGTCGCTCCGGCCGGGATGCGAGACCACCCCGACGGAGATCCGGGAGTTCGCCCGCGGGCTGCTCGCGGCGCACAAGTACCCGCGCGAGGTGACCATACTCGACGCGGTGCCGCTCACCAGCGTTGGGAAACTGGACCGTAAAGCCCTCCGCGCCCGGGCCGCCGGCTGACTGGTGGACCGGCGGCCCGCCGGGCCAGCCCGTCAGTGGGGCATCAGCACCTTGTTGATGATGTACAGGGTGGCGTTGGCGGTGTGCAGGTTCCCGCAGGTCACCGCGGCGTTGTTCACCTCGTAGGTGCTGCCCATCTTCGCGGTCTTGAGCTGGCCACCCGCCAGTGTCGTCAGCGGCATCCCGTGCGCCAGTTCCGCAGGGGTGACCCGGCCGCTGACGACGTGGTACTTCAAGATCTTCGCGAGCTCGGCCATGCCGCTCATCATGCTCATGTCGTGCGCGGTCAGGTTCTTGAAGGCCTGATTGTCAGGGGCGAAGACGGTGATGGCAGGGGCGGAGTTGAGCGTGCTGACCAGCCCTGCCTTCTTCACCTCGGCGGCCAGCGTGGTGATAAGCGGGTTATGGCTTGCAGCGGTGACCACCGGGTCCATGGCCATGCTGTGCATGCTGCCCATCCCGGTCGCGGGGATCATGCCGCAGTCCGTCCCGATCGTGGCCATTGACTCGTGCATCGGCGCCGAGTGTGACGCCGCGGCGCGCGGGGAGGCCGCTGGGGCGGTGCTGGTCGTGCCGCCACAGGCCGCGGCGGTCACTGTCATCGCGACGGCCATGAGCGAAATCGCGGCAGGGCGGCCGCCGCGCGGTGGGCGCGTGTCAGCGGAGTGCATCGTTTCTCCTGGTCGTGGGAACGGCGGAAGGTCTGGTTGTGGGGCTGGTCACAGTAGTTACTCGTCGCCGCCGCTGTTCTGGATTGCCGGTGCGCCGAGGAATCCGGCCGGCCGGGCAAGCGAGCGCGGGCGCGGCGGCGAATCACAGATGTGGGGATCAGCAACGCCGGCCCGCGCCCTGTGGCGGGCCCCGCGGCGCAGCGACTGGCGGGCACCGCCTTGGAGGGCCTGCTGCGAAGCGTGGCCCGGGGAGATCAGGCTGCGTTCGAGGCGGTGTGCGCCCGGGCCAGCCCGGCCGTCTACGGCGTGGTGCGGAACGTGGTGCGCGACCCGGCTCAGGCGGAGGAGGTAGCCCAGGAGGTACTGCTGGAGGTGTGGCGAGCCGCGCCGAAGTTCGAGCCAGGCCGGGGCAGCGCGATGGCGTGGGTGACGACGATCGCGCACCGGCGCGCGGTTGACCGGGTCCGCTCGGAGCAACGGTCGGCCGAACGCCAGCGGCGCGCGGCGTGGTACCCGATCGCCTATGACGAGGTGGCCGAGACCGTCGAGGCCCGGCTGGACCGCGAGCGGGTGCGGCGCTGCCTGGGTGCGCTGACCAGCCTGCAGCGTGAGTCGGTGACCCTGGCCTTCTACGGCGGGCACACCTTCCGCGAGGTCGCCGAACTGCTGGGCGTACCGGAGGGAACGGTGAAGACCAGGCTGCGCGATGGCCTGATCCGGTTGCGAGATTGCCTGGGGGCGGACCGATGAGACTACGGCGGCCAGAATTGCACTCGCTGGCGGGCGCGTACGCGCTGAACGCCATGACCGGCGCGGACCGGGCACGGTTCGAGCGGCACCTGGCCAGGTGCCCGGCCTGCGCTCAGGAGCAACACAGCCTTCGCGAGACCACGGCCCTGCTGGCCGCGGCGGTCGCGGTCGAGCCGCCGGCGGACCTAGTCGAGCGGTCGGTCGCCGCGGCCGCGCGGACCAGGCAGTTGCCATCGGCCACCGCCGAGGCCGGGACGTGGTGGCCCGCCCGGCGCGGGCACCGGACCGGGCTCGGGCACCGGGCCGGGCGCGCACATCGCACACCTGTTCCGCGGGGCGCCTGGCAGGCAGTTCCGCGCAGGCTGCCGCACGCCCTTGCCGCGGCGCTCCTGGCCGTCGCGGCGGCCTCGGCTGTGATAGCGGTCACCGCTGAGCACCGCCTCGGCGCCGCCCAGTCGCGCGACCAGGCCATCGCCGAGGTGCTGACCGCGCCGGACGCGGTCCTGGTGACCTCCCGGGTCAAGGCCGGGGGCACGGTGACCGTGGTGACGTCCCACCGGGACCATGCCCTCGTGTTCACGGCCGCCGGGCTGCCGCGGCTGCCGTTCGGCCGCTGCTATGAGCTGTGGCTGATGGGACCTCGGGGCGACCGGTCGGCCGGCATGCTCCCCACCCCCCACAGGGGCATGACCAGCCCCGTGACCGCCACGGGGCTGGCCGCCGGCGACTGGATAGGCCTGACCGTCGAGCCCGCCGGCGGGTCGGCACACCCGACGTCCACGCCCATCCTGATGCTGAACGTCATGGCCTGAACCGTTCCCGGCCGCCGGCCGGGGACGGCGCGGCAGCGGGTCCGGCGCGGCAGCGGTTCCCGGCGTGGACCCGGCGGTCAGCGCACGCGAAGCGGGAGCTTTCGCGGCCCGCGGATCTGGCCCGCGGCCCAGGTCACCGCCGACGGGTCGGCCAAGGTGAACTCAGGGACCCGCTGGAGCCAGACCTCCAGGGCGACCCGGAGTTCCATGCGGGCCAGATGCGAGCCAAGGCAGCGGTGGATGCCGAGGCCAAACGCGGCGTGCCGGTTGACCGCGCGGTCGATGACGACCTCCCCGGCGCGGTCGAACTGCACCGGGTCGCGGTTGGCCGCCGGGAACGACAGCAGGATCCAGTCGTCGGCCTTCATGTCGACGCCGTGCCAGTGCATGTCCTCCTTGACCAGCCGCGCCATGGTGACCGGCGCGTAGGCGCGAAGGAACTCCTCGATCGCGGTCGGCAGTAGCCCCGGCTCGGCGACGAGCCGCTCGCGGTCGCCTGGCGTCTTCGCCAGGTGCCACAGGGAGGCGCCAATCGCGCTCCAGGTCGTGTCGATGCCGGCAATGAGCAGCAGGGCCATCGCGCCGACCACGTGGTCGGCGCTGAGCTTCTGGCCGTAGAGCTCGGCGCTGAGCAGGTAGCTCGTGAGGTCCTCGCGCGGGTCGGCGAGGTGGTCGTGGACCTGGTCCAGCAGGTAGTCGAACAGGCGCGACACCCGCGCGATGCGCTCATCCGGCGGCAGGTTGACGCCCTCCAGCAGGTCCTCGACGAAGACGCGGAACCGCGGTCCGTCCTCCGGGGGAAAGCCGAGCATGTCGGCGATGACCCGGACGGGGATGTGCTGGGCGTAGTCGCGGGCGACGTCCACGACCTCCTGCTCGCCGAGCGTGTCGATCAGCGAGTGGCAGAACCTCCGCGTCCCCGGCTCCTGCTTCGCGATCTCGCCCTTGGTGAACGCGGGGAGCAGCAGTTTGCGCGCGTCGTGGTGGAATGGCGGGTCGGAGGAGATCGGCGGGGAGCCACCGATCGGCGCAAGCTCGCGAGGCGGCCGGAAGTTGCTCAAGATGATCGACAGCGAGGAGAAGCGGTCGGTGTCGTAGGCGATCGCCGCGACGTCTTCGTAACGCACCGGCAGCCATGCGCCGCCGAACCGCCTGGTGTGCGCGATCGGGCACCGCTGCCGCAGGTCGTCCTGGATCGGGTAGGGGTCGGCGGCCCACTCGGGCTCGACATGGGAGAAGTCGGTCGCCCAGTCCGAGATCGGGCCGCTGACGACCTCGCTTCTGGTGCCGATCACCTCCTCTTCGCGGAGTTCCCGGAAATCTTCGGTGAACCGGTCATCGGCGGCCATGTCACGCCTCCTCGATCAGGTCGATCGCGTGCTCCGGGCAGTTCAGCGCCGCGAGGCGTGCGTCGTGCTCTTTGCCCGGCGGCACGGTGCCGTCGCCGAGGACCCTGCCGTAGCCCTCCTCGTCGTCGCCGAACAGGCCGGGGGCGAGGTCGTAGCAGCGGCCGTGCCCCTGGCAGCGCTCGGGGCCGATCTGCACTTTCATCTCGTTGCTCCTGTCTGCGCCGGGAGGCCGGCCGGGGCGAGCGCGGTGACCAGGCGGGTGAGCAAGGCGGCCCACTCCTGGTCGCCGACCGCGTGCAGGTCCGGCGTTACGAGAGCGCTGCCCATCGCGAGCAGGAGGCAGAAGTGAGCGAGCGCGTCCGGTGAGATCGAGGGGTCAAGCTCGCCGCCGGCCTGGGCGGCGCGCATGAGGCCGGCCAGCCAGTCCGCGCGCTCGCCCATGTACTCGCGCATCGGCCGTGCTACATCCTGGTCGCGGCGGGCCGCGACCAGCGCCTCCACGATGAGGTAACCGCGGGCATCGCACCGGCGGGGCAGCCAGCGGCCGGCGACGAGCAGCAGGTCCGTGATCGACTGGCTGGGATCGGCGGCGAACAGGTCGGCGAGAAGCCGCCGCCCGTGTGCGCGCAGCGCTCCTACCAGCAGTTCTGCCTTGGAGGCGAAGTGCGCGTACAGCGCGCCGTTGCTCAGGCCCGCGGCCGCGGCGATGTCGGCCACGCGGGTGCCGTCGTACCCGCGCTCGGCGAAGATGTCCGCTGCCGCCCGGAGCAACCGCTCCCGGGTCTCGGCCGCGGTGACGCCCGCGATGCGCCCCATGAGCAAATTAAACGAACGTTCATATGATTCGTCAAGACGCCGACTGGCCGGTGCTGCCCCGCCGTAGCGGCGGCGACCAGGCCTATGCCTTGCGCGCGACGCCGGCGCACCCCAGTTGCAGCACGGGCCATTCGGCCACGGTCGGCGTATCCGGATCGGGCCGCCAGTCGGGCACAAGCGCCAGGCCGGGCTCGACAAGCTCCAGCCCGTTGAACAGGCCCTGTATCTGATCCCAGGTCCGGAACTGGCCGCGCCCGAGCGCTAGCCGCATCGATGCCTGCAGGTCCGCTACCGCCGGATCGCCGGCGTCGAGCAAGTGGTGGATGAACACGTAGCTGCCTGCCGGAAGGGCCCGGCTCAGGGCCGCTACCAGCTCGGCGGGGTGTTCGGAGTCGAGGATGTGATGCAGGATGCCGCACAGCAGCAGGCCGATCGGCTGGTCCCAGTCCAGGTGCGCAACGATGGCGGGATCCCCGAGCAGCCCGGCGGGGTCGCGCAGGTCACCCTCGGCGACGATCGTCGCATCGTTGCGCGCGAGCAGCGCCCGGGCGTGCGTCAGGACGACCGGGTCGTTGTCGACGTAGATCACCCGCGTCGCCGGGTCGATCCGCTGGGCGATCTCGTGGACGTTCTCCGCCGTGGGCAGCCCGGAGCCGATGTCGATGAGCTGCCGGACACCGGCCTCACCGACCAGGTAGCGGACCACCCGGCCCAGCACCGCGCGCTGGGCGCGCACGCCGACCTGAACGGCGGGCAGCGACGCGATGATCTGGTCACCGGCCGCCCGGTCGGCCTCGAAGTTGTCCTTCCCGCCCAGCAGGTAGTCGTACACCCGCGCGATGTGCGGCCGCGACGGATCGAACCCGGCTGCGGGAAACTCGGGACTGGCCACCGGCCGATCATATGGGACTGAGCCGCTAATCCGGGCGCCACGGGACGTGAGCCCAGCATCCGTGCGCAACAGGTGATCGCGATGGCGTCGGGGGAGCCCCGACGCCGGGCGAAGAGCTGACTCAGTCCCGGCCATTACCCGCGCCATAGCTCCCTGGTAATCTTGGCGATAACCGCGCCAATCCCGCGACCATCGCAGCGCGCCAATCCCGCGCCGCACCGGTCCTGTGCCTGCCCCTGGGCCGCGCCGCGCGCCGGTGCCGGGGCAGCTCAGGAGCGGCAGCTATCCGGATGTTATCCTCCAGATAGAAGAGATGCGCCGGGCGCGGGCGAACAACGATCGCAGCAGGTGGGGGGCGGTTCGGCGCCGGGTCCGGGCTCCTGACCCAGGCAAGGAGGAGGCCCAACATGGGCAACTGGCAACTTGACCCCTACCACACGCAGGTCGAATTCTCCGCCAAGCACCTAGCGATGATGACGGTGCGGGGCTACTTCGACGAGGTAAGCGCGGTCGCCGATATCGATCCCGAGAAGCCGGAGGCTTCCTCGGTCGAGGTGACCATTTCGACCGCCAGCATCCGCACCAATAACGCGGTGCGCGACAACGACCTCCGCTCGTCGAACTTCCTCGAGGTGGACAGCTACCCGGTGATCACGTTCAAGAGCACCAGCGTCGAGCCGGCCGGGCCGGATCACTACACGCTGACCGGGGACCTGACGATCAAGGGCAACACCCGTTCCGTGTCGCTCGACGTGACGAGGTACGGCGAGTTCAACGACCCAGGGATGATGGGGCACCGGATCGCCTACGGCGCGACGACCAAGATCAACAGGAAGGACTTCGGCCTGAGCCTCAACGCGATCCTGGATGGCAGGCTCGTCGTCGGCGAGGAGATCCAGATCGCGATCGAGGGCGAGCTTGTCGAGCAGAAGGAGACGACGGACGCCGCCACCGGCTGACGCCGCGACGGGTGGCGCAGCCGCCCGGTGGTTACGGCTCCCACGACGCCACGGCGCAGCGATGCCGTGGCCGCAAGGCGGTCCCGCCTGCTCATCGGCGCGTCGCGCCTGAGCTGGGTCGTTCGCGCGCTCTAGCTGGTACAACCGGTAGGAGTCATAGGGCGTCATAGGGACATCACGGTCCCTCCCCGGTCGCGGGGCCGCGGCGGCATCGCCGCCGCGCGGCGGGTTGGCGGGGGCCGCCATCACGAACGGGGGATGCCACGATGGACAGCCATCGCGCACCGAATCGACCTACCTGGCGCGCCGCCCCGCGCCGGGCCACAGCCGCCGCCGGCGTCATCATCGCCGCGATCGGCGCCGCCGCCATCACCGGGTGCTCGGGCAACCCGGCCCCGGCAACGGGCTCGTCGCCGGCCGCCACCGTCCCGGTGCTCGGCCGGCTGACCGGCGTCTTCGCGCGGGGCGAGGGTTTCGGGCAGGTCAAGCCGGCCAAGATCTTCAACGGTGGCGACCCCACCGGCCTGGTCACGCGGCTCATCTGGAGCTCGTGGGGCGGCCGGCGGGCGGTCGGGACCGGCCTGGGCGACTATGTCGGACAGGGCCAGTCGGTCGCCTCCGGCAGCCAGAAGCAGGTCACGGTCGTCGCCTTCAACCTGGGCACCTGCCACGGCACGCGGATGTACCGCGCGGTCGAGTGGTACTTCCCCGGCGAGGGCCAGGCGTTCGACCCCACCCGCTACGAGAACATCTGCGCCGGCGCCTACGTGCCAAACCCCTAGCCGGCCCGGCGCCTCACAGGACGATGGGCGGCCAGAGGTTGTGCTGCCCCGCTACCGGGTCGCCGGCCCACTCGTGCATGGCGGCCAGGTTGTCGTGCGCCGGGTGCTTCGCCGCGGCAGGGCCACCGGCGAAGGCGTGCAGCAGGTTGGCGGTCACCCGGGTGGTGAAGCGGGCCGTGTGCCGGTTCATGCCGTAGCGGTAGAACCCGCCCATTGACGCCACCCAGCGCAACGTCCCGCTGTTGAACACGCCCGCCCCGCCGGAGTGCGTGTAGTAGGCCGAGTCCGAGTAGCTGTTCACGCCGCGGCAGGTCAGCGGCGAGTGGGACAGGATCTGAATGGGCCGCTCGACCGTCGAGTCCGGGTTGACGCGGTCGTACTCGACGCCCACCAGGCCGGGGAATCTGGTCCCCTTCCGCACGCCGGTCCCGGCGAACAGCCACGCGCTGGGGGTGGCGACCACGTAGGCGGCGCTGGTGGGGTTCGACTCGTACAGCGTGCCGGTCAGCGACGACTCGGGGTCCGGGTTCGGCGGCTCCCGCCAGTCGCTGGTGACCAGCGCGTTGTCCTTCCCGTACATCGGGTCCTGCAGGTAGCTGGTCTTGTAGCAGATGATCAGCCGGCGCGCGCCGAGCCGCGTGCCGTCCAGCCGGGTCCGCCGGAAACAGCAGTTCGCGCCCAGGAAGGCGATGTTCATGCCGTGGTCCCTGGCCGCCGTGACGTGGGTCCGCTCCTGCGGCGTCCAGTACTCGTCGTGGCCGGGCGAGATCAGCGCGCTCGCGCCGTCCAGCAGGTGCGGGTCGCCGTCGATGTCCATGCTGGTGACGAACGCGAGCGGCACGCCCAGGCGCTCCGCCAGCGCGATGACCTTCCGCTCGTCGAACAGGAAGTAATAGGCCCCGTTCTTGTCGTACGGCCGGTCGAGGCTGACCGCCAGTGAGCGGTTGTTGTAGTTGGCGAAGCCGCCGGGGCCGTTGTAGAGGTCGTAGCCGCCCCACATGTTGTACGCCTGCCAGGTCTCCACCGCGTTCTTGAACACCGTCTTGCCCGCGGTCTTGGCCGACCGCACGGTGACCGGGACGAACCGCTGCGGGCCTGACTCCGAGTCCAGCCGCAGCAGGTACGAGCCCTCCGGCCAGCCGTCGGTCGGGATCGTGAGCGACGGCCCCCAGCGGGCCTCCACCGTGTTGGTCGGCTGGATCCGGACGGGCTTGCTCTGCTTGTGCCCGCGCACGGTGCCCGACCGCCACACGAGCCGCGCTAGGTCGCCCCGGTACCAGCCCATCCGGAACGCCATCACGGTGAACGACCGCGACGTCGTCGAGGCGTACAGCGTGATCTTCTCGCCGGGCAGCACGCTGGCCTGGCCGGTATACCCCTCGATCGCGTGCGGCCCGCCGACGTGCTTGATGCTCCAGTCCCGGTAGCCGGGCAGGGAGTTCTCACTCACCGGCCCGCGGCGCGACGGGGACCCCTTCGGCACGGGCGGCGAGGAACCGCCCAGCCCCGGCAGACGGCAGCCGGCCGTGGCCGCCGGAATGGCGGCAGCACCCGCGGCCATTGTGATGAAACGCCGCCGCGAGTAGCGGGAGGGCGTAGTCATGCGACCCATCATGCCCGAGGCTCCGGCTGGCGGCGGCCATGATCGCCCCGGACCCGCGGCGATCTGCGGAAAAGGGGGATAAGTGGCCTGGGGTCCGGCCAGCCAGGCACAATGGTGACCTCACCACCGGCCACCAAGGAGCCAGGAATGCTGCCCTGCGCAGCCCAGGCCGCTGTCGCCCCTCCGTCGGCGGCATGACCGAGCCGCACCTCGCCACGCCCGAGGCACAGCCCGACACCGCGCCCGCGCAGCCAGCACCGGCCCCGGCCCAGCGCGGCGCGCAGGCCGTCGCGCTGGTACGCCGTCACTGGCTTGTGTCCCTGCTCCTGGCCGCCGGGCTGGTGCTGCGGGTGCTGGCCCAGATCGCCTACCACCCGGCGCTGGTCTACGTCGATTCGCTCAAGTACCTGTACGGCGCGTCGCCCGGCTCCGAACCGCTCGGGTACACCGCGATCCTCCGGGTCATCCTGACGGTCGGCAGCCTCGGCACGGTCGTTGCGATCCAGCATCTGCTCGGCCTCGCGATGGGGGGCGCCCTGTACGCCGTGCTGCTGCGCCGCGGCGCCCCGCGCTGGCTTGCCGCCCTGGCCGTCGCGCCCGTGCTGCTCGACGCCTACGAGCTGCAGATGGAACAGATGATCATGCCGGATGTCTGGTTCGAGGCGCTGGTCGTGGCGGGCGCGGCGGTGCTGCTCTGGCGGCCCGCGGTCGGCGTTCGCTTCGCGGTCGCGGCCGGCCTGATCCTGGGCGCGGCGGCGACCGTCATGCAACTGGGCGTGGTTCTTGCCCTGCCCGCGGCCATCTACCTGCTGGTCGCCGGCCACCAGCAGGCCCGGGGCGGGTGGCGCCCTGCCCTCACGACCTCGGCGGCGCTGTCCCTGGCCTTCGTCCTGCTGATCCTCGGCTACTGCGGCCTTTCCTACGCCCGGAACGGGCACTTCTTCCTGGCCCGGCACCAGCCCCTCACCGGCCGCCTGGCCGCGGCGGCCGACTGCGCCACGCTGAGCCTGTCCGCGGCCGCGCGGCCGCTCTGCCCCACGCCCGCTCAGCAGGCGATAGGCCCGGACTGGCTGGAGCATTCTGGCAGCTCACCGCTGCTGTCCTATCGCCCGGCCAAGGCAGGGACGAGGGGCCAGCTGATCGCGGAGCTGAACAGCGCCGTGCTCAGCCAGCAGCCGCTGCGCGTGCTGGGCTCGATCGTCCGCGACGCGGTCCGGCTGTTCGGCCTGACCCGCCAGCCGACCCTGGGTGTCACGCCCATCTCGCGCTGGCAGTTCCAGGCCGGCTACCCGACCTACCCGCCGTGGACGAACATCTGCCCCGGGCAGCAGCTCATCGCTCAGGCCTGCCTGGACGAGCAGCACGCCATCCAGAAGCGGGTGGCCCCGGTCAGCGACACGCTGATCCGGCCGGCCGGCACCATCGTCGTCGGCGTGCAGCACCAGTTCCTTGGGCAGTTCCAGGCCACGAGGCTCAAGGCGTCCTACGGCCGCGACGCGCAGGTCAACCGGCCGGTCGCCGCGTTCCTGCGGGCCTACCAGCTGGACGGCGGCTACACTCCGGGCCCACTGCTGGCCCTGTTCTGCCTGACCGGTCTGGCCGGCTCGCTGCTCCTGCTCGCCCGCCGCATGGACGAGCGCACCCGCCAACTCGCCCTGGGCTGCCTGCTGTTCACCGCCGTCGCCGCCCCGGTCCTGTTGGTCCCCGACATCTACGAGTTCTCCTGGCGATACCAGCTGCCCGCCGTGGTCACCCTGGTACCAGCCGGCCTGCTGGGAATTACGGCCGTGGTGACGATGCGTAAGGCACAAAAGAAGGCCAAGGGCGGGCCGGCCGGCGCTGAGTCCCCGGCCTAAGCGCCGCGCCCGGGTCGCCTGCCTTTGGCCGGGCTTTCGTGCCGGGGACGGGACGGCACCTGCACCCCGCACGACCCGAGCGTTCAGAACACCCCGTTGACCATCAACAGCTACCGGGTGGTCCTGAAGCGGTACCACCTTGACGGCTTTCCCGTACAGGAACTGTGTGGCG
>Ga0070698_100005948_pt1 | contig 13308 bp, 16 predicted proteins | sample KBSK1502metaG_FD_65477 | JGI IMG/M metagenome (GOLD analysis project Ga0070698, IMG submission 65477) | Corn, switchgrass and miscanthus rhizosphere microbial communities from Kellogg Biological Station, Michigan, USA - KBS K1-50-2 metaG | ecosystem: Host-associated > Plants > Roots >... | reverse complement strand
GATCGCAGCATTATGAGGTTAAACATAGCTTATCAGCCTGAAGGTTCATACTTCTTTTATATATTCATTAAGTGACAAGTGGTTTCCAAATGGATCCTGTACAGCGATCTCAAGAGATCCATAAAAAGTTTTATTCAGACAAGGGCGGTAATATTTATAAGGTCTGCCTTGCAATTCAGCATAATATTTTTCAATTTCATCGCATACAATAAAAACTTTGCTGCCCGGCGTTGCATCGCCATAATGTTCTGAAAGATGTATTTGAATATCATCTCTTGAAATGCCGATATAGTAGGGCATGTTTTCTTCAAACTGATGTTCCCACTCAATTTTAAATCCTAACCAATCGATATAAAATTCCTTTGCTTTCGCAACATCAAAAATTCGGAGGACAGGAATATTTTTCTGCAACATATTCTTTCGTAAGTCATAGCAAGGTAAGAAATTTCAATTTTTAATTTATTAACATGGCATGTTGGTTATGGCAACAATTTTGCTGCAAAATGGGGTCAAGTTTTTTTAATCATATAAAATTTAATTCTATGGCAAAAACATCTTATATCCCGAAAGATTATTCTGCGGTTACAGCTTCACTGGCATTTAAAGGCGCAGATGCTGCAATTACCTGGTACAAAAATGTTTTCGGTGCTAAAGAGAAAGCCCGTATGGAAGGTCCTGACAGAAAAATCCTGCATGCAGAGATCCAGATCAATGATTCGATAGTGTTCTTAGCCGAAGACGATCCGAAATATAAAACAAAGACGCCTAAAGCAACAAATGGAAATTCAGTAAAGCTATATTTATATTTAGAAGATGTAGATAATACAATTAAAAAAGCTGTGCAGAATGGCGCTACGCTGGTAATGCCTGCTGAAGATATGTTTTATGGTGACAGGGTTGGATGCATCGATGATCCGTTTGGTTATACATGGGTGGTTGCTACGCATGTAAAAGATGTTCCCAAAGAAGAGATGAGCCGGCACATGGAAGAAATGATGCATAACTGATCTATTTCTTTCCCAACTCAATTACTTTACAATTCTTAAAGTCAGAACCATCATTCGTTTTCGATTGATGGTTCTGACTTTATGCCAGCTGTAGAAAAATTTCATCTGGGGCAATTATGATGTAGTAACAATTTTGCTGCAAAATGAAATTCAATTTAATTATTTTAAAAGGAATTAACTTGCTAAGAATTTTTTTAATCATTTTAAAACTTATTTGCTATGGCTACAAACTCTTATATTCCCGAAGGGTATAATGCAGTGATACCTGCGCTTGCATTCAAAGGAGCAGATGCTGCTTTGAAATGGTATGTACATGTTTTTGGCGCCAAAGAAAAAATGCGCTTTGACAATCCTGACGGAACAATAGCACATGCAGAGATCACAATTGATGACAACGTTATTATGATCTCAGAAGAAAATCTGCAGTACAACAGCAGTCCGAAAACGCTGGGCGGCAATTCTATCAATTTGTGTGTTTATGTTCCGGATGTGGATGCGGTGATAAAAAAAGGAGTAGCCAATGGCGCAAAGCTGATCACTGAACCCAAAGATGAATTTTTCGGTGACAGAAGCGGCCGTTTTGAAGATCCGTTTGGTTACCGGTGGATTGTTTCAACTCATATAAAGGATGTGTCCGAAGAAGAAATGCTTAAGAAGATGGAGGAAATGGCTGCACATAACTGATTATCGTTTTCCCAATTCAATCACTTCACAATTCTTAATGTCAGAACCATCGATCGCAAAGCGAATGATGGTTCTGACTTTATGCCAGCCTTGGTTGCCTGCAGCACCCGGATTTATATGCAGGCATTTTATTTTTTCATCATAAATTACTTTCAGGATATGTGAGTGACCTGAAATAAATAATTGCGGTTTGTGAATCGCCAATTCTTTTCGTGTTTCAGGATTATAATTTGGAGGCGAGCCACCGATATGCCGCATCATCACTTTTACTTGTTCACAATTAAAAATAAGTTGTTCCGGAAGCTCATGACGAATTTTCTGGTCATCAATATTGCCATAAACACCCTTAAACGTTTTAAACGTTTTAAACCTTTCAACGATTCCCTCTCCAAAATCACCCGCATGCCATACTTCATCACAATCTTTGAAGTGATCAAAAACTCTCTCATCAAGGTAGCCATGTGTGTCTGATATTAATCCGATCTTAGTCAATAAAAAATGCGTTACTTTTGAAATATAAATCTAAAATCTGAAATTGTAAATCCGAAATCGATTTATGCCTTTCCATAGAAACTTCACCTACTGGATCGATAAAAGAAATTGGAAATATATTTTTCTTCTTGCCACATTAGAATTGTCACGAAGATAATTGTTCAATAGAATTGTTATTGTATCCCGACTTAGTCGGGACGACGCAACAGCAGCATCATAGTAGTAATGATGTCAGGTACATAAATAAATCTAAAATCTGCAATCTTAAATCTGAAATCAAATCATGCCACATTATTATAAATTAGGAAACATCCCTCATAAACGCCACACACAATTTCGCAAGCCGGATGGCAAATTGTATAGCGAACAATTATTTTCTACCGAAGGATTCAGCGATGACTATTCATTGCTTTATCATTGCCATCCGCCTACGCAAATAATAAAAACAGAGCCACAGGTGGATGTAAGCCCGCAGGTGGCTGAAGAAAAAATGCTGAAGCATCGCTGCTTTGAAGGCTTTCATGTAAAACCCGGTGGAGAATTTTTGCAAAGCCGTGTGCCGGTGTTGGTGAATAATGATTGTCATATTGTGCTGGCAGCGCCGCAGCAGGGCACCAAAGATTATTATTATAAAAATACCGATGCCGATGAAATGATCTTTGTACATGAAGGCAGCGGCATGGTGCATTCGCAGTATGGAGATTTGCCTTTTAGTTATGGTGATTATATTGTATTGCCGCGAGGAACCATCTATCAGATTGAATTCAATGATGATAAGAATCGTTTGTTTATTGTTGAATCATTTACACCGCTGCGTTTCCCCAAAAAATATATGAGCCGTTTTGGGCAGTTGATGGAGCACTCGCCTTATTGTGAACGTGATATTCGTCCGCCGCAGGAATTAAAAACCTATGATCTGCAAGGTGATTACCTGATCAAGGCCAAGAAGCGGGGCATGATGTATGGTTTGCATTATGGCACGCATCCTTTTGATGTGATCGGTTGGGATGGTTGTTGCTATCCGTATATTTTTTCTATCCATGATTTTGAGCCCATCACTGGTCGTGTGCATCAGCCTCCGCCGGTGCACCAGACTTTTGAAACGAATGCATTTGTTGTTTGTTCATTTGTGCCACGGTTATTCGATTATCATCCACTGGCAATTCCTGCGCCATATAATCACAGTAATATTGATAGTGATGAAGTGATCTATTATGTTGACGGTGAATTTATGAGTCGCAAAAATGTAACAAGAGGAATGATCACTTTACATCCTGCCGGCATTCCGCATGGCCCGCATCCGGGAGCTGTTGAAAAAAGTATTGGCGCTAAAGAAACAAAGGAACTGGCTGTGATGGTTGATACATTTCGACCATTGATGCTGACGAAGCAAGCATTTGATATTGAGAATACGAATTATATAATGAGTTGGGCGGAATAGACGTTAGCTGTTGGCCTTTAGCTAATAGCTATCGGCTAATGGCTAAAAACTTTCTTATTTTTTTACATGTGCCTTATAAGTTCCGTTTGGTTGGGTAGAAGTAAGACCAATTGGTTTATTCCCATCCATTTCAAATTGGATCTTGTAACCTTGCAATCCTTTTATAGTAAAAACATCGGTTGACAAAGGCACCAATTCAAAATCTCCCTGGCCGGGAGCAGATACCCAAAGAGCATTGTCTTTTATAGAAGTTGTAGCAGTGAGTGAAATGGCTTCGAATTCAAAACCACCAACATATTTCTCCAATTCCTTTGAAGTAATTGTAAATGTTGATCTGCCCTGTAGCTGATCTAACTTTTGTTTCGTCTCTTCGCTTTTTGTTATGGCAAATGCTTTTTGGTAATTGGCTATTGCCTTACTAGTATCTTTTTGGGCAACTAAAGCATCCGCATATGAATCATACACATTGCCGCTTTCAGGGTAATTTTCAATATTCATTTCAAATAAGGCGGCAGCTTTTTCATATTGCTTTTGAGTAAGTGCATTATAGCCCAAACCATTTATCTGCATTTCGGGAGGAGAAACTTTAAAACCAAATTCTTTTGAGACTGTTTTGTAATGTTGTTTCATTCTCTGAACGACTCCAATGTCCGGACTCATAAAATCGGCGGTAGTAAACTTAAAACGATACCAGCTAAAAATAAAACGCAGTCCATCGTATTCACTGATAAGGGGCACGGAACCATGATCATCATCTGCATAATATTTACTCGCATACTTCAAACCGTTTTGCGAATTGGCTTTTATAAATTTATCCATCGCAAAAATGGAACGGATATGCCTTGTATCTACAGCAGTGTCTTTTTTCATTTTCTCCAGTGTCATTCCTTCATTCATCGTATTGGCAATGCCTACGTACAAGCTTGTGCCATTATATTTTTGGGCTGCGAGTTTCTTCTGTGTGGCTTTTAAAAACAGTTCTTTATCATACCACATACTCGGGTCAATGGCTATATAGGCATTAAATAGTTTGGTATGATTGGTAATGGTATTCATTACTATCAGACCGCCAAATGAGTGACCTATCAATACTCTAAAAGGTTGTGTAGGATATAGTGAATCAATATGCGGCATAAGTTCTTTCGCCATAAAGTCTGTAAAATTTTCACCACCACCGGTGCTTTTTGAAAAGTTAGTATCCATCATGGGCAGATCACTTGCTATATGGGTTGGCGTTAGATCCCTTGTTCTGTTTGTGTTTGGGATACCAACGATGATCATTTCAGGAACGATAGTATTGCCATTTACCTGGCTTAGCTGCTGTATCATTCCTGCTACTGATTCAAAATGGCCATCGCCATCAAGCAGGTAAACAACAGGATATCGTTGTCCGGGATTTTGTATGCCTGTTTTCATATTTGGAACGTACACCCAAACTTTTCTTTGCTCTTTAAGTATAGTTGAGTACACACTATCAATTCTTCCAATTACAATTTTATCATCTGTTTGTGCATGGCTGCTCAATGAACTAATAACATAAAGGATGAATAGAATACTATTTTTCATATTTTATCATTAAGTGCTGAAATAAAAGATCTTCTTGTCAAATGTATTTCAATTTATATTCAATCCGTTTATTTAATCTTCTTGAATACTCCATCACTTTTTCTGGCAGGTCTCGCTGTAGCATAAAGATTGGTTGCAATTCTCACCCCCAATTCCGTAGTCCGTAGTTCACAAAAAAATAATTTGCCTGCAAATATTCCTTTCTTACATTTGTTAACCATTTGGTTAAACTGTATGGTTAAAAAGAAAAAAGTTAAAGACAAAGGAGCTGAAGAAAGAATATTGGCTGCAGCCCGGAATGTGTTTACTACCAAAGGCATGGCCGGTGCCCGGATGCAGGATATAGCCGATGAAGCGGGTATCAATAAAGCATTGCTGCATTATTATTTCAGGGATAAAGACAAGCTATTTGAAGTTGTTTTCCTGGCAGAAGCGCAAAAGTTCTTTCCTAAAATAAACGGCATATTCAATTCGGATGCCCCGCTGTTTGAGAAGATCGAAAACTTTGTGAACGAGTATATAGATGAGATGCTGGAGAATCCTTACCTGCCATGGTTCGTGTTGAATGAAGTGAACCGGGACCCCGACCAGTTCATGTACAAGATATGGGGTAAGGATAACCTTCCCAAACCCGGCAAGTTTCTGGAACAGATCGAAAAGGATGTAAAAAAGGGAACGATCAAAAAAATACACCCCATGCATTTACTGATGAATCTTTTATCCATGACCATTTTTCCATTTGTGGCAAAACCTATGATAACCCGCAATCTTCATCTCAGTGATCTGCAATTCAAAAAAATTATGGAGGAACGAAGAAAGGAGATACCAAAATTTATTATTGATTCTATCAAGAAATAGTTTTATCATGAAACGAATACTGATATTAATTATTAATTATTCATTATTAATTATTAATTCCACTGCACAGGAACAAAGCTTGAGTTTGCAAAAAGCGTATGATCTGTCTCAACAGAATTATCCGCTGATCAGGCAAAGAGATCTGATAAAGAAAACCACCGGTTATACAATTGATAATCTTAGCAAAGGATTTTTGCCACAATTCAGTTTGAGTGGACAAGCAACATACCAGTCGGAGGTTACGGGAGTTGACATTCCGGTACCTGGCATATCATTCGCAAAAGTGAACAAGGATCAATATAAAATTTTGGCGGATGTAAATCAACTTGTCTATGATGGCGGGATTATAAAAGAACAAAAAAGTATTCAGCGATTAAATGAAGATGCAGAACAACAAAAAGTAGAAGTTGAGTTGTACAAATTAAAAGAAAGGATCAACCAGCTTTTTTTGGGGGTTCTTTATCTCGATGAGCAATTAAAACAAGTTGACCTGATAAAGGCCGACTTGAATAATGGAATTAAAAGAGTTGAAGCACAAGTAAATAATGGAGTTGCGTTCAGATCGAATTTGAATGTATTGCAAGCCGAATTATTAAAAGCCGATCAAAGGGTTATTGAAGTAAAGGCTTCGAGGAAAGGATACATTGATGTGTTAAGTTTATTCATTAACCAGCAATTGGCGGAAGATATACGACTGGACAAACCTGCTGTAGAACCATTAATGCTGATTAATGAAATACAGAGGCCAGAATTGAAATTATATTCCACACAGGAAAAGTTGTTAGGCGGGCAATACAAATTGATCGACTCAAGAAACAAACCTAAGGCCAGTTTGTTTTTCCAGGGAGGCTATGGCAAGCCGGGGTTGAATTTTCTGAAGAATGAGTTTGAATTTTTTTATACGACTGGTGTTCGATTGAACTGGTCATTCGGCGGATTATACACTCAGAAAAAGGAAAAGAAAATTGTTGAACTGAATCAGAAAATAGTCGATATACAAAAAGAAGTTTTCCTGCTGAACACAAACACACAGCTGAAGCAGCAGCGATCAGAAGTAGATAAGCTTCAAAAGTTGGTTGACACAGATAATGCGATCATTGATCTAAGGACAAAAGTGAAGGATGCGGCAAAGGCTCAATTGGAAAACGGGGTAATTACTGCCAACGATTATTTGCGTGAAGTAAATGCGGAGGACCAGGCAAGGCAAAGTTTAATTACACATCAAATACAATTATTACAGGCGCAAATAAATTATCAAACAATTTCAGGAAAACAATAAACCAGCGGATATGAAGAAATTATTTTTTGTAATGACAGCAATAACTACTCTTTTCATTATTGGCTGTAACAGGAATGGAAATGAATTTGATGCTTCCGGCACATTTGAAGCGGATGAAACAATTGTTTCATCAGAGATGCCCGGAAAGATATTATCCTTCAATGTTGAAGAAGGAATGCATTTATCAAAAGACAGTGTAGTAGGTACAGTTGACGCTACAAATATTGATCTGCAGCAGCAACAAGTAGAAGCAAGCATCAACGCTTTAAATCAAAAGACCTCGAATGTAAACCCACAAGTGGAATTATTGCAAAATCAATTAGCTGTTCAGCAATCACAGCTTGATAATTTGCTGCATGAAAAAACGAGGATCGAGAACCTGTTGAAAGCCGATGCCGCAACCGGCAAACAACTTGATGATATAAATGCACAAATTGATGTTGTGAAAAAAAACATGGCTGTTACACAGCAACAGATCAATGTTAAGAAAAATGATATCGCAACGCAAAACCGCAGCATACTTAGCGAAGCGGAACCTCTGAGAAAAAGAATTGCTCAATTAGAGGACCAGGCACAGCGGGCTAATATTGTAAACCCTGTTAATGGAACCGTGATCACAAAATATGCTGAAGCAGGTGAGATCACATCATCAGGCAAAGCTTTATATAAAATTGCTGATCTGTCAGAATTGAATTTGAGGGCTTATGTAACGGGTGTTCAGTTGCCGGCAATAAAATTGGGTCAACAAGTAAAAGTGATGATCGATAAAGGAGAGAAAAAATATACAGAATATACCGGTACTATTATCTGGATCTCTGATAAAGCAGAGTTTACTCCTAAAACAATTCAGACAAAAGAGGAGAGGGCAAATCTTGTTTATGCAATAAAAATGAAAGTGAAAAATGATGGGTATTTAAAGATTGGAATGTATGGGGAGGTGAAACTTTAGCCTTTAGCTATTGGCTTTTAGCTAATAGCTATCGTTCAAAATGAATGTATATGAAAAATTTTAAGGAACTCATCATTTGGCAGAAAGGAATTGAAATTGTTAAAAAAGTTTATCATTTAACTAAGCAATTTCCGGTGCAAGAGAAGTATGGAATAATATCCCAAATGACCAGGGCCGCAGTATCTATTTCAGCGAACATCGCTGAAGGTAGTAGCAGAGATAGTGATAAGGATTATACAAGATTTTTACAACTAGCCCTTGGTTCGGCTTTTGAATTACAAACTTATTTGGTCATAGTTAAAGAAATGCAATGGGCATCTGTTGATGAAATTATTCAAGTTGAATTAATTCTTGAAGAAGAAATAAAAATGATTCACTCATTTATAAAAAAGCTAAAGGCTAACAGCTAATAGCTATAGGCTTAAAATGAACTCAGTTGTTGTAGAAAATATTATCAAGACTTACGGAAAGAAAAAAGAGGTCACAGCATTGAGTGATATTTCTTTTACTGTTCCTCAAGGCGAACTGTTTGGTATAATTGGTCCTGATGGCGCCGGAAAAACTTCTCTGTTCAGGATTCTCACCACTTTATTATTAGCTGATAGCGGTAAAGCAACAGTAGGTGGATTTGATGTGGTGAAAGATTATAAAGCTATACGCAAAAGAGTAGGATATATGCCCGGTAAGTTTTCATTGTATCCTGATCTGTCAGTTGAAGAAAACTTAAACTTCTTTGCCACCATTTTCAATACAAGTATTAAAGAGAACTATGACTTGATCAAAGATATTTATGTTCAGATCGAACCATTCAAAGATCGTAAGGCAGGAAAACTATCCGGGGGAATGAAACAAAAATTGGCTTTAAGCTGCGCTTTGATCCATCGTCCTTCAGTTTTGTTTTTGGATGAACCAACAACTGGCGTAGATGCAGTGAGCCGGAAAGAATTTTGGGAAATGCTTAAAGGTTTGAAAAAACAGGGAATTACAATTTTGGTTTCCACACCTTATATGGATGAAGCTGGATTATGCGATAGAGTAGCGTTAATACAAAATGGAAAGATCCTTTCTATCAATACCCCACAAGGAATTGTAAATAATTTTTCAAAACCACTTTGGGCGGTGAAGTCATCACGAATGCTTCCATTATTAAATGGCCTGCTGCAAAAAGATTTTGTAGAAGATGCTTATCCGTTTGGTGAGTTTCATCATGTGGTAATGAAGGATAGATCGGGAGAGCCATTGCTTCGGCAGTTTATCCAGGAGCATGATAATGAAAAGGCAGTTTTGCAAGTGGCACAACCTGATATTGAAGATTGTTTTATTGCATTAATGAAAACGAGCTAATGGCCAATAGCTATTAGCTAATAGCTAATTATGAATGACAAAGTAATTACAGCGAACAATTTGACTAAACGATTCGGTGACTTCACAGCTGTGGATCATATCAGTTTTGATGTACATAAAGGAGAAATTTTTGGATTTCTAGGGGCAAATGGCGCCGGCAAAACAACCGCGATGCGAATGCTTTGTGGGTTATCATTACCCACTTCGGGTGAAGCAACGGTTGCAGGATTTGATGTTTACAAAGAAAATGAAAAAATAAAAAAGAGCATTGGATACATGAGCCAGAAGTTTTCTTTGTATGAAGACCTGACTGTAAAAGAGAATATGGAATTCTATGGCGGCATCTATCACATGACTGATAAATTCATCAAAGAAAAAACTGCTTTTATTCTTGAGCATCTTCATTTACAAAAAGAAGCGAATGCATTGGTAAGATCGTTACCTCTCGGGTGGAAACAAAAACTTGCTTTTTCAGTTGCCATATTTCACGAACCGGGAATTGTTTTTTTGGATGAACCGACTGGTGGTGTTGATCCCGTAACAAGAAGAGAATTCTGGAACATGATTTATGAAGCGGCTGATAAGGGCACAACCATATTTGTTACTACACATTATATGGATGAAGCGGAATATTGTAATCGTGTAAGTATAATGGTGGATGGAAGGATTGAAGCATTGGATACACCATCACAATTGAAAAAAACTAATGAAGCTGTTTCAATGGATGAAGTGTTTTTAAAATTGGCAAGAAAAGCGACAAGAAGCGAATAGCTTTTAGCGGTTAGCCATTAGCTCTTTTGATTTTTGTTGACAGATTAAATTTTTTTAAACCGGCTAACAGCTAAAGGCTGATAGCTAATAGCTCAAAACAATGAAACAATTTTTTGCATTCGTAAAAAAAGAATTCTTCCACATCTGGCGGGATAAACGAACTATGTTCATATTGCTTGGGATGCCTGTTGTGCAGATCGTGATATTCGGATTTGCACTCACCAATGAAGTAAAGAATGCAAATATTGCCATACTTGATTATTCAAAAGATGCCGCTACCGCTTCACTTAGTGCTGAATTAGATGCCAGCCGGTATTTTGCATTGGAAAAAAACCTGGTGACTTACCAGCAGGTGGAAGAAGAATTTAAAAAAGGAAAAATAAAATTGGCCATTGTTTTTCCACAGCATTTTGGTGAAGATCTCCAGCATTTTAATAAAGCACAAGTTCAACTGATCGCTGACGCCGCGGATCCAAACACAGCGAATCAGCTTACTAATTATGCAACCGCTATTATCAATGATTACCAAAACCGTATTACAAACGATAGAAAACTCCCCTATACTATTAGCACAGAGACCAGGATGCTTTACAATCCGCAATTAAAAGGCGCATTCAATTTTGTTCCGGGTGTAATGGCGATGGTATTGTTATTAGTATGCACAATGATGACTGCCATCACCATTGTAAAAGAAAAGGAAATGGGAACAATGGAGGTAATGCTTGTATCACCGATGCGACCGCAATTAGTTGTGCTAGCAAAAGCAGTTCCTTATTTATTGTTATCGACCATCAACATTAGTTCAATACTGTTATTAAGTGTGTTTGCACTTGAAGTACCGATCAATGGAAGTTTAGCACTACTTGGATTTGAAAGTATTTTATTCACGTTGGTGTCATTGTCGCTGGGATTATTGATTTCTTCCGGAGCAGCATCTCAGCAAACAGCCATGTTCATTTCGTTAGTTGCATTATTTCTGCCAACAATTATGCTCAGTGGTTTTATGTTCCCGGTAGAGAATATGCCATTGCCCTTACGCATTGTTTCGAATATTGTTCCTGCAAAATGGTTTTACAGCATTGTAAAATCAGTAATGATAAAGGGGCTTGGCATAGCCGGCGTTTGGAAAGAAACATTGATACTTGCTGGCATGATGACATTCTTTTTAACCATGGCCATAAAACGATTTAAAATTAGATTGGCATGAGAACATTAAAATTCATATTACGAAAAGAATTCCGGCAGATATTTCGTGATCCATCAATTCTGCGTATTATCCTTATCATGCCGGTGATTCAGTTATTGATCTTGCCCTGGGCAGCAGATTATGAAATAAAGAATATAAAACTTGCCATTGTTGATCACGACCATTCTGAATATTCACGTCAATTAAGGAATAAGATCACTTCATCAGGATATTTTATCCTTACTGATTATTCTTCTTCCTATGAGCATTCACTTGAGCAGATAGAAAAAGATAAAGCCGACCTGGTTTTGCAGATACCCGATCATTTTGAGAAAGATCTGGTCAAAGAAAATGAAGTAAAACTTTTTATGGCATTAAATGCGATCAATGGAACCAAAGCTAATCTGGGCGGGGCTTATTTGAGAACCATAATCCAGGATTATAATAAACAGGTACGGACAGAATGGATCCAATTTCCAAAATTTAGTTCTGAAACGCAAATAGAAGTAACATCATCTAATTGGTTCAATCCGCTGATGAATTATAAATATTTCATGGTTCCCGGAATACTTGTTATCCTATTAACAATGGTAGGTACTAATCTTACTGCCATTAACATTGTAAAAGAAAAAGAGATCGGCACCATTGAACAGATCAATGTAACACCAATAAAGAAATATCATTTTGTTCTTGGTAAACTTTTGCCTTTTTGGATCATGGGTTTAGTGGTACTCACAATTGGACTAACCATTGCAAGACTTGCTTATGGCATTATTCCAGCCGGAAGCTTTCTTACTATTTATGTTTTTGCTGCAGTGTATTTGCTTGCAGTTTTAGGGTTGGGTTTACTTATCTCTACTTATTCTGCCAATCAGCAACAAGCCATGTTGCTTTCATTTTTCCTCATGATGATCTTTATTTTACTTGGCGGGCTATATACATCCATAGACAGTATGCCTGAGTGGGCTAAATGGATAACCCGGTTCAATCCTGTTTCTTATTTTATAGAAGTAATGCGAATGGTTGTATTAAAAGGCAGCAGCCTTGCTGATATTAAATACCAACTATTGGCTATGGGTGGATTCGCTGTTGTGTTCAATGGCTGGGCAATTATTAGTTACCGGAAAAGAAGTTGAATAAAATCCTTTTTCAGGTATATAAACTTTTTTATATTCGGATAATTAAATCTTGCTATATGGTAAAACTTGGTCAGCTGCAGTCCGGCGATATTGTAATGGTAAATGATGAGGGCCTGATGCGTGAAGGAACAGTGATACAAACCAATGCTGAAGAACACATGGCCCTTATAGATAATGGGGTACAGGAGTTTTGGTATGCGCCTCAGGATATTTACCCGGTAGCTCTTGATGAGGCTCAATTATTAAGATTCGGCTTTGAGAAGGAGCCTTTGGATGGTTCTGCAGTAAAATATAAAAAAGGCGTTTTTCGGCTGGTTACCCCGGTAGCCGGAGATTTCTCTACGCTGGATATGTGGTATAGGGAGGATAACCGTCATTTTCATGTACCAATTGCCGTTCATGAACTTCAAAATCTGCATTCATCAATGACCAAAGTGCCTTTAGAACGGCCATGAGAGCCTGATTTCAAGGTTTTTTAGTTCAATAGAATATGCTTTTAAAATAGCCGGGAAAAAAAAACCCGGTTTTTTTATTTTTAAGATTGATACTCTTATCTTTGCGCTCCCAAAAAAACTATGTCAAAACAAGCCCT
>Ga0070698_100005946_pt1 | contig 13309 bp, 18 predicted proteins | sample KBSK1502metaG_FD_65477 | JGI IMG/M metagenome (GOLD analysis project Ga0070698, IMG submission 65477) | Corn, switchgrass and miscanthus rhizosphere microbial communities from Kellogg Biological Station, Michigan, USA - KBS K1-50-2 metaG | ecosystem: Host-associated > Plants > Roots >... | reverse complement strand
CCACCCCGCTGGAGGTGTCCGAGGACCGTCACGCGGGTCTCGAAACCGGTCTCGTGCTCGACAGAGCTGGCGAGGATGTCGCCGATGCCCCGCTTGGCCAGCCTTATGTGGCCGAACGCGTCCTTCTCGGACTCACCACCCTGCTCCCTCTCCAGCTCGGGGATGTGCGCGCCCTCGGCGACGATGATGATGCTGAAGAGCTTGCCCTCTCCCCGCCGCCGGTACAGGTGCGCGACCACGTCGGAGAGGCTCACCTCGAACTCCGGGATGATGATCATGTCCGCGCCGCCGGCGATGCCGCCCATCAGGGCGACCCACCCCGCGTCCCGACCCATGGCCTCCACCACCATGACGCGGTGATGCGCGGAGGCAGTGGTGTGCAGGCGGTCGAGCGCCTCGGTCACGACTCCGACCGCGGTGTCGAAGCCGATGCAGAACTCGGTCGCTGCAAGGTCGTTGTCGATGGTCTTCGGGACTCCGACCGTGCGGAAGCCTGCCTCGTGCAGCTTGGCCGCAACGCTCAGAGTGTCGTCGCCGCCGATCGGCACCAGCGCGTCGACCCCGTGGTGCTTCAGCGTCCGGATGACGCGCGTGATCCCGTCCTTCTCCTTGGCAGGGTTGGTGCGAGAGGTGCCGAGGATCGTGCCGCCCATCGGCAGGATCCCGCGCACGTCGGCGGGTGTGAGCTCGTCGATCAAGCCTTCCTCGAGGCATCCGGCCCAGCCGTTCTTGACCCCACTCACCTGGTGGCCGAGCTGGAAGGACCGCCGCGCCACCGCGCGGATGGCCGCGTTCAGCCCGGGCGCGTCGCCACCGCCGGTGAGGATCCCGATGCGCACGCAAACAGATTAAGACGTGGCCGTCAGGCGCTCCAGCAGCTCAGCCAGGGACACGTCGGCCAGCGAGTTGAGAACGAGATCCGCCTCGCTCAAGTCCAGGCGAGCCGTGATCGAGTTCGGGATCGCCACGCACCGCAGGCCGGCGCGCTTGGCCGCCGTCACCCCGTTCGGCGAATCTTCGATTGCAATGGCCTCCTTGGCGGCGACGCCCAGGCAGTCGAGCACGGCGATGTACAGGTCTGGTTCGGGCTTGGCGTGCGCGACGTCGTCGCGGCACCTGATGCATTCGAAGCGCTCCAGGATGCCCAGGCGCGCCAGGTGGCCACGGACCCACTCCTGGGTCGAGCTGGAGGCGCAGCCGAGCCGCAGCCCGAGCTCGCGCGCCGAGTCGAGTTGCTCGACGACGCCTGGAAGGACGGCGTTGGCCAGGATCATCTCGGTCCGCCGCCCGATCCGCCGGTCGAGCACCTCTTTCGGCAGCGGCCGGCCCAGCCGCTCCTCCAGGTGGTGCTGCGGGTGGAAACCGGCCGTCGTCGAGCCGACGATCTGGACCCAGCGCTCGAAAGGCAGCTCCTCCCCGTGCGCCTTGTAGACCTCGAGCCACGAGCGGTACACCGGCTCCTCGGTGTCGAGGATCAGGCCGTCGAAGTCGAAGACGATAGCTCGAATCAACTTCCCACAGATTAGGATCGCCGTTGCCGTGAGCAAGCAGCCGAAACCGCTGAAGCCAGCCTCGATCGGCTGGGTCGGCGCCATGCTCTCCGGGCTGGCGCTCGTGTTGATCGCGGTGATGCTCGTGGTCCTGTTCGGCTTCCTCGACGCCCTGCACTACAGCTCGATCGCCGACTTCTTCACCCCCGACCCCGCGGCGGCGGCCGGCACGCTGGGCCTCGTCGGCGGCGCCGAGGGCGTGACCCTGAGCATCGTCCTGCTGGGCGTGATGTTCGGCATCCAGACGACCTCGTCGCGCTACTCGCCGCGCATCATCGGCATCTTCACCCGCAACCCGCTCAACGCATTCGTGCTGAGCTTCGCGCTGGCGTCGATCCTCTACACGTTCCTCGTCCGCGCCGAGGTCAAGGTCAACTACGTGCCGCTGGCCAGCGTAGCGGTGGCCGAGATGCTGGCGCTGATCAACTTCGCCCTCCTCTTCCCCTACGTGCTTTACACGTTCGAGGTGATGCGCGCCGAGACGCTGGTCAACGCGATCATGCGGCGCGCCCGGCGCTCGCTGAAGCGCCGGACGACGCTGATGACCTGCGTCGCGCAGGTCACCGACATCGTCTTCGGCTCGATTCAGCTGGGTGACATGCCTGTGGCGGTGCTCGGCATCGACGAGCTGGGCCAGTTCGTCGCGGGCGTCTACCTCCCCGCCAAGAGGAAGGGTTTGGACGCCCAGTGGTTCAAGGTCGGCCACGCGGAGATTCCCGGCGCGTCTGACCAGATCATCGCCGAGGTCAAGCGCGCGCGGACCTGGTTCGAGTACCTCGTGATGTCGAGCTTCGTCGACATGGTCGGGCTCACGCCGATCCACCGCAAGGAGGCGGTGCACTCGATCGCGGTGGCGACCCGCAAAGTCGGTCTCGCCGCGATCGACATCGGCGACGCCGAGGTCGCCGAGCTGTGCATGCGCTTCTTCAACACCTACCTGCGCACGGCGATCAACCGCTCGGCGCCGACCTTCGCCTCAGGGATCATGAACGAGTACAGGCGGTTCGCCATCGGCGCGCTGGAGTGGCGGCGCGACCTCGCGGTCGAGGCGGCCGCTCACCTTCTCCGCTACGGCCGGCACTTCGACGAGGCGGGCATGCCCGCCATCTTCGGGGCGGCGGCGGAGGATGTCGCCGACCTCGCGATCGAGGCGCGCGTCCGCGACCCGCAGGTCTCGTTCCGGCTCGCCCAGCTGCTCGTGCGGAACCTGCTCGAGCTCATCCCGAACGCGCGGCCAATCGGCCTGAATGGACTCTTCAAGGGCGTGGCCAAGCTCACCTGCTGGGCGATGGCCGCGGACGAGAAAGACATCGCGCACGTCCTGGTCGAGGGCATCGCGGCCGCGCCGCCCGACTTCGTCGACGCCGCGCTGAGCCGCATGGAAGGCGTGTCGAACGGGCTGTTCTGGGAGGTCAACGAGCGGGTGATCTCATTCGACTGGCTGGAGCAGCCGCTGCGCGAGGAGATCCCGCGACTGAGGACGGCGCTGCGGCGGGCGAAGACATCGGGGAACGGGGCCATCGACCTCGAAGACGCCCCGGTGGTCGCCCCGGACCTGGTGAAGCCGACGGCGCCTAGCCCGGTGGTTCAGGTGCAGGAGCCGGCGGCCGGTTGATCATCGCGGTCGAGGCAGTCTCGAAGTAGTCGAGCAGCGCCCTCCGAATCGCGGGCGCGAGCTCGAGCGAGTCCACCGCGGCGGTCATGTGCCCGAGCCAGGCGTCCCGCTCGGCCTGGCCGATGGCGAACGGCTGGTGCCGGAGCCGCAGGCGCGGGTGCCCGCGCAGCTCGCTGTAGGTCTGCGGACCGCCCCAGTACTGGATGAGGAAAAGCGTCAGCCGCTCCGTTGCGCCTGACAGGTCTTCCTCCGGGTAGACCGCGCGCAGGACGGGATCTTCGGCGACGCGGGCGTAGAACCGCCGGACCAGCGCCCGGAACGTGTCCTCGCCGCCGGCAAGCTCGAAAAGACTTCCGTGGAGCTTCATGCGATCCTACGGCCGCGTCCGTATCGCGATCTCCGCAGGCGGCCGCGCGGTAGACGCGGTCGCGTAGCGCTCGATCTCCTGCTCTCGCGGCAGGAACCACGCGATGCCAAGCGTCGCGGTGACCAGGAAGACGTGCGTCATCAGCGACTTCTGCAGGCCGATGGCGTCCCCGATCGCGCCGTTGATGGGCACGCCGATGGCGCCGGTGACAAAGCCGAGGCCCATGACCAGGCCAGACGCCAGGCCGGCGCGCGAGGCCATTAGCTGCTGCGCCATCAGCAGCAGCAGCGGCGCCGTCGACGCGGCGAGGAAGCCGATGAGGATCGCGGTCGCGAAGGCCCAGGGACCCGGGTACAGCGTGTAGAGGAGGATCGCCGGGATCGTGAGCACGAGCGTGACAATGATCACCGCGCGTCTGCCGTAGCGGTCGGCGAGCGAACCGCATCCAACGGTGCCGACGGCGCTGGCGAGGACCAGCGTGGTCGCGAGGGGACCATAAAACTCGGGTCCGTAACCCAGCTGGCGGTACCAGGTCGGCGTGAACGCCTGGAAGACGTTGACGGTCCAGCTTCGCGACATCATCACGCCGATGACGGCCGCGAGGGCGAACACCGGCACCGGCTGGGATTGCGTAACGGCCCGCCGGGCGGCGCCGGCGAGCGAGCGCTGCGCGCGCATCCGCCACAGCAGATATCCCCCTGTCACGAGTCCCGGAATCACCAGCAGCCCGGTCCCGTGGATGCCGAACGCGCCGAAGAGCAGGATGCCGATGAGCGGTCCGGCCGCGACCCCGACGGTTCCCGCTGTGACGTAGACGGACATGCCCAGGCTCCGCCGGCGCGTCGCCAGAAGTCCGTGCACGTCGAGCGCGCCGAGTGGATGAAAGGCTCCCGAGCCGAGGCCTGACGCCAGAGCGAGGGCCAGCAGCAGGGGAAAGCTGTCGATGAACCCGACGAGCGAGAACGTGATCGCGGTCCACGCCAGCGCCAGACCGGTGAAGCGCGTCCCGAAGCGGTCTGCGATGAGGCCGAACAGGGGCTGCGAGATGGCCGCCACGCCGCCGTACGCGAGGCTGACCAGGCCGACGGTTCCCAGGCTCAGCTGGAACCGGCCGATGAGCAGCGGGTACAGGATCGGGATGACTCCGACGTAGCTGTCGACCGTGAAGTGGCCGAGCATGAGCGTCAGCAGCCTGCCGTTGCGGAGGAATTCCCTCACTCAAATATGATCGCGGCGGTGGCGAGCCTCCTGTACCTGAGCCGCGCCGAGGTCGAGCGCCTGCTCGACGTCGAGGCGATGCTCGACGCCCTTGCCCACGCCCTGGCCGCCTACTCCGGCGGGTCGGCCTCCGCCCCGCCGCGGACCGCGGTCCGCGTTCCTAACGGACTGCTCGGCGTTATGCCCGGCTATGTGCCAGGCGCGGCGCTGGAGTCCAAGCTCGTCTCCGTATTTCCGGCCAACGACGAGCACGGCCTGCCGACGCACCAGGGATTGATCGCGCTCTTCGACGAAGAGAACGGCACGCCGATCGCGGTCATGGACGGCGGCTACATCACCCAGATCCGCACCGGAGGCACGGCCGCGGTGGCGACGCGATTGCTGGCGCGCGAGGACGCGTCCGTGCTCGCCATCCTCGGCGCCGGCGCGCAGGGCTGGTCGCACCTCGAGACGTTTCCACGGGTCCGCCACTTCCAGGAGATCCGCGTCGCGTCCCGCAACCACGAGCGCGCGCACGACCTCGCGGCCCACCACCCGATGGCGCATGCGACCGCATCATTCGAGCAGGCGGTGCTCGGCGCGGACGTCGTCGCGTGCTGCACCGACGCGCGAGAGCCGATCCTGCGTCTCGACTGGCTCAAGCCCGGCGTGCACATCAGCTCGGTCGGAGGAACGTTCGGCCCCGAGCTCGACGCCGAGACGGTGAGCGCGGCGCGGATCTTCGTCGAGTGGCGCGGCGCCGTCACCAGCGCGCCGCCGGCGGGCGCGCACGAGCTGCAGGGACTCGATCCCTCGCGGGTCACGGAGGTCGGCGAGGTGATCGCGGGCGAGAAGCCCGGGCGCCAGTCACCGGACGAGATCACGCTCTACAAGTCGACGGGGCTTGCCGTCGAGGATGCGGCCGCCGCGGGACTGGTGTACGAGCGGGCGCTGCGGGAGGGCGCCGGCAAGAAGCTCCCTCTATAGCTCGATCATTCGCGTCGGGACGACGTTGATCACGCGTGTCTTGCCAACGCGCCGCTCCGGCATCACTCGGCCATACGGGTGGACGTGGCCGTGCACCGCAAGCAGAGGCTGCAGGTTGCGGAGCAGACGCAAGAAAGCTACGAACCCCACGTGCGCGGAGTCTTCTGCCGCGGCCAGCCCGTAAGGCGGCGCGTGCGTGACCAGCACGTCGAGCTTGCGCCCGTCGCGGACACGGTTCAGGCGGATGCGGAACTCCAGGGCCAGGGCCCGCAGTCCCATCTGCGCCTGCGAGTACTGGTTCGGACCCGGCTTGTAGCGAAGGCTGCCGCCGAGGCCCGCGATGCGCAGCCCTTCCGCCTCGACAACGCGGCCGTCGATGTTGATGCATCCCTCCGGCCCGGGCGGCGGCTTGGGCAGCTCGGTGCGCAGCGGCATCCAGCTCATGTCGGGCGGCTTGAGGCTCGCGTCGTGGTTGCCGGGGACATAGAGGACCGGCACGTCGAGCCGGCTGACGATGTACTCGAGGTAGTCGAAAGGGAGATCGCCGCAGCTCAGGACGAGGTCAGCCTTGATCGCGGGCAAGCGATCGCCGTACAGCGACTCGTCGACCTCGTCGGCGACGGCGAGGATCTTGATCTAGCTACACACGCTTGAAGCGCAGGGCGGTCCAGGTCTCGTCGACGGCGACGAACGCCACCGGCTTGTACCCCTTCACCGACGTGATCTCGCCAAGCACGTCACGCCTCACCCACCACTGGGTCGCGGGGAGATCGGTCGCCCCGTCCGCCTTGCCGCCCTTGGGATAGGTGATCCAGAGCATTCCGGTGCCCCTGGCGGCGTGGATGGCCGCAGCGCCCATTCGTCGCAGCTCGTCCGCGTTGTTGACGAAGAGCACGACCACGTCGTATTCGCGGTCGGGCTGAGGTTCGGTCGTCATGTCCGACGGTCCCGGACGCAGCATCTCCAGGTAGTCATCGGGCCCGTTGATGACCAGGACGCTGTTGCCGGGCACCAGGCGCAGCTTCTTGGCAAGCGGGCTGAACCCGGTCTTGTCGGCCCCGATCGCGGGGAGCGAGCGCTGGGAGTCGAGGTGCCCCATGCGCTACAGATTAATTAAGGAATCAGGCGGCACAGGCATAATCCGCGCACATTGCCCGCCCGCTTGACAGCCGTCCTCACCGCGCTGGTGGTCCTGGCAGCGTGCTCCTCGCCGCCGGCGACCTTCAGCCTTGCCGGCGCGACCGTCGATCCGGCCTACTGGTGCCCAGGCGGCTCCAGCAACGCGCCGTATACCGTCCACGCCACGATCCATGCCCGCAACGACACCGCCAGAGAGGTGACCATCGACTCCGCCACCGCGGAGATGGTGCTGACCGCGGTCAGCGGCAGCTGGCTCGAGCGGGTGGGCGACCGCTATGAAGCCGGCACCGTCGAGGTGTCACCGACGAGCGTGGCCTCCAGGTCGAGCGCCACCCTGACGGTGACCATCCCCAGCGCCTGCACGAGCGCCCTCTACGGGTCGGGCAGCGCGGGCACGGGCACATACGAGGTGAAGGTTCATCTGGTCACTTCGGCCGGCGAGTTTTCGATCACGGCCGCCAACAAACACGAGATCCGAGCGGCCTAACTCGAGCGGAGGACCTCGACTCCACCTCCACCCCCGTCTGGGGGTCGGGCGGGTAGCGGCGCAGGTCACGCAACTGTGGAATCGCAGAACCATCCAACGGTGGTAGTTGCCAACTGGCTCGCCGCGCGTTTTTCCAGGTAGGAGACGAGTGGTGAGATTCAGATCGAAGTCAGACGCACCGGACCTTCACTCCCAGTTCGAGTCGATGCTCGACCAGGTGTGGAAGTCGGAGGCCGACTGGCGGCTCTGGGACCGCCTGGACGCTGCGGTGGCGCTCGAGGCACTTCGTGAGAAGCGCCAGAAGAACCGCGACTTCCCCAAGGCGGCCTGAGGTGGACCTCACCACGCCGACGCCGTGAGCGCCTCCTTCTTCGGCCCGCCTGGCGCGAGGGAGACGGGCCATTGCGCGTTTGTCCTCTCCGGCGGAGGCAGCCTGGGCGCGGTGCAGGTGGGCATGCTCAGGGCCCTGTTCGAGAGAGGCGTTTGCCCTGACTTCCTGATCGGCACCTCGGTCGGAGCCGTCAACTCAGCCTGGGTCGCCGCCAACCCGGACCAGGACGGCGTGCTCCAGCTCGCCGAGATCTGGATGGGCCTGCGCCGGGGGCACGTCTTCCCGCTCAGCCCGCTAACCGGCGCACGAGGGTTGCTGGGCCGGAGCAACCACTTCATCTCGAACGACAGCCTCCGCTCGCTGCTCGAGACGCACACCCCATTCAAGCGCCTCGAGGAAGCGCGAGTGCCGCTCCACATCGTGGCGACCGAGCTCAAGAGCGGTCGGGCCGCGATCCTCACGTCCGGCCCGGCCGTGCCCGCCCTGCTGGCGAGCTGCGCCATCCCCGGCGTGTTTCCGCCGGTGACGATCGGACGGCGGGTCTACGTCGACGGCGGTGTCGCCAACCACACGCCGGTCACGGTCGCCATCGAGCTGGGCGCAACCACCATCTACGTCCTCCCCGTGGGCTACCCGTGGTTGAACCGCGAGCCGACCAACCCGCTCGGGATGGCGCTCCACGCGCTGGCCCGCATCGTCGAGCAGAAGCTCGACGCCGAGGTCGCCGCCAATCGTGGCGTCGCCGACATCCACGTCCTCCCGGCGCTCGACCTGACCGACGTGTCGCCCGCAGACTTTGGCCACACCAAAGAGCTGATCGACTGGGGCTACAAGACGGCGCGCCGGTACCTGGGGGCGTCTTCGAACGGGCGCGCCGTCATGCCCGAGAGGGCCCGGCGGACCCTACGCCTCAGTCCGGCCCGCGCCGCTTAAAGGGCTTTCTTAAACCGCCGTCGGACTTCGTCCCGGAGCGACCGCACGTCGCCCATGCGCTCCACTCCGAGGTCGCGAAGATCACCCAACCGCCCGACGCCCAGCTCGCGCAGCTCGCTGACGCGCCCAGGGAGCGACGCCTGGAGCTGCTGGATCAGGTTCTGCCGGCGCCGGCTGCGGTAGATCAGCCAGCCCAGCAACCCGAGCCCGATCACCGCCGCCCCAACTCCGGCCGCGATCACGGCCGTCGGGACGCGCCTCGGCTCCATCTCGTCGGGATCTTCGCCCGCAATGGCGATCGTCTTCCGCCCCGCACTGATCTGCTTGTTGATGTCGTCAGCCATCGTCCTCATACCATTTTCCTCCGTTTGGGCCTCTCCCTCCGAATTGAGAACGAATTCGGACCGGTTAGCGGCGATTGAGCGCGCGTTTAGGTAGATGAAGCGCTCTGGCCGCAATGCCCGGGCGCCTCTACCCTCAAGCGGGAGGTGAACCGCGATGAATTGCGAGATCTGCAACGCCGAGGTCGCCAACTCAGAGGAGCTGAAGGCTCACATGGAGCGTGAGCACCCTCTGGACGAGCGCGGCGACGAAGAGCTCGAGAAGCCGGACTTGATCGATCAGCCGCTGGCGGGCGCTCCGATCGTCCCGGGCAAGAACTAAAGCAAGCCGGGATTTCGTAAGTCCGGTCCACAGGCCCGGCGGCGTGAAATGCGCCGCCGGGCTTTGTTTTGCGTCCTAGGCCACGCTGCCGTACAGTTGCGGCTGCTGCGAGGGCGCCGAGGAGCCGTCAGGGGCCGGCTCGTTGGTCACCGCCATGACCGAGTACCCCGACAGCGACCTGTTCACCAGCACAACTTTGGAGCCGTTGCTGTCGGGCACGAACACCGCGGCCGGCACTGCATCGCCCCTCGACGGGACCAGCCAGATCTCGTACACGCGGTTCGCGCCCGCGGGCGGCAGCCCGCGAAAGTCGACAAGCGCGACCCCGTCGCTTTTCAGGTCGACGACAGTCGCGCTGGCCGTGACCATGTCCTGGTGGCCGTTCAGCGTGAATCGGGCCGCCTGCTGGCTGGACTGCTGGGAATGCAGCGTCACCTGGCCGATCAGGACGCCGATCAGCAGCGCCACCGCTGCCACCGCAGCGAGAGCGTAGGCGGGCATCCTGGCACCGGTCGGTGGCCCGATCCGTGGCGGCGACGGACGCCGCACGGGTTTTGCCACAGGGGCCGCGGCGCGCGGCGATGCGGCGGCGGCCGCCAGCACACGGTCACGGAGCCGCGCCGGCGGAGGCACCTCGTCAACGGCCAGAGGCAGCGCGCCGACGACGCGGCGCAGCCGCGAGGCGACTTCGCGGCAGCTCTCGCAGCCCTCGACGTGGGTGCGGACGGTCTCTGCCTCGGCGGGGTCGAGCGCGTCCAGCACCCATGGGGCGACCATCGCTTCCAGCTCCTCGTGCCTCGCGTCGTCAGACATCGACCAGCCCTCGGCCCCGCAGGTACGAGCTCATCTTCTCGAGCCCGAGCCGCATCCGACCTTTGACCGTGCCGAGAGGAAGCCGCGTCATAACGCTGACCTCGGTGTGCGTGTAGCCGCCGAAGTAGGCCAGCTCGATGACCTGGCGCTGCTCCGCGGGAAGGCTCCCGAGCGCGTCGCGAACAGCCGCCCGCTCCAGCGCAAGCGCCACCTCCCGCCAGGGGTCGGAAGGCTCCCCACCGGCGCCGATCTCCGGCGGCAGCTCTTGTTCGCGTCGCTCGTGGGCGCCGCGCCCGCGCAGGAAATCGATGGCCCGGTTGCGCACCGAGGTGAGGAGCCACGCGCGCAGCGAGCCGCGCCCGGCGTCGAAGCTCGCGGCGTGTGTCCAGACGCTCATGAAGGCGTCCTGGACCACGTCCTCAGCGCGACCTGGATCGCCGAGGACGCGCATGGCGACGCCGTAGGCAAGCCCTGCATAGCGGCCGTACAGCTCGGCGAGAGCGCCCTGGTTGCCGGCCGCGAGCGCGGCCGCCAGCTCGGTGTCGCCCGCCGTGGCTACGGCGTGCCCGCCTCCACCGGCTCCGCCTCGACCCCCTGGCTGTGCCGCGTCGTGAGCTCTCCGACCGGCGACTTCTTCGGCGGCTTGACCGCCCACTCCTCGTTCTCGATCAGGCGCCAAGCCCACGTCGGATTGCGCTTCACCCGCTCGCGCGCGGCGTACAGCGCCTTCGACATCAGCTTGATGCCGGCCAGGCCTGGCAGCTTGCCGATCTTGGCGTCGAGCTCGAGCAGCTCCTCCTCGCCTTGCTCATCGTCGAACAGGTAGATGGCGAGGGCGTCGACCTCCTCCTGCGTCTTCACTCCCTGCCCGACCGGCACCCACACGCGGTCGAGCATCCAGCGGTCGATCTTCTGCGCCTTCGCGTTGCCGCTGAGCCACTCCTTGGATGAGTTGAAGTAGAAGGCGAAGTGCCGCCTCTCGTCCTTGATGATGCGGCCCAGCAGGTCCTTCAGCACCGGGTGACCGGACTTACGGATGAGCGCGCCGTAGCCGGTCAGGGTCGACAGCTCGTTGATCGCGCCGATGGATAGATAGACCGCGGAGAAATCCTTGAGCATCCACGAGCCGGCCATGGTCGACAGGATGCTCACGCTGTTCTGGAAACCCAGGTTGGCGCGCACGTTGGCGATGCGCTCCTGCGTGTCGAACTCGATGCCGTAGAGGTTCAGCAGACGGCCGATGTTCTCGCCGTGCCACAGCTCCTCGTAGTTCCAGCAGGCGAGGAACGCGGTGAGGATCGGGTCCATGCACGCCCTCGTGACGAGGAGGTGCGAGAGGTAGAGGGGGACGTGGTTTTCGATGTCCATCATGTAGTGCAGGCAGAAGAGGTCGCCCTTGGAGAGAGGGTGGGCGGTGACTTCGTCCCACTTGATCCCCGTGACGTCGACCTTCCTGGACTCTTCCTTGTACCGCTCGATGCTGAAGCTCATATCACCCTCTACGAATCAATGCCCGATCTGGATCACGGCCACCAAGCCAACTCTCAGCCCCTTCCCAAGGCCTCCTGAGCGGCCGCGGTCAGTCTAGGTCGCGACGCTCCCATTGGGCGATCAAAACCAAGGAGGCAGAGATGCTGAACGGAGTTCGGAGGTTGGCCGTCGCCGCGACGGTGGCGGGATCGATGTTGGTCGGAGGAATCGGAGGTGCGGCGCTCTACGCAACCACGCTGGCCGCGCAGGCGGCGTCGCCGTCGCCGAGTCCCTCGAGCTCGAGCGGGTCGAGCGCCGCGACGCCGGGCAAGTTCGTGCCCAACGAGAACGCGGCACACGAGGCGACGGAGAGCGCCGCCCGGGAGGCGCAGGAGAACGCCGGGCAGGTCCCGACCGTCCCGTAAGTCCTTCCGGTAAGGAAGAGATTGACTGAATGCCACTCGAAGCCACGCTTGGGTGGCACAAATGACGCGGATTGCGGCCGGGCGGAGCCCGGCCGCCAGCGCTACGTTAGGGCAGCAACTGACGTGCCACGAACCACATGTTGGCGGGGCGCTCCGCCAGGCGGCGCAGGTACCACGCGTACCACGCGTCGCCCCACGAGATAAGATCCCGAACGGCGAATCCTTCGCGCGCCAGCCGGAGCTGCTGGTCGATACGGATGCCGTAGAGCATCGCGATCTCGAAGTGCCCGCGGTCGATTCCCAGCGCCTGCCCGAACCTCCACGCCCTGGCGATCAAGTCCGTGTCGTGCGTGGCCAAGACCAGGCGCACGTTGCGGCGCTTCACCTCCGGCAGCATCAGGGTGCTCAGCGCCAGGTAGTTCTCGTCGACCTCGCGCCTGGCCGTGAACGCGATCGACGCCGGCTCGGCGTACGCGCCCTTGACGAGCCGGATCGCGGGCTTGGCCGGGACCAGGCTCGTGACGTCGCTCACGGTCCGGTGCAGGTACGCCTGCAGCGCGATCCCCGTGCGCGAGTGCTCGGCGTGCACCTCCTTGTACAGGTCGAGCGTGCGGTCCGTGTACGCGCTGCCTTCCATGTCGATCCACAGAAAGCTCCTCGCGTTGGCCGCGGCCCGAGCAAGCCGGCGCAGGTTGGTGTACGCGGCCTCGGGGTCGATGTCGAGGCCGAGCTGCGTCGGCTTGACCGACACCTCGGCCTGGACCTCGGCCGACGCGGCGAGGACCTCCTCGTAGTGCTCGACGACGCGGTTGGCGTCAGCGAGGTCGGTGATGTTCTCGCCAAGCAGCGTGAACAGCGCGCCGACGCCCCTGGCCTTGAAGTCGACCGCCGCCTTCAGCGCCGCCTCGAATCCTTCGCCGGGGAGGAAGCGCCGCACGGCTCGGCGGGCGAACCGCCAGCGCGGGACGTGCGCGGCAAGCCAGGGGTTCTGCGCGCACCACAACAGCAGCCTTCGCATCAGGCCCGCACAACGGTAATGCAGGCCTTATGCAGCCGGCTAGCGACTACGCAGGTCGATTACCCCCCAGCGAGCACTCGACACTGCAGTAGACCTCCTCCTGGCGCCACACCGCTCCGAACTCGACCGGAGCCGCGCACGCGGCGCAATACACCTCTCCAGGCCTTGCTGCGACCAGCCGCAGCGGCGGCCGGGCGGTGCTGAGGCGGCGCGCCAGGCCCCGACGAAACGCCAGGCGCTCAGCCTGGCCCGCAAGCCTCCCCGCCGGGAACCGCACAATCCCCATCGCCCTGCCTCTCGTATTGGTTGGCTC
>Ga0070698_100005945_pt1 | contig 13309 bp, 14 predicted proteins | sample KBSK1502metaG_FD_65477 | JGI IMG/M metagenome (GOLD analysis project Ga0070698, IMG submission 65477) | Corn, switchgrass and miscanthus rhizosphere microbial communities from Kellogg Biological Station, Michigan, USA - KBS K1-50-2 metaG | ecosystem: Host-associated > Plants > Roots >... | reverse complement strand
TCACCACCATCGCGAGCAGCGCCCCCAGAAGCGGCGGACCGAGCAGCATGACAAAGGTATTCACGATCCCTCAGTGCCGGAGGCGATTCAACTGCTCCACGTCGATGCTCTCGAAGGTCTCGTGGATTTGGTAGATGAAGATCTGCATGACCAGGAAGCCCATGAGGACGTCCAGGAACACCCCGAGCTCGACGATCAAGGGGATCCCGTAGGTCCCCAGGACCGCGAGCAGGGCGAGGCCGTTCTCCAGCATCAAGAAGCCCACGACCTGGGTGAGCGCCTTCTTCCGGCTGATCACCACGAACAGGCTCACCAGGACCAGCCCCATCGCGAGCGGCATGCCCGCGCGCGTCGGCAGCTGGCTCAGCGCCACCAGGGGCCGGGTCACCGCGTAGCCGAAGAGCACGAGGAGGCCGGACACCACCAGCGATGTGGCGGTGTTCACGTACGGCTCCAGCTCACGCTCGGCCGGGAAACGGCGCTCCATCCGCCGCAGGAGCCGGGGGATCACGAGCCCCTTGAGCAGAAGCAGGCCGACCGCGACCCAGTACAGCTCGGGGTCGTTCCCGAAATAGGCCACGACCACCGTCACTCCGGACAGGACGACGGACTGCCAGGTGAAGGCGCTGATGTACGCGGTGACGCCCCGCCGCCAGAGCAGGATGAGCCCGAAGATCAGCACCAGGCTCGAGCCGAGGACACTGAGCTGGGAGAAGACGGAGTCCATGCCCTACCTCAGGAGGAACGAGGAAGTGACCGCGAGCAGCGCGAGCACGAAGGAGACGCTCAGCAGCTCGGGCACCCGGAAGAGGCGGAGCTTCGCGATGCGCGTCTCGAGCACCGCGACCACTCCCGCCAGGACCACGAGCTTGGCGAGCAGGCTCACGACCGCGACCGCGAGGGCCACCGGGGTCAGGACCACCGACACGCCCCAGGGAACGAAGAGGTTGCCGAGCAGCGAGAAGAAGATCAGCAGCTTGAGGGCCGCCGCCCACTCGATGAGGGCGAGGTAACGCCCGGAGTACTCGAGGATCATCGCCTCGTGGATCATCGTCAGTTCGAGGTGCGTCGCCGGGTTGTCGATTGGCAGCCGGCCGGTCTCGGCGAGCGTCACCACGAACAGGGCGCCGAACGCGAGCAGGTGGCCGGGGCTCATCGCGGCCGCGGGATCGGCCATGGTCCGCGCCACGATCTGGCCGAGGTTGGTGGAACCCGCGCTGAGGGCCAGGGCGAAGATGGCGAGGGCCACCGTGGGCTCGGCGAGGGCGGCCACCGTCATCTCGCGACTGGCCCCCATCCCCCCGAACGGCGAGCCGGGATCGAGCCCGGCCAGCGAGAGGAAGAAGGTCCCGAGGAGGAGCAAATAGACAACGACCAGCAGGTCGCCGACCCCGTCGAACGGGAGGGGCACCGCGAGGATCGGCACGAGGAAGGTGACCGCCACCGCACTCGTGAAGACGATGAAGGGGGCCACCCGGAACAGCCATGACGCGTTGCTGGAGACGACGACCTCCTTCTGGAAGAGCTTGGCCAGCTCCCAGTACGGCTGCCAGACGGGGGCGCCGCGGCGGTTCTGCAGGCGGGCCTTCATCCAGCGGACCAGCCCTACCAGACCCGGCGCGAGCAGGAGCGCCAGCGTCGCCTGCGCTGCTTCGAGCGCGTATCCGATCACGGCCACGTTCACCGCCACCACCGAGCCGCGGTGAGCAGGATCAGGAAGGCGAGCGTCAGGTAGAAGAGGTAGAGGTGGAGCGACCCTCCCTGCAGCCGGCGGACCCATACCGCGGCGCGGTGGAGACCCTGCAACGGCCAGTCGTAGAAGAGGCGCTCCAGCCAGGGGTGGATCTCGCTCCGGTACTCGATCGACTGCACGAAGTACTTCGAGGCCGGATGGAAGTCGATGGACAGGTCGCGAGTCGGCCGGTACAGCTCGGCGAAGACGCGCCGCAGGGGCTCCGCGAAGGCGGTCGCGGTGTACTCCATCCGGGGCGTCTGTCCGATGCGCCCGCAGCCCCACGTATCACCCACCCGCAGCCGCCGATCGGCGCCCAGCATCCGGAGCGCGAGGGGAACGAGGACGAGCAGCAGCACGAGTCCCAAGGCCAGAAGCGAGGGCGACATCTGACCGGACGTACCCGGCACCTGCAGCGGCAGGGCCAGCGTGAATTCCATCGCGGCGGGGGCGACGCCCGGAAGCCCCGCGAGGCTCGACCCGAGGAGGGGCACGACCGCGAACGGCAGGAGCCCCAGCGCCACGCACGCCACCGCCAGCGTCGCCATGCCGGCCTGCATGGACCACGGCGCCTCGTGCGCCTGCTCGGCCCGGGCCGAGCGCGGGATCGCGAGGAAAGTGATCCCGAAGGCCTTCACGAAGCACGCGGCGGCGAGGCCGCTGGTGAGCGCGAGCATGGCCACCGCGATCGGCATGACGACCGCGACCTCGGGCTGCGGGATCGCCGACCCACCGAGCAGCGTCTGGAACACCAGCCATTCCGAGGCGAACCCGTTGAGCGGGGGCAGCGCCGAGATGGCGCACGCGCCCAGGAGGAAGAAGAACGCGGTGCGGGGCATCCGCTTGATGAGCCCGCCCATCTCCTCCATGTTGCGGGTGCCCACCGCGTGCAGCACCGAGCCCGCGCCGAGGAAGAGCAGTCCCTTGAAGCAGGCGTGGTTGATCGTGTGATACATCCCGGCCACGATGCCGAGCGCGGCCAGCGTGGGGAGCCCGAAGCTCTGGAACATCAGGCCCGCCCCGATCCCGATGAAGATGATTCCGACGTTCTCCACCGAGTGATAGGCGAGCAGCCGCTTGAGGTCGTGCTCCATCAGCGCGTAGAGCACGCCGAGGAGCGCCGAGACGGTGCCCACGCCCAGGACGAGGCCGCCCCACCAGGGGGGCCCGCCCACCAGCAGGTCGATCGTGACGCGCAGGAGCCCGTACACGCCCATCTTGATCACGACGCCGGACATCAGGGCCGATACGTGGCTCGGAGCGACCGGATGCGCCATGGGCAGCCACACGTGCAGGGGGGCGATGCCCGCCTTGGTGCCGAAGCCGAGGAGCGCGAGCGCGAACGCGGCGTCGCGGGTCCCGGAGGTGAGGGACGCCGATCTCATTCCCGCGAAGGAGGTGGTCAGGTCGCCCGCCGAGAGCAGGAGGAACATCGCCAGGAGGGCGACGAAGCCGGCATGCGTGACCGCGATGTACCAGTGCCCGGCCCGGATCGTCCCGGGACGGTCGTGCTCGGTCAGCACCATGGTGTAGGCCGAGAGCGACATGGCCTCCCAGGCCATGAGGAAGGTCAGCGCGTTGTCGGCCATGACCTGGACGCTCAGCGACAGCAGCAGCACGTTCAGCATCGCGCCGAGCAGCCGCAGGGAGTAGCGCCCCTCGTACGCGGCCGAGTAGCCGAAGCCGTACACCGAGACCGCGGCGCCGACCACTCCGATCACGATGAGGAAGAACGCGCTCAGGCCGTCGACGCGCAGCGCGAACCCGGTCAGGGGCAGGAACGGCGCGGAAACCGTCGGCACGATCCCGGTGCCGAGACAGACCGCGCCGAGCCCGAACCCGGCCAGCGCTCCCGCGAGCCCGCAACCAGCCACGAGCCCGCGCCCGAGCGCGCCCCGGGCGCCGAGCGCCGCCGCGACCCCGATCGGATACGCGCCGAGGAGGATGCTCAGCAAGAGATCGATGAAAGTCATCTCACATCTGCCGCACGAGGAGCAGGGTCAGGAGCCCCACGAGGGCGATCACGAGATACGCGAGATAGGCATGGGCCGAGCCGGACTGAATCGCCCGGGCCTGGATGCCCCACCGCCGGACGCGGCTGACGAGCGGCGCGTAGAGGTAGCGCTCGAACCAGGGGACGATCTCGCTCCGGTACTCGAGGGACTGCATGCCGCAAGGGATGGCGACGAGGCCGACGAGGCCGAGAAAGAAGGCGCCAAGGGTGTCGAGCCGAAACAGGAGGCCGTCCGCGCCCGAAAGCACCGCGGGCACCTCCAGCACGAAGACCGCCCCGATGAGGAGAGCGGCGAGGGCGAGGCCGGCTCCCGCGCCCACCACCACCCCGGCCGCGACCAGGCGACGCGCGACGCGGCCGCCGGGAGACAGCACCGCGAGCGCGGCCCCGAACGCGTAGCCGGCGAGCATGAGGCCGAACAGGGGGAGCATGACGCTTATCGCCGGCCGATCGCGGCGAGAATGCCCTGGAGGATGGCGGTCGGCTCCGGGGGGCAGCCATCCACGAAGGCGTCGACCGGCACGAACTGATCGACGCTGCCCGCGACAGCGTAGCTGCCCTTGAAGACCCCGCACGTCCGCGCACAGTCCCCGACCGCCACCACCAGCTTGGGCGCGGGCGTCGCCTCGTAGGTCTTCAGCAGCGGCACCGCCATGTTGCGCGTCACCGGACCGGTCACCAGGAGCAGGTCGGCGTGGCGGGGTGAGGCCACGAAGTGCACGCCGAAGCGCTCGCTGTCGTACACCGGGCTCATGAGCCCGGTGATCTCGAGCTCACAGCCGTTGCACGAGCCGGCGTCCACCTCCCGGATCGCGAGCGCGCGGCCGAAGAGCCGCCGGGCCCGCGCGTCGACCTCGTGGAGCAGGCGGACGACGTCGTCCCCACCCGGGGGCAGGGGCTCGGTGGCCAGCCCGATCTGGAGGATCTTCGAGAAGAGACGCACGTCAGCGGCGGCGGGATTCCCGGCGCAGCTCCCGGAGCATGGTCTGCGTGCCGATCAGGTGGTTGTCGAAGATCCGGCGGGTCACCTCCAGCAGCTCCCGGAGGGCGGGGTCACGAACGGTGTAGCGCACCGCGGTCCCTTCCTTGTGCGCCTCGACGATGTTCTTGGCCCGGAGCACCGCGAGCTGCTGGGAGACGGTGGGCTGATCGACCCCGAGGGCCTCCTGGAGCTCGTGCACGCTCCGGCCGCCCCGGACGAGGATCTCGAGGACCCGGATCCGGACGGGGTGCGCGAGGGCCTTGAAGAACTCGGCCTTGAAGACCTGGAGCTGCCCGCTGCGGGCCGCCTGCTTCATACATTCCTATATATAGGAATATATAGGAACCGTCAAATCGGGGGCCGTCCCTCAGGCGGGGAGTCGCTCGATGACCGCGTCGGCGAACGGCCCGGTGCCGAGCGTGCCGCCCAGGTCGCGCGTCTTGCGGCCCTCGGCGAGGGCGCGGTTGTAGCCGTCCTTGATCCGCTGCGCCGCCGTCGCGCACGCCTCGTCCTCTCGCGTCTCGGCCAGGTGGTTGAGCAGCATCACCGCCGACATCAGGAGGGCGAGCGGATTGGCGAGATCGCGACCGGCGATGTCGGGCGCCGAGCCGTGCACCGCCTCGAAGACCGCCACGCGGTCGCCGATGTTGGCGCCGGGCACCACCCCGAGCCCGCCCACCAGCCCCGCGCACAGGTCACTCAGCACGTCGCCGTAGAGGTTCTCGAGCAGGAGCATGTCGAAGCGGGTCGGGTCCTGCACCAGCCCCATGCAGCCCGCGTCGATGATCATCTCCTGGTAGCCGATCTCGGGGAACTCCTGATCGTGGACCGTGCGGGCGCAGCGCATGAACATCCCGTCGGTCAGCTTCATGATGTTGGCCTTGTGGAAGACGGTGACCTTCTTCCGTCCGCGCTGGCGCGCGTAGCGGAAGCCCCAGCCTGCGATGCGGGTACAGGCTTTCTCGGTGGCGACCTTGGTGGTGGTCACGACGCCGGGCGCCAGGGTGGCCTCGATGCCCGAGTAGAGGCCTTCCGTGTTCTCACGGATGATCACGAGATCCACGCCGGCGTAGCGGGTGGGCACGCCCTCCAGGTTGCGCACCGGCCGCACCGCCGCGTAGAGATCCAGCTCCTTGCGCAGCCGCACGTTGATGGAGACGAAGCCCTCCCCGATCGGCGTGGTGCACGGGCCCTTGAGCGCGACCTGATGGCGGGTGATCGCGTCGAGCGTCTCCCGCGGCAGCACGTCCTGGCCCTGCTCGAGCGCGGCCAGACCGGCGCGGCACTCCACCCAGTCCACCGGCGCGCCCGCCGCCGCGAGGATGCGGCGCACCGCCGCGGTCACCTCGGGGCCGATGCCGTCGCCGGGAATCAGGACGACCTGATGCGCGGGCTCATGCCGGGCCATGAGCCATTATCCCCTCGGCGGGGATCAAATCTTCACGGGAACGAACTCGGTCGTGTAGTGCTGATCGAGCGGGAGCCGCTGTTTGAGCACCCCCAGGTCCAGCAGGGTGTCCTGCATGACCTTCATCGCGTCGAGATCCATGCGCCCGTCCACCGACAGGAGCGGCTTGACCAGGTCGTAGGCGCGCCGGGTGGCCGTCTCGGGCCAGCCGATGCCCTTGGCCGCGATGCGGATGGACTCCTCCGCGTTGTCCCGGAAGAACTTGTGGCCCTGGAAGAGCGACCGCAGCGTCCGCTGCAGCGTGTCCCTCTTGGTCTTGATGAGATCGTCGGTGGCGTAGGCCACCAGGCTGATCCATTTGGGCGTGACCTCGTCCAGGCGCATGAGGATGCGCCCCACGCCCTGGGCTTCGAGCACCGAGCCCGCGTCCCCGAAGATGCACGCCTGCGTCTCTCCGCGCCGGAGCGCGGCCGCCTGCGCGTCGAGGCCGCCCACGCCCACGATCTTGATGTCCTTCTCCGGCTCCCAGCCCATCTTCTTGGCCAGCATGCGCGCGAACACCCAGGTGGTGGAACCGACCACGGTGACGCCGATCGACCCTCCCTTGAGATCCTCGACCTTCTTGATCTGGGGCCCCACGGTCAGGGTGAAGTGATTCTTCTCGAGGATGGTGGCGAGCGCCCGGATCCCGGTGCCACGCTCGCGGAACACGAGCGGGTCGGTGGCCCCGGTGAGGCCGATGTCGGCGGCCCCGGCCAGCACCCCCTTGAGCAGGTCCGGGCCCCCCTTGAACGGCACCATCTCGGCGTCGAGGTCGTTCTGCTTGAAGAAGCCCTTCTCGATGCCGATCAGGGTCGGCGCGTTGATCCCGAGGTCGCCCAGCACCACGCAGCCCACCTTCACGGGCGTCGCGGCCCGGGCCGGCCGCGGCCGCCACGCCCCCACGGTCACCGCCGCCGTGCCTCCCGCCACCGTCTTGAGGAAGCTCCGCCGCGTCGTCGCCATTGACCGGCCTCCTGTGTCAACGCCAGCGGGAGAGCCGCTGGTTGAGATGTTCGAGAGACAGTACCACGACGATGGACAGGATCGAGACGATCAGGGTGGCCGCGAACAGCTCCGAGGCCTTGAAGGCCATCGCCATGCGCTGCATGAGGAAGCCCATGCCGCGGTTGCCCGCGAACATCTCGGCGAGCAGCACGCCCAGCATGGCGAAGACGACCCCCACGCGCATGCCCGCCAGTACGGAGGGCAGCACCGCCGGTAACAGCACTTTGCGACTCACCTGCCCGCGCGTCGCTCCCATGGAAACCGCCGCGGTCACCAGGGTCGGGTCCACGTCGCGGGTCCCGGCCGCCACCATCAAGAGGATCGGGAAGACCGCGAACAACGTGGCGGTCAGCACCGCGGTGCTCGTCCCGAGCCCGAGGATGAGGGCGATCCAGGGCAGCACCAGGATCTTCGGCACGCCGTAGCAGGCCACGACGTAGGGCATGGTGACCGCGTGCACGAACCGCCGCGAGCCGATCACGAGCCCACCCGCCACGCCGAGCCCCACCGCCAGCGCGTAGCCCAACAGGGCCTTCAGCAGGGTGTCGCCGAGGCGCGGGAGCGCCTCGCGCACGGTGGAGCCGAGCGCGGCCGCCACCGCGCCCGGGGCCGGGACGAAGAGCGGATCCGCCACGCCCGTCCGAACCGCCGCCTCCCAGGCGAGGAGCAGCACCGCCAGCGAACCGGCCTGACAGCCGAGCACGCCTAGCCGGCCCATCGCTTCACCCGCGCCTCCACCAGCGCGCCCGCCGCGTCGAGCGCCAGCACCGCCGCCGCCACGATCACCGCCAGCACCGCGTACTCGCGCGTCATCATGAGGCCGTAGGCGTAGTTGATCACGTAGCCCAGGCCCGCGCGCGAGCCCAGGATCTCGCCCACCAGCACCCCCACCACGCTGAGCGCCAGGCCCGCCCGCAGCCCACCCGCCATGGTCGAGGCCATCGACGGCAGCATGACCTTGCGGAACACCGTCCACGGCCGCGCGCCCATGGACTGCGCCACCGTCACCAGCGTGGCCGGGACCTGACGGACGCCCGACAGCACCGACAGCACGATGGGGAAGAAGCCGAGCAGGAAGCCGAAGGCGATCTTCGAAGCCGGACCCAGGCCGAAGAAGAGCATCAGCGACGGATACCAGATCACGCTCGGCACCGCGTAGAGCGCGGCCAGCAGCGGCTCGTAGACGCGCCCGACCGTCCGGCGCAGCCCGAACAGGAAGCCGAGCCAGAGCCCGGCCGCGACGGCCAGGAGGTACGCGCCTGCGATCTCCCTCAGTGTGAGCCAGACGTGCTCGGACAGGTTCGGCAGCTCGGGCACCCGCCACATCTGCAGCAGGGCGCCCGGCAAGGCCGACGGCCCGACATAGAAGATGGGGTTGAGGGGAGCCGCCACCGCTTCCCACAGGCCCAGGCCCACGACGAGGATCCCGAGCCGCCACGCCAGCACCGTCACGGCGGGCTCCCCATCGCCTTGAGCGACTCCTCACGCACCTGCTCCCACAGCTTCGCCCTGAGATCCGTGACCTCCGGCGCGTTGAGATCGCGCGGGAACGGCAGGGCCACGTCCACGACGTCCTTGACGCGCCCGGGCCGCGCGGTCATCACCACGATGCGGTCGGAGAGCGCGATGGCCTCCAGCAGGCTGTGGGTGACGAAGACCACCGCCTTCCGCGCGCGGCGACGGATTCCCACGAGCCATTCACCCATCAGGAGGCGCGTCTGCTCGTCCAGCGCGCCGAACGGCTCGTCCATCAAGAGGATGGGCGTATCGAGCGCGAGGGCCCGGGCGATGGCCACCCGCTGGCGCATGCCGCCCGAGAGCTCGCGCGGGTATTTTCGCTCGAAGCCGCGGAGCCCCATGGGCTCGAGCAGCCCCCGCGCGATCTCCCGCCGCTTGGCTGCGGGCACGCCGCGGAGCTCGAGGCCGAAGGTCACGTTGTCGAGCGCGGTGCGCCAGGGGAAGAGGCCGCCGTCCTGAAAGACCAGCGCGACCTTTTCCGGATTCGGGCCCGTGCACGGCGCGCCGTCCACCAGCACGCGACCCGCGTCGGGGCGCACCAGCCCTGCGATCATGCTGAGCACGGTGGACTTGCCGCAGCCGCTCGGCCCGAGCAGCGTGACGAACTCCTCGGCGCGAACGGTGAGACTCACCGAGTCCACCGCCTGGACCGCCCCGCTCGCGGTCTCGTACCGCTTGCCGATTGCGTCCAGCACGATCGGCTCGGCCGCGGCCGTCGCGACCCCGCCAGGCATGCGCGCATTATGCTACAGTGCGACGCAAAAGGAGGGGTCGATCCATGGCGGACGCGGTGCACCTTGGAAGCGGCAAGGTTCGCGAGCTGTACGCCCTCGACGACGAGCGGCTCCTGCTCATCGCCTCGGACCGCATCTCGACCTTCGACGTCGTGCTGCCGACCGCGATCCCGGACAAGGGCCGGGTCCTGACCGGATTGGCCGCCTTCTGGTTCACCCGGACGCGCTCCATCTGCCCGAACCACCTGCTCGCCCTGCGGCCCGACGGCCGCTCGACCGAGTGCCGCCGCCTCGAGATGCTGCCGATCGAGTGTGTGGTGCGCGGGTATCTCTCCGGCTCCGGCTGGAAGGACTACCGGACGACCGGGGAAGTCTGCGGCCACCGGCTCCCGTCGGGCCTGCGCGAGTCGGACCGGCTGCCCGAGCCGATCTTTACCCCGGCCACCAAGGCCCAGTCGGGCCACGACGAGAACATCTCGCGGGAGCAGGCGGTCCGGATCGTGGGCGCCGAGCGCTTCGCGGAGGCCGAGCGGTTCTCCATCGCGCTCTACCGCTTCGCGGCCGCCCACGCCCTCGAGCGCGGCGTCATCATCGCCGACACCAAGTTCGAGCTCGGCGTCGACCGCCATGGCCGGCTCGTGCTGGGCGACGAGGCGCTGACGCCCGACTCCTCCCGCTTCTGGCCCGCGGATCAGTACGCGCCGGGCGGGCCGCAGCCCTCCTACGACAAGCAGTACGTCCGCGACTATTGCGAGAAGATCGGCTGGGGCAAGACCTATCCCGGCCCCGAGCTGCCCCCCGAGGTGGTGGCCGGCACGCGCCGTCGTTACGTCGAAGCCTTCGAGCAGCTCACCGGCATCCGCTTCGACGACTACCTGGCCAACCCCTCGGTCGTCCTGTCCTGACCCTCTCCCCCTCTCCCCTACGGGGAGAGGGTAGGGTGAGGGGCCCGAGGGTGAGGGGCTCGAGGCTGAGGGGCTCGAGGGTGAGGGGGCGAGCGCCGCAGCGACCACGCGAGCCCGAGGCCGCCGAGCCCGATCAGCAGCCCGTCCACGACGCGGACGGGCGGCGGCAGCAGCGGGCACCAGAACGCGAGCCCGACCGCATACGTCACCGCCGCCCACCTCGGCAGCGCGCCGCTCTTCCCGACGGCCCTCGCGAAGATGACCGCACCGACCGCGAGGAGGAGCAGGCCCAGCAGCATGATCACCACGGCGCCCCCGCGATAGATCAGCCCCACCAGCTCGGCGACCCCGAGCTGTCCGTCCAGGTACAACCGCCCGATCGCGGGCAGCACGTAAAGCTCCACGCCGAGCGTCGGCAGGATCAGCGCCACCCCTACCCCGCTCAGCAGCGTCGCCCGACGGGCCCGTGATTCGACCCCGGCGGCGGCCAGCCGCGCGAACAGCGCCGGGAGAACGCACAGGAGCAGGACGAAGCCGATCAGCGCGATATAGTGCGCGATCAGCCACGGCGCGGAGGTGACCGCCCGGCTCGCCCCGGCCAGGGTCTCGGCCGGCCTTCGCGGATCGAAAGGAAAGAAGGGTCTGACGAGCGGAAACACCGCGAGGGCCAGACTCGATAGGCCAAGGGTCAGCGCCGCCCCGTGCATGGCAAACCTCCTCTCTCTCGACGTGAGTGTCTCAGGTCCCTCCGCGTCCGACGTAGCCGCGCTGGCGGTCGCGCTCGCGTAGCTCGCGCGCGCGGCGGCCGGCCGGCCCGTAGCCCCCGCCGCCCGGCGTGCTCACCAGCACTCGGTCGCCGCGCTCGAGCACGTGCTGGCGGCGGTGGTCCACCTTCCTGCCGTTGATGCGCACGTCGCCGAGCCCGCCCGCCCCGCCGCCCGCGAGGCCCGGCGCCGGGAAGCGGGTGCGCTCGGCCATGAAGCTCATCACGATGGGGCGCTTCGACTCGCTCTCGATCAGCAGGTCCTGGCCGAGCCCGCCGCGGAAGCGGCCGCGCCCGCCCGAGCCCGCGCGCATGCGCTTGTAGTGGAAGAAGAGCGGGCTGTTGCGCTCGGCCACCTCGACCGGCGTGCTCGAGATATTGCTGGGCCACGAGAGCACGTGCTCGCCGTCCTTGGACGCCGTCGCCCCCATGCCTCCGTTGAAGAAGAGCACCGTCGTGTACGGCCGGCCGTCGTCGCGCACCCCCGACTGGGCCACCGCCCAGAGCGGCGAGCCGGCCGCCGCCGCGACCCGGTCCGGGATCACCTGGTGCAGCGCGCCCAGGACGAGGATCGGCACGTAGTGACCGGTCTGGGCGCGGCTCACCACCGCGGCCGGAAACGTCGGGTTGAGGAGACAGCCCTCGGGGGCTTCCACCGTCACCGGTCGGTACATGCCCTCGTTGTTGGGCAGCCCGGGCAAGAGCGCGCACCGCACCGCGTAGGCCGTCATGGCGTAGGTATACGCCATCACGCAGTTGATGGCGCGCGGCTGGGCCGGCGACGTGCCCGCGAAATCGGCCACGATCCGGTCGCCGCGTACGGTGAGCGCGATGCGGAAGTGGTAGGGCGCCTCGAAGCCGTCGGTCTCGATGCCGTAGCGGTAGGTGCCGTCGGGCACCGCGCGGATAGCCGCGCGCATCGCCCGCTCCGAGCGGCCGAACAGCTCGTCGCCGAGTCCGTCGAGGGAATCCAGCCCGTACTCGTCCAGGAGCCGCCGCACCCGGTTCTCCATCAGCTCGTTGGCGCTCACCTGCGCCCAGATGTCGCCCACCGTCTGGTCCGGCGTGCGGACATTGGCCCGCAGCAGCGCGAGCAGCGTCTCGTCGGGGCGCCCCTCGCGGATCAGATGCGTGAGCGGGATGTGGAAGCCCTCCTCGAACAGCTCGCGCGCCTCGATGGCGCGGATACGCCCGCCGATGTCCGGCATGTGGGAAGTGGTCGCCGAGAAGGCGACCAAGCGCGGCTCACTGTCCTCCTTCAGCAAGAAGATCGGCTTCACCAGCGAGACGTCGCTCATGTGGCCGGTGCCCTGCCAGGGGTCGTTGGTGATCAGCGTGTCGCCCGGCCGCATGTTCTCGGGCCCGATCTCGCGCCGGAAGTGCCGCACGGTCGCGGGCAGCGTGCCGATGAACGACGGGATGCTTCCCGAGTTCTGGGCCAGCGCGAAGCCGCGCGCGTCGGTGAGCACGCAGGCGAAGTCGTTGGCCTCGTTGGAGAGGGTGGAGAACGACGTGCGCACGATCGCCTTGGCCGCCTCGTCCACCACCGAGATGACGCGGGTCCACAGCACCTCCAGCGTGATCGCGTCGAACCGCGCGCTCATGCGCTCTCCCCGAGCGTCATGACGATGTTGCCGCTCGCCGCCACGCGGGCCGTCGCACTGGGCCCGATCACGAGCGTGGAGCCCTCCTCCTCGACCACCGCGGGGCCGGCCAGCTCGTCGCCGACTCCGAGACGGTAGCGGTCGTACACCGCCGTCTCCGTCCATCCGTCCGCGTCCGGGAAGTAGGCGCGGCGCGTACCCTTGAGCGCGGCGCGCACGCCGCCCCCGGCGCGGCCCTCCAGGACGACCTCGCTGCCCGACACCGGCGCGCGCACCGCCACCCGGATGTTGATGAACTCCACCGGCACGCCGGGCGGGGCCAGCGCGAACTTCTCGCGATACGCCGTCTCGAAGGCGGCGCGCAGCGCGGCCCGGCCGGGCTCACTATCCTCGTAGGGACCGGCGGGCAGCGGCACCACCAGATCGAAGCCCTGGCCGAGGAAGCGGCCGTCGGCCAGCCGTTGCACGGACGCCGACTCGAGCTTGAGTGAGGTCTGGGCCATCACCCCGCGCGCCTCGTTCTCCAGACGGGCGAAGACGGACTCGAGCGTCGCGATATTGCCGCGGTCGAGTCGGATGCCGACGGTGGCCACGCGATCCAC
>Ga0070698_100005944_pt1 | contig 13310 bp, 13 predicted proteins | sample KBSK1502metaG_FD_65477 | JGI IMG/M metagenome (GOLD analysis project Ga0070698, IMG submission 65477) | Corn, switchgrass and miscanthus rhizosphere microbial communities from Kellogg Biological Station, Michigan, USA - KBS K1-50-2 metaG | ecosystem: Host-associated > Plants > Roots >... | reverse complement strand
ACGAAAAGGGGCGCTCGACCATACCGGAAACGGTAAACGTCCACTTCGCTGTGTCGACCGTGGGCACATCGCCGTAATGCAGGACCGGCCATTTTGTGGTTTGGATTTGACCGGGAGGAATGCGGGGGAGGGGATTGGCCACTCTATACCCAGGCTAAAGCCTGGGCTCGGCCAACACTGTCCTTAAGGACAATGACCGCCGAGCACACCCTTCAGGGTGTGAATCAACCCCGAACACGTTCTCGAACCCCTTCACCACGGCCCCGACACTCTCCTCCCACAATTGCTCTCTGCTCCCTGCTCCCCGCTCCCTCTGAACCGTCGTCATCTCCACGCCTTGAATGCCGCACGGCACAATGCGATCGAAATGCGTCAGATCGGTCGTGACATTGAGCGCGAACCCGTGCCACGTCACCCATTGCTTCACGTGAATGCCGATGCTCGCGATCTTTCGGCCGCGAGTCCACACGCCTGTGAGCCCCGGATTGCGCTCGGCCGGAATGGCGAGGATATCGAGGGCTTCGATCAGCGCCTGCTCGAGCGTGCGCAGGTACCAGTGCAGGTCCTGCTTGTACGCGCGGAGATCGAGAATCGGATAGCCGACGAGCTGGCCCGGGCCGTGAAACGTGACGTCCCCACCGCGCTCGACCTCGAAGACCTCGATTCCCTGCGGCCTGAGCAGGTGCGCGGCATGAGAATTCCGGCCCAGGGTGACGACGGGAGGATGCTCGAGGAGGAGCAGCACATCGTGGGGGAGCCGGCCGGCGATGCGGTCCTCGGCGAGCTGACGCTGCCATGCGAGCGCCTCGGAGTACGGAATCGTCCCCGCCTCGATAACCTCCACAACCTTCACTGAACCTCCATCCCCTTGCCTCTCACCGCCCAGCGCGTCGCCAGAATGCCGAATGCAATGTTGAGCAAGAGCCAGACGACGATCCCGAGGATGCCGAAAAACCGATCGAGCGGCGCGGCGAGAAACCCGATCAGAATGGCCCCGACGGCCCCCAACACCGCAATCACGCCCCGCTGCCAGAGGTTATCGAGGGCGCCGCCGCGGTACCAGGCCACGACACCGCCGACACCGACCGCGGCGATCAGTCCGGCGAGCAGGGGATCGGCGGCCGTGTCACGATAGGCGCTCGGCTCGAGGTCGCCGCGCAGAATGGAAGCCACGATCTGCGCCGCCGTGAGGCACGCGCCGCCGAATCCGACGCCAGCGGCGAGCGAGCCCAGCCCGAGGGCGAGCGGGTCTCTGATCGGTTCATCGGTCACGTGTCGATGACCCTTCCGAGCGAGTCGAGCGCAGCCTGGGCGGTGGCCTCCGACATGGTGGGATGCGCGTGGATCGCCAGTTCGACCTCTTCGACCGTGTACTCGTTCTCGCGCGCCACCGCCAGCTCATGGATCATTTCGGATGCATGGGCGCCGACGATGTGCGCGCCCAGGATCTCACCGTATTTCTTGTCGCGGAGGATCTTGACGAAGCCTTCGGTTTCCCCCGTGCCGCGTGCCCGGCCGTTTGCGGAGAAGGGGAACTTGCCCGCGACGTAGTCGAGCTTCTTCTCTTTGCACTGATCTTCCGTGAGCCCGATGCTCGCTACTTCGGGATGGCAGTAGGTCACGCTCGGCACATTGTCGTACTTGATGGGATGCGGCTTTTGTCCCGCGACGAGCTCTGCGACGACCACGCCTTCCCGGCTTCCCTTGTGGGCAAGCATCGGTGGTCCCGCGACGTCACCGATGGCGTAATAACCGGCCGTGCTCGTCTGCAGATTCTTGTCCACCTTGATAAAACCGCGCTCGGTGAGCTGGATGCCGCATTCCTTGAGGCCGATGTTCTCGATATTTACCGCGCGACCGGCGGCCATCAGCACGGCGCCGGCGACGACCTGTTTCTTCTCGCCCCCTGCCTCCATGTCGAGAGTCACCTTGTCCTTGGCGACGGTGGCCTTGGTGACCTTGGCGCCGGCAATCACCTCGATGCCGCGCTTCCGATAGCTCTTGCTGAGCGTATCCGACGCCTCGGCGTCCTCGAGAGGGAGAATGCGCGGGAGCGCCTCGATCACGGTGACCTTCACCCCGAACGCGTTGAAGATGTCGGCGAACTCCATGCCTACCGCGCCGGCGCCGACAATCGCGAGCGTCGCCGGAATCTTCTCCATCAGCAGCGCTTCATCGGATGAGATGACCGTCGTCTTGTTGATCTCGAGGCCGATCTGCGGGATGCCTTTCACACGCGAGCCCGTGGCGATCACGACAGCTTTCTTGGCCTCGTAGACGTCGCTGCCCACTTTCACTTTCTTGCCCGGCTGCAGCACGCCGCTGCCCTTCACGACGGTGATCTTGTTCTTCTTCATCAGGAACTCGACGCCCTTCGAGTTCTGGTCACTGACCCGGCGCGACCGCTTCATCGCAACGCCGTAGTCCGTCTTCACGTCACCCGCCTCCACGCCAAAGTCTTTGGATTCCTTGAGAAGGTTGGCGATGTACGCCGAGTGCAGCAACGCCTTGGTGGGGATGCAGCCGATGTTCACGCACACGCCGCCGAGTTTATCCTGCTCCACCACTGCGGTGCTGAGCCCCAGCTGCGCGCAGCGGATGGCGCAGACGTAGCCGGCCGGCCCACCGCCCAACACAATCACATCAAATTGATTCGCCACGAATGGTTCCGATCGTTGGGTTGTGTAGGGGCGCAGCATGCTGCGCCCCTACATCGTTACAACAGCATTGCCAACGGATTCTCCAGCATCTGTTTCAACGTTTTCAGATACGCCGCACCCGTCGCTCCGTCGATGACACGGTGGTCACAGCTCATCGTCACGCGCAGGCGCCGCCGCACCACGACGCGATCGCCGTCCGGCACGGCCTTGGCGACGATGCTGCCGATCGCGACGATGCCGGCCTCGGGCGGATTGATGACGGCGGTGAATTGATCGATGTCGAACATCCCAAGGTTCGAGACGCTGAACGTCGCGCCGGTGTACTCCTCCGGCTTCAGGCGGCGCGAGCGTGCGCGCCCCGCCAGCTCGCGCGACTCCGCCCCGATTTCCCGCAGGCTCTTCAGGTCCGCATTGCGGATCACGGGCGTGATAAGCCCGTCCTCGATCGCGACCGCCATCCCCACGTGTACCTCGTTCCAGTAGCGGATATGATCCTCCTGGAACCAAGCGTTGCAGGCGCGATACTGGACGAGTGCCAGGGCGACCGCTTTGATGATGATATCATTGAAAGAGATCTTCCCGCCTTCTTCGCCAAGCTGCTTGTTGAGCGCTTCGCGCGCCTCGGCCGCGCGCTCCATGTCGATCTCAGTCGTCAGGAAGAAATGCGGGATCGGTCCGATCGACGCGGCCAGCCGCTTGGCGATCGTCTTCCGGATCTGGGTGAGCGGGACGTCTTCGTACGGCACACCCGACGGAGCACGGAGCACGGAGCTCGGAGCAGGAGCCGCGACGGCGCGCGCCTGCGCGGCGCCACCTTCCACGTCTCGCTTTATGACGCGCCCGCCTGGCCCTGAGCCCTGAACGAGCTTCAAATCGACACCAACCTCTTTCGCGATGCGTTTGGCCAACGGTGAGGCTTTGACTCGAGTCGCGTCCGCGGGAGCGGCTGCAGGTGCCGGTGGAGTAGGAGGTGAGGCCGGCGCCGGCGCAGCAGCCTTTGGTGCTGGAGCTGGGGCAGTCGGAGCAGGCTTCGATGCCGCTGCTCCCTGCTCCGTGCTCCCTGCTCCGTCAACCTTCTCACCAGGCTTCCCAATCCACGCGACGATATTTCCCACCGGCACGGTGGTGCCCTCAGGCACCAGCACCTTGAGCAGCTGCCCGTCGCTGCGCGCGACCAGCTCCATGACCGCCTTGTCGGTCTCGACCTCCGCCAGCGTGTCGCCGGACTTCACGGCGTCGCCCTCGTGCTTGTTCCACTTCACGAGACGCCCTTCTTCCATCGTGGGCGAGAGCGCTTCCATGTGCACTTTGGTGGCCATGAGCGGACCTACTCGAGGTAGAGCACGCGGCGCGCCGCGGCGACGACCTTCTCGGGGGAGGCCTTGGCGGCGCGCTCGAGCACTTTGTTGTACGGCATCGGGACGTCCGCTTGTGTCACGCGCTGCACGGGGGCATCGAGGTCGTCGAACGCGTCGCGCTGAATGAGATCGACGATCTGCGCGCCGATCCCGGCATGGGGCCATCCTTCTTCCACGACCACCGCGCGATTGGTCTTCTTGACCGATTCGAGGATCGCCGCCTCGTCGAGGGGCCGGATCGAGCGCAGATCCAGCACTTCCGCCGATACGTTCTGCTCGGCGAGCTGTTCGGCGGCCTTCAACGCCACGGTGACCGTCTTGGAGTGACAGACGAGCGTGACGTCGTTGCCTGGACGCTTGATATCCGCGCGGCCGATCGGGACGATGTGCTCACCGTCCGGGACCTCGCCCTTGAGGTTGTACAGCATCTCGCCTTCGAGCACGATGACGGGATTGTTGTCGCGGATGGCGGACTTGAGGAGCCCCTTGGCATCGGCGGGCGTGGCCGGCGCGACGACCTTGAGACCGGGAATGTGCGAGACCCAGCTCTCCCACGCCTGCGAGTGCTGCGACGCAAGCTGCAGTGCCGCGCCGTTCGGACCGCGGAACACGATCGGCATCGGAATTTGGCCGCCCGACATGTACAGCATCTTGGCGGCGGAGTTGACGATCTGATCGAGCGCCAGAACGGCGAAGTTCCATGTCATGAACTCGATCACCGGGCGCAGCCCGCCCATCGCCGCGCCGACCCCGATCCCCGCGAACCCCAGCTCGGCGATGGGCGTATCGACCACGCGCTTGGGGCCGAACTCCTCCAGCAGGCCTCGGCTGACCTTGTACGCGCCCTGGTACACGCCCACTTCTTCGCCCATCAGGAACACGTTGGGATCGCGCTGCATCTCTTCGCGCAGCGCCTGGTTCAGGGCGTCCCGGTAGGTGAGTGTGGCCATCAGTCGACCAGCACGTTGGTGAAGAGCTCGTCCGGTTCGGGATCCGGACTCTCGTCGGCGAACTTCACCGCCTCCTCGACCTCCGCGTGGATTTCGGCGTCCAGCGCGTCGAGCGCGGCCTGATCGATGACGCTGTCTTCCTTGAGCTTGCCGGCGAGCTGCGCGATGGGATCGCGGGCCTTCTGCTCTTCGACCTCGTCCTTCGTCCGGTATACGCCGTGCAGCGGGTCGGACATGGAGTGGCCCATGTAGCGGTAGGTGCGCACCTCGAGGAGCGTCGGATTGCTCTGCTTGCGTGCCCGCTCGACGGCGCGCCGCGTGGCGTCGTACATCGTCAGCACGTTCATCCCGTCCACGAGCTCGGCGGCCATGTCGTAGCTGCACGCATGCTCGACGATATCGGTCACAGCCGCGACGCGCTCGAACGCCGTCCCCATGCCGTAGCGGTTGTTCTCACACAGGAAGATGACCGGCAGCTTCCAGACCGACGCCATGTTCAGCGTCTCGTGAAATGCCCCGATGTTGACCGCGGCTTCGCCGAAGAAGCAGACGCAGACCTTGTCGTTACCCTGGTATTTGCTCGCGAACGCGAGACCGGCGCCGAGCGGAATGTGGCCGCCGACGATGCCGTGACCGCCCATGAAGCCGCGTTTGGCATCGAACAGGTGCATCGAGCCACCCTTGCCCTTCGAGCAACCGGTGGCCTTGCCGAACAACTCCGCCATGACGGCGTTCGGCGAGATGCCCTTGATCAACGCCTGGCCGTGCTCGCGATAGGAGCAGATGACGTAGTCGTCGTCACGCAGGGCGGCGAGCGCGCCGACGCCGACCGCTTCCTGGCCGATGTACAAATGGCAGAATCCGCCGATCTTGCCCAGCGCATACGCTTCCGCTGCCTTTTCCTCAAAGCGGCGGATCAGCAGCATCTGCCGCAGCATCTTGAGATGCAGCTCGGTCTGCGGCGGCGCGGCCGAGGGTGGGGTGGTTTTGGCGGATCTGGCGGTGGCGGTCATGCGGTGGCTGCCTCCACTTGCTCCCACGCGTGATAGCTCGAGCGAACCAGCGGTCCCGATTCAACGTGACGGAATCCCAGCGACATACCGTAGCGCTTCAGCTCGGCGAACTCGTCCGGCGTGTACCAGCGCGCAATCGGTAGATGTTGGTCGGAAGGTCTCAGGTATTGGCCGATGGTGACGATGTCGATGCGCGCTGCGCGCAGGTCGCGCAGCGTAACGAGCAGCTCGTCCCATTCCTCGCCCAGCCCGACGATAATCCCCGACTTGGTGAGCAGCTCGGGGTTCATGTCCTTCGCGCGGTCGAGCAGCGCCAACGCGCGGTCATAACGCCCGCCGGGGCGTGCGATGCGATACAGCCGAGCGATGGTTTCGAGATTGTGGTTGAGGATGTCGGGGCGAGCGTCAACGATGAGACGGAGTGCTTCGGGGTTGCCTTTGAAATCGGGAATCAGGACTTCGACCGATGTCTGGGGCAGCCGCAGCCGGATCTCCGCAATGCATGCGGCGAACACTTCGGCGCCGCCGTTCGGCAAATCGTCGCGATCCACGCTCGTGATGACGACGTGCTTCAGTCCCATCTGCAGGACGGCGTCGGCCAGCCGCGTCGGTTCGCCGGCATCGAGCGGAGCCGGCGTCCCATGGGCGACGGCGCAGTAGGCGCAATTGCGCGTGCAGACGTCGCCCAGGATCATGAACGTGGCGGCTTTGTGCTCCCAGCACTCACCGATGTTGGGGCAATGCGCTTCCTCGCAGACCGTATGCAGCTTGAGGTCGCGCATCATGTGCTTGAGCGCGACGTAGTTCGGCCCCCCCGGGGCTTTGACCTTTAGCCACGAGGGCTTACGGGTCTGCTCGGGCGGAATCGAGGGCTGAATCTGTACGAGGGGGGCGGGGGCGGCCATGGACGACGAAGATAGTGTGTGCTCAGACCACGTGGTAGCCCATTTTTCAACCAGACGGTTGATCTCCGTCTCGGTTCTTAAGCCGGCGCAACTCGTTTTCGACCTCCGTGGACGTCCCGAGGGTCCCGTCGGCGATGTCGGCGATCTCCTCGGCTTCCCGCCATTGGCGTTCGAGCTCCTCGACCTCGGCCCGTTCATCGACCGCCATTTCGAGCGCGAGGCCGCGCTCCGCCCGGAGCGAGCGCAACGTCAGCTCACGATGCGCGATGTCGCGCACCAGGCGATCGGCGCCGCCGGCCTGGTCGACTTCTCGCGCGGCATCTTCCGCGCGGCGGCGACCACCCCGCCTGAGGTTCAGATAGGTGAGTCCCTGCCGCAGCGTGTGAATCGCATCGCTGCCGGTGAGCTGCGCGCCTTCGCCGTGGCATTTCGGACAACTCAGTACCACCGCCATGTCGGCGTGGCGGTCGGGGACGATGCGCGAATGTTGAACGTGGCGTGCGCGGAGCTGCATGAGCGTGCCGCAGCGAGCGCAGATGGGAGGCTCGCTCAGCGTGACTTTGCGGCCGCCGACCAGACGGAGATAAAACCAATCGGCTAGGCGGTGGACGTTCCAGACGACCACGCCGAACCCGCCGCCCGCCGCCACGTTCGCGGCGATGCCGAGACCGATGGCTGCGACGGTGAGCGGGACTACAACTTTCATCCGCTCGCGCTGGCGATTGCGCAGCCGTTCACCGTACCGCCACGTCGCCAGCTCGACCCGCGGCGGCTTGCCGACACGCACGAAGTCATAGCGCTCCCAGCGGATCAGTGCGACCTGATGGGTCGATGCGGCGATCCGTCCCTGGCTCGCCGAGCGCGCCACGGCTTCGATACGTTCCAGGCGATCATCGAAGGGAGTGAGGTTCCAGCGGCTGCAGCGGGGGCAAACGACCCACAGCCGCCCCCTCCATTCATCGAATGCGATTCGGCGCCCGACGCCAAGGCCCGAGGGGCCGCCATCACCGTCAAACGCCGCGTTACAGAACGCGCAACTGCGGAACATCCTAGGAAGTAAATCGCTCCGGGGCGAGCGAGGCAATCTCTATCTCGGATTCGCCTGTGGCGACGAGACTTGCGATGATCTCGCCGGTGAGTCCGGCGAGCAAAACGCCGTTGCGCCCATGGCCCGTCGCATACCACAGCCCCCGCACCTCCGGATCCGCGCCGACAATCGGGCGTCCATCGGGCGTCAGTGGCCGCAGCCCCGCCCAGGTCCGCGTCGGGACCGCCGGCAGGTGAGGCAGCAGCCGCTTTGCCGCCGCCACGATCTCCGCGACTCCCGCCTGCGTGACACCGCCGTCGAATCCCACATGCTCCATCGTGCTGCCGAAGATTGCTTCACCACTCCGCGCCAGCACGTACCCGTGATCGTAGTAGAGGACCGAGCGCGGCATGTCGGCGGGCCATGGCGCGGCGGCCATTTGGCCGCGCACAGGTTCGACCGGCAACCGCCGGGGCAGGTGATCGATCAGCGTGGACCAGGCGCCCGCGGCGATGACCACGTGCTCCGCTTTGATCTTGCCGGCGGGAATCTCCACGCCTGTCACACGACCGAGAATCGTGTTGATGCGATTCACGCGTGTCGCGAAAGTCCGCGTGCCCAGGCGTTTGGCATCCGCCAGCAGCGCGCGGGTCAACGCGGGCGCGTCCACGGCGCCGTCCTCCGGGGCGAACATCGCCCCAAGGCACGGCGCGGTCGCCGGGAAGCGCTCCGCCACCTCGGCCGCTTCGAGCCAATCGCAGCGCAGTCCGGCCTGGCGCTGGTGCGCCACCGCGTCACGCAGCCGCTCGGCCTCCGCCTCCTCGAACGCCAGGGACGCGATGCCTTCGCGCCAGAGACCGATGTCGATACCGGTCGTGTCCGCAAGTGCAACGGCCAGGGATTCGTAGAGGTCGCGGGCCCGCAGGCCGAGGGCGCGCAGGGACTCGTCCGTGCTCTCGATTTGGGGTCCCAGGATGCCGGCCGACGCCGCCGATGCCGCGGCCGGGTCGGGGCCCGGCTCGCAGATCAGGACCTTGAGGCCCCGCAGGGCCAAGGCCCGCGCGCAGGCGGCGCCGATGATACCGCCGCCGGCCACCAACACTTCACAGGTAGAAACTTTGTGCGACATTTAGGCGTACGCTGCAGACGCACCGGACACCACGGAGGAAATCATGTTCCGGAGCATTTTGGGGTTCGCAATTCTCGCGGTTCTCGCATGGCTCGGTCTCAAGCTTGTTTTCGGCATCCTGGGGAGCCTGGTTGGTCTCGCGATGACGGTGCTGTGGCTCGCGTTCATCGGCTTCGTCGTCTACCTCGCGTTACGGCTCGTCAGTCCCCGTACCGCTGATCGCATTCGGGACATGATCAAGGGGCGTCCGGCCTCTTAGCAATGTAGGGTAGGGGCGGGGGCGCAGCATCCTGCGCCCCTAGGTCGTTTCCAACCGCGCCAGCACCGCCCAAGCCAGCAATGGAAGCAGGATTTCGTGGTGCCCCGTGAGCTGAATGCCGCGGCCACCCGCCAGCGTCGGCCGCTCTACGACATTCACGCGCGGCCGGTAGTGCCGCTGCATATCGCAATCGCACGCCGTGAAGTTCTTCGGCTTTCCACCATTCAGGTTGCGCGCGATGGTCAGCGCCTTGAGAAAGACCTCCGGCATCACGACGGCGCTGCCGAGATTCAAGACTACACCGCCATCGTCCATCCCGGGCAAGACACCGGCGAGCCGTTTGAAGTCGCGGTGGCTCGTGACACCGATCGCGCCGCCGTCGGCGGTCGGATGCTGATGAATGATCTCGGCGCCGATCGCGGAGTGCACTGTGACCGGCACGCCCAGCTCGGCGCTCGCGAGCAGCACCGACACGGCGCGGCCCGGCAGATCCTTGCGGGCGCCAAGATATTCCGCGAGCGCTTCGCCGGCCCCCTGCTCGGTCTTCGCGCCGCGCGCCAACGCGGCGTTCATCTCGCGTCCCGTCTCTTCGGCCATGCCGAAGGTGCCGTCGCCCAGACCCGCCGCGACGTCCTCGCTCGTGCCGCCGTAGGCGGCCAGCTCGAAGTCGTGGATGGCCGCGCTGCCGTTCATGGCGACCGCCGTGATCGCGCGCTTCCGCATCAGGGCGATCAGCAGCGGTCCGAGACCCACCTTGATGACGTGCCCGCCCAGCATCGCAACGATCGTGCGCCGCCCGGCCGCAGCGGCGATCTGGTCGACGACGTAGCGCAGATCCTGCGCGGCCAGGATAGAGGGCAGCGCATCAATGAAGGCGTTGAACGAACGATCCGAGGGCAGCGGCGGGTGGGCGAGGAGTGAGGTATCGACTTTGTTGGGGCGTTTGGCAATGGGCACGGTCTTGAGGCGCGAGAAGTCCGCTTCGCGGTAATCGGTCATGGCTGCGGCACTCCGGGGACTGTGTAGTCCTTGAGCTTCAGCGTCACCTGGCCGAACGAGAAGTTGGACTGGATCGCGAGCACAATTCGTTGCGGATCGTCCGACAGCCAGATGCGCGTCTCCGACTTCTCCGCGAAGATGCCGCGCCCCTGCGGAATCTTGGGGCGTACCACGATCGCCTGCCACTTCTTGCCCGCCACACCGACCCGCTCACGCCCCAACACCTCGATGATCACGGGGTTACGATCGGGCCGGAAATACCGCGCGTACTCATACTTCTTCCCGACCTCGAGCGGCACCGTGCGGATCCAATACAGAAAGGCCGCGTCGTCGAGCGGCTCGAGCACGGTGGCAAACGTGGTGTCGCGCCCTACCTCACGATAGTAGCCGGAGTCGGGATAGATCTCATACCGGTTCTCCCGATGGTGGCCGCGCTCATCCTGAATCGATGAGTAGCGCCGCGAGCGAAAGTCGTACCGTCCCACCCACGACTCGATGGTCTGGTCGAGATGGTACCACAGGGCACCGCCCGTGATGCGAAATCGAATGTGCACGGTCTCCACGCCATGCACGGTGTCGATCCCCATGACCTCCATGGCGGCGCTGCCCACGCTGAAGATCCCGTACCTGGCACCGAACGAGAGCCGCTCGCCCACGGGGAAGGGCACGGCCGAAGCGCTCACGATTTTTCCCGTGCAGATGGAATCCTGCGCGACGAGCGCCTGTGCCGCCGTGAGCAACGCCAACACGAGCAGCGTCGCCGAGCCTTTGCGCGCGGCGCTGATCAGGCCACGCGAGCGCCAGGCGCCGAGCAGTTGTTGCCACGGGCTCGAGCGGGACGGCCGCTGTTTGAGGTCGTAGCGGCCGGCGCTGGGGACGACCTCGATGCGGCGAGCGTGAACGCTGAGGCGCGCCAGCAACTCCGCGTTGGCGGCCCATCCATCCGTGGTCAGCAACGCCGCCTCGCCGCCTCGGGTCGCCTGCCGCAGCACGATCAGGCGTAGGGCGGTGAACCCGGAGATCGAGTCCTTTACACCACCTCCCACGCGCAGCAGCCGTGGCGCCCATTTGCGCGCCCAGCGCTCCGGCCAGGAGCGCGTCCCCTGTTCGCGATACTGCTCGGCGACCACGAGGTCCGCCCCCGACTCGAGCCGTTTGACCATCTCCTCCATCGTCTCGGGTGCGTGGACGAAATCGGCGTGCAACGTGATCGCGCAGTCACGCTTGGGACGGTCGGTTCGCTGCAGGGCCAGGCGCAGCAGCTCCTCGAGACTGCGCGCGTATCCCTCGCGAGAGCGGTGCTTGATCACCGTCAACGGCAGGACGCGGGCGTAGGACGTCAGCACCTCGGCGCTGGCGTCTGTCGACGCGTCGTCGCACGCGATGATCTGGTATTCCCGCTGAAAGGCGGTGAAGACCTGACGGACTTTCCAGAGCACGAGGCCGACGGTGCTGGCTTCGTTGTGGACGGGCACGCAGACGTAAATCATGGCCCTGCAATCTAGAGAAGCGCCCTATAGACGGCCAAGACTCCTTGTGCCATGACATCTGCTCTGAAGCGCGGCGGGAACGCGACCAGTGTCGGGTGATGCAGCATTTCGACCACCTTCTTCGCCAGCGCGTCAGCGGCGCCGGGCGGAACCAGCACCTCCGCAGGGAGGATTTCGGGGATGCCACCGGCCGCCGTGGCGACGACGGGACGACCGAGCGCCAGCGCGTTCAGGATGACGCTGCCGAGCCCCTCCGTCTTCGACGACATCACGAACACCGACGCCTCGGCGATCAGCGCCTCCACGCGGTCGACGTAGCCGACGAGATGTACCCGGTCTTGGAGCTCGAGTCGCGCAATTTCGTCGCTGAGCGAAACGCGCAGCGGACCCTCGCCCGCGATGATCCAATGCAGCGTGGGCTCGAGCTCGCGCGCGTAACGCGCGGCTCGCACCAGCGTGCGCTGGTCCTTGTGGTCCACGAGCGCCGCGGCATTCACGGCCAGCGGCGCGCCGGCGGGAATGCGGAGCTGGCTGCGGATGTCCAGCGCGGGCGTGGCCGCCTTCCGAATCTCCTCCGAATCGATGCCGTCGGGGACGACGGTGATCGCATCCGCCCCCCCCGGCCCCCCCCGCCCCCCCCGCCCCCACCCGATGCCGTCGCCGATCAGGATCCGCTTTACCGCCTCGGACACGGCGATGATACGATCGGGCCGCCGCCACGCGCCGAAGCGGCCGACGTGAAAGTCCACGCGGCGCGAGGCGACCAGAATGCGGCCCCACACCATGGTTCCGGCGAGGGTGAGGCCGTGGCCGTCATGCGCGTGAATGACATCGGGCTGAAACCCCGCGATCGTGCGGCGCAGCTGCCACCAGGCGCGCGGGTCCAGCCCGATGTCCCACGCCGTCCCCTGGACCGTGACGCCAGCGGCGCCGGCGCGACGCGCGAGCTCACTGTCATGCTTCGTGAAGAGGATTTGCTCGATCCCGGCGTCTTTCGCGATCTCGCGGCACAGCAGCCGGACCTGATTCTGGCCGCCGCGCCATTCTCGGCCGGAGTCTACTTGGAGGACGCGCACATTTTAGCCCCGAGCCCCTGCTTTTTCCACTCCGGCGAGCACGCGGCGCAGCGCATCGAGTTTGAAGGGCTTCTGAAGGAATGGGCGGCCCAGCTCTTCGAGGAATTGGAGCGTGTCGCCGCGGACCGTGTCGCCCGTGGCAAAGATGATGCGGTCCGCGACGGTCGGGTGCATGCGCGCGAGGGTGTGGAACATCTCGCGCCCGCCGAGCCGGGGCATACGCAAATCGCAGATGATCAGGTCGAACGGCTGCATCAGCGCGCGCTTCAGCGCCTGGCTGCCATCCTGCGCCAGGACGACCTCGTGACCCCAGCTCTCGAGCGTCGCCTGCATATAGTGGAGGATGTGCGGCTCGTCATCGACGACGAGCACCCGGAGCTGCTCCTGCCGTTCCGCGGGAGCAGGTTCGGCCTCCGCCCCGCCGGCGAGCGAGGTGCGCTCCGC